>Ga0315542_1000206_pt1 | contig 35011 bp, 20 predicted proteins | sample SalMarSW160120MG_FD_202541 | JGI IMG/M metagenome (GOLD analysis project Ga0315542, IMG submission 202541) | Salt marsh sediment microbial communities from the Plum Island Ecosystem LTER, Massachusetts, United States - Salt Marsh Sediment SW1601-20 ...
ACATTCTTAAAAGTAAACTAATTCTTATAGTAGAAATTCCCATCGCGGGGGACAACCAGCAGCTTCTTTTTTGCCAGGATATCAGTTGCTTCGGAATATATAAAGTGATACCACCAGATAAAAAACTCTTCAAATGTGATTTCATCCGAATATCCGGTTTTGGCATAAACGGAATGGGAATAATTTGTATTTGTACTTAATATTTTTATTAGTGTTGGCCTGTAATCCGTTGACAGGCTGTCAAAAAGATTATATAATACCGGTGTAAGTTTCGGCGCAACATTCATCAATGAATCCCTGAAATCTGGTTCTTTCGCTAGTCTTGCAATAGGAATAAACCTGTTATTACCGTATATTGAGAGGGATGTACTGTCTTTAACGGCAGCGTAGAACTGATTGCCGAAGATCCCGAAAGGCTCTTTGGGATAATTATTATTCTCCAGTAAACCGGCATAATAATGCTTTCCATGTCGCAACGGACGATTCTCCTGCTTTAAATATGCACCTTCCATTTCCATGATCTGCCAGTTATCGAGCAATACATTACTTAGTACAAGGAAAGACAGAGAATCAAATGAACAATTACCTGTAAAGCCGGCTCTTTGAAATTTTTCCCTGATTGAAGGTATCTCTTTTTCAATAGACTGTGCTATTTCTTCGGCCAGTGGTTTCCCATATCTGTAAAGGACAGTACCCTGCTTTGCAGAAGCAATAAAAACTGTTGGTTTCAGCCCTTTCTCATCTTCAAGAAGCCAATTCTTGCTTTTTAAAAACTGAATTTTATCTTTCATCATGTCTTCGCTCCAGCCTGCTTTCTCTCTGAATTTTTCAGGGTCGATCCTTTCATGAAGAGCTACAAGGAAAAAGTGAACGCTATCTTTCCTCCTGTCAAAATCCGGACGATTATCTCCCCGCGATATTATCGGAGTGGAATACCTGCTCTTAAAAATAGTGTCAAGTAATTTCTGTGCCGGATCCTGTCCATTGCAACGACCGGCAATAAGAATTGTAGTCAGTAAAAAAAATAATTTTGATTTCATTTTGTGTATTGTTGTTTTGTTATATCCTGCATATCATAATCTATTATTTTGAGATTGTAATAATGTTTAAAATTATTCAGGTAATAATTTCCTGGTGTGTTGTATCAGTTCAAATCCTCCGACCGGACCATGACCCGGAATAACAATTTTTGCGTTTCTGAATTTTTCAATCACCCTGTCGATGGTTCCGGGATAGGCTTTAATGTCCCCGTCGGCGATATTACCCAGATCAGGGGAATTTAAGCTTTTAACCATGCATCCTGCGAATAAAATTCTCTCCGAAGGGATCCATGCAACTATATTATCAAGTGAGTGGGCAGCTCCTAAAAAATAACAGTCAACAATTTTATCACCCAGGTGTAACTGAAGCGAATCCTGAAAGCCATGGGAAGGTACCGGCAAATTTCTGGTCCTGGCAATATCAATAGTCTTCTGATTGGCATAAGATTCAATCCCCAGGCTCTGTAAATATCCCAGTCCTCCCATACAGTCTTCATGCCAGTGATTGGGGATAAATCCTGTAATTCTGAGTCCCAAATGATCTTTAAGGTAAGCTATTAATATCTCTGTCAGAGAATCATTCCAGGGTGTGTCGAAAAGGAAGGCATCGGATTTATTTATAAATATCAAACCATTTTCTGAAATTCTTCCATATTGCGGCAATACGGTATATGAAACATGCATCCAGGCATTCTGCGAGATTTTTATTAATTCCAGGTCATCTGAGATTTTAATGGTTTGATAATTTACCTGGGAGATGCCCGGTAAAAAATTAAATAGCAGGGCTAAAAAGTAGATTGATCTTTTCATTGTAATCAAAGATAATTCAGAACCGGTTAAGCAATATACCGACAATTATTAGTTCGGTGGAATAAGTCTTTTATCGGATTATATAAAATCGTCGCCGTTTTAAAATTTATAAATTGCCCCGATCGTAATGCTTCCCACTGAAACTACATTGTTTATACCGGCTCCAAAATTAAATAGTGATGTTTTGTCTTTAGAAGAGCCATTTTTGATGGTAGTATTATAATAACCAAAGCTCAGGATATTTAGTGATGTTTCCAGCGATAACTTTTCATTCACATCATAGGCTAGTCCGGGCATAACAGTCAGATAAACCCTGGTTGTCTTTGGCCCGTCAGTTGATGTACCACCCACTTTTGTGTTTGAACCCGAGAATGACAGACCAACATTTCCCTGGCCAAACACCGAAAATTTATCCATTTTAATAGCATAATAGCGCAAGAATGGTATTATTCCGATAGTAGAGGATTTAGATATGATTTCATTTATAGCCGGAGTTTTACTCCGGGAAAATGTAATATCCAGTGCAGCTCCCACTGCAAGTTTCTCAGATAAAAATCTCCCCACTTTTGGCTGCAGGTTAAAGCTAAATGAAGATGTTTTATCCGTAGTTGTGGTTCCATTGTCGATACTGCCTCCTGAGGTACTCAGGCTAAAATTTCCTCCTACAAAAAATTGTGCATTCAGGTTGAAACAAAAAAAAGTAAATAATCCAATCAAAACCAATCTGTAATATTTCATAGCTTAAGTTTTTAAATGTTTTCGACTCAAATTATTATCCAACGAACTTGCATTGCATATCAAAATTAACCAGTAAAATCGGATATTCAAAGTAACATTGAATCAATTTATTGTAATGCCCAACCATATTCACGGTATAATAATCATAAATGATTCATCTGTGAATAATTGGAGGGACGTTGCATGCAACGTCACTACTGGTTTCCGAAGACCCTCTTCAGCAATTCTGTTGTCCTGGCCATTGGGTCCTTACGGATCTTGAGTTCCTCTTTCGCTATCATGATAAATAGTCCGTCGATGGCTTTCTCAGTGACATAGGCGGCCAGATCAGGATTCATCTTCTTTACCAGTGGGATCTTATTATATGCTGTGATCAGATCGCTCCAGTATTTTGTGGCATCTACCTTATCGAGGGAGGTCTTGATCACAGGCTGAAACTTAACTGTCAGCTCAGGGGAGGTTGTTCGCTGCAGATACATTGTTGCAGCATTGTTTTCGCCTTTCACAATATTGATGGCATCTTTTATAGTCATTCCTTTGATGGCGGCAATAAAAATCGGTTTAGCCTCGCTGGCTGCTTTTTCTGCTGCACGGTTCATCGATACATTGAACTCATCAACTTTTTTACCCATCCCGATTGCCCGCAGGCTTGATTCCACCTTTTCTGCTTCGGGAGGAAAAGGAATTCTTATTTCCGCATTGCCCCAGTAACCGTCAAGAACCGAAACCAGCTTAACACTGTTGCCCGTTCCGTTTATAAGAGCTTCCCTGATGCCGTCGGCAGCATCCTTTTCGGTGAGGCCCTTGTTCTTCTGGTTCAGGAAGTCTTTGGCTTTTTTAAAAAACTGGGCATCGGTGTTTTGCATGCCAAGAGCAAAGACAAAAAGTATAAAAAAGATTTTTTTCATGATGTTATCAGGTTTGTAATGCAATATTAACGTAAATTTCTTTCCTGGAGTATACTGGACTGGGGGTAATATGCAAAATCGACTAACAATCTAGGTGTCAATTCCTTCATCCTTCGGCTTTGAGCTTTGAATCTTCCCTCTGTGTAACTCTGTGTCTTCTCTGTGGCCCTCTGTGTAAGTTCTTCTATTACTTTAACCTTTATCTTTACCTATACCTTAACCTCAGCCTCAGCAGGATAAAATACCCTGTCATCTCCTGCGATCTCAAAATAGGTCAGTTTATCGCCAACAGCATGCAATCCTTCAGAATGGTCAAATGAAATTATAGCCTTATTCTTATCGATAGCCATTTTCCTGAATAATGGTCCTGAATCTTCATTCGATCCTATTTTGTAAAACCTGTTAAGCGCCAGGCTGGCGAGCCTTAATGCTGCATCCTGTTTGTCTTTCGGGTGAATGTTCATCGTATCGCAAATGTCGCTCAATATGGCCATCCCGGTATTTGGTAACTCCAAAGCTTTTCTCTGGGCTTCCCTAACGGTAACTCCATCGAAATTATTTCCATACCGGTATGGAGCAATCTGCGCATAATAGAAAGGAAACTCATAATCCCACCTGTTTCGCCAGCTTTTTATCAGGCCTTCAAGCAATTCGTTATATGCATAGGCATTAATGGTATTTGATTCACCCTGGTACCATATAACCCCGGCTATCCGGAATGGTATCATAGGTGAGATCATTGAATTATAAATCCTGGCTGCCTCAACCGGTCCCCAGGGTACAGGTACCTGTTTAGCGGCCGCTTCGCGCAGGAAGTCGTCTTTCTGTATAACCTCTTCAGGCATCCATGCCTCTGCAGGTGTGCCTCCCCAGCTCGAATTGATAACCCCTATGGGTACACCCAGTTCTTTATTCAGTTTCCTGGCAAAAAAATATCCTATGGCACTGAAACTGCGCATTGTTTCAGGGGTGCACTCAGCCCATGAACCGGTGAAATGATCCTGCGGACAAAGGGCAGTACTCTGAAACACAGTAAAAAGTCTGATCTCGGGGTAATTGGCATTTTTTATTTCCTCTTCTCCATTAACAATCCCCGACTGGGCCGACCATTCCATATTTGACTGTCCGGAACATACCCATACCTCTCCAATGAGCACATTTTCCAGTGTCAGTTCATTATATCCTTTAAGATGAATAGTAAACGGACCACCGGCTGAAGGAGTCCTCACAACAATTTTCCAGGTTCCCTGGCTGTTAGCAGTTGCAGACAGTTCACTGTTGAGCCAGTCAGCTTTCAGAACAACCTTTTCACCGGTTTTTGCCCAGCCCCAGAAAGTCACTTCAGATTTTTGCTGAAGGACCATGTTGCTGGAAAATATTTCAGGGATCGAAATATTGGGACTGGCAACCGCGAGAAAGACCGATAGAACAAAAATTGTCAGAAGGATTTTTTTAATGGCAGTTTTCATGATTATAACTATTTTGGTCATAAATATAATCATTAAAGAATTATATAAATCCCCGGAGTTATTTCTTATAAAAAATGCCGGAACAATTTTGTCCGGTCAATGAATAATAAAATGGCCCGGGATTTTCATCCAGGGCCATAAATATTCCTTTATACCAGATTCACGGGGTCTCTTTTTTTGTAAGAATGAAATCCTGTATGGTTCTGTTCCCTTCAATTACATTTACACCTGAAAAGCTTACTGTATCGTAATTTTCTATTGTTGAGCCTACAGAGTATCTCCCGGCAGGTATTCCCGGAAAAACAAAGTGTCCTGAATCATCAGTAAAGGTAGTTGCAACCACAGTGTCCTGGCTTACCCATACTTCAGCATTTACAAGCTTCACATCGGATGTGTCGCTTACAAATCCTTCGATCGTGCCGGCTGTGGTGTTGTTAGTGGCCCGTATGCAAGGCTTGAAGATAAACCCGTTTACGCCTGCTGAACTGGCCATGTTACCTCTCATTACAAATGACCTTGAAAGATCAAAGTCCAGGAGCAATTCAGTTGTCAGGCCTCCATCAACCCTTAAGGCAGGTTTTATGAAGACCTTGATACCTGTTTGGCTTCCGCTTGGCACTTTAAGTTTGTATTCAACAGGCTGATCTATAATTTTAAGACTCGCCCCATCAACATAAAGGCGTACAAGGTCATAATCACCCTGAGGAATATCCACGTTTATCAATTCATTGGTAATTCCATTTCTCAGCTTGGAGAGGTCTATTGTAACAGGATCTTCAGAGAGGACCATAAAAGGATTAACGGTTGTCTCTCCGGCTTTTCTGAGCTCTACTTTTGTTATTGTCACGGTCGCAGACTCAACATAGCTGATATTGAACGGATCGTCGGTGATTTTTATTGACAGCCTGCCTGATCCGGCAGGGCCATCATTTGATTTGTTACAACCCGAAAGAACAAGAGCTGCTACAAAAATTGAAAGAAGTATTTTCCTCATAGTTTCCTGTATTAAATTTCACATATATTTTAAGATATTTTGCTTCATCCTGTTTTTGAAGAGTACCGGTCATCCTCCTACCGGAAATTATTCTGAAGACTACCTTTAAGGAGATTTATACTGGCCGGTCTGGCAGACTGATTGATTATTAAATCCACGATCAGGTATTTTTCAAAATGTTCTCTTCAAATGAACTATTTAAATTCTAAATAATTCACGAGCTAAAATAGAACCCGAAGATGAATATTTCATGAATTTTCAGGAAACCGGAATAAAAATGTAGTTCCTTTTTCAATGACAGAACGAACAGATATTTCAATATTATGAAAATCAGCAATCGATTTTGAAATGGCCAGGCCTATCCCGGTGTTGTTCCCGCTTGTTTCCAGCCTGGTGCTGAAACGTGAGAAGAGGGTACTTACCTGGGAATCGGTCATCCCTCTCCCGCTGTCTGAGATGATAACCATGAATCTGCCATTGAGAACGGAACTTTTCACATGAACCTCGCCACCTGACGATGTATTCTTCACTGCATTATTCACAACATTGTAAAACATTGAAAAGATCAGTGACCTGTTGGCTCTTTCAAGCTGCAGATCCCTCTCAAATTCCCCGCTCAATAATATCCCTGCATCCTCTGCAATCGGGTTTAATTCACCTATGATCTCACGCAAAACTTCATTGACCTGAAAAGATTCTTCACGCAGGTATTGCCTGCTCTCAATACGTGCAATCATCAGCAGGGAATTAACAAGGGTCTGAAGACGATGGAGTGTCTTGAGTGATTCTTCTATTTTATTGGAAATCACATCGTTGATATCCTCCTGCATAAGCAGGTTCTCCAGTTTACCCCGGAGAACAGAAATAGGGGTCATTAACTCATGGGAAATATTGACAGTTATTTCCTTTTCTTTCTGAAACAACTGATCAATATGCTCCATAAGTTCCCTTAAGGCAGAATCGAGATATTGAAAATCCGAAGTTGTTGTCCTGACCGGTTTTTTATCGAATATCGAAGGATCAGATATCCCCTTAAGCTTATTGGTAATCATATCAAGGGGTTTTAGCAAAAACCTGGTATATTGAAGATCAGCAATGAAGGTTATCAGAATTATAAAAAACAGGAATACGATTATGACCTTCCCGATATTTTTCGACATATAATTTATACTGGAAAGACTTTTCCCAACCTCAAGAAGGTATGTATTCCCATCAACCTGGAATGAATAGTTAAGGACCCTGTAGGCAATCACTTCACCCTCTATCAGCCTGTTTGTTACCTCAATATAGTTTTCATCTTCCTTAAGATCAATCTTTTCAAGGCTTATAAACTCCTCTTTAAGTATGTTATAGCTTCCGAATACATTAGCGGTATCTGCAGTCATAAAAGGTTCTATCCCGATATTCGATATAAGGGTAATAACCTTTTCCCTTTTTTGAATAAGGTCATTATCAACCTGCATAAGGGTTATCCATTCAAAGAGGGAGGGCATGAATATCAGGAACACAACTGTAAATCCAAGCTTGGTGAGCAGACTGAATAAAGCAAGTTTTATTTTTAGTTTCACCATAACTTTAACACATTATTACATACTGACCCTGTAGCCAATACCCCTTACTGTTTCCAGCCATGGAGAAGGAGCATGCTCATTCAGTTTTTTCCTGACATTTTTAATATGGACATCAATAAAATTACTGTCGTACTGATCATCAAGAATATTTCCCCATATATGTTCATAAAGCTGGTTACGTGTAAGAACCCTGTTCCTGTTCATAACAAGGTAGTGAAGCAGGTCAAATTCCTTTTTAGTGATAATCACCTCTTTACCTTTGCACGTTAACTTTCTTGACTGCAACTCAATAGTAAATTCCCCGATATTCAGATTCTGGTTCGGCATATTGAATTTTCTTCTTGCCACTGCCTGTATTCTTGACAGTAGTTCTACCAGGGCAAAGGGTTTGGCCAGGTAATCATCGGCCCCGAGGTCAAGTCCTTTTACCTTATCCTCAACGGCGCCTCGGGCTGTGATAATGATAAAAGCGGCATCACTGCCATTTCCCCTGGCCTCTTTAATAAGATCAAGGCCGTTGTAATCGGGCAGACCAAGATCGAGAAGGATAAAATCATAAAGGTTCACGGCTATCTTTTCAGAAGCATCCGATCCGGTAAAAGACATTTCACAAAGGAATCCTTCTCTCTTAAGGAAAGCAGCTATTTCATTTGCCAGTCCTGTTTCGTCTTCTACAATAAGCACATTCATTACAGAATTATTGGATGATCAAAAGATAATAAAATAAGCGCTCAAATAAAAAGAAAATCCCTTCGGTGAAGGATAATCCGGATTCGTATAAGGAGGAAGAATATATGTGGTTTCTGCTTCAATACTGAATTTGTCGCAATTTAATGTAACGGGCAGTGAAAATTCATAATCGATTAACCCGAATTTATTAATGATTGATTCCGTAGTCCCAGGAGGATTTTTTTTCAGGTGGCGGAATGGAGGAGAAACACCATATTTAGCCGGACCTGATGTTGTCACAATCTTATAATATTCACCAAAAAGGATATCAACGCCCGGATCAAAAGAGACCTGGGCTTTCCCCTTGAAAAACTCCGGGGTTTCGAAGTACCTGGAGTTCTTTACCTGCAGATATCCCTTGTTTTCCTGTGAAATAAGCCCGCCAAAAGATATTTGGGTATAAAGTAATTTCCAGTCAAAACCGGTTGTGAAATTTATAAAGGTAAAATTACTGAAAAGGATCTCCTTCAAAGATGCCGGAGTTAAATAACCCGCAAGATCGGTGCTGATATCAAACCAGGAATTAAAATCATGACTATAACTCAGAGATAGTCCATAAAATGCCAGGAAAGGATCGACCCCGCTCAGGTGGGATGCTGAAACTGAGGAATAAAGGCTATTCTTAAAGCCGTAGATTAATGAAGTTGAATAGAATGGCAGGTTATGCGAAATTGAGGAACCCAGGTAAATCATATTGCTTCCGAAACTCAAACCTGAATATAAAGAATGAATCTTGGCAGCCGGTTTAATCACATTTGATGCAGGATTTCCAGGATGCGATAATGTGTCTTCCTGTCCGAAAGACTTAAATGGCAGCACAAACAAAAAAAATATAAAAAATAATGAATGAATATATCTAAAGGGGAAGTTCATTCTCGTTTAACTGGATTTATTTCCTGCCGGGTCTGACAGCGCCTCCTGGTCTGCCCACTCCCTTGGGAATTCGTGATCCTGATGGTCTGACAATTTTAGGCGGCCTGGCTCCTCTTGATTTACTCATATCAGGCCTCGCTGATTTTACCTGTTTAATTGATTTGGAACCACTGATGTTATTATCTTTCAAAGCCTGATTATCCTTAACTTCTTTTACATCATTATCTGAAGTACTTTTCCCGGATTGAGCTTTTACAACTTTTGAAGTGAGAGTATCACTCGGAAGAGGACCGGACTGTGCAAAGAGGGCATGATCGGCAAGGAAGAAAAGAGCAGCAATAAAAAATATTTTTATTGACTTCCCCAGAAATTCATGATACAGTTCATTCATAATATGAGATTTATGAATCAATTAACAGCAGTTATAAGTTACCAGTTCCTGAAAACCTTCCAGTGTATGAAGCAAAGTTATAGATTTAATATGAAGAACAAATGAAAATATAATATACTTAATCAGCCGGTTAAAGTAAATACAGGCCTGATCATGTCTTGTTTCGCGAAGTTGAAACAAATGAGGCAATGGAGCGATTAAACTCAGTGTTACTCCGTGGTTAAGAAGAAAGGGCGCAACGGGCATAACCCACCCCTACCCCTCCCAGGGGATCTAAGAGAATTAACCTTAACCTTAGCCTAGCGTCCAGCGTCCAGCGTCTAGAGTCTTTACTACTTCGCTGTTAGCTGACGCCGATTTGTTATCTGTGTTACCTGGTTCGGATATGTTATCCGTGCCATTGATGAATTTAAACTCTCACAAATTAAATAAAAGAAAATAAAGTTATCTGTAACTTCAATAATTATGGGGGCAGCAGGAAATGCAATTTTGTTGCTTTATAAAAATTAAAAAATTAACAGGAACCACTTTTTTGATGATCATTTATTTCAATTTTTCTGATTATATTGCTTAATCTTTTGAAACTGCTGGGAAACAATAAAACAGGTTTGCTTTCATTCTTCGCAGAATCAAAAAGATCCGGATCCTCTTACTAACATTTACAGATATGGACTACATGAGAAAGTTTCGATTTTTGGATGTCCAAAAACTATTTGAAATCCCCGGCCCGATTACCCCAAAGTCTTTTCCAAGCTCCCGCAGAACTGTGCTCAAACAGATGTCAACCCTGATGATCGGGATTTCGCCGGGAATCAACACCCTGGCAAAAATGCTCAATAGTTCTTTTACCTTTCAAAGAAAAGATAAAGGAATTGTTTTTTTATACGAAGGAACCCCGGCTTGGGAAATTCTTCCCGGTCTCTTTGATGGCAACCCCCAGGTATCTGTAAGGGAAACAGAGGAGGGAATCAATATCAGGTTAACCAATGCTTTTTATACGGGTACTAATATCCGGGCTGATTTAGAGGCCTTTATAACTCAGAAATCCAATGTATGGGAGATGGATATCGTATTCCCGGGCATAAATGCAAAAAAACAATTGCCTTTTACCGATTGGCTGGGAGGTAAAGCTGTCGTTCCCGGAATGATTGAGGATGGACTGAATTATCCTCTTGACAGTACTGACCGTCTCGATATTAACGGTCCTATCGATCTAACTATCAACCATAACTGGTTAATTCGTCTTCAACCACATGAAAATGCCTGTCTGAAACTATTTGGAGCTCAGGAACAATTTAAAGAGGTTGACCTTTCGATAAACAGAGCCAATATCTCAAATTCCAAATATAATCAGGAAGCAGAGAGAGCCTCGGTCTTCGAATTAAGGCATCCAGGCGGAAAGCTTCAGTCAATGGAGAGTTTAAAATTCTCAGGGAAACGAATCCTGGGCAATTCACTTTATCCTTTTGGATACATGGGACTGGTTTTGTCAAAATCATCGGGTAAAATTCAGAAGACTCTGTGGGCCAGCAATGATAATCGACAAAAAGCCAATTCCCATTTCCTCCTGAATCCTAATGGGGAAAATAAGCTTGATCTGTTCCAGAGCCGGTTTTATAAAGAATATAATTCTGAGAACTCACCATTTATATATATTGCCGATCTTGGGGATTCTCCTCAGTGGATCGGAGCTTATGGTGCTGCATTTGCATTAAAAGGATCTTCTGATCAGCGTTTTGTTTTGTCGGGTACCGGTAGCAAGGTTGAATATCTCGATTGCAAGGCATTGCTTACCGGTTCAAGAATAGATGTACCCGGAGGACACTCAATACCAGTTGTCTATAAAGACGCTGCAGAAGTTACTGTTTTGCAGCAGGAACCCAAAAAAATTAAGCCAAGAACCATTAAACCTGGCGAAGTTCTCAATACCGGTAAAATTTTAGATACCGCTTCCGAAGATGATAACAAAGCGAACTGGATTTATGTCAACAAGGAACCTGTGAGGGTAAAATTCAAAGTTGACAGGCCAATAATGTTTAATGTTATCAGGCCCGAAGATTTTATCAATCTGCAATTTGAATTCGCGAACTTTGTGCTTGAAGATAACCTTCTTAAAATTGACAATAAGAAAGATCCATCATTTCTGATTGTTCATTTTCCTTCGCAGCATACTCGCGAAGAGGTGATGCGCGACATAAACAGCCACACACTTGTGATGCCTGGGAGAAAATCAACCAGTGAGTCATCTGTTCCCTCTCTGCATGCTCCTGTTAAGTTTATGCGTGCCGGAAGCAGCAGGTTGGTTTTTCTGGTGCCGGGTGATCATGAGTCGATTCCTGTTTCTTTGGAAAATCTTCTTGACTGGAAAAATTACGATCTCCAGGTCAATTACAGGGCAAGGTGGTTTAATCAAATGTCCGGCATAAGCCTGATCAAATCGCAGTTACAGACAGCTACAATGGCTTATTCAGCTAAGTCGCCGGCATCCGGCATGCAGCTTAGAACTCCGGATGTGTCATTCAGGTCGCAACCTATTAAAGCCGTGAATTCTAAAATTGCCCCGGTTGCCAGTTTGCAGAGGCCAAAATCGGCGCTTGAGGTAAAGGTTATTATGTCAACCACTCCAAAAGGGCCGGGAGTTATGGCTCTTTCCGATGATCAGTTTACCGGCTTGCTGGCTGAACCAACTGTCGATACTATAAACACTGCCAGTTTACAGGGTCAGATGAATCGTCTTTTCGTAATGAAAGAACCATCGAAATATGAAACGATGATTGAGGTCCCAACCTATTTCCAGATATCACCGAATCAGTTTGCAGGGTTCCAGCATCACACTGACCTGAGGGATGCCACTGGCACTTATGATCCGTCTGAGGCCGGCCTGGTTAATACCGACGATGAAATACCAACACCTTCCCGTGTTGTCAGACAACAGGTAAAAAAAGTTATTCCCGATACAGGAGCCCCGTCAAAAACGCAGGAAGGCAGCATAAACTATTTTCGAAATGTTGTTATCGGCTCAACAGCCTCGACACGTTATAAGGGCATTGTATCATCCACTCTTATTAGAATGCCTCTTGCCCTCACCCTCCCGAAAGGCAGCCTGATAGAGCTGTGGCATACACGGATGGGTGTAAAGCTGGCCAGCGGTGAAATCGACGAAGATTCTCTGAACCAGTTGAAAACGATTCGTGTCCTCTGGTCCGAATTTGCAAATCCAAAATATGATAAAGCAAAAGATATTCCCGATAAGGATGATTATTTCTACAGTTTGCCCAACCCGAATCATGCTCATCAGATCGTTCACCTTACCTCAAATTTTACCGATCTGGTTCAGGCTGATGGCAAAAAGAAATACATACCACATGCGGTAAAAGCTGATTTTCTTATGCTCTCGGCATTTGGAAGCTGGATAGATTTCAAGCTGAATATCCCTGAAGATGTCAAACTGCTTTCAGTAAAAGCCTGGCTGCAGCGTGCTACCATGGGGCGTGATCATTACATCAAAATTGTTGAAAGGGGCAATCTTTTCCCGTTTGGACATAAAGCGTTGCTGATAACAATAGCTGAACGCCGTATCAGAACAATAAACAATGTAAATACAGCTGTACTGATACAACGTGAATTTATTATTGTGAAACAACCCGTATTGTTCTACGGGAAGCAAACGGGCAGTTCTGATTTTATCCCTTTCCCTTTCCAGCGTGTCGAAATATTGGATCTGCAGTCTGAAATCTCTTCTAAAAATGTAATGGAGGGAATCATGGTTGGGAAAGAACTATACATGCCGGATGACTCCGGAAAACCATTTTATTTCAGGATTGAGGTGGATGATGCGTCAGGCAAAACGGTGCGGATGGAAGTTCCTCTTGCCTGGATCCCGGCTACCTTTGAAAATGGCGACAAGCTGATTGATCATTACAATAAAGACAGCTGGGACTATTTTACCTCAAACGCTCCTGCCAAGCCTCTTGCATATGCACGTAGCCTGGTCCCGGGCGATACCACATTCGAAACAGCCGGCATAACCTTCAAGGCAGGACCTTTTAACAGCAGCGAACCCGGTATTACATTTTATCCAGAAATACTGGAGTCTTCAATCTATATCAGGCAGATGGAGGAGCTGACAGGTAACCGTAAACCGATAAAAATAAAACTGATCGACGATAATAACCTGTCAATGGTTTTTGCCGAAATTATCGACACTGAAAAACAAGCTTTGATCTTCGATAATACTGAAAAAGGAGGAGGCTTTCTGGCTCCCAACATGAACATCAACGGGTTGTCGAAGCTAACGGGTCTGTCGGGGAATAAAATAGAAGATGCAGGAAATCTGATTCTCAAAGTAGATGATATCTTCAAGATGTCTGATAAACTGGTTCCAAAGCTATTTGGGGTAATCAGCTTCCTCGATTTACTGGTTAAAGATGTACCTCTCACTCAATCATTAAATAAGATAAAAAGTGCTATCGAAAATATTCGTTCCCAAATAGAGGACCTGGAATTGGATTTGCTGTCAGTACTGGCTCGCTTCGACAATGAGGTGAAAAAGTTGGATAAGCTGATCGAAGTGATTGGCAGCCTGCTGAATGAAACGGATATAACAGGTGCCCTGCAAAACATTACGGGACTGTCACAGGCCTTTGCAAACTATGGTATTCAAATTGAAGGTGATGCTGTTGATGCATTGAATGCCACAGTACTCGTCGGCAAGGCAATTCAGGCAAAAGGCATTGTTCTCGATAATGTTACAGGTTTTATAGGCAATGCTCAGGGATTGAAAGATAAGCTGAAAGATGCAGGTCTTCAGATGAATACGGAAATCAGCAGCGGTGTTGATAAAATGCTCACCGTAGTGAAGGCATTAAATAATAAAGGATTCGGCGACGAGGAGATCATAGGCCTAATAGGAGGTCTGGGGCTCGACGGACAGTTATCCGATTTACAGCAACAGATTAAATCATTTGCTGATCAGATCACCGATAAAGTGCTGGAATCCCTGCCTGAAATACCCAACGTGAAATTCCAGATAAAAGGAAATGAAATTGTAGTTGAATACCACTGGAAGCCAAAAACATTAAGTTCCTATTCAGTCGCCGAAATATTCTCAATTGCCAATTCAGATAAAAGCAAATCGCAGCTTGATATAGCTATAGACAGCGTAATTACGAAGTCGCTCGACTTAAACAGTGCTCCAAAATTTGATGTAAATGCACATATCAATCAGTTTGCAATAACGATCGCAAATACCATTCAGCTTAACTTTGAAAAGATTGCATTTAAGACCGGCATTAGCAGCAAAGCCGATATTGATATAAAATTTCAGGGTGTGCCGATACGTCTTGTCGGATCTCTTTCATTTGTCAATAGCTTGCAACGTGTTATTAAATCCGACCAGTTCTCCTCGGGACCGTTCATAAACATTACAGGTTCCGGTATTGAAGCCGGTTATAACTTTCCTGTGCCTAACATTGCGGTGGGAATATTTTCTCTTTCAAATATGATGCTGGGTACCAGGCTTATTCTGCCTTTGAACAACGATCCCCTGAAGTTGGGATTTAACTTTTGCACGCGCGAAAATCCTTTTAATCTGCTGGTTTCATGCTTCGGAGGTGGTGGATTCTTTGCCATCGAAACAACTATGAACGGACTTTCCAGGCTCGATGTGGCCCTTGAGTTCGGAGCCGGCATATCTCTTAATGTGGGCGTTGCCAGCGGATCAGTAAGCGTGATGGGAGGCATTTATTACGGAATGGTTATAAGCGACTCAGGAGGGGAAAGCTACACGCTGACAGCTTATTTACGCATGACAGGACGGCTGTCGATCCTTGGTCTGATCAAAGTCACTCTCGAATTTTATCTCGAACTGAGCTATGAAAGCGGTGCTGAAAAAGGCGAAGTTGACGGGATTATGCTGTACAGGGGCAGCCGTCTGGTGGGTTCTGCTACCCTGACTGTAAAAGTCGAAGTATTATTCTTCAGTAAAAAAGTCAGTGTCACAGTCAGCCGCACATTGAGCGGCAATGATGCTGACCCTACTTTTGCCCAGTCATATAACCAGGGTCACTGGCTCGAATACTGTAATGCCTTTGCATCTAACTAATCTTCTAAATCTGAACAGAAATGAAACAGACATTTATATATACAGCGCTCCCAAACGGCAAAATAACCAAAGAAGGGGTAGATTATCTTCGTATTTCAATGCATTGCGCCATGCGTCTGTCACATACATCGCCAACAACGCTGGGACAATTTCCGGAGATACTTGCATGGGCTTCCAAAATAAAAGCTGCTCCGGGCTTCAAAATAAGACTTGATAATTCTCTTATTGTAGACGCTGTTGCTGATACCAGCCTGATCGAGCCTTCAGTATGGGAAACGATGTTACACGACGATATAAAAGTCTTTGCATTTATCGTTGAAGACAACAGTAAAAAAATGATTCATGCCTATCCTGTTGCCGAATTAAGCAAGTCCATCCTTGGGGTTTACAAAGAGGTCGGAATAAATAGTCCCACACGTTTTGTTAACCCGGCAGTGATGTTGCAAAACCTGACCATTCAATCAGCAGGACGCTACACCATCAATCCCGGGGCACTTGGTGCCGTTAGAGATGCTTCTTCTCCCAATGTACGGAAAGCCGACATACGAAACAGTTTTCGCAAGATCAATATATCTGCAGAAAATGTAGTTCAGAAGACTTCAGAAAATCAACAGGTACATGATTATAGTCAGGCGCTGCGATCGCAGAATTATAGCTTATTTAGAGAAAAAAACAACGAACCTGACTTTCAGTTTATACGTTTTCGAGACTTTCACCGTGTTGATTCGAATAAGAGACCTGCGTTTAAGGCTCCGAAAGTTCCTGAGTTTGAATTTCATGATATAATTGCCCAGCTTGGAGACTACCCCCAGGTTCAGCGAAAAACAGGGATGGTTGTTGATTTATTGATACCTTATGATCCGTCGTGGAAAGCGGAAGGTACCATTGCAGCCTATCCTTTTGGACTCGATTTTGAAATGGACAGCGAAATCTCCGTAAATGAATCGGCATACAGAATTACATCGAATGGTTTTTTTGCCCGCGAAAAAGCCGGCAGCGATGTGAAGAATGGATTTGTTATGCTCAATAACGGAGAATTTTCTACAACCCAGATTGATACCGATGGTGTTGCTCTCCAGACTGTCAACCAGGCAGACAAACAAATAAAAGTTGTTGCCGACCGCACTCTTCATTTAACCTCCGCTTTCAGGTTGATGAATGAAGACGATGAAAAAGTAGATGACGAAGATGATGAGGTTACTTATTCCGATAATCAAAAAGGAGAAGGTCTGCCTGTGATCCGCTCTTCAGGAATTGCCATAATAAAAAGCAATATCGACGAATATCTCAACTTAAAATTTAGTATGGCGAACCGGCTGAATCAAAAGCTGGGCACCATCAATTCGATAGCAGAATCAAAAAGAACTTTGAATATCCAGACTCTGGGACTTCAGGCAACAAAAGCGAATTTAAGAATCATGATGCCTGAAGCAGATATCTTATATGCCGACGATCTGGTTATGGGATACAGGATGGATATCTCCTATTCAGGGGAACCTGAACACTGGTATTCTCTCCACTATAAACAGGATGAAGTGGTCTGCTACGATGATAAACAAAATCCTCATCCCGTTGCTGACATCTCTCCCGATGAGGGATATTGCCAGATTGCAATGACTTCGGATGAAGGAGATGATGAAGATGTTTTTGTAAGCGGTGTTATTGCCCGCTGGACTGGCTGGAGCCTGGCGGTTGAGCGTCCGGGTTTCTCCATTAATGAGGACGATGGAGTAAAGGGGAAAGATTATGTAAATGAAGATACGGCTATTGAGCAAAAAAAATACTCATATAATCCGGCAGCAAACGTCAGGCTAAATGTGCAGAGTAAACTTATTCCCGGAACTTTACCTGTTCTGCGCTATGGAAAATCCTATAATATCCGGATGCGTACAGTAGACATCGCCGGTAACAGTATACCGCTTGAAGGCTCGCCTGAAAATCCTGATGAAGCTATTATCCGTGATTTCAAATATCTGCGTTATGAACCTGTATCCACTCCTGTTGTGTTCCAGGCCAACAAGCTTAAAATGGGGGAAGACATTGAAAGAATGGTTGTGAAAAGCAACTACGATATTTCAGTTGAGGATTATGCCGAGCCTGAGGTGGCACAGAAGGATAAGTATGCACAACGTATTTTTTTGCCGCCATCAAACAGTCAGTTAAAAGCCGAAATTCACGGACGTTTGGATTCGGCATTCAAAAACGATCCTGCAGCAGCCGGTCTCATTTATGATTTGATTATCGGGCATGAAACGCCTCCCGGAGCAGGAGAGACGCAGAAGGAGGTTTACACAATGGATAATATCAGCATACTCTATTTGCCCGATCCTGCTGCAGCCGGTGTCGCTTTCTTCCTCGATGATGACAGTAACGAGACACATACCCAGACTTTTTCGCCAAAATCTGTTGGCTTTGCGCGTTTAAAATCAGGGGCCGGGGAAAACGAAAAGCTTGATGCCTGGCTTAACCCTTTACCTGTAATGTTCAGGCTCGAGGAAGGACCGATAAATTCCAAATGGGACGATAAAAGCCGAACTCTTACATTCTACCTGCCAAAGGGACACAGAGCCAGGTTGAGATACTCAAGCATCTGGTATGAAGACGATTTGGACCGGTTGTCCGGCATGTGGAACCAGCTAAGCAAAGAAAATGATTTCAATTCGATCAAAACCCATATGAACACGGGAAAACACTGGATGACAAGTCCATCGCGGGAACTGGAGCTGGTGCATGCTTTACAGCAACCTTTCCTGGAACCGGAACTTCAGGATGTTGTACCTACCCGTGGCTATGATGACACTCCGGCCTGGTTAAAAATGAAAATTAAAGTTCACGGTCAGAGTACCGAAAAAATTGAGCTGGAAGCCTCATGGAAAGATCTTGACGACAACCCTTTGAAGCCTGTCCCGGTAGAGACTCCATCAAGAAAAATTCTCGACCCGATAATTATAAAATACAACGAATCGGTTAAATATATTGGCTATACACCACCAAGAAACACTGAATTTCAGGTAATTAACACTGTATTGATTGAGCGCAATACAATAAATATGCGAAAAGAACCTGTGGTTAAATTAAACAGCTCACAGAAAAATACAAATGTAAAACGGTCAAACATGAAGGCCCTTAGCCTGCAGCCAGCCAATTTACGCACGATGATCCTTCTTCCTAAATTCTCATATGCATATGTACTGAAAGCTTTTGGGGTAAAACACGGGTTCGATGATACACGCCATCGCTTTGTGGATTATAAACCAATTGCCTCATCAAGATATTCGGAGTATTTCAAACAAAAAGATGCAGACGGGAGTTTAATAGTTCCTCAGGATCTTGATTTCAGCCGCAGCGGGAAAACAACAAAGATAAATATCCTCAGTTCGGCTCGTCCTTTCAAAGCAGAGGTGGAATATATAATTCCAACTTTTAACTGGCTGAAAAGCGCTGAAAAGGATTCATTGACACATGTTCGTGAAGGTGGTTGCCTGCGTATTTATCTTAAAAGACCATGGTTTTCATCAGGTGAGGGGGAGATGCTGGGCATTGTAATAAATCCACAGGCTGCCACAGCCAAAAATCTGAATAATAACGATCCGGTAATGTTTACCCAGTGGGGAACTGATCCTATTTTCCCGCTACCCGGAGGGACAGATTTATATCCTGATGCATCAATGTTCAGATGGTATGCAAAAACTGAAAACAATTTAGCCTATTCCGGGAATGCCAGCCTCAAAGCCAATATTATAGGTTATCCGGTCCATTTCGACGCCGAACGTAAATTATGGTATGCCGATCTTTTAATAAACCCGGGAAATCGCTATTTCCCTTTTGTAAAACTGATGCTTGCCCGCTATCAGCCCGATTCGCTGCGAATAAATAATACCGATGTATGCCTTTCTTCTGTTGTGGAAACCGATTTTATTCAGCTGGTTCCTGAACGGAAAGTGAAACTTGATATTATTCGAAGGGGAGGGAAACCGGTTCAGATTAAGATTGAAATTACCGGCTGTAAATACGATCAGTTCCAGAATACCTTCGAGTTGAAAATAATAAGTGAAGATTTGCCGCAGCCTTATGCAGGAGTGATAAGTACAGCAGTAGCCCAGCGTGGTTCACGAAACCAGGAAGCCAGGGTAAATGACTTTATTTTCCCCGACGACAGCCATTTTGTGGCAACAGGTTATTTTGAAATCTCTTCCGAAATAAAGAAAAAACCATTTGATGTCCTGGTTCTTGAATATGAAAAAGCGGATGTAAAAGGACAAACAAAGCTCGTATTTGCAGATGAGTTTCATATTAATCAAAAAGTTGAAGATTGACTAAATATCATGAAAAAGTGAAAACCCGGCAAAATTCAGATTTGATTTTTTATTATAGGCCATAAAGCATACTATGTCATTTTATCACAATTAAATATCAAACGATGAAAAGATTTCTGATTCCCGTTTTAATGGTTTTTATTTTACAACCATCAAATGCACAGACTAAGAAAATTACCGGATTCTTCGAAAAGAATATCGGTAAGGAACTTAGTCTTGAATCTGCATTTGACAAAAATCTGAACAAAGACAATATCGGCGAAACAATTAAAAAGCTTTCTGCCAAACCTCATCATATAAGTTCCCCGGGGGACAAGGAAAATGCTGAGTATATCCTGAGCCTTTTCAAACAATGGGGCTGGGATGCAAAGATTGAAACATTTTATGTATTGTTCCCAACACCTGAAACGAGGGTACTGGAGATGATTTCTCCGACATCATATAAAGCAATACTGAAAGAACCTGCACTTAAAGAAGATGCAACATCAGGCCAGTCGGGGCAATTGCCTACCTATAATGCCTACAGTGCCGACGGCGATGTCACTTCAGAGCTGGTATTTGTAAATTATGGCTTGCCTGAGGATTATGATGTACTGGATAAAATGGGTGTCGATGTGAAGGGGAAAATTGTAATTGCAAAATATGGACACAGCTGGAGAGGCATAAAACCGAAAGTGGCACAGGAACACGGAGCCATTGGTTGTATAATTTACAGCGATCCTGCCGATGACGGATATTTTGAAGGTGATGTATATCCAAAGGGAGCTTTACGAAACGAATTTGGCGTGCAGAGAGGATCTGTTATTGACATGTCGGCTTATTATCCCGGCGATCCTCTGACGCCCGGCATTGGTGCAACAAAAGATGCAAAAAGACTTGACAGGTCAGAAGCCCCCAGTCTGTTAAAGATTCCCGTATTGCCTATCAGCTATCACGATGCAGCTCCTTTGCTTGAAGCTCTTGACGGACATGTAGTTCCGGAAAGCTGGCACGGAGGTCTGCCGTTTGCTTATCATATTGGACCGGGTAAAACAAAAGTACATCTGAAGCTTGCTTTTAGCTGGGATATTGTTCCATGTTATGATGTGATAGCAAAAATTCAGGGATCGAAATTCCCTGATGAATGGGTGATACGAGGTAATCACCAGGATGCATGGGTTAATGGAGCAGGTGATCCAATCAGCGGGCAGGCTGCAATGCTTGAAGAGGCTAAATCGATAGGCAGCATGCTGAAAACTGGCTGGAGGCCTGAAAGAACAATCGTTTATTGCGCCTGGGACGGTGAAGAACCCGGGTTACTCGGCTCAACAGAATGGGTTGAGGAACATGAAAAAGAACTGAGAGATAAGGCTGTGGTTTACATAAACTCCGATTCTAACAGCCGTGGTTTTCTTTTTGCTGAGGGATCGCATGCGCTTGAGCCTTTTTTGGATGAAATTGCCAAACAGGTTATAGATCCGCAGACCAATGTAACTGTTTTTGACAGGAGAAAAGCTCATCGCGCATTATCAACGAATAATGATGAAGCTAAGAAAAAAATCTGGAATGAAAAAGAACTAAAGCTGGGTGCCATGGGCTCGGGTTCTGACTATTCCTCTTTTATTCAGCACGCAGGGGTTCCGGCATTGAACCTGGGATATGGAGGGGAAGAACCAAGCGGTGATTACCATTCTATCTATGATTCATATGATTTATATAAAAAGTTCCAGGATCCGGGATTTCAATATGGTGTGACTCTGGCTGAAACAGCCGGTCATGCTGTATTACGAATGGCCAACGCAGATGAATTGCCTTTTGATTTTACACATTTATACAGAACGGCAGATACATATTCAAAGGAGCTGATAACCCTGATGAATAAAAGTCGTGAGAGCACGGAACTGGAAAATGCCATTATCCGCGCAGGTGGCTATGCTGTGGGTGAAGATCCGACAAAAGGCTATATCGTTCCTCCAGCTAAGCCCGAAGTGCCTTATCTTGATTTTTCACCATTGCAGAATGCTTTGCAGCAACTGGGAATCAGCGTGGACAGCTTACGCATTGTTTTTCAAAGAAATATCAACACAAACAGGATAAGTGACAAATTTAATCAATCGCTTTACAGGGCCGAACAGCAGTTACTCGAAGAAAAAGGACTGCCCCGCAGACCCTGGTACAGACATACATTATATGCACCCGGCTACTATACCGGCTATGGTGTTAAAACAATGCCAGGTATAAGAGAAGCAATCGAACAAAGGAACTGGGACGAAGCACAGCAACAAATTGAAGTCGATGCAAAAGCTCTTTTAAGGCTCGCAAAATATTTTAACGCTTTGTCTGCCAGAGGTGACTGAGATGAAATAGCATCTGGATAGAAAATTTCTAAACGTCGCAAAAGGAGCTGAATTTTCAACTGGATACCTCCTGCACTATTTCTTTATATTAACTGATAATTAATAAAGGAATCTTGGCTTTATGTTTGACTGCATCGGCTGTAGTACCAAAAATGAGGTCCTTAAATCCCTTATGCCCATGAACACCCATAACCAGCAAATCAATATTCTGGATCTGTATTATTCTTGTTATCTCCGATGCGGCATTCCCAAAGCCTATTTGAATATCGGATTTGTAACCCAGCTTTTTAAGTTCAGCCTGATACTTAACCAGACTATCATTATCCAGCAAGGTTTCAAAGTCCATGGTATTCTTTCCAAGGTAGTGTGCAGCGGCACTTTCCACAACATGAATAAAAGTGTATTTGGCTGATTTGCCGCCCTGATTAAGAGCATTTACAATCAGTTTTTGATCATTCCCTGAGAAATCGATTGCAATTCCGATGTTGCTGTATTTAATTGCAGCACCCAAAATAAATTCTCCGGCTTCTCCATGAGGCAATTGCGATATCCTTTTCCTCTTAGAGACAGCAAACGGGTGAATGAATACATAGATTAAGAGTGCAACACATGCCGTTATAACCGGAATGACAATGGTGTAGATAATGATCTTATTACCGGCGCTTTCTATCCAGCCTGTAATTTCAGCGATAACAAGATGTATGTTCAGGTATACAATGATCGCTGCGCTTGCCCAGGCCAGAATTTTCACCCACAATTTGATCGTGAATTCTTTCATCAAATTTTTATCCGAATTAAAATGAATAAGCGGTATGACAGCAAAACCAAGCTGTAGGCTTAATACCACCTGGCTTAATATCAACAGGTTGCCAAGGGCTCTGTCGCCAAAATAAATAATCGTGAGCAAAGCAGGAATTATAGCTAATAACCGTGTAATTAAACGCCTTAACCATGGCTGTATCCTGAAATTAAGATGGCCTTCCATCACAATCTGCCCTGCTAAGGTACCAGTTATTGTTGAACTTTGTCCCGATGCAATTAATGCAATAGCGAAAAAAGTCGGGGCTGCTTTTCCGAATAAATTATTAAGCAGTTTGGAAGCATCCTGAATTTCGGCAACATGAAAATATCCGTTTACATAGAATGCTGCTGCTGCGAGTATTAATATGGCAGCATTGACAAAAAAAGCCAGGTTTAGTGCAATTGTTGTATCAATAAAATTCATTTTGATTGCATTTTTCATTCCTGCAGAAGTTCTCTCAAACTTCCTGGTCTGAACCAGTGAAGAATGCAAATAGAGGTTATGCGGCATTACTGTTGCACCAATAATACCAATTGCAATATACAATGCACTGCCATCAAGTTTGCCGGGAATAAATCCTTTGACCACATCACCATAAACCGGGGAGACTATAAACATTTCGACCAGAAAAGAGAGTCCGATGATAAATACCAGTGAAACGATAAAGGCTTCCATAGTCCGGATCCCTCTATTCATCAGGAAAAGAAGCAATAAAGTATCAAGTGCCGTTATGCTTATACCCCATATTAATGGCAGTCCGAATAATAAATTCAACCCTATAGCCATTCCCACTATTTCTGCCAGGTCGCAAGCTGCAATAGCAATCTCTGCCAGTATGTACAAAGGGATGTTTGCCCATTTGGGATAGGCGTTTTTTGAAGCCTGGGCCAGATCCATTCCTCTTACTATTCCTAACCGGGCGCTGAGCGACTGTAAAAGCACGGCAATAAGATTTGACATCAGCAGCACCCAGATTAACTTATACCCGAATTCGGAACCTCCGGCAATGTCGGTTGCCCAGTTACCCGGGTCCATGTAACCCACGCTGACTAAAAAGGCAGGACCAACAAAGGCTAATAGTTTTCTCCATCCTTTCCTGTCAATTGACACAGTTGAATGTACCTCGCTTAATGATTCCGATTTCATGCAGTTATATTGAATTTTAATAGGGGTCCGGAAGCCAAAAATACAAAATTTGATTTCATGGTTCACCTATTTCTGCTAAAAATGAAAATTTTAACAGAAATCGTATAAGAATTTGATTACCTGCAAAATGGGCTATGGCTTAATTAATTATCTCCTTACACTTACGCCCCTGCTTCGTATACTCTCGTTATTGTCGCTGGTTATCAGGGAGATCTCGTAAATATAGAGTTCCCCTTTTACAGTGGTTTTATCGAGGTATTGTTCTGTTTCTTTTGGTATTGTTGCTATAACTGAAGGCAGACCTCCGGATTTTGCCCGATAAATTTTTACTGAAGTTATATTATTATCATTTACCTGGCCCCAGCTGATCATATACAGTTTTTGCACTATATCCCTTCAGGATGAACAAACTAATTTATCAATAACCAGTAAAATAGGATATTGTTATTTAAATGATTAACTTGCGCTGTAACAAACTGTTAATACAGGTCAATTATTGAAGTCCATTTTCTGGTTAAATTCTCTTCTCTAATTACCTAAATTTCTCACTTATCGGGAACGTTTAACTTCAAAAATCAGTTCCCTTTGTTATCTGATACAAATCTGTAATTCTTTACAGAATTTTAATCGTCTTCGCATGAAAATTTAAACAGACGAATAAATATTAATTGGGACAACCTTGTTCCATCATGATATTGACATGAATAATAATGAACTTAAAACCAGGATAAACGAATTAGAACTCGAATTGAGCAATTTAAAATCGAGCATTAAAGCAACCAGAGAATCAGCCCACGACAACCTGCTGGAGAAGTCTTTACAGGCGAGCGAAGAAATATTTCGAATAATAACAGACAATTCTGCAGATGCCATTTTCATATCAGACCAACAGGGAAAGTATATATATACCAATAAGGCAGTATCGATTATGTTTGGTTATTCATCGGAAGAGATGAAAAGTAAAACGATCGCAGACCTCTCACCTCCGGACAAAATAGAAGAATATTTTGATCTATTCAAACAGATGTTGAGTGATGGTAAAGGTTTTACTGAAATTGTACTTTTGAAAAAAGACGGTAATTACATCTCAACCGAATTAAACATTGTTGTATTACCAGATGGTCTGGTACATGGAAGTTGCAGGGACATTACCAACCGTAAGAAAGCAGAGACGGATTTAGCAGAATTACATCAATTCAATTCACAAATTATTAATAGTATTCAGGAAGGAATAATTGTTTATGACTCTAATTTGCGTCATACAGTATTCAACCCCTTCATGGAAAAATTATCAGGATTCCCGGCATCACAGGTTTTAGGCAAATACCCCGATGAGGTATTCCCTTTCCTGAAAGAGGTTGGCGTAACCAAAAACCTTAAAAGAGTATTAAATGGCGAGAATATTGATGTTACTGATTTCCCCTTTCATTTGCCCGATTCTGAAAAATCCGGGTGGGTATCAGATAAAAATGTGCCTTTACGAAATGTGAATGGAGAAATTATAGGAGTCATTGGAACTATTCATGATATCACTGAACGCAAGAAGCGGGAAGAAAGCCTGAAGAGTATTAATGAACGGTTCCTCCTTGCAACTGCTGCTGCTTCCATGAGTGTTTGGGAGCATGATTTAATTACAAATATGATTCAAATAGATGATAATTTTAATAAGATATATGGTAATACTGAGGGTAATTATCAAATCGAATTCAACGAATTTATCAAATTTATTCACCCCGATGATATTGATATTATTAAAACTAATATTGAAGAAGCTATAAAATGGGATAAAAGTGTGAACTTTGAATTCAGAATTATTAGACCTAATGGCGATGTCAGAAATATAAGTTCCTATGGTAAAATAACAAAAGATAATACTAATAAACCCGTAAAGTTTATTGGTGCAAATATGGATATATCTGAATCTATAAAAGCCGAACTGGCAATTAAAGAAAGTGAAAGAAAACTTCTCCAGCTAAATACCGACAAAGACCGTTTTATATCAATTCTCTCACATGATTTAAGAAGTCCGTTTAATAACCTGCTTGGCTTATCAGAAATACTTATAGAGGATATTCGTAAAATCGATATTGACGAAATTGAAGAAATTGCAAATAATATTAATGAATCAGCAAGAAACACATATAATTTACTGGAAGACATATTGTTGTGGGCAAGAGCACAACAAGGCAAAATTCCTTTTAACCCACTAATATTGAGTTTTGGAGATATTTGTCTGGATATTCTTAATACACTTAATCCAAATGCCATTGCAAAAAACATCACAATCAGTTATTCTGTACCGGACAAGATAAACGTTTTTGCGGATATTGATATGCTAAAAACAGTACTCAGAAATCTTGTATCTAATGCAATAAAATTTACAAACAATGGTGGCGCAATAAAAATTAATGCAGAGGAAAATTTTGAAAATGTAACCATATCGATTTCGGACAATGGAGTTGGTATTGCATCTGACGATATAGAGAAACTGTTTGACATTTCACAGGTACTTACAACCAAAGGGACGGCAGAAGAAACAGGAACAGGTTTGGGATTACTGCTTTGTAAAGAATTTGTGGAAAAACATGGCGGAAAAATCTGGGTAGAAAGTGACGTCGGGAAAGGCAGTGATTTTAAATTTACTTTGCCATTATATACTTGATTTTTAATTGTGCACAACTAAATCGAAACATGATATGAGTAAAAATGAGAAATTGGAAGAGTTACTCATAGCTAACAAAGAACTTGCCAGTCAAATCGCTGAGTTAATCAATCTTAACAAAGAACTCATACTGGCAAATAAACAACAAAAACTTGCTAAAAATAAATATATTGAATTATATAATTTTGCACCCTCCGGTTATTTAACACTTACCAGAGAAGGCAAAATCGTTGAGTTAAATCTCCTTGCTTCGAAAATTCTTGGTAAAAAACTCTCAATTTTAAAAGACAGTTGGCTTGGAAATTTTATTTCAAATAATTCAAAACCAATCTTCAATCAGTTCCTTGAGCAAATATTTATAAGCAAAACCAAACAATTATGTGATGTGATGCTGTTAACAGATGGCAGCCTACCTGTGTATGTTTACCTTATTGGTATCGTTACCAGAAATACCGGACAATGCCTCGTAACGATAGTTGATATCAGTCAGCGCAAGCAGGTAGAGGATTCCTTGTATGAAAGCGAAGAAAAGTATTCCAAGGCTTTCCAGTCATCCCCTTATTTAATCGCTATAACAAATTTAATAGATGGAAAATTCATCGAAGTTAACGATGCCTTTACCTCTGTTTTGGGTTTCACCAAAGAAGAGGTAATTGTCAATTCCGAAATTGGATTTAACATTTGGGTAGATATTGAAGAGAGAAAGTGGGTAACAGCTACTCTACTTGATGGCGAGGATGTGACAGGTAAGGAATTCTTGTTCAAAAAAAAGAATGGGGAAATCATAACGGGTTTATTTTCCGCCAAAATTATTAAACTCAATAACAAATTCTGCGTTATATCCAGCATTAATGATATTACAGAGCGAATACGGGCAGAAGAAGCACTTAAAGAATCCAAATTGCTTTTAACCTCAAGCATAGAGAACCAGAAAGACACGATAATTTTTTCCATTGACAAAAATTATCAGTATCTGTATTTTAATAAAGCTCATTTGGATTTCATGAAGTATGCCTATAATAAGGATATTAAAACAGGGATGAATATTCTGGATTGTATCACTTCGGATGATGACAAATTATTGGCTAAGGATAATTATGACCTTGCGTTAAGGGGTGAATCCCATTCGGATGTAAGGATCTGCGGAGATGTAAATCGTGCCTTTTATGAAAGCTTTTTTAATCCTATCCCAAATGATAAGAATGAGATTATTGGGGTAACTGGTTTAGCCAGAAATATCACCGAACGCAAACAGTTTGAAATAGAATTAATTAAAGCCAAAGAAAAAGCCGAAGAAAGCGACAAACTCAAATCCACATTCCTCACAAACATAAGCCATGTGATGCGGACACCCATGAACGGAATTCTTGGCTTTGCCGATCTATTGAAAGAACCGAACTTAACAGGTGAGGAGCAACAAAATTTTATAAAAACCATCGGGATAAGTGGCGCACGCATGCTCAATACCATTAACAATATCGATGATTTTTCGAAAATAAAATCCGGACTGATGGAAGTTAATAAAAAGGATTCGAATATAAACGAGCAAATCGAATTCGTTTATAACTTCTTCAAACCGGAGGTTGAAAGTAAAGGGATGCAGATTTCCTTTAAAAACGGTTTGCCATCAAATGAAGCAATCATTAAAACAGACTTTGAAAAAATATATTCAATTCTGATTAACCTTGTTAAAAATGCCATCAGATACAGTGATAAAGGTTCAATTGAATTTGGTTATGAAAAAATGGGGAAATACCTTGAATTTTTTGTAAAAGACTCTGGCATTGGGATTCCTATAGACAAGCATGATGCTATATTCGAACCTTCTATTCAGGTTGATATCGGGGACACAAGAGCATTACAGATAACAGATTTGGGATTATCAATATCTAAATCTTATGTTGAAATTCTAAATGGAAAGATTTGGGTGGAAAGCAAAGAAGGAAAAGGTTCAATATTTTATTTTACAATTCCCTATAATGCTGTATATGAAGAAGAAAACGCAATCAAAAATGCTGTTATTGATAAGGATACTGAGGTCCAAATAAGAAATCTTAAAATATTAGTTGCCGATGACGATGAAACATCGACGTATCTGCTTAATCTAAGAATCAAAAATTTCAGCAGAGAAATTTTAAATGCAAAAACTGGAGTTGAAGCCATTGAGATTTGTCACAGTAATCCTGATATTGATTTGGTCTTAATGGACATTAAAATGCCTGATATGGATGGGTATGAAGCCACTCGTCAAATCCGTCAATTTAACAAAGATGCAATTATCATCGCACAAACAGCCTATGCATTTTCAGGTAACAGAGAAAAGGTAATAGAAGCGGGATGCAATGACTATATTACAAAGCCAATTAATCATACCTTATTAAAAAAGTTAATCAATAAGCATTGTTATAAATAGAAAATCAGTTCTAAACCAGAGATTTATTTGAATATTTCATATGACTTACTTCCCTTGTATATGATATTAAAGAAATAATTGAACCTTAATAAAATTAAGGTTGCTTACACTTTCCACCACTACCCTTATTCTTCTTTTAACTTTTTCACAATTCTTTTTTTTTTATTAAATTGAAGCCGATCAATGACTAACCTAACCGCCTGATATGCTTAATAAGATCCTTGCCTTTAGTCTTAAAAATAAGCTGATAGTTGTCCTGTTTACTATCACAATTGCTGCCTTCGGACTATTTGCTGTTTTTAAAATACCTGTCGGTGCAGTTCCCGATATCACCAATAACCAGGTACAGGTCATTACCACTTCAGGTAACCTGCCAACACAGGAGATTGAGCAGTTCATCACTGCACCTGTGGAGATGGAAATGGCCAACCTGCCGGGAGTGAAAGAGATCAGATCGATTTCTAAGTTTGGCCTCTCTGTCGTAACTATCGTCTTCGATGAAAATATGGGCACTTACCTCCCCCGTCAGCTTATCGCAGAAAAGATCAAAAGTGCCTCTGATAATATTCCCGAGGGATTCGGGACACCTAACATGGGTCCAATCACAACCGGATTAGGTGAGATATACCAGTATATCATCGATGTCAAACCAGAATATAAAAACAGGTATACCCCTATGGACCTCAGGACCATACAGGACTGGATAGTACGACGACGCCTGTCGGGAATAAATGGTGTTGTTGAAATTAACAGCTGGGGAGGTTTCCTGAAACAGTACGAGATAGCAATTGATCCTTCCAGGCTGAAAGGTGTCGGCCTCACTCTCATGGATGTCTTCAACGGTGTATCATCCAATAACAGCATATCGGGTGGCGCATATATCGAAAAGACCCACCAGAGCTATTTCATAAGAGGCGACGGACAGGTACGCTCGCTGGCCGATATTGAAGATATTGTTCTCGCAAATAATAATGGCATACCTGTTCTGATAAAGGATATCGGCGATGTGCACTATGGCTATGCAAACCGCTTCGGAGCCATAACTGCAAACGGAAAGGGGGAGACTGTACTGGGACAGATAATGATGCTGAAGAATGCCAATTCGAAGGAAGTAATAAATGAGGTTAAGAAACGTGTAGCTGAAATTCAACAGAACCTGCCGGAAGGGGTCTTTATAAATCCAATACTGGAGCGCAGCGAACTTATTCAAAAAACCTCAACCACAGTCGCTGAAAACCTCATACTCGGAGCATTGATAGTTTTCTTTGTAGTGCTTCTTATCCTTGGCAACATGCGTTCTGCTATCGTAATTGCCTCAATGATACCTCTGGCCCTGTTATTCACAATATCGATGATGTATATTTTCGGAATCGATGCCAACCTTATGAGTCTCGGTGCTCTCGACTTCGGTATCATAATCGATGGTGCTGTGATCATCGTTGAATATATTGCGTTGCAGATCACACTCAAAAAGGATGAAATAACCGGGATTACCGGTGAGGATAAACAGGCTCTCCTAAATAGTATCGCATTTGACGGTTCCTCGAAGATGATGAACTCAGCCATTTTCGGCCAGGTGATCATACTGATAGTGTTCATCCCCATACTTTCACTCAGCGGTGTTGAAGGGAAGATGTTCCACCCCATGGCTTTGGCCTTTTCATTTGCAATAATCGGGGCAATGATCTTCGGCCTGACATGGCTTCCGGTAGCTGCCTCATTATTCCTGAAGCCAGGTAAAAAACCGAAATATGATGTATCAGGATGGATAATGGGATTTGTCCATAATACTTATGAACCGGTTATAAGATGGTCATGCGGACATAAAAGAGCCGTTCTTGGGGCCTCTGTCCTTTCTCTGATACTCACTGTATTTCTTTTTACAAGGATAGGTGGTGAATTTGTTCCTACACTTGATGAGGGTGATTTTGTCATCCAGCCTGTGCTGAAAACAGGTACATCCCTGACTAAGACCATTGAGACCACAACAAAGATGGAGAATATCCTGATTTCTCATTTCCCCGAAGTCGATCAGATAGTAAGTCGTATAGGAGCGGCAGAAGTACCCACCGACCCAATGTCGATGGAAGAAATCGATATGATCATCAAGCTGAAACCGAAGAATGAATGGGTCAGCGCTAAGAGTAAAGAGGAACTGGCGGAGAAATTTAAGGAAGCCCTTTCAGTGCTTCCCGGCATTGATAATGAGTTTACGCAACCTATCGAGATGCGCTTCAATGAGCTGATAACCGGTGTCAGATCGGATATTGCCATCAAGATATTTGGCGAGGATCTCGATTATATAAACCAAAAAGCCATTGAAATAAAAAATCTTATATCCGGTATCCCCGGCGCCGGCGATGTGATACTTGAAAAGACTGTAGGACTTCCCCAGGTATGGATAAGATATGATCGCAAAAAGATAGCATATTATGGACTCGATATCAAGACACTGAATGGCTATGTGTCGACAGCGTTCGGCGGACAGGTGGCCGGAACTGTCTTCGAGGGAGAAAAACGTTTTGACCTGGTGGCCAGGCTCCGGCAAGAAAGCAGGACCGACATTGATGATATAAGACAGTTATCAGTTCCCCTCACCAATGGCAAACAGCTACCCCTTGAAGAACTGGCAGATATACAATATGCCGAAGGCCCTGCCAAGATCTCGAGGGAAAATACCCACAGGAGGGTCGTCGTGAGTGTTAATGTGCGCAACCGCGACCTGCAGTCAGTTGTCAGGGATATCCAGTCAACGATTAATAAAAACATTAAACTGCAATCCGGTACCTATATAGCCTACGGCGGACAATTTGAAAACCTGCAGAATGCCGTACGGCGACTAATGATTGCCGTACCTGTGGCATTGCTTCTGATATTCATTTTTCTCCATTTTGCATTTAAATCTTTCAAGGATGCCATCATGATCTTTACTGCCATACCCCTCGCTACAGTGGGAGGAGTAATATTATTATGGATAAGAGGTATGCCTTTCAGTGTCTCGGCCGGAGTAGGCTTTATTGCACTCTTCGGTATAGCAGTTCTTAACGGCATTGTTCTTATCGAACACCTCAAGGAGCTGCAGCACAGCGGAATAAGCGATATGCGGGAGGTTATCCTGAGAGGAACTAAAGACAGGCTTCGTCCTGTTCTACTTACAGCCGGCGCTGCAGCAATGGGTTTTCTCCCCATGGCTGTTTCAACTGGTGCCGGGGCAGAAGTTCAGCGTCCCCTGGCAACAGTTGTGATAGGCGGATTATTCACTTCGACACTGCTTACCATGATAGCTCTTCCTTTACTTTACGAGATATTCAATAATGTGAAATCAATCAGGTTTTTCCCTTTCAGGGTGATAAGGGCTAAAACTCTTATGATCGTGGCCCTGATACTTTTACCCGGACTTTCATCATTCGGACAGCAGAAGGAATTGCAGCTGAAGGATATAATCGGCATAGCCATAACTAATAATAAAGAGATAAATGCCTATTCATTAAAGGTGAAAGAAAGCATTGCTCTTAAACCCACTGCCTTTTATCCTTCGAAGACAACACTATACTACGGGTACGACCAGAATAATATTGCTCCGAACGGTTACCCGCTGAAAGTATGGGGAATAGCCCAGGATATCAGCTTCCCCACACTATATCTTGCCGAGAAACAGGCCAGGTTAATAGAAGTGACGAAAGCCGAAGTCACCCTGGAATCGCAGAAACAAAAACTTATAAAGGAGATCTCATTAAGATATTATGAACTACAGAGCCTTCAGGCCCGGTTTGAGCTTTATAAAAGTGTTGACAGCTTATATAACGACCTGCTCAGGAACGCCAGAGCTCGTTACAGCAAGGGCGATTTCAGCAATCTCGACCTTCTCAACATACAGGCCAGGCAACAGCAGGCTAAACTAAATCTTAAAGGAACCTCTTACAATATTGAGAATATCCTTCAGACACTTAAGACCCTGATGAACTTCGATGAGGATTTTTTCGTTCCTGACACTATTGAGATACTAAATCCGGAGGAAAAAGATATTATGGCATACCCTGATGTGCAGTTGATGAAGCTTGAGAATGACTATGCCGGGGCTGTGATGAAAATCGAAAAGAACAAAATACTCCCCGATATTTCAGCACACGTCTTCACAGGAACCAATGCTTATGAAAACTCAAAATATTACAACGGTTTCCAGGTTGGACTTGCTGTGCCTTTGTTTTTCGGGGACCAGAAAGCCAGGATCAAATCATCCAGGATCTCTTTCGATGCCCAACAGCTCATGGCGGATTATAAAATGACATCGCTGAAGAATAAAATTGACGGATATAAAAGAGAGGAACTAAAACTTCGTGAAGCCATTGAATACTACAATGCTAGCGGCAGATCACTGTATAACGAGATCCTGCATGCTGCAATAAAAAGTCTTGAAAGTGGTGAGATTGACCTCTTTAAATTTACCGGTAGTTATGAAAATGCCGTACAAATCAGACTTAACTACCTTGACAACGTACTGCAATACAACACTAATATTCTGGAACAGATGTATTTATCAAATTAACATATCATGGTCATGAACAACAAATTTATATTATCCATTCTTGCTGCATGCCTGAGCCTGGTATCTTGCAGTCATAATAATAATAAGAATGAAATAAGTACCGAGACACCAAATGATCTGATCAGAATAACCGGGGATCAGTTCCTTACAGGTAACATGGCCCTTGGGGAACCTCTGAAGATGCAATTTGATGAACTGGTAGAATGCACAGGTAATATTGTCATTGAGCCATCCGGTACCATCATGATCAGCACCCCGGTACCGGGACTTGTCAGACAAATAGAGTGCAAAGAAGGAGGGGACGTCAGTGCCGGACAGCTTCTGTTTGTTCTTGCCGGGAATGATTTTATTGAACTCCAGAAGGATTTTGCCGAGACTGAAAGCCAGCTGAAGCGTGTCAAATCAGAATATGATAGAGTGAAGTCGCTTTACGATGAGAGGGTCGGGACAGAGAAAGATCTTATAATGGCTGAGAGTGAATATAAGGCAGCCAATGCCAAATATTCAGCACTGAAGATGAAGATAAAAATGCTTGGGCTTGATGAAACTAAGATCAGTGCTGGCAGTTTTTATGAGTCATTTTCGCTCAGATCACCAATAAACGGGTATTTATCCCGGATAGATGTGGCGGTTGGTCAGTACGCCGATCAACATACCCCACTGGCAGAAATGCTGGATATCAACAAGATGGAGGTAAGAATGGCTGTTTTTGAAAAAGACCTGGGAAATCTTGTGAAAAATCAGAAGGTAGATTTTAACCTTCTTGGCAAAACCGGCAAAATGTACACTGCTACCCTGAAATCAATCGGAAAAGATGTGGATCACGATTCAAAAACTATTTATTGTTATGCTGATATTGACGATAGCAGGCACGCAAATTTTGTTAACAATGCCTATGTTGAAGCATCAATTATAACGAAAAGTGATTCAGTGATAGCAGTCCCGGAGGAAGCTGTATTAAAATCCGAGGACAATAGCTATCTGCTTGAATTTGTTAAAAATGAAAATAGTAATTACTACCTGAAAAAGACAAAAGTCAGCCCCGGGCGTATATATAAAGGTTATGTGGAGCTTTTAAATCAGCCTGACATAGGCAAGATATTAACCAGGGGAACATATAATATAAATATTGAATAACTTATCTTAGCCATTGACTCTCTCAAG
>Ga0315542_1000207_pt1 | contig 34959 bp, 22 predicted proteins | sample SalMarSW160120MG_FD_202541 | JGI IMG/M metagenome (GOLD analysis project Ga0315542, IMG submission 202541) | Salt marsh sediment microbial communities from the Plum Island Ecosystem LTER, Massachusetts, United States - Salt Marsh Sediment SW1601-20 ...
TCTGCGCCGCCATGGCGTCGACCGCGACGTCTGGCAATGTCCGACCGTGCTGGTCCCGCTGGAGATCGATGGACGCGGGCGGGAGCTCTGCATCGTGCGCCCCATCCACAGCGAGCGCGCCATGACCGCCACGGCGGCCCGCCTGCCGCTAGCCCTCCTCGACGAGCTGCGCGAACAGATCCTATCCCTGCCCGGCATCTCCGGCCTGGCCTACGATCTCACCAGCAAGCCGCCCGGCACGATCGAGTGGGAGTAGCTGCAAGAGCGCCCGGGGTTCACTCGGCGGCCGTCACGGAGACGACCTTGAGGTCGAACTCGAGGGTCCTGCCGGCCAGGGGATGGTTGCCGTCCACGATGGCCGTCTCCTCGCCCAGTTCCTTGACCCAGACCTGGATCACCTGGTCGCCGGCCTGGGCCTGCAGGGGATCGCCCACGGCCACGCTCTCGGGCAGGGCCTCGCGCGGGACCTCCTGCTGCAGCTCGGGATGATGGGGGCCGAAGCCATCCTCGGGGGCAACCGTCACGGTCCGTTCCTCGCCCTCTTCCATGCCGATGACCGCCAGGCTGAAGCCAGGGATCAGCTGCTTGCTGCCGGCCTCGAACTCCAGCGGCTCCTTGCCCTCGGAGGTGTCGAACACCGTCCCGTCGGGAAAACGTCCCGTGAAATGCACCTGGACAAGATCCCCTTCGCGGGCGCGGGCCATGGCCTCTCCTTCGCATTGAAGACAAAAAACGGGGCGAACAGGGAAAAAGCAGTTCCCTGTTTCCCCACGTTCTCTTGCCAACCTAAGCCAGGATCCTTCGGGGGGCAAAGGGATAGTGCCACCGACGCCGGGAGCGACTTTTCTCCGAACTTCCCGCTCGGTCGGGATCACTGGCGCGGCGGGCGCGTGGGCGGTCGGCCCTGGGCCCGGATGACCGAGACCGGGCTGCGGATGTCGACCCGAGGCACGCGTTCGAGCTTGCGAATGACCGTGTAGCCGCGGTCGCCACGGTAGCAAAACTCGATTTCGAGCTTCAGCTCGTCCGCATCGGTGTACGGCCGCAGGAACTCCCGGTAGGCGGCCCGGTAGGCGTCCACCAGCTCCGGATGCTGCTGCGCGAACCACTCCCCGTTCGGGTCGGGGAAGTCCGTGGTCCGTATCTCGCCCCCCGCGTTGGCCACCCGCACCATCTGGCCCAGGATGTCCATGCCCCGGCGGATCCGCAGGCGGGCATCCTCGCCCTCCTCTGGCGCGAAGAGGAAGAACCACTTCAGCAGCGAGTGGCTCACCACCAGATCGAAGAAGTTGCTGGGAAAGAGCAGCCGCTGGGCATCCATGGCGAGGCGGCGGCGGTAGAATAGCTCGACACAGGCCGGCGAGAGATCACGCAGGTCGATCTCGGCGTAGGCCACGTCCACGGCCACGGCATCGGCCCCGTAGTCGTCGGCCATGATGTCCACGAATTCCGAGAGGCCGGCCCCCACGTCCAGGACCCGCTTGCCGGCGTAGGCGGAGGCGAAATCCGGATCCAGGCCCAGGTTGCGCTCGTAGGTGGCGAAATCGCTGCTGGTGACCTCGATCTCCGCGGGCTGTCCCGCCTGATCCGGCAATGAGACGGCCAGTATGTCGGCGATGTACTCGCAGGGCGGCTTGCGCTCCTGTCCGCGCGCCGCCGGCCGGGCCGGCAGGACCAGGACCAGACCCAGCAGGACGGTGATGGCCGTGCGTCGCCCCAAATGTCCCGTCATGCCGCTCCTCCAGGGCCGGGGGATCCAGAGCCGCTTCGCCGGTCCATCGTAGCACCACGCTCCGCTCACATCCAGTCGGCTGGCACGTGACCGCGTATCCGGGGCGTGCGGGCAACCCCATTGAGTTATTCGCTACGAATCTGGTATACTATAAACTCCAAGCCAGAACCGGCTCCGCTCCGAAAGCTCTCGCGGAGGTGATCGACACTCGCCCGACAACTCGTACCGGGAGGCGGTCATGCTGCACCGCAAGTCGACCCTGGGGGGATGGATCGCCGCGATGCTGGCGGGCGCGCTGATGGTCCTCCACTTTCCCTCCCTCGTTTCCGCCCAGGAACTCCTGAACAAGGCCGGCCAGCCGGAGATCCTGCAACCGGGCGTCCTCAACACCCCCAGCCCCCTGAAGGCGGACTTCGAGTACAACACCGGGGGCACCATCGACTTCGTGCCCACGCTGGGCGGTTCGGCGACGGGCTGGGCCGAGTGGATGATCACGACGGTCCACAACGACACGGGCCATCGGCTCAGGCTGACGGAATTCGGCTTCCCCTGCTGCGGTCCGCCGACCGGACCCTACGGGTGGCTGGTCTGGAGGAGCGTCGGCGGCCTCTATCCTCCCATGGGCGATCCCGCCGCCGCCGATTACCACGGGCCTTTCACGCCCCTCGACTCCAATCCGGCCACCAACCCACCCACCGTCTATACCTACGTGAACGTCAGCGCACAGAACATCGTCATCCCGAATGGCAGCTACTTCTGCTTCGGCTACGACGTGACCGGCTTCGGAGGCCAGACGAGTTACAACGGCGTGCTGACCTGGGGATGGTACGGTGGCGTCTGGGATCCCGACCAACCCTACAACCGCACGGCCGTTCTCCAGGTCAAGGCGAACTTCCTGCCGCGCACCTGGCATGTGCCCGGCGACTTGCCCACCATAGCCACGGCCCTGGAAGCCGCCGCGGTCGGCGACACGATCCAGCTGGCCGACGGCATCTACCACGAGCACAACCTCACCATGACGTCCGGAGTGGTCCTGCGGGGCAATCTGGAGGACCCGGGCATGGTCGTCATCAGCGGTTCCAACGAGGGTATGATCCTCTACGGCGACGACCTGGACGACTCCACCATCATCGAGGGCATCAAGTTCACCCAGGGATTCGCGGGGCAAGGCGGTGCCATTTACTTGCACACATCGGTCCCCACGATCCAGCACTGCCTCTTCGTCCAGAACAACGCCATCTCCGACGGCGGGGCGATCGCCTGCGAGGATGCCTCGCCCACCCTCATCGAATGCACGTTCGCTTACAACAATGCGGGTCAGTACGGCGGCGCCATCTACGTGGTGACGCCCGCGAAGGGAGCCGACGGCAAGAACTCCTATCCAACGCTCTTCAACTGCACCTTCTACTCGAACGGGGCGAGCACGGGAGGCGCTGCAATCTTCGCCTACTATGCCTCATATCCCGATCTGCACAACTGCATCCTCGCCTATGGTTCCGTGGGGGCATCAGCCGCATGCGGCTCCGGCGCCTACATCACCCTCAGCTGCTGCGACGTCTACGGCAATTACGGAGGCGATTACGTGGGCTGTCTGGCGGGTCAGCTCGGCGTCAGCGGCAACATCTCCGCGGATCCCCTCTTCGCCGACGTGGAAATGTTCGACTTCACGCTGCTCAGCGATTCCCCCTGCGCACCGGCGAACAATCCCGGCTGCGGGTTGATCGGCGCCTGGCCGGCCGCGCCCAGCTACCTGATCATCGACGACGGATCGGGCGACTTCCCCACCGTGCAGCAGGCCGTCGACTCCGCCCCTGAGTACTCCACCATCGAGCTGGCCGACGGCACCTTCACCGGCGCCCAGAACGTGGACATCGACTTCGGGGGCAAGAACCTCATCGTCCGCTCCCAGAACGACAATCCCTACACCTGCATCATCGACTGCGGCGGCAGCTCCGGCAATCCTCACCGCGCCTTCCGGTTCCACAGCGGAGAGGGAACCGCATCGCACGTCCGGGGCATCGCCATCGTCGGCGGGCAGGCCACCGGCACCAAAACCTCCGGGGGTGGCGGCATCCTCGTCGAGGGCGGCAGCGCCCCGGTGCTCGAGAACCTGCTCCTGGTCGGGAACGCGGCCGATTCCGGGGGTGGCGGCCTGCACGTCGGGATCTCCTCCGCGGCCTCCGTCACGGGCTGCACCTTCGTGGCCAACAGCTCGTCGTCGGGAGGCGGTGGACTGCACTGCGAACCGGCCTCCAGCGCGGAGCTCACACGCTGCACCTTTGCCTACAACTCGTCGCCCGATGCCTGCATCTATCTCGACAACAGCGCAACCCTGGTGGCCGAGAACACAATCGTGTCCTTCACCACGGGTGGTGGTGTCGCGGTGGAATGCGTGGGGTCGGCCAGCGCCACCTTGAATTGCTGCGACATCTACGGGAATGAAGGCGGCGACTGGGTGGGCTGCATCGCCGGCCAGTACGGCACCAGCGGCAACATCGCCGGGGATCCTCTCTTCTGCGATCCCTTCGGGTTCAACTACCTGCTCAACAGCGATTCCCCCTGCTCGCCCTACGTGTCCTCCTGCGGACGCATCGGGGCCTGGGATATCGGTTGTGCCGGCAGCGACGACATCATCGGGTTCTACACCACGCATGATGTCTCCGGCACGACGAGATTGGAGGTGGAGCCGCTCGTCCCCTTCACGGTCTACCTATGCATCCGCAACCCGTCGGCCATGGCGGGCGTCCGCGGCTGGGAGGCCGGAATCTACGGCAGCGCCAATCTCAGCATCACGGACTGGTCCCTGCAGGGAAGCGGTACCTGGATCGGGGAGCCACCGGGAGACGTCAGCGTCGGCCTCTCGACACCGCTGCCCTGGAGCGAGGTCGTCTGGCTGGCGACGATGCAGTGCATCAAGACCGACACCGATCCCGCCTACCTGTACATCTACCCGCACACGACATCGTCGTGCACTCCTCCCGCACCCTGCTACGTCGCCGGCGACGTCGTCGGGGAGATCATCCCGCTCGTCGTCTCCTCCGGGAGCTACGAGCTGCCGGTGTTCACGGCCGCGCCGGATCTGTCGGGCGCGCCCGGGCCGGAGCTGTCGCGTCCGTTCGCCCTGCAGCCCTGCTACCCCAATCCCTTCAATCCGACGACCACGATCACCTACGATCTGCCGCGGACGGTGGATGTCTCGCTGAAGGTCTTCGATCTCGCCGGGCGCCTGGTGAGGATCCTGGTGGACGAGACCGCCGTGGCGGCAGGAAGGCACACGGTCGAGTGGGACGGCCGCGATGATCGCGGCAGAAGCGTGGCGGCCGGTGTCTACCTGGCTCGGCTCGAGGCGGGCGAGTTCAGCCAGGTCCGCCGCATGGCCCTGGTCAAGTAGTCCGTCTCTATGAGCGGATGGTGGCCGGGCACGGCCCGGGCCCGACGGGAATTCCGGCTGCCGCCGGCCGGGTCGCGAGGGCCCTGTTCCGGCCTCCTGCCTGGGGTTTTTCGACCCGGGGCGTCCCTGTTTTTGGCCTCACCATTGAATATTTTTGCTAAATATGATAATCTCCAGGCGATTTCCGCACATCCCGGTCGAATTCGCAGGCCGAAAGGAGGAGGACAGCCAATCCTGCCAGGGATTCGTGTCCCGCCGGCCCCCGTCATGCCCAGGGAGGCGCACGGGGACACCACCAAGATCATGCTAACGAGTCATGTCTACGCGCACGAGGAGGGGAAACATGAAGAGATTGCTCATCGCTTTTCCGGTCATGATGTTGATCCTGGGCCTGGTCGGGCTGGCCTATGCGGACAAGCCCCCGCTGGAAAAGCCGCTCGTCCCGTTCCAGGGCCAGGTGAGATCGACCGAGATCGAGCCCAACGATGACTGCACCACGGCCACCCCGCTGCTGGTGGGCGACCCCGTGGAAGCCTCCATCGATCCGATCGGGGACATGGACTGGTTCGAGTTCACCGCCACCGCGGGCGAATGCGTGCGCTTCGAGACCCATCCCGGCGAGGGACAGGTGGGCGGCGACACGCAGATGTACCTCTTCGCGGACGACTGCGTGACCCAGCTCGCCTACGACGACGACGGCGGGGACGGACTGTACTCCTACTTCCAGTACACGTTCACGGACGCGGGAACCTTTTACGTCCGCGTCAACGAGTTCGGCAACAACGGCCTCATCGGCGCCTACGTGATGACGGCCGACGACTGTCCGGAGCCGCCCCCGAACGACACCTGCGCGGGGGCCATCGATCTGCGCGAGCAGGGCCTGCAGACCTTCGAGGTGGATCTCTGCACGTACTACAACGATTACACGCCGGCCCCGCCGGAGTGCACCAACGACTACGCCGCCAACGGACCCGAGGCGGTCTACAAGATCTACCTCATGGCGGGAGAGACCTTCAACGTTTGCGAGGATCAGACTTCCACCTCCATCGACCTGTCGATCTGGCTGGTCAGCGACTGCGGCGATCCGGAGAACACCTGCGTGGCCGGCGAGGACAACGGCAACCCGGAATGCATCAACTACACCGCGGCCGCGGATGGGTGGTACTTCCTGATGGTCGACACGTACAGCGGCTGCGGCCTCGTCGCGGTCACCATCGACGCGCCCATCGCGACCGAGGATCGGTCCTGGGGTTCCGTCAAGCAGCTCTACAAGTAGGCTGGACGCGGAACCATTCGATCTATGTGAAGGCCCCCTCCCGTCTCCCGGGAGGGGGCCTCTCGTTTCGCGGCGGCCGCGCTCACCGGACCAGCGACATCCTCCCGGTCTGCACGTCGTCCCCAGCCTGAAGGCGGTAGAAGTAGGTACCCGAGGCCGCCGCGCGCCCAGCATTGTCGCATCCTCGCCAGAGAGCCTCGTGGCAGCCCTCCGGCATGAAACCATCCACCAGCGTCGCGACCAGCCGCCCGTCAACGGTATAGACGCCCAGGCGAACCCACCGGGACTCCGCCAGCCTGTACTCGATCCTGGTGAGCGGATTGAAGGGATTGGGAGAGCAGGCTCCGAGGTGCGCTCGCCGGGTGAGGGCCCCTGGATCCGGCGCATCTGTCAACTCCTCCGAGAGACAGTAGGCCAGATCGGCATGGTATCCGTACGCATCATAGAAGCGCGTCCAGCGGATCACCCCGTTGAGGGGATCGTCCCAGAAGAGCTCGTCGCAGCCATAGCCGGCATCGAACTCCGTCAGGCAAAAGCCACAGTAGGGCGCCACGTCCCCCCAGTCGTTGATGACGTAGCCACCGACGGACATTTGCGTGGTGATGGTGAACGTCTCCGGCAACGAGGCCGTCACCATATAAACCGTCATGTAGCCGGGCTGATAGTAAGCCTGCTCCGGTTCCAGCTCGTTCCAGCCGAACTCGTAATGGCGATACGGCGTCAGCGGGGGCGGGCAGGCGCCGTCGTAGATGTTGACGGCCAGTCCTTGGGGATCGGCCCATGGCGCCAGCCACTCGGAGACGTAGAGGGTGACCACGTTGAAGCCCTGACCCGCCAGAGCGTCCGGGATGTCGTCGGCCATCTCGGAGCCGTAACCGCTGGAGGCGTTCGCGCTCGCCCAGATCGGCGGCTGGCAGTAGAACGCGTCCCGTGATGCGCAGGCCCCGGGCGACTCCGGGCTGATGTAGAAGGTCGGCCCCGCTCCGCAAGCGGAGCCCACGGGGAACAGGATGCACAGGACCAGGATGGATACTCGCATGGATCACCCTCCTCGCCGGGATGGCATGTCGCGGCAGAGAGATGCATTCCGGTTTCACATACCGGCGAGTATACCACAAAAGTCGGCTTCCCGGTGACGGGGCGAAACCTCAAGCGAGGTCGTTCTCCAGGACCAGCCGGTAGCGAGCCTGGCCGGCGGCCAGATGAGCGAGAGCCTCGTTGACCTCGCTCAGCTTGTAGTGCTCGGTGACCGGCTCGATCCCGTGACGGGCGCAGAACTCCAGCATCTTGCGGATCGTGGCCGGCGAACCGAGCGGCGAGCCGGAGATGCTCTTCTGGCCGACGATCAGCGGGAAGGCCGCGGCCGGAATGGGCGAGGGAATCACACCCACGGTGTGGAAGCGTCCCCTGGGACCGAGCGCGTTCAGGAATTGCGACCAGTCCAGGTCGACGTTCACGGTCGACAGCAGGAAATCGAGGGAACCGGCCATCTTCTCCAGCTGCGCCGGATCGCGCGAGTTGACGACGTGGTCGGCGCCCATCGCCATGGCCTCGTCGCGCTTGCTGTCCTGCGAGGTGAACGCGGTCACCTCGCATCCCCAGCTGTCCAGGAACTGCAGCGCCAAGTGTCCGAGCCCGCCGATGCCGATCACGCCGACGCGATCGGTGGGCTTGACCTCGAACTGCACGATCGGGTTGAAGACGGTGATGCCGCCGCAGAACAGGGGGCCGGCCTTCTTGCGGTCGAGTCCTTCCGGTAGGGGTATGGCCCACTCCGCCCGGCAGCGCACCTTGTCGGCGTAGCCACCGTGCCGGCCCACCATCGTCTGCTCGTTGCTCGCGCAGAGGTTGTGGTTCCCGCCCATGCACTGGCTGCAGGTCATGCAGCTGCCGCTGAACCAGCCCAGCCCGACGGTATCGCCGACGGCGAGGTGCCGCACGCTGTCACCCAGCCGGGCGATCCGTCCGATCACCTCGTGACCCGGCACGAGGGGGTAGACCGTGTTGTGCCACTCGTTGTTCAGCATCGAGAGATCGGAATGGCAGATACCGCAGGTCTGAACGTCGATCTCGACCTCTTCCGGGCCGAGTTCGCCCGGTTCGTATTCGAAGGGCCGCAGCTTGCCGCCGGCCTCGTGCGCTGCATAGGCACGGATCATGGCTCACGCCTCCTCCACACGTATGGTCTGAACATCCCGGCGTCTCCGCCGGGGAGAATTCCCAGGACAGGGGATCGGAAGCCGGGAATCGGGCGCTCGGGATTCCAGTCTACGGAGAGATGCGACGGCCCGCCACCGCTCCGGACCGATCCGGAGCACGGCCTGCCGGCGGAGGCTGCATCAGTGAAGGGTGACCCGGCTGTCGCGTCGCGGGACGACCTCCAGGGTTTCGAGACCGTTGGCCTCGAACTCCTGGGCGTAGCGTTCCTGGTACGGAGCGAGGCGCTCGTGGATTTCCACCACGTCGACGGGGGCCGGCTCGTCATCGTCGGCGTCGCGCATGAAGTCACGCTCGGCCAGGCGGATGATCAGCTCCTGCCAGAAGGTGTCGTTGTCGTACTCCTGGATGTAGGGGTCGCAGGCCTGCTCCACGGCGAGTGTGGGCATGTGCTCCGCGTGTTCCTCGGCGTAGTGCACCAGGTCGCCACAGTCGAAATCCGCCGCCCGGGCCAGCAGCTTCTGCTCGAGCTCGCGGAACCGGGCCTTCTCCGGCTCCGGCTCGTGGTCGTTGGCGGTGAGTATCCACATGGCAAAATGCAGCAGCTCCACCAGCGTGGCGTACTCCCGGCGGTCCAGGTCCATCGTCATGTCTGCTCTCTTCACGTTTTCTCCGCTCCTCTCCGGCGTGCCGGCCTTGCGGCGACGGCCTTCTCCGCTCCGGCGCCCTCGCCCGGATCCTGCTCCGGCTGGGTGGGCACCGCGCGGATCGCGAAGCCGTCCGGCGTCACGTCCAGCAGAGCCGTCTGCTCCGGCAGGACGTCGCCGGCCAGCAGGGCGTCGGCCAGGCGGTCCTGCACCTCGCGCTGGATGACGCGCTTCACGGGCCGGGCGCCGAAGACCGGATCGAAGCCCAGATCCGCGATCTTGCGCACCGCGGTGTCCGTCCACTCCAGGCGGATCTCCTGCTCGCGCAGGGAACGATCCACCTTGGCCAGCTCCAGGCCCACGATCCGCTCGATCATCGGGCGGGAAAGGGCATGGAAGCGCACGATGCCGTCCACACGGTTGAGGAACTCGGGCCGGAAGAACCGCCCCAGCTCCGCGAGCATCTCCCTCTCGACGGCGCGCTGCGTCGCCTCGTCCGCATCCTCGCGCGGCTCGAAGCGGCTGTCCTGGCAGATGTTGGAGGTCATCACCACCAGGGTGTTGCGGAAATCGACCACCCGACCCTTGCCGTCGGTGAGCCGGCCGTCGTCCAGCAGCTGCAGCAGGATGTTCATGACCTCGGGATGGGCCTTCTCCACCTCGTCCAGCAAGATCACGCTGTAGGGATGGCGCCGGGCCGCCTCGGTCAGCTGCCCACCCGACTCGTAGCCCACGTAGCCCGGCGGTGCGCCGATCATGCGGGCCACGCTGTGTCGCTCCATGTACTCGGACATGTCCAGGCGGATCAGGTGGCTCTCGTCTCCGAAGAGCTGCTCGGCCAGGGCCTTGACCAGCTCGGTCTTGCCCACCCCCGTGGGCCCCAGGAAGAGGAACGAGCCCAGGGGCCGGTTGCGGTCGGTCAGACCGGCGCGCGAGCGGCGGATGGTGCGCGCCACCTTCTCCACCGCATGATCCTGGCCGACGACGCGCCGGGTGATCCTCTTCTCCAGGTCGCGCAGCTTCTGCGCCTCGTCCTCCACCAAGCGCTGGGCGGGAATGCCGGTCCACTTGGCCACCAGGTAGGCGATGTCGTCCTCGCCGACCTCCTCCTTGAGCAGGGGGCTGTCGCCCTGGACCTGCCGGAGCTGCGCGCGGGCATCCTCCAGCCGCTTGGAAAGCTCGGCCCGGCGGCCGTACTTGAGTTCCGAGGCCTTGGCCAGATCGCCCCGGCGCTCGGCCGTCTCGATCTCCTGGCCGAGCCGCTCCTGCTCCCCCTGCAGCCCACGGATGCGGTCGATGGCCTCCTTCTCCTCCCGCCAGCGGGCCTTGAGCTGCTGCAGCTCGTCGCCCAGCTCGCTGATCTGCCGCTCGATCACCTCGCGCCGGGCCACCGCCGACTTGTCCTTCTCCTTCTTGAGGGCCAGCTTCTCCATCTCCAGCTGATTCAGCCGGCGCTGGATGTCGTCCACTTCGCTCGGCACCGAGTCGATCTCCATGCGCAGGCGCGAGGCCGCCTCGTCCATCAGGTCGATGGCCTTGTCCGGCAACATGCGGTCGCTGATGTAGCGCTGCGAGAGCTTGACGGCCGCCACCAAGGCGCCGTCGGTGATGCGGATGCCGTGATGGACCTCGTACTTCTCCTTCAGACCGCGCAGGATGGCGATGGCCTGCTCGGTCGTGGGCTCCTCCACCAGGACCGGCTGGAAGCGGCGCTCGAGAGCCGGATCGTTCTCGATGTGCTTGCGGTACTCGTCGATGGTCGTGGCGCCGACGCAGTGCAGCTCGCCCCGGGCGAGAGCCGGCTTGAGGATGTTCGAGGCGTCCATAGCCCCCTCGGCGGCTCCGGCGCCCACCAGCGTGTGCATCTCGTCGATGAAGAGGAGGATCTCGCCCTCCTTCTCGGTGACCTCCTTGACCACCTTCTTGAGCCGCTCCTCGAACTCGCCGCGGTACTTCGTGCCGGCCAGCAGCGCTCCCAGGTCCAGGGCGATCAAGCGCTTGCCTTTCAGACCCTCGGGCACGTCCCCCTCGACCAGGCGGCGCGCCAGCCCCTCCACCACCGCGGTCTTGCCCACGCCGGGAGGCCCGATGAGCACCGGGTTGTTCTTGGTGCGCCGGCTCAGGATCTGCACGACGCGGCGGATCTCCTCGTCCCGCCCGATCACCGGATCGACCTTGCCCTGCCGCGCGAGCGCGCAGAGGTCGCGGGCATAGCGGTCGAGAGCCGAGTCCCGGCCTTGAACGAGGTCGCTCTCTTCGTCGCCCTGATAGGCCTGGTCGGCGCCGCTGGCCTCCAGGGCCCGCGCCACGTGCTGGGGCGTGATGTCGAAGGTCTTGAGCAGGCTTCCGGCGCGCCCGCGGTCGGCGGCCAGGGCCAGCAGCAGCTCCCGCGTGCCGACCATGCCGCCGGACTTCTTCTGCGCCAGCGACTGCGCCTCGAGCAGGATCTGCTGCAGCTCACGGCTGGGATTGGGGACGTCCTTGACCTGCACCCTGGGCAGGCTGGCCAGCTCCTTCTCGACCGTGCTGCTCACCAGGTGCGGGTCCAGTTCCAGGCCGCGCAGGACGCTCGATGCGACGCCGGGCTCGCTCAGCAGCGCCCAGAGCAGATGCAGGGGCTCCAGCTCCGCATGCCCCGCCTCGTAGGCCTTGTTCTGGGCCTTCTGGAGCGCCTCGAGGGCATTGACGGTCATGTTCTTCATCTATGTTCCTCCTCACGTGCCGTTCGATCCGACCGGCACTGCCGGAGTATGTTCGATACCAGCGGAAGCCATGCACGCGATGTGCCGCCCCGCGGCTGTCCGCCATGGCAGGTCCTTAGTCGATTTATTGCAAGGAAATACGGTTCCAGCCGATAAGGTGGAGCCCCCCGCCCGGGATCCGATGTGGCGACAAAGTGGGTCTGCGGTGTCATCCTGACATGCCAAAAAGACATGTCTGGAACGATTCAGGAATCACTCGGCGGAGATGCTCAGGCGGGTCAACCAGCGGTAGAGGGTCTGGCGGGAAACGCCGAGACGGCGGGCCGCCTCGGCCTTGTTGCCGCCCGCATCGGCCAGAGCGGCCAGCACACGCCGCCGCGTGGCCGGACCCCGCGCCGTGTCGGCACCCGGTCCCGTGAGGGTCAGCGAGACGCCGTTGGTGGCGATCTGGACGTTCACGCGGTCCTCGGTGGCCAGCCCGATGTGCGCGCGCCGGGCCACCATGAGGATTTCGCGCACGTTCCCGGGCCAGGAGTAGTGCTGCAGGGCCCGGATGCTGCTCTCGCCGAAGTAGGTCCAGGTCGAGGCGGGCTTTCCGGAGAACCGCGTGAGGAAGTGATCGAGCAGGGGGACGATGTCGTCGGGACGCTCGCGCAGCGGCGGCAGCTCCAGCTCGAGCACCTTGAGCCGGTAGTTGAGGTCCTGACGGAAACGACCCGCCTCCGCCAGACGATCCAGGTTGGCATTGGTGGCGGCCAGCAGGCGGATATCCACTCGCCGCTCGCGCGGATCGCCCAGGCGGGTGTAAGTGCCATCCTGCAGGAGGCGCAGCAACTTGGGCTGCAGCTCCCAGGGCAGCTCCCCAACCTCGTCCAGGAACAGCGTGCCGCCGTCGGCGAGCGCCACGAAGCCGGGCGTGTCGTCGTCGGCGCCGCTGTAGGCTCCCTTGCGGTGACCGAAGAACTCGCGCTCGAAGAGTGTGGCCGGGATGGCGGCGCAGTTGACCGCCACGAACGGACGGTCCCGCCGGGAGCTGAGCGCGTGAATGCGCCGGGCGACCAGCTCCTTGCCGGTCCCGGTCTCGCCGCGGATGAGCACGGCCTCCGGAAAAGCCGCGTAGGCCTCGGCCTGTCGCAGCACGGCCCGCATGGCGGACGAAGCGGCGACGACCTCCTCTTCGGCCGGCCGGGGCATGTCGCGGCCGGCATCGGGCGCCCTCACCACGGGAGATCCTTCGTGGGCCGCAGCGGCCACGACGGCCCTGGAGCGCTCCTTGGCGCCCGCCTTCGCTGCTCCCGCCAGCTGTTCGATCAGGTCCTCGGCCTCCTGGTGACCCCAGGCCCCCTCCAGGCTCCGGAAGATGTGCTGGGCCAGCAGGGCCTGCTGGAGAGCCTCGCGCCGGAGGGGCTCACGTCGGGCCGGCGCCGAGGCGGCGGCCTGGGCCTCCAGCGTCCTGGCGAGCTGCAGGTAGACGAGGGCCAGCTCGTGCCGGGCCTCGCTCGACTCCAGGCGGGAGAGCGCCTCCTGGTGGAGGGAGCGGGCCGCGGTCCAGTCGCTCCGTCGGGCGGCGACGACAGCCAGGCAACGCAGGGTGATTCCCTCCTCGAAACGGTCGCCGAGCTTCGCCGCGAGGGCCCGCGCCCGTTCCAGCACCGGCTCCGCCTCGCGCAGCCGCTCCAGGAGGACCAGGCACTCGCCGTCGCGTCGCGTCAGCTCCTGCACCAGATCGCCCCCGGGCGCGATCCGGCGCGCCACCGCCATCCCGCGCACGTAGTACCGTCTCGCCTCGCGTGGCTTGCCCTCGTCCCGGAGCACGTCACCCAGGAATTCGAGTGCCAGGACCTCCTCCCGGGGCAGCTGGCGTTCGGTGGCCAGCGTGTAAGCCGCCATGAGATTGCGACGCGCACCGGCGAAATCCCGCTCCAGTCGACAGACATTGCCGAGGGCGATCTTCGCGCGACAGACGGAGTGCAGCGATCCCGCCTTGTCCTGCAGGGTCACGGCCCGGTTCAGATGGCGACGCGCCGCGGCATACTCCCCGCGCTTGTAGTGCGCGATGCCGAGGTTGATGCAGTTGCTGCCCACGCGTCGCGTCAGTCCCAGCTCCTGGTTCAGCTCCAGGCTCTCCTGGAGCCACGCCACGGCCTCGCTGTAACGCGATTGCTGGAGCAGGGTCGCGCCCAGCACGTTGCAGGCTTCGGCCTGCTCCCGGCGCCGGCGCAGGAGCTTGAAAAGATGATAAGCGGCACTGCAGTCCTGCTGCGCCTCGTCGTAGCGACCCAGGTGGCTGAGGGCGTTGCCGCGGATGAACAGGAACTCGGCCAGCAGCGGGTGCAGCCGGCCGGTGTAGCGTTCGACGTGGAGGCTGGCGCGCTCGACGATCTCCCGGTGCCGTCCCTCGCTCCAGGCGATCCAGAGCTCGACCACGTCGGCCCGTGGATCCTCGGGCGCCAGCATACCTTCGGCCACCGCCGTGCGCAGCCAGGTGCGGCAATCCTCGTAGCGCCGCAGCTGCTGCAGGTTCCAGGCCACGAGGAGCGCGCCGTCGCGCAGGCTCGGCTCGTCGCCCCGGGCCGTCAGTTCCCGGGGCCGCTGCAGGGCTTCCCGGGCCGCCGTCAGGGATTCCTCGTAGCGTTCGCTCTCGAAAAGGGCCCTTGCGGACGCATAGAGTTCGTCATCGATCCGCGTCCGGAAGGCTCGGGGCGACCTTTCCGGAGTAGCCTCGTCACGCATCAAGGTGCCTCACTGTTCGCCACGTCACCTCGTGCCGAAGGGACTCTGGATCCACGGCAAGTAGAAGACCATGAACGGGGTCCTTCCCGGCACACCGATGTACAGCGGCAGAAGCGTGGGCAACCGGTGCGCAGGACGACGGACACTTGCGGGCACCAGTTGGCTACCCGCGCCCGTCACGGCACTCTGCATCTCCATGATGTACTCGCCGGGACTGTTGATGGGGGGCTTGCGCTCCCCGTCGATGGGATCGCCCGAATCGCCGGACACATTGTGGTAGGATTCGACGCTCACGTACGGAGAACGGGCGACGGCGACACATGGCAACGCCACGGACAGCAGGAAAGCAGCCAGCAGGACGAGAACGCTCGTTCGCTTAAAGTATGTCATCATTCTCCAATGTCTCCTCATGGCCATGCTCCGCTGATCAGTGTCACACCCAGATTCGCCTGCACCGGCAACGGATGGCACAGACGCGAAACACGTAACCTCCCCGCATCGATGGTGGCAGCAACTGAATATAAAGGATCGGACGGATCCATGGAAGAGCGGCGACGCCGAATTCTGCGGCCGGCGTCGGGCCTTGGGGGCGGTCGAGTGTCACAGCGTCACGGTCCAGCGACGTCCTCGACTGCGAGGGTGACGGCCGGCGCGGCGAATGTGACGTCACATGGGCAGTGGATCGCGCCGGAGGCCGAGCAGGCTCCAGGCGCTATCGTGCATTCCATCAATCACTTATGTGGAGCACCCAGATCATGGCACATCGCTTGCAAGCGCAACAACAGTCACGTAGCCTTTCCCCCCATTACGTGGCGAGGGTGGCAGCAAGGCGGGGCTGTCCGGACCCAGCAGCCCCGCTACTCTTTTCCCGCCGGATTCCTTCCTGAATGATCTCGCCGGGGCGGCCCGGCTTAGCTCGGCCCGTCCCGGCCTCAGCCTCCACTCGCCGCCTGAAAGCTGTCGAACATCCGGATGTACTGCGGATCATCGAAGATGTCTCCGCTGCTGCGCCATGCCGAGATGATGTAGGCGGTGCTGCCCAGCAGGAAGGCCTCGATCCAGGCTGTTCCGGTGGAGCCAGGCTCGCGACAACGAACCTCGATGCCCTCGAGAGCACCACGCTTGAGAGCCCGCTGTGAGGCGATCTCGACTCCCATCTTCTTCATGATGTCCTTGACCAGCTCGATGACGGTGCGCGGGGTCGCCGGCGAGCCGAAGTCGCCCTTGAGATCGAAGTAGGTGACGACGGAGGCCCCCTCGCCTTCGTGTTCCTCGCGGTCGCACCACACCTGCACCCGCGTCAGCTTCGCCGCGGGCTCCGTCGCTCCGAAGGGCTGCGTCCGGATCCGGATGCGGCTGCAGCCCTGGGGCCAGACGATCTCGAACCGGCCCTCGCGCGAATGGTAGACGGACTCCTGGCGCCCCGTCGTGGTGTCCTCGGCGGCGACTCGCTCCTTGTGTTCCTGCTCGGAGCCACGGCCGCAGCCGCCCAGGATCAGGAGGGCCGCCAGCAACAGCGTCAGGCTGAAACCGTGATTCTTCATCACTCCTTCTCCTCGCCCAGCAGACCCTCGACCTCGTCGAGCAGCTCCGAGAACAGCCGGAAGACATCCTGGATGGGGTCCGGCCGCGTCATGTCCACACCAGCTCGTTGCAGGGCTTCGACCGGATAGCGGCTGCTCCCGGAACGCAGGAGGTCGAGGTAAAGGTCCCGGGCGGCCGTAGCGCCGGCCAGGATGTTGCGCGAGATGGCCACGGCCGCCGCATACGCCGTGGCATACTGGTAAACATAGTACCCGTAGTAGAAATGTGGAATCCTGCTCCAGTTCCAGGCGCTACGATCGGGATCGAACTGGACGTCCGGTCCCCAGTACTTCTGCAGCATCTCCAGGTAAAGCGCGTTCAGCGTTTCCGCGGTCAACGTCTCACCCTGCTCGCCCATCCGATGCATGCGGTATTCGAACTCGGCGAACATCGTCTGGCGAACGAAGGTGTCGTTGATCTGGGTCAGACGGTAATCCAGCAGGTAGAGACGCTCGCCCCGATCGCGGGTTCGCCCCAGCAGGTGGTGCATCAGGAGCTGCTCGTTGCAGGTCGAGGCGACCTCCGCCGTGAAGATGGGATAATCGGCGTAGACGTAGGGCTGGTGGCGACCGGCCAGGTAGGTGTGCACGGAGTGGCCCATCTCGTGCGCCAGGGTGAACGCATCGCGCAGCTGTTCGCTCCAGTTCATCAGGATGTAGGGCGAGGTCCCGAAGGCGCCGCTCGAGTAGGCGCCGCTGCGCTTGCCCGCGCTCTCGTGAACGTCGATCCAGCGCGCGCCGAAACCCTCGCGCACGATGTCGAGGTACTCGGGCCCCAGGGGTTTCAGGGCCTCCAGGATCAGGTCCCGGGCCGCATCGTATCCGTACTTGAAGCCGCCGTGGGGAAAGAGCGGCACGTGGAGATCGTGGTCTCTGAGCGGCTCCAGGCCCAGGACGCGCTTTCTGAGCCTCGTGTAGCGATGGGCCACCTCCAGGCTGGCATCCATGCCGGCCAGCAGGTTGTGGAAGACCTCCGTCGGCACCGCATCCGGATGGAGCGCCGCCTCCAGGGTTCCCGCGTAGCGTCGGGCTCCGGCATAGAAGACGTCGTTCTTGACGTTGGCGTCCATGTTGGCCGCCAGCGTGTTGATCAGCGCGCCGTAGCTGTCGAGGCAGCGCTCGAAGGTCTCGCGGCGCACCCTGCGGTCCAGCGATTTGATGTACTTGTGAAAGCGAGCCTTGGTGAGCTCGATTTCGCGGCCTTGCTCGTCCCGGATGGTGCCGAGCTTGATGTCCGCGTTGTTGAGGGCGTTGAAAACCTGTCCGGCCCCCTTCGCCATGTTGGCCGCGGCCGCTAGCAGAGCCTCCCGCTCCGGATCCAGGGTGTGGACCCGCAGGCGCCGGATGTTGTCGATAAAGTGGGTGTAGAGCTGCAACCCGGGATCCGCTCGCAGGAATTCCGCCAGGCGACCGGGTTCCATCGCCAGCAGCTCCGGCTCGAACCAGCTCGCCGCCTCGGCGAAGCGGACGGCCAGGGTGCCGGCCCGCCCCCGGTGGGCGGTGTTCTCGCTGATCCGCGTGTCCTCGTCGCTCCGCAGGGACGCGTAGAGCACGACCACCTCGAGGCGGCGGCGCAGATCCAGCAGGTCTTCCACGGCGTCTCGCAGGGCCGCCGCGGACCTGTCCAGCGAGCCGCGTCGTCCGGCCAGGCGCGGCAGATCCGCGGCGACGGCGGCAAACTCCCGTTCCCAGGCCTGCCAGTCCGGGAAGATGCGCGCCGGATCCCACTTGTAGCGCTGGGGAATGGCCGAGCGTTCGCTGGCGGCATTGCCCTGGACGAAGTCCTCACCCGCGAGGCGACTCGCGCCTGCTGATAATGGCATGGCCCTGCTCCGTTCCGGATTCGGGTCGTGTCGTGGGATGAGCGCACCGCTCCCGACGGATCGCGGAGGATCGCAGGGGAGCCCGTCAGGCCCGGTGCCGCTGGGGCGAGGAGCAGCAGCCGTCGCCAGCCGCCTGCATTGTAGCGACAGTCGGAGGTTCGCGCCAAGGTCATTCGCGACCGTGGAGGAGCGGGGGAGGCGTCATTGAGCGCGGGTCCAGGCAGGCAATAGCTGTTCGAGATCGAGGATGGCGGTGATGCTCTCACCCAGCCGGCGCTCTCCGGAGAGGAAATCCCCCGTTCCGCTCGAGGTCGCTGCCGCGGGGACGCTGATCAGGTCGCCGGGAATCTCGACGACCTCGCCAACGGAATCGACGACGAGTCCGGCCACCGCGCCGTTCACCTGGACGAAGACGAGGCTCTCCGGCCCCTGGCCCCGCACCGGTTCGCAGCTGAAGCACCGCCGGAGGTCGACGGCGGGCACCATGGTTCCTCTCAGGTCCACCATGTCGGGCGCCGCGCAGCGCGCGACCGCCGGCTCCGGCTGCGGCTCCAGGCCTCGTATCTCCAGCACGGTGCCGAGGGCGACGCCATACTCCCGTCCGCCCACCCAGAAGGTGAGGTAGCGATCCCGCTGCGTGGCGACGTAATCAGCCCCGAGCATGTCGGCGGCGAGCCGTTCCCTGTCCTCGATCGTGGCCATGGCAACCTCTCCCCGGCTCGGCGGCCCTGAGAAGGGCATTCCCTCTCTGCAAGGATTCTATGGGGGATTTCGGCGCTTCCGCCGTTCTCTTGACGACAAAGGCCCGTGGCCCTGAATAAAGCGACCGCGCCGGCGGTTAGTGAAGGCGCCCGGACGGAGCCGGGCGCCCCTGCTGGAACAAGGAGACCTGGATCAGGGTTTTTATCCAGGATTCGCCCGATTATCTTGGCAAGCGATCATCACGGTCCTTGCGGTGAAAGGGGATGCGTTGGGCCTGCTGGGAGCTCTGGTCGGCGGCAGCCTCGGTTTCATGCTGGGCGGCCCCCTCGGCGCCATGGTCGGAGGCGTGCTCGGCTCGCAGGTGGGAGATCCCCGTCCGGAGGAGCTGAAACATCGCTTCGCCAGACCCCGCATCTTCGGGCGCTGCCCCAGCTGCGGGCGCCTGCTCTCCTTCGCGCCGGGCGAGTCGCTGGTCTGCCCCGGCTGCGGGGCCCGCTTGAGCGCCGGTCCTGGCGCCGCGAACGGGGCGGGCCACTTCGGTGGCCCCGGGAACGGTCGGGCGGCAGGAACGGCCAACGCCGGCACGGCCCAGTCGGCCTTCATGGTGGCGCTCATCAGCCTGGCGGCCAAGGTGGCCAAGGCGGACGGTCGGGTCAGCCCCGCGGAGATCACCGCCTTCGACGATTTTCTGCGCCAGGATCTCGGCATGAATCCCGAGGAGCGGAGTCTGGCGGCCCGCATCTTCAACCAGGCCCGTGATTCGCGCGTGCCGGCAGCGGCCTTCGCGCGACAGCTGCGCGAGGTCATGCGGGGTCAGCCGGACCGCCTGCGCGACCTGATCTCCATCTTGCTGAAGATCGCCTGGGCCGACGGCCGCCTGGATCCCGCCGAGGAGCAGCTGATCCGCACCATCGCCGCCGACCTGGGCCTGACAGGGCGCGATTACGAGGAAGCCGCCGCCCTCTTCGCGCGCGGCAACCTGAACTCCGCCTACGCCCTGCTGGGTCTGAGCCCCGACGCCAGCCAGGAGGAGATCCGGCGCAGCTACCGCCGCCTGGCGCGGGAGTATCATCCGGACACCATCGCCGCGAAGGGGCTGCCGGAGGATTTCCTGAAGTTCGCCAACGAGAAGCTCCAGGCCATCAACGAGGCCTACGGCCAGATCCGGCGCGCGCGCGGTTTCTGAGCCTCGTCCCCGATCCAGGACGGTCACCCGTGCCCGAGCTGCCCGAGGTCGAAAACGTGGCCCGCGCCCTGCAGCGGAACCTGGCCGGCCGCCGCTGCACGGGACTGCGGGTCCGCTTCGCCGGGGTGCTGTCCCAGTCGCCCCGGGCCACGCGGTCGGCGCTGCTCGGCAAGCGTCTTGAGGACGTGCACCGTCACGGCAAGTACCTCATCCTGAACTTCCGGGACGAGGCGGGCTCGCCGGCGCACCTGATGCTGCATCTGCGCATGACGGGACAGCTCATCAACCTCACCGATTATCATCTCGACAGGCACGTGCACCTCGTCTTCGACTTCGACGGCCTGCCCGTGTATTACCGGGACATCCGCAAGTTCGGGCGCTTCACCCTCGTCGAGGACGGCCGGAGGCCGGCCGCCCTCGCGCACATCGGACCGGACATGCTGGAGATCTCCTTTCGCGAGTGGGGCGCGCGGGTGGCGGCGAGGCGGGCAGCCCTCAAGGCGGTCCTGCTGGACCAGGGGGTGGCGGCGGGGCTGGGCAACATCTACGCGGACGAGGCGCTCTTCCGGGCCCGGGTCCACCCCGAGGCCGTACCTGCGGAGCTGGACCGCGCCACCCTGCAGCGGGTGCTGCGCTCCGCCAAGGGCGTGCTGCGCCTGGCCATCCGCCACGGCGGCACCACTCTCGTCAACTTCACGGACTTCAACGGCCGGCCGGGCAACTTCCGCCGCAAGCTGCGCGTGTACGGGCGCACCGGCGAGCCTTGCCGGGCCTGCGGGACCCCCCTCGGGCGGACCGTCGTGGGCGGTCGCTCCACCCACTTCTGCCCCAGCTGCCAGCGGCGCTGACGGCCGCCGGGCGGCGAAGCTCCGGCCGTGCCCCGATCCTGTTGACCGGCGATCCCTTTCCCGATCGGTCGGAGAAGCGCCGAGGAGCACTCTCCGGAGTGCTCCTCGACGAATCGGGGCGCGGGGGAGGCTCAGGCGCTCAGGCTCCTGTCGCTGCGCCGATGTCCGGGATCGAGCGGCGAGAACGGCTCGACGACGACGCCCTGGTCACCGCAGTTGCCATAGACGCCGATCTTGATCTTCTGCGCGGTGAGCTTTGGCTTCGTATATGGTTTCTTGACGCTCTTGGCCATTCCAGACCCTCCTTGGTTCGGAATCACCTCCGTGCGTGAATGCATCCCTTATACCAGAACCCCGGCTCTAGCGGAAGGGGCTTTCAGCGATCACCTGATCCGTTCCGTTCCGCGGGATTTTGCGGCGAGCGCGACCCCTCCGCGGTGGATCCGCCACTTCGCGGCCATGTCCCACGGGCAGCACGGACATCGCGTGGACAATCGGGCCCACCTGCAGGCAACCGCGCCATCGCTGAAGCTCCAGAAGACCCTGGGCGGCTGGACAGTCCCCGGCTTCTTTCTTATCGTCCTCTCCGAGAGGATGTGTGGGCGGATCCGCCAGAGGGAGAGGAGGGGCATCATGGCTGGAGAGCGATTCCACGAGGTGATCAAGGACTGGGAAGGGGAACCGGTGGTGATCATCAACCCCGAGAGCTTCTCCGTGTCGAAGCTCGGGGTCAAGACGTCCCTGGAGCACTACGAGGCCACGCTGGTCAAGGTGACCCCCGAGTACCTCCAGTTCGGCTTCAAGTACCAGAAGGAAGGTCAGGATCAGCTGGTCGAGCAGTACGTCCCCATCGGCTGGATCAAGCGCGCCAGCGTCTGGGGAGGCCAGCGGTACATCCAGCTCTAGCGGGCGGCGCGTCGTGGAGCCGGCCGCCGCACATGGCTGACGGATCCCGTCCGCGGCTCACAGCCCCAGCAGCTCCCTCACGTAGCGGGGTGCCGGCGACCCGAACGACAGCAGGCCGTCGTGAAACTCCCGCAGGGAGAAGCCCTCACCGGCTCGAGCCTGATAATCGGCACGGATGCGATTCACCTCGACGTTACCCACGTAATAGGTGGCGAGCTGGGTGCTGCTCATGCAGGCCCGCCGCCACTTGCCGGCCGCCTCGCCCTCTTCCTGGTAGCCGTCATCCATCATCATCGCCATGGCCTGGGCCTCGGTCATGCCCTCCGTGTGGATCTTCTGATCGATGATGGCGTTGATGATCAGCCGCAGCCGCATCTTGAGCTGCTGCATCTTCAGCTCCGGCCCGCCGTAGCCCTGCTCGACCATGAACTGCTCGGCATAGGTGGCCCAGCCCTCGATGAAGGTCCCGCTGCCGAAGATGGCGCGGACGAGCGTCGGGGCCTGGAAGGCGTTGGCGTGGGCGAGCTGCAGGTAGTGGCCGGGCATGGCCTCGTGGATGGTCAGGTCGTTCAGCATGTAGTCGTTGTACTCGCGGAAGAAGGACTCGGTGCGCGCGGCGTCCCAGCTCCGGGGCGTCGGGGCGATGGAATAGAAGGTCTCGCCGTGCTCCTCCAGGGGGCCCGGCGCGTCGCAGTAGGCGATGGCCACGCCCCTCTGGTACTCCGGCATGACGATCAGCCGGATCGGCTCGTCGGGGACGCTCACCAGCTCGTTCTGCCGCACGAAATCGGTGGCGGCGGCCAGGTAGCCCCGGGCGCGTTCGACGATGGTGGAGTTGTCAGGCCGATCCTCCGCCAGCCGGTCCAGCACCTTGCGGACGATGGCCTTCCTGTCCGGCCGGCTTCCAGGGCTCACCCCGGGGAAGAGCCGGGCTTGCAGCCCCAGGGCGGTCTCGAAGATGTCGTCCTGGGTGGAGTGCAGGTCCTGCTGCGCGGCGGCCAGGATCTCCTCCTTGGTGAGATCCGACTCCAGGGTGAAGTGCAGCTTTTTCCGATAGCGGGCGTCCCCGAGCCGGAATTCGCCCGTGGCACGGGGCAGCAGCTCCTCCTCGAGCCAGCGGCCGTACGCCTGCAGGGCGGCGATGGCACCGGCCCGCACACCGGTGAATTCATCCTTCAGATCCGGCGTCTGCTCGAGAAACGGCTGCAGATCATCCATGATCAGGTTGATGGTGCCGCGGTTCTGCTGGATGGCTGTCTCGGTGTGGATGCGGGGTGGGTTCTGCAGGTTGTTGCGCGCCGCGGCCAGCACTCCCGGGATGCCCTCCAGACGCTCCTTCAGGCTGGCCAGCCGCTCGCGCAGCGGCGCGAAATCCCGCGCCAGCAGACCGTAGATCGCTCCCCCGAGGTTGTAGACCAGCGGATTCCACTCGTGCTCGCGGATCTCCTCGTAGGCGAACAGGCCCCCCTCGAGCTGGTTGCGCAGGATCCGGAAGTCGATGCGGTTGGTCTGGCTCAGCTTGGGCGGATCCAGGGCGTCCAGCGAGTCCAGGTAGGCCCGCTGCAGATCCGCCCGCCGCCGGTATCCGGCCAGGCTGCGGTCGGTCAACCGGTTGTCGAAGCGGTGATCCCCCAGGCTCGTGGCCCACTCGGGATCCAGCTCGCGCGCCTTGTCCAGATAGCGGTTGGCGAGGCCCACGAACTTCTCGTCGGCCGAGGGACCACGAGAACAGGAACCGAGGGGAAGGACGAGGGCCGAGAGCATGGTCAGGAGGGTCATGATCCGGATCACTTTCATCTTCTGCCGCCTTCCACGAGGATCGTTACGAGATCATGTGCTCCATCGGGGTGTTGGGACGGGATGCGGGTGGAGCGGGGGCGATTCTACCCCGAGCCGCAGCTCGGAACAACAGCGGTTGTCTTTCCCGAGGCGGCACCAGCTAGCCGTCGAAGCCGGACCAGACCCGCATGAACACGCTCTCGATAGTATAATCAGAATTGTCGGCAAGCAATTATTGCCTTGAATTGATGAGATTTATGGCTCTATAATGTGGGGCCTTTCAAGCCCGGACCTTTGCTGTCCGGCTTCATGGTAACTCGCCCACCGCGCCGGTCTCGGGTGGGGGGACCTGGCCGACGCGGCATGGATCGCGACTATCCCTTCGTGCAGCCCTGTGTTGAGCACCATCGCCCAGCTGAATACTGTCCGGGGGCCATCTCATCCGGCATCCAGGCCTGGAATTCCGTCTGCCGCAGGTTCGTGCTGCAGCAACTCCGGCCGGCGCCGGACCGGTCAGATGCCCTCACCGGGCAGGGTCCGCTCGTCAAGTTCACACATCCAGGGGGGGAAATCATGTCACATCGCTCGCTGTCGATCCGCTGCGCTCTCGCCGTCCTCGGTGTCGTGCTGCTCGCAGCGACCGGGCAGGCTGCCGCCGCCTCCATCGAGGTGAGCCAGCCCGTCCAGATCACCGGCGACATCCACTACGAGCGCGGCCAGGCCATCGTCTTCGACGGCGCGGACTACTGGCTCTTCTACGGCCGCTCCTCATCCGTCACCGGCAACTACCAGAACGCCAATCCCGACGTCAGCGACTACGCGATCTACTTCAAGAAGGCGGCGTCGGTCCCCGGCCTGGCAGCCGCCACGCCGCAGGCCGTGCCGGGCGCCGGCAGCTGCTACCTCGGTGAGATCGGAGCCGCCGTCCACGACGGCAAGGTGTGGGCCTTCGCGGCCCTCCCGTCCCTCAACTATACCGGCCGCCGCAGCTTGAACGGCTGGTACACGGGCGATGGCGGGGCGAGCTGGACGCAGGTCCCCGACCTCGCCGACAACCTGCCCGACGGAGCGGCGCATCACGACGAGGTTTCCTTCGGTGGCGAGCTCTTCGTCATGGCCAACTACCTCGACGGGCTCAGCGGATGGTACAGCAAGCACACGGCGGATCCCACGGCCGCGACGATCAGCTGGAGCGCGGCGGTGCCGCTGAACGTGACGTTCAACCTCGTCAACGGCACCGGCCACTTCTTCGTGGAGGCCGGCGATCTCTACATCAGCATCCTGCGCACCGCGCCCACCAAGGACAACAAGATCCTCCAGCACGTCGCCTCGCCCGAGGCCTGGACCGAACTCTGCACGGCGGCCTCCACCGGCTGGGATCCGACGCTGTGCAAGGTGGGCGGCACCTACGTCCTCGCCCAGGCGCCCTGGACCAGCGACGGGGGCGGCTGGCAGCACGTCATCGCCTGGTCCAGCGACACGCTGGCCAGCGTGCTGAGCGGGACGGCCCACATGGTCTCGGAGGCCCGTTACGGGTCGAACACCTGGATCGACATGTGGCCCATCGGCTTCACCGATCAGGGCGGAGCCGGCTACCTCTTCCTGACCTCCGAGCGCGACCTGCCGGGCCAGGAAGGTACGGGCAACATCTGGTACCTGGAGGTGACCTGGAACCCGGCGCACGATCACTACACCTGGGTCCAGGAGGCCGTGACCGCCGCCGTCCCCGGTGACGTCATCGCGCTCGCGGCGGGCACGTACGAGGAGCAGGTTCACGTCGCCACGGAGAACCTCAGCCTGCAGGGCGCCGGCGTGGACCAGACGATCCTCACCTCCCCGACCAGCCTTCCGCTCTCCTTCAACACCGGTAGTAACGACAACTACGCTGTGGTCTTTGTGGATGGAATTGCAAGCATCGAACTCGCGGAGCTAACGGTCGACGGTCTGGGCCGCGGCAACAGCAACTTCCGCTTCGTCGGGATCGGCTTCTGGAACAGCGGCGGAACTCTGCACGACGCGAAGATCATCAACATCATGGACACCCCCCTGAGCGGTGCCCAGCATGGTGTCTCCATTTACAGCTACAACGACACGGGTGGCCCGTACACCATCACCCTGACCGACGTCACGGTCACGGACTTCCAGAAGAATGCCTTGGCGCTGCTGGGTCCGGGGCTCACGGTCGACCTCGATCGCGTGACCACCGTCGGCGCCGGCGCCACCGATGTTACGGCCCAGAACGGCATCCAAGTCGGCGCGGGGGCCGGCGGGACCGTCGACGACTGCACGATCAGCGATGTGGCCTACACCGGCGGTTCCTGGGCGGCCAGCGGCTTCCTGCCCCAGGGCGGCACCTCGGTGACGGCCACCGGGCTCGAAATCTCTGGCTGCCAGGTCGGCGTTTACTGGAGCGATACCGACGGCAGCTTCGATCAGGGCTCCGTGTCCGCTCCGCATGGCGACGCCTTCTACGTCTACAGCAGCGGCGCCAAGACGGGTGGTGAGCGGCCCCTGCCCTCGCCGTTCGACGCCGAGCTGGCGCTCCCCGGCGGCAAGTCCGCGGTGGACGTCACCATCAGCAACAGCATCTTCACCGGCACCGGTGCCGCCGACAGCTGGGGCGTCAGCCCCCTGAGCGGAGGCCCCGTGAGCTTCACTCTCCAGAACTGCGTGATCGACGGCTGGGATTACGGCGTCTACGCCTACGACTGGGGCGGCGACGACATCACCTCGGCCATCCACGACAACGCTTTCCTGGCCTGCACCTTCGCGGTCGGCTCGAACGTGACGGCGGTCCAGGATGCCTCCGGCAACTGGTTCGGAACCTCCGACTTCAACCTCGTCCCGGCCATGTTCGAGGGAGGCGTGGACTTCTCGCCCTGGCTGGACGACGGGACGGATACGAGCCCCGATCCCGGCTTCCAGGGCGACTTCTCCGCGCTCTGGCTCGACGCCGCCAGCCCCCAGACCGGCGGTCTGGGGCGCATCCAGGAGGGCCTCGGGCTCCTCGCGGGCAGCACCCTCTACGTGCGGCCGGGAACCTACGTGGAGACCGGCCAGGTCGTCCTCGACGAGGACGTCACGATCATCGGCTGCAACCTGGACCGTCCGGTGGTCATGACGGACAGCGACACCGGCGGCAGCGGCGATCCCCGCGGCATGTGGCTGGTGCAGCCGGGGGTCCACGTCAGTCTGCTGAACCTGGTGTTCGACGGAACCGGCCATCTGGTCTACCAGGGCATCCGGTCCCACGGCGGCGGCAACCTCAGCAACTGCAGCTTCCGCAACATGCGCTACGCACAGTACCTCGGCATGGGCCTCGCCGTGATGGACGCCGACTGGATCATCCAGGACTGCACCTTCGAGAACATCGAGCGGGTGGGGGTGATCCTGTTCGGCAGCGGCGTGACGGCCAGCTCCATCTCGGGTTGCACCTACACCGGCAAGGGTGACGGGGACTGGCTGGACTACGGAGTGGAGCTGGGCGCCGGCGCCGTGGCCACCCTGACCAGCAACACCGTCACCGGCTGCACGGGGGTCGCCTCGTCAGACGGCTCCACCTCGGCGGGCGTGCTGATCACGACCTACTTCGGCCCCGGGACCGCCGGCACCCTGAACGGCAACACGCTGACCGGCAACACCACCGGCATCGCGGTGGGCTACGACGGCAGCGACACGGCCGTGGTGGTGGCGCGGGACAACGACCTCTCCGGGAACGCCAGCTACGGCATCGAGAAGCAGGGAACCCCGGATGTGGACGCCATCCAGAACTGGTGGGGCGACGCCAGCGGGCCGTACCACGCGACGCTCAATCCCACCGGGCTGGGCGTGCCGGTCTCGGACAACGTGCTGTTCGAACCCTGGACCGGCATGGCCGCCCTGAGTGCGGAGCCGGCCGCCAGCGGGCCCATCAACTGCAGCCAGTCGGTCGTGCTCACCTTCCACTACGTTCCGGACGGCCTGACACCGGCCCTGCGGGGATACGAGATCACGATCGCGGCCGGCAGCGAGCTGAGCTGGGACCTGACGGACATCGTCGATGCCGGCGGGCTCGGGGACATCGGCACGCACTACTTCGACGTGGCGGACAACGGTGACGGTTCCTTCTCGGTCGCCGACGCCCTCCTCGGACCCACGCCGGGCCTGACCGCCCCGGCCGATCTGTTCACCGTCACCTTCCATGGCGCCGGCGACGGTCTCGCCGACGTCCAGCTGGTCGCTTACAAGCTGCGTGACCTCCTCAACCAGGACATCTACGCGACCCTGACGGGGGCCACCATCGAGGTGGATTGCACCGCCCCGGCTCCGGTCACGGCCATCACCGCCGGCCCCGGCCACCAGAAGGTGGCGGTCACCTGGACCGATCCGGCCAGCGACGTCGCGCAGGTGGAGATCTGGCGCGGACTCTGGCACGACGGATCCCTGGCCAGCGCCTACCCCGAGTACGACGACCTGCCCGCCGACAAGATCCCCGACCGCCCGGCCAGCCGCGCCGCGGCCGACGCCAGCCCCGAATGGGAGCTGGCCGGCACCGTGGCCGCGGGCACGGAGAGCTTCACCGACACGGGCATGACCACGGGCCGCGGCGTCTACTACTACGAGTGCTTCGCCGTCGACGCGGCCAGCAACTTCAGCTCGCCGGCGGCGGCGGGCGACCGCGCCACCAACTACTGGCTCGGGGATGTCTACCCCCAGGGTGTCTACGATGCTCTCGTGGACAACGGTGACATCACCGTCTTGGGATCCAGCTGGTATGTCGGTGATGGGGAGACCGGCTACGACGCCCACTGCGACGTGGGGCCCACCGACGATCACAGCCGCCTCGGGGTGCCCACCACGGACAACTTCATCGACCTCGAGGATCTGATGATCTTCGCCATGAACTACACCGTCGTGGGACCGGTCAAGGGCGGTCCGGTTCCGGATACCGGCACCGTGCTGCTGGCCTGGGCCCGGCTGGATGCTCGCACCTGGTCCCTGCAGCTGACGGACCCTTGCCCCGCCCTCAAGGGCCTGCGGGTGTCCGCCGCGCTGCCGCCGGGCAGCGTCCTGGAACTCCAGGCCGGCGAACTGCTGACCTCGCAGGAGGCCCCCTTCTTCCTGATCAACGCGGACGGGCGCGGCCTGGACGTGAGCCTGGCCCTGCTGGGAACGGGCCTCGGACTGGGTGGAGCGGGCGAGCTGTTCCGGGTCGTCCTGGGGCAGGACGTGGCTCTCGAGGACCTTACGGTGCTGGCGCGCAGCGTCGCCAACACGGATCTCGACCACCGGCTCGTCGTGACCACGGACGTGCCCTTGCCCAGGACCTTCCGCCTGGCCCAGAACTTCCCCAACCCCTTCAACCCGCAGACCCAGATCTGCTTCGACCTCCCGGAGGTCCTGCCGGTCCGGCTGACCGTCTTGGCCGTCGACGGCCGGCGCATCGCGACCCTCGTCGACGAGCCGCTGCCCGCCGGCAGCCACCGCATCGTCTGGGACGGCCGCGATGCCCGGGGCCAGCAGGTGGCCTCGGGGACCTACTTCTACCGGATCCAGGCCGGACGCCACGACGCCGTCCGCAAGATGATCCTCATGAAGTGACGTGATGCCGCCGGGCCCCGGTCTCGGCCAGGGCCCGGCCCCCTGTCCACGGAAGCGAGGGCCTCATGAGATCCACAGCCTGCATCCTGACCTTTCTGGCCATCTCCGCGCTGGCCTCCCCGGCGACCGCCGGCATCCTGCACGTGCCCGGAGACCAGCCCACCATCCAGGACGCCGTCCTGGCGGCGAGCCCCGGGGACACGCTCCTGGTCGCCGCCGGCAGCTACCTGGAGCAGATCTGCATCCAGGCCAAGGACCTCACCATCGAGGGCGCGGGCAGCGGACAGACCGTGATCGTGGCACCGCTGAGCCTGGGCCATCACTTTCCTCCCCACTACTACTCCGTCGTGCATATAGAAGAGGCTACGGTTCACCTGCACGACCTGACCGTGGACGGTGCCGGCCATGCCAACGGTCACGCCCGCTTTTCGGGCGTCGGCTTCTACAACGCCGGCGGATCCCTGCAGGACTGCGAGATCGCCAACCTGACGATGACCCCGGTCGACAACACGCAGACCGGCGCCGGCGTCTACTCCATGAACACCTACAGCGGTGGCCCGCTCTCGATCGCGCTGACCGACGTGACCATCCACCATTACCAGAAGAGCGGCATCGCCCTCTACGGCGGTCGTGTCGAGGCCGTGTTGACCCGCGTCAGCACGGACGCGACGCTGCTGCCCACCGAGGCGGTGCAGAATGGCATCGAGACGGGGCTGGGCGCCACTGCGACGCTCGTGGACTGCCACGTGCGGGGCCATCACTGCGCGGATGGCCTGCACACCTCGGTGGGCATCCTCAGCTACTACAGCGACGCCATGGATCTGAGCGGGACGATCACCGAGCTGAACCAGAGCGGCTACTACAGCATCGATACCGATCTGTCGGCCACGAACTGCGTGATCACCGGGCTGGCCACCCCGCCGGCATTTCACGGGATCACCGCCGTCAGCATCGCGAAGCTTGGCGACACTTTGGATGGGCTGCCGCTTCCCCTGCCCTTCACGGAGGAGCCGCCGCCTCCCGCGGGCGGCAAGGCCTGGGGCTCCCTGACGCTCACCGACTGCGTGATCACCGGGGCCGGCAAGACGGACACCGACGGCCTCGTCATGGCTTCCGGCTGGGACACGGTGAACCTGACGGTTTCCGGCTGCCGGTTCACCGCCTGGGACAACGGGCTGGACATCGTCGAGAGCAGCAGCCCCATCCTGGGAAACTGCCGGCACAACCTGATCGCCGGCAACCTGTCCAGCGGGGTGCGTTCCACCACGGCCACGCCCTTCGACGCCGGCTACTGCTGGTGGGGCGATGTCAGCGGGCCCTTCCACGCGACCGGCAATCCGGGCGGCCTGGGGGACGCGGTCACGGACCACGTCCTCTACCATCCCTGGCTCGGCGAGGCGGCCCTCACGGTGACCCCGCCCGCGAGCGGCCCCCTCCGCTGCGGCCGCCCCGTGACGCTCGACGTGCTCTACACGCCGCCCCTGGTCGATCCGCCGGGATTGCGGGGATACGAGGTCACTTTCGCCGCCTCGCCCCAGCTGACCTGGTCGCTCGGCGACGTGACCGACAGCGGCGTCTTCGAGGGTCTCGCCGGCGGATCCACGGGCCATTTCTTCCGCGTCGACGACAACGGGGACGGGAGCTTCACCGTGACCGACGCCCTGCTGGGTCCCACCGGCGGCCTGACCACCGAGGCGCCGCTCTTCCACGTCACCTTCCACACGGCGGCGACGGGCACCGCCACGGTCTCCCTCCCGAGCGTCAAGCTGCGCGATCTGGACAACCAGGACATTGCGGCCACGATCGCCGGCGCCACCGTCGAGGTCGACTGCACGCCGCCGGGGCGCGTCAGCAACATCCACGCCGAGCCGGGATTCGCGAAGGTCGTCCTGACCTGGCAGGATCCGCCCGTGGACGTGGCCACGGTCGAGATCTGGCGCGGCGTGTGGCACGACGGCTCCTACATGACCGTCTACCCCGAGTTCGACGACCACCCCCTGAACACGATCCCCACGCGCCCCGCCAGCCGGGCGCAGGCCGTGGTCAGTCCCGAGTGGAGCCTGGCAGGGATCCGACCCGCCGGAGCCCAGCTGTTCGTGGACACGTCTTTGCCCACCGTGCGCGGCGTCTATTACTACGAGTGCTTCGCCTTCGACACGGCGGGCAACGTGGGTCCGCCGGCCCTGGCCAACGATCGCGCCACCAACTACTGGCTGGGCGATCTCTACCCGCCCCCCCGCGGCGACGGCTGGATCGACGTGGCGGACATCACGGTGCTCGGGGCCTCTTTCTGGTCCAACCCCTGGGACTTCGAGTACAACGCCGAATGCGACGTGGGCCCGACGGACGATGGCACCGGGACCGGGATTCCGCTGACGGACGACGAGATCGACTTCGAGGACCTGATGGTCTTCTCGCTCAACTACAACGTGGTTGCACCTTACAAGCGCCCCGCGCCGACGTCGGCATCGCCGGTCCTGACCTGGGGACAAGTGGACGAGACGACCTGGTCCCTCGGTCTGGCCTCCTCCTGTCCGGCACTGAAGGGCCTGCACCTGCACGCCACTCTGCCGGAGGGAATCACCGCCGCCGTGAGTGAAGGCGATCTGCTGAGGACCCAGGCCCGACCGGTGTTCCTGCGCAGCCGCCCGCGGGACGGCCTGGAGCTGGTCCTGGCCCTGCTGGGTGGAGATGGCGGCCTGGAGGGAAGCGGTGAGCTGCTGCGCGTCAGCCTCTCGCCGCCCGCCGTGCCGGGGACGCCCGCCATCGAGGCCCGGGATCCCGGCAATCGCGAGCTGGTCTGCGAGCTGCGGGAGGGAAGTCCGCCCGTCGCCCCCGTTCGCTTCCAGCTGGACCAGAACAGCCCGAATCCGTTCAATCCGCGCACCAACATCGCTTTCAGCCTGCCGGAGGCGCAGCGCGTCCGACTGACGATCTTCGCGCTGGACGGCCGCCGGGTGGCCGGGCTGATGGACGAGCGGCGCGGGCCGGGCCGGCACACCGTGACCTGGAACGGCCGGGACGACCGGGGGCGCGCCGTGGCCTCGGGCACCTACTTCTACAGGCTGGAGGCCGGGCCCTACGGGAAAACTCGCAAAATGATCCTGACGAAGTGATACGGTGGCGACCGGGCCCGGCCTGGGGTCGAGCCCGGTCGCCGATCCGGAAAATGGAGGGTTCGTCATGACCTGCGGACTACGGATCCGGAAGCCAAGGATCTGCCTGACCTTGCTGCTGCTGCTGACCTGCGCCCTGCCGGCGCGGGGCGACGTGACCCTCCGTTTCGCTCCCCCCGACACGGTCGTGTCGCCGGGCGACGAGGCGCGGCTGTCCGTCTGGATCGATGCCGCCCTCGAGCTGCGCACCCTCGAGGCCTGGGTGTCCTTCGATCCCGCGATCGTCTCCAGCCTGGGCGGCCACAGCGGGCAGCTCTTCGCGAGCACGGGAGCCTACGTCTGGGAGGGCTTCGAGGAGACCGCGCCGGGTCACTGGCACGGCTACGCGGTGGTCATGGGCTCCACGGTCTGGGTCACCGGGCCGGGGGAGCTCTTCGTGTGGCGATTCCAGGGCTCCCTGCCCGGAACGTCGCCCGTGACCACGGACAGCGTGCGCCTCTTCGATCCCGCCGCCCACCTGATCCCGGGTGTCAGCCTGCCCCCCACGACGATCACCGTGAGCGATCTCTCGCCCGTCCCGACCGTACCCGGGCAGGGGATGCAGCTGGACATCTGGCCCAATCCGTGCAATCCGCTGACCAACGTCCGCTTCTCCCTGGCCGAGCCGGGCATCGCACGGGTCGAGGTCTACGATCCGCGCGGCCTTCGTCTCGGAACGATCTGGGAAGGTTGGGTGGACGAGCGCGGGATCACCGTGCCCTGGCACGGACGGGACGGCGCGGGCCGGGAGCTGGCGAGCGGCGTCTATCTCTTCCGATTGTGCAGCGGGCGCGGCGGACAGGTCCACGCGCGCGCCCTCCTGGTCCGCTGAGCAGGCGGATCAGGTCTCGTCCTCGATGCGACGGCTCGCCCCGAGGAAGCGCTTGACCAGCGTGCGGCCGAAGGCGGTCAGCCGCGCGCGCTCGGCCGCGGGCAGATCGGCCGGCAGGCGGGCCAGCTCGCGGGCCAGGGTCTCCTCGGCCTCCTCGCGCAACCTCTCCATCTTGGGCCCCAGGACCTGGCTGCGGATTCCCGCGTGGAAGGCCTCGACCTGGGCGGCGACGACGGCCTCGCCGGCGGCGGCGGCCTGGCAGCGGCGGTCCTCGACACCCTGCTGGTAGGCCGCGACGTCCTCGAGATCCAGAACGAGCAGCCTTCCCGGCCCGGATTCCACGGGCCGGCCGGTCCCGGCGGCCCGGGTGGACCGGACGGACGAAGCGCCGGCCGCGAGCGGCGCGTCCGGGAGCTTCTCGACATCGGGCGGCACCGCGATGTCGACGATCGCCAGCAGGCGGTCGGGGCGGGTCGCCGCGGCAGCTGCCAGGTCCGCACGCGTCAGGATGGGCTCGGCGGCACCGGTGCAGGTGACGACGGCGTCGACCCCGGTGACGGCGGACAGGAGTGCGGACCACGGCACCGGTTCGGCCGCCAGTTCCTCCACCAGCGGCCCGGCGCGCTCCGGCGTGCGGTTGCAGAGGAGCAGGCGTCCCGCACCCAGCTTGCGCAGGCGCTCCCCTGCCGCCCTCGTCATGTCGTTGACCCCCACCAGCAGCACGCTGCGGCCCTGCAGCCGACCGCATCGCTCGGCCAGCAGCGCCACGGCCGACCCGGCCACGGACTGGGCGCCCGCCCCGAGATCGGTCTGGGTGCGCACGATCTTGGCGCAGCGGAAGGCGGCGTGGAAGGCCTTGTGGAGCAGAGGCCCCGCCGTGCCGTGCTGGCAGGCCGTGCGGTAGGCCTCCTTGACCTGGCCCAGGATCTGGGCATCGCCCAGGACCAGGGCGCCCAGCCCGCTCGCCACGCGGAACAGGTGCCGCACGGCCGCGGCGCCGTCGCGCACCATGAGGCAGCGGGCCAGGACGGTGCGTCCCTCGAGATCCCGGCCGCCCACCAGCTCCACGAAGGCGGCCTCCGCTTCCGCGACGGAGCGGATCTCCAGGTAGGTTTCGAGCCGGTTGCAGGTGCTCAGCACGACACAGCCGGAAACGCCCGGCAGGCTACGGAAGCGGCGGGCCATGCGCGGCAGATCCTCGTGCGCCACCGCGAAGCGGGAGCGGACGGCCAGGGGGGCGGTGAGGTGGGTGTATCCCACCGCCACGAGCTTGTCCGCGCCGAGGAGTAGGTCGGTGTCCGGCTCCGCGTACCGGCTCACCTGGGGATCTCGCCCGGGATGACGCGGGGCGTGAGGAGCGTCGGTTGCCTGCACAGGCGGCGGCTCTTCCTTCCCCTTCATGGCGCCTCCACGGACCTGGGGTCGGGGTGGAGCGCGGAGCTCCGGGGGCGGCCGGTCACCGCGCGCTCTGCAGGTTCATCCCGCCGGCCAGGTACACGATGTCCTGGAAGCCCTGGGAGGCGAGCCAGACGACGGCCTCCGCCGAGCGCGTTCCCATGGCACAGACGCAGAGCAGCGGGCGATCGCGCGGGATCTCCGCGACCCGGGCCCGCAGCTCGTGGATCGGGATGTTCAGGGCTCCCGGCAGGGCCGGCTCCTCGGGGCCGATCTCCTCCGCCAGGCGCAGGTCCATCACGAAGCGTCCGCCCGGCGCCTCGCCGCCGGGCTCCACGGAGGCGGGGCCGAGGCCCGCCAGCCCTCGCTCCTCGCGATTGAGGGCCACGCAGGCGATCCCGTGCAGGGGATCCAGCGCCACGTTGTAGGGAGGCGAGTAGCAGAACTCGAGATCGAGCAGATCCTCCAGCCGGCCTCCCCGCTGCAAGAGCGCGCTGAACACGTCGACCCGCTTGACGGCGTCTCCCTCGCC
>Ga0315542_1000208_pt1 | contig 34862 bp, 27 predicted proteins | sample SalMarSW160120MG_FD_202541 | JGI IMG/M metagenome (GOLD analysis project Ga0315542, IMG submission 202541) | Salt marsh sediment microbial communities from the Plum Island Ecosystem LTER, Massachusetts, United States - Salt Marsh Sediment SW1601-20 ...
GGGACGCGAGGGGCACCGCCGATCTCGACGCCGTGGCCTTCCCCGCCGCGGCCGCGCCGATCCTGGAAGAGCTGCACGCGGTGGCCGCGGGGCCCGAGGGAGCGGCCCTGGCCACCTCCCGTTTTCTTCAGCTCTGGCCCTGAGGACCGTGGCCGGGCTTGACGGACGGCTTCCGGGCTGGGGCCCGGAAGCGGCCTCGTCCGGCCGCACGGCCTACTGGAGCAAGGTCAGCGGCAGGCTCGTGGTCGCTCCCCGCGCATCCCGCAGGCGCACCAGGTAGACACCGCTGGCGCTCCGCCGGCCCGTGCGATCACAGCCGTCCCAGGTAACGGTACCGGCGGCCGTCGCGACGGCGCCGTCGAGCAGGGTGCGGACACGGCGGCCCCGCAGGTCGTAGATCGCCACCTGCAGGGGCCCGGGCGCTGCGACCCGCCAGGCGATGACCGTGCGCGGATTGAAGGGATTCGGGAAGGCGGTCAAGCCGGGCCGCGGAGCCGGTGGCGGGGTGTCCCCTTCCCCGGGCACCGCCGTCAGGTCGCCGCCGGTGTCCCAGGCGATGTCGTCGATCCAGAAGCCGGCCCCGTTGACGCCGGAGTCGGAGCCGAAGACCAGGCGGAAGATGAACTCCGGGCCGATGAGGTCGCTGAGGTCGAAGACGGTGCCGCGCCAGCCGCCGCTGTTCCCGGACCAGCCGGGTCCGTAGGCCTGTCCGCTCAGCGAGATGTCGGTGTAGTCGCTGAGGGGCGTGCGGGTCTCGTAGCTGCCGTTCTTGAAGACCTGCAGCTGCACTCCGTCGAAGCCCGCCTCGGTCTCGCTCCAGTAGTGGAAGCTGAGCAGCAGGTGCTCGATGGGGGTGAATCCGAAGTCCTGTACCGGGCTGTACAGACAGCCCACGACGTCGTCGCGGTAGTTTCCCGTCATGCCGACGCCCCAGCAGCGCTCCCCGCTGAAGCCGCCCGTCGGGCCCCCGGCCTCCGGCGTGCCCCAGGTCCAGAGGGAATCGGCCAGGAACTGTCCGTCCGTCAGCTCGAAGTCCTCGCTGACCGCGGGCATGGTCAGGAAGAGAGGCACCTCGGGGAACGGATAGCCGGCCGTGGCGATCTCGCGATACTCCGCTCCGTATCCGGGCTGGTCGTCGAAGAGCAACCGGTAGAGCTCGCCCGCGGGGGCGCCCTCGATCCGGAAGTTGCCACTGGCACCGCTGTTCACCGCGGCCAGGGGCACTCCCAGCGGCGTGACGCGCACGCCCGCCAGCGGAGTGCCGATCCGGGTGTACACCTTGCCCGCGATGGCCAGCGTGGGACGCGCCGCCAGCGCCGCATCGAGCGAGAAGCCGGCGCCGCTCGTCACGGTGGCCGGCAGGGTCAGGGTCTCGTAGAAGAAGGAGCTGAAGGTCAGGTCGTAGCCGCCCGGCAGGAGCGGGAAGCGGTAGCTCCCGTCTCCCGCGGAGAGGGCGAAGGCTCCCGTCTGCACCACCAGCACGTGCACGTCCGCCAGGGGCAGGCCGCTCGCGCCGTCGCTGACGGTGCCGGCCACGCTGCCGACGCCGGCCGCGGCGAGAGCCCAGGCGGCCGTCAGGTCCGGCCGGGGGCCGATGTGCTCGGTGCCCTCCTGGGGCGTGCCGGTCTGCACCAGGATGAGCCGCGCCAGGCCGGCGTCGAGGGCCGTCCCGAAAGCCGCCTTCACCATGCCCTGCAGGCTGGCCACGGCGCCGGTGACGATGGGCGAGGCGCTGCTCGTGCCGTTGAAGCCGTCGGTGTACCACTCCGTCTCGGGCAGGTCGGGCAAGCCCTGCAGGGAACCGTAACCGCAGGTGACCACGTCGCCGCCCCAGCCTTGCAGGTCCACGCGCGCGCCGTAGTTGGTGAACCAGGCCGGATCGAGGTCCACGCCCGCGCTCGCGCCGCACATGATGGCTCCCGAATCGCGCACGCTGCGGTCGAACAGATCCAGGTAGAGGGGGTCGTCCAGGTCCTGCTGCCCGTTGCCCGCCGCCTCGCAGACGATCAGACCCGCCGCGCTGGCCAGCAGGATGGCGTCGAAGTTGTCCTGCCAGAACTCCATGGGCAGGTAGCCGTATTGCCCCGCGCCGTTGGCGTTGGGGCCCGGGGCGTGCAGCTCGATGAGGATCAGGTCCCCGGGTTCGAGCACGGCGGTGGCGGCGACGATGGCCTCGGCGGTGCTTTGGTCGCCGATCGAGCTGGCGCCGACCGAGCAGGCCGGGGCGATGCCCCGGACGCCGTAGCCGTTGTCCTGGCCGCGGATCTCGCCCATCACCGCGGTGCCATGATTGCGCCAGGCCAGGTCGTCGACCTGCGTGCCGAGGGCGGCGAAGGGATCCGGCAGATCTTCGTGGGCCCAGAGCCAGGCACCCTCCACGTCGATCACGCTGACGCTCGCTCCGTCGGCGCCGGGGACGGCGGCGACGCCCCAGGCGTCCACCCCGTCCGGGGCCGGATCCAGGTAGCCCTGCAGCGGGCTGAAGTCGGGGGTGGTGGTGGGCGTCGCGGCGGCCGCCGTGCGGGTGCCGGGGGCCGGCACGCCCGCCCGGCCGCCGAAGGCGTCGAAGAGGAGGTCCGCGGGCACGGCCACCGGCTCGAGGAAGGCGGTCTCGACGGCCGGATCGGCGGCCAGCAGCTTCACCAGGCGCAGCAGGGCGGCGCGGCCGACCGTCCCGGCCGGTGTGATCCGGAGGTAGCGCTCGAGGTCGGGCAGGCGGCGGCCGCTGCGGGTCTCGGCCCGCCGTCGCAGGGCGTCCAGCTCGGATGCCGGCTGCGCGAAGTGCCGGGCTAGCCCCGCCCCCGGAACCTCGCGCGCCAGCAAGACCGAGAGCCGCGCCGCGGTCCCGGCGGCCGGCGAGGTCAGACCGGAAGCGGTCACGGTCACGCCGGAGTCCTCGGTGAACTTCACGACGACGCGTCCGGTGGGCGCGGCCGTCTGCAGGGCGGACAGGGAGGCCTTGCCGGGCACGGCGCGCTGGAGAGCGGGGGCGGGCACCGGCACCAGCAGGCCGGCCAGGAGCAGCAGCAGGATCAGGCGGCGGAGCATGTCGTGACCTCTGGCCAGGAGTGAGCTGTCTCGATCGCGGTATACCGTGTATATTCTACGTCATCGCCCGTCCTCCGGGCAAAACGGGGATTCTCTCCGTGGCCCGCCATTCTCGATCCGGAGCTCTTCGATCATGGACAATGGACGCCGCAAAGCCACCTCCGCCTGCCCGCCGGCGCTGCACCTGATTCTGGCGGGATCCCTGAGCCTGGCCCTGCTGGCCGGTCTGCCGGCCCGCGCGCCGGCCGGCCCACCGTCCGCGGAACCGGCCGGCTCGCCGGCAGAAACGACGAGCACCATCCGGCCGGCCGCGGGCGAGCCCGGCAACCTGCGCTTCGAGTCCGCGGGCGGGCCGATCCTGCTGGGGGAGGTGAGCCGCCGCGACATCATGATCCTCGACCCCGGCTGGACCGAGCCCTACACCGAGTACGAGCCCGATCGGCAGGCCCTGGCGCGCCTGCGCACCATCGAGGCGCCCGTGGAGGTGATCTGCGTGCTGGGGACCTGGTGCGCGGACTCCGCGCGGGAGGTTCCCCGCTTCTGGAAGATCCTCGATGCCCTGGACAATCCCCACCTGAGCTTCCGCATGTACGCGGTCGGGCGCGCCGACGACGAGGCCGCCGCCCGAGCCCTGCAGGAGTTGGGCTACCCGGACCTGCGGGCCGAGTACGACGTGGAGCTGGTGCCCACCTTCGTGTTCCGGCAGTACGACGAGGAGCTGGGCCGCATCATCGAGACGCCCGAGATCTCCCTGGAGGAGGATACGGTGCGGATCCTCTTCGGGGAGCCGGCTGACGGGCCGGCCGTGCCGTGGCACTGAACGACCAGGACGATCTCCGGCCCGGGCTCAGCGAGCCCCGCGGGCGGCGCGAATATGTGGAATTGACTCATCGCTTATGATATACTACGCTTCGTTGCTTTCCTGAATCATCTGCATACGGAGAAACAGGACTGTCAAACCGGTTGAGCCAAGGGATCGAGCCCAGAGGTCCCACCTGAGGGAGCCCCGCCATGATTGCTCGCATGCTTGTCGTCCTGAGCGTCCTCTGTCTGGCGACTTCTTCGCCGATCCTGGCCGGTCCCGTGCTCACGCAGGCCGTCGTCGGCACCGGGGGCGCCGCCATCGGCGGCCCGCAGCATGGTCTGAACTGCACGGTGGGCCAGACCTGTGTGGGGCTGGTCGCCAGGCCCACGGCCTCGCTCGAGATCGGCTTCTGGTCCGGCTACCGCGCGTTCCTCTCGCCTGCTCCGCTGCCGCCGGCGGTGAGCTGGCGGCTGGATCATGCCTATCCCAATCCCTTCAACCCGCACACGAGGATCCGTTATGCTCTGCCCTCTCCGTCATGGGTGAGTCTGAGCATCTTCGACCTGCGCGGGCGGAAAGTCCGGCGTCTGCAGGAAGGGCCGCAGCCGGCGGGATGGCACGAGGCGATCTGGGACGGTCTGGGCGACGACGGGTCTGCCGTGGCTTCGGGGCTCTACTTCGCGCGCCTGGAATCTCGGCTGGGTGTGCTGACGCGCAAGATGTTGCTGACGCGCTGAGCGGGATCGGCCCGCTCCTCGCTCGCTGGTGCTGGTGTTTGTCCGGGAGGGACGACAATGAGAATCTGCATCTCCATCCTGACGAGTCTGCTGCTGATCGCCACGCTGGCGTGGGGTACGGTGCCGCAAACCCTCAGCTTCCAGGGCACCCTGCGCGACGGCAGCGGGAGCCTGGTGCCGGATGGAGACTACCAGGTCACCTTCCGGATCTACGACGTCGCCAGCGCGGGCGAGGCGCTCTGGGAAGAGACCCAGGAAGCGCCCGTCAGCGGTTCCGTGCTCAGCACCGTCCTGGGTGAGATCACCCCCCTGGCTCTCCCCTTCGACGAGCCCTACTGGCTCGGAGTCCAGCTGGGCGAGGATCCCGAGCTCGAGCCGCGCGTGGCCCTGACCGCCAGCCCTTACAGCCTGAACGTCGCCGCTGGGCGCGCGGTCAAGAGCCTCAACGACCTGACCGACGACGTCAGCCTGGTGGGAGGCGAGGACATCCTGATCACCCAGGTGGGCCAGACGATCACGATCGCCGGAACCGGCGGCGGCACGGGCGGCGGTGAGATTGCCTACCCCGACGGCCTCGCCGAGCTGATCCCGGTGACTCTCCAGATCTACACGGGTCGTGATTACCGGGTCACCTCGGGCAAGAACCTCTACATCACGAACGTCTACAATCCCGGGGGCTTCGAGCTGCGGGTGGCGGGTTACGCGATCATGAACGTGACCGGAAACGCCAACACGAAGCTGCCGATCATCGCGGCTTCGGACCAGTTCGTCACGTCCTCCGCCTCGGCGGGCGCTCCCCTGATCGTCAACGGCTTTCTCGTGGACGCGGTCGTGACGCCCGTGATCGTCTCGACGTCCGAGAGCTCCTACATGGTGCCGGCCGGCCGGCTGCTCGTCATCACGAACATCTACACGAACAGATCAGAATCCCCGTACTGGGATCTGACCATCGACGGGAGTACGGTCTATCGCGCCTCCATGTCCGGGCAGACCTTCGCCCTCGACCAGCCGATCTTCGCCGGCGAAGGACAGGTGATCAGCACGGCGGCTCCCTACACGCACGCCATCGTCATCAACGGCTACCTCAGGTGAGGTGGACGCCGGCGCGGGCGCCGGCGCTCGCCTGCGGGCCATCGCCGGCCTGCGCCCTCGCCCCGACCTTCCTCCGGCCCCGGACGGCTGCCCCGGGGCCCTTTCTTCGTGGTGAACCCGGCGGGCAGGCGTTATGATGCCGGGAATCCGACACAGGCGATTTCCAGGTACAGGCAGGAGGATGGGATGAAGACCCGCGAGAAGATCGCCGCGCTGCGCGCGCTCATGAGGAAGCAGAAGCTCGATGCCTACTACGTCCCGAGCGTGGACCCGCACCAGAGCGAGTACCTTCCGGACTGCTGGAAGCGCCGCCAGTGGCTGAGCGGCTTCACGGGCTCGGCCGGCGACCTGCTGGTGACCGCTCGCAAGGCCGGACTCTGGACCGACGGCCGCTACTTCCTACAGGCGGACCTGGAGCTGAAGGGTTCGGGCATCACCCTCATGAAGCTGGGAGTCCCGGGAGTTCCCGCCCTGGTGGACTGGGCCGCCCGGGAGCTGAAGAAGGGGCAGGTCCTGGGCGTCGATCCGCAGGTCATGTCCGTGGCCGCCGCCGAGCAGTTCGCGGACAAGCTGGGCGCCAAGGGGATCCGGGTCCGCTACCTGGCGCAGAACCTGGTCGACCAGCTCTGGAAGGACCGGCCCGCGCGATCCCTCGCGCCGATCAAGGCTCACGGCGTGCAGTACAGCGGGGAGAACACGGCCAGCAAGCTGAAGCGCCTGCGCGCCGTGCTCAGGCAGCGGGGGGCGAAGGCCCACGTGCTGGGGGCCCTGGACGCCATCGCCTGGCTCTTCAACATCCGCAGCGACGACATCGCCTACACGCCGGTGGCCATCGCGTATGCGGTGGTGACCGAGCGCGGCGCCACCATCTTCACGGACCCGCGCAAGGTGGGCAAGGCGGTGCGGAAGGGCCTGTCGCGGAGCGCGCGGTTCGCGCCCTATGAGGAGCTGCCCCGGGCGCTGCGGGAGCTGCGGCGCAAGAAGCAGCCCGTCCTGATCGATCCCGCCGTCACGAACCGCTGGGTCCTGGATCTGCTGCAGGGCTGTCCGATCGTGCAGGCGCCGTCGCCGGTCTTCGCCATGAAGGCCGTCAAGAACGCGACCCAGATCAAGGGGATCACCGCGGCCCACGTGCGGGACGGCGTGGCCATGGTCAAGTTCCTGCGCTGGCTGGAGCGGGAGGTGCGCCTGGGCAAGGTCACCGAGTTGTCCGCCGCCCGCCGCCTCGACGCTTTCCGCGCCGAGGATCCCAAGTTCGTCGATTGCAGCTTCGACACCATCAGCGGGTACGCCGGCAACGGGGCCATCATCCACTACACGGTCAGCGAGGAGAGCAGCAAGCGGCTGCGGCCGCGCGGCCTCTATCTCATCGATTCCGGCGGCCAGTACCCCGACGGCACCACGGACATCACGCGCACCGTGACCCTCGGCAAGCCGACCCGGCGCGAGCGGGAGATGTTCACGCGCGTGCTCAAGGGGATGATCGCCATCTTCACGACCCCCTTTCCCGGGGGGACCACGGGTCAGCGGCAGGAGTTGCATGCGCGCAAGCCCCTCTGGGAGGCGGGCGCCAACTACAACCACGGGACAGGCCACGGGGTGGGCCAGTTCCTGGGGGTTCACGAGGGGCCGTGCAGCATGAAGGACGTGCCCACGGTGCCCCTGGAGCCGGGCATGCTCATGTCCGTCGAGCCGGGGCACTACGAGGCCGGACGGTTCGGCATCCGCATCGAGAACCTGGGCTTCGTCGTCGAGGACCTCAAGCTGAGCAACGCCCAGCAGCCGTGGTATCGCTTCGCATCGGTGACGCTCTGCCCGATCGACCTGAAGCTGGTGGACCGGAAGCTGCTGAACCCCGCCGAGCGGGAATGGCTGAATGCCTACCACCAGGAGGTCTACCGGAGCCTGCGGCGGCACGTGGACGTGCTGCATCGCACCTGGCTGCGGCGCGCCACCCGGGCCATCTGACGCGGCGGTCACCCTGCGCGAGCTTCGCCGGCCGTCATCCCCCGGCGGCCGGCGATTCCTGGACCTGGAGATGCCCTTGACGAGCTGGTCGCACTACGGCGAGGCCATGGCCATCCTGGCCGCCTGGATCTTCGCCTTCACCTCGATCCTCTTCACCATCGCCGGTCAGCGCCTCAGCGTCACGATGGTGAACCTGTTCCGCGTGGTGGGCGGTGCGCTCTGCCTGGCCGTGACCCACCGGGTGCTGTTCGGGAGCTTCTGGCCGGAGGGGCTCGCCCTCGGCGACCAGGTCTGGATCGGCCTGAGCGGGATCGTGGGCCTGGCCATCGGGGACTCGGCGCTCTTCAGCGCCTTCACGCGGATCGGTCCGCGCCGCAGCATGATGCTCATGGCCACGGCTCCGGTCTTCACCGTGATCACGGCCTGGTTCCTCCTGGCGGAACACCTCGGGACGCGCGACCTGCTGGCCATCGCCCTGATCATCTGCGGCGTGCTGCTGGCCGTGTCGGGCCGCGAGAAGCATACCGGTGCCTGGGGTGGCCTCTCGACCCGCCAGCTGCGAACCGGCTATCTGCTGGGTCTGGTGGCGGCCGCGGGACAGGGTCTGGGGAGCACCTTCGTGAAGCTGGGCATGACGAGCGGCGTCGACCCCCTCGGGGCCACCCTGGTGCGCATGGTCTGGGCCACGGCGGTCCTGTGGGTGTTCGTGGCGCCCCGGCGCGGCACCGCCGAGCGCTGGCACCGTCTGGCCGACCGCCGCGGCCTGCTGGCCCTCGGCGGGGCCATCCTGCTGGGGCCGTTCATCTCGGTCTGGATCTCGATCATCGCCATCAAGCACACCAGCACGGGGATCGCCCAGGCCTTCCTGGGCACCGTTCCCATCTGGGTCATCCTGCCGTCCTGGATCTTCTACCGCGATCGCCCCTCCGTGGTGACCCTGCTGGGGGTGCTCGTGGCGGTGGGCGGTGGGGCTTTGCTCTTCCTGCGCTGAGCAGGAGCGGGTCGCGGGCGGAGGCGGGCCGCTGGCCGCTGGCCACCGGTTGCCGTTCACCCGGATGAATCGCGGATCAACGAGCCGGCGAGGCGGCGGACCCGCTGCCGGCTCGCAGGCGGGCCACGGCGGCGGCCAGCATCTCGCCGACCAAGCGATTGCCCCGCTCGTTCCAGTGGGTGTCGTTGGGGACGTAGAAGCGGACGCCGGCCCCCTGGGCCGACCGCAGGCGCGGCAGCGGGTCCAGCACCGGCACGTCGTGCGCTACGGCCCAGCGGCCCAGCCGGCGCTGGGGGAGGTCCAGGTCGTAGCGGGCGGCGTCGCGCCCGAGGCCGCTCAGGACCAGGTCCCGCACTTGCCTGTCCACCTGGATCTCCTCCGGGATCAACAGCAGTAGCCAGGGTACTCCCGCCCGGCGGCAGGAGCGGTCGATGTCCTCGAGGTAGCCCTCGGCCTCCGCCCACAGGCGCTGCAGGTGCCGGCCCGGCGATTTCGAGTAGACCGGCAGGTTCTTGTCCTCGATCTCGAGATACAGGGGGGAAACGTACGGCGTGGCGCGGTCGCCGCTGGCGCTGTCCGCCGCGGCGCCGCCGGCCTGCCCCGGCGACGGGATCTGCTCCCGACCCCGTTGTCTCTGCAGCCAGGCCAGCTTGATCTGCCGCACGAAGAGGCTCTCGGCGAGCTGCCAGAGGCGCGAGCGGCGCAGCAGGTGCAACCAGGGCCGGGGGCTGCCGGTGTAGTACTTCTGGCCGCGGATGATCCGGCCGCGCACGGGTATCCCCGTCACGTCGTTGCCCACGAACAGGGCGACGACGACGAGGTCGGGATCCAGCTCCAGGCCGGGGCCGGCGACGAGTCCGCGATAATGCTCCGGGCTGTAGCCGGGACAGCCCATGAGCAGGATCTCGGTGCGCAGCGAGTCCCCGGCGCCCGCGTTCAGGAGATCCTCGGCCACGCGGAGGAAGTTCTGGGCGGGAGGCACGGCCCCGAAGACGAAGGAGTCGCCCACACCCAGCACGCGGTAGGTGCCGGGGGCCTTGCGGAGGGGATGCTCGCGGTCGCGAAAACCCAGGGCGTTGACGTGCTCCGGATCGTCCTCGGCGACGCCGGCCGGCGAGGGGCGGAATCGCCAGGTCGTGTCCTCGTCCTTGATGAAGACGGAATCGGCGGGATCGGGCAGGACCGCCAGCAGGACGCGGGCGGCCACCTCTCCGACCAGCAGGGCGAAGAGGATGCCGAACAGGGCCAGGGTGAGCTTCTGGCGAATGCGTTTCCTCATGGTCCTCGCGCGGCGAGCACGGGCGACGGCACGCCGCGATGTCCCTCAGCGCGCCAGGATCAACTTGCCGAGGCGCGAGCCGGTCGCGGTCTGCAGGCGCACGAAGTACACCCCGGAGGGCACCGGCCGGCCGCTCCGGTCGCATCCGTCCCAGACGACGCGCTGCTCTCCCGCGGGCAGCGGGCCGTCGCGCAGGACCGCCACGAGGGCTCCGCGGGCGTCGTGCACGGTCAGGCGTATCGTTCCGGGCGCCGGCAGGTCGAAGTCGAGGTTGGTGCGCGGGTTGAACGGGTTGGGGAAGGCGGTCAGCTGCAGGACCGCGGGTGTGTTCTCGGCCGCGGGCAGCTCCGCGATGCCCAGCCAGCGCAGGGCGTCGCCAGCCATCACCTCCTGCAGCCGATAGCGGACGGCTCCGGCCGGTGCCGTCCCGTCCACGTACGTGAAGTGGACGCCGGTGCCGACGGGTTCCCCGTACAGCGGTGCCGGAGTCAGTCGTTCGGCCGGGCTGCCGTCGACTTCGCGCCAGAGGTGGCAGGCGGGCGCTGCGCTCTGCGGGTCCGCCGGCATCAGGTCCCAGGCGAGCTGGGCGCTCCGACCCCGACGCTCGGCCGTGAACGTCGCCAGGTAGGCCGGCGTGATGTCGGTGGGCCAACCGGCGATGTTGTTGGCGGCGCGCTCGCCGATGCGCGCGAAGGAGCCGCCGACCACCAGCTGATCCCGGTAGACGGCCAGAGCGTGGACGGCGCCGTCGGTCTGCAGAACGTCCTGCCAGGAAGCCCCGTCCCAGCGGAAGGCTCCCGCGAAGAGCTGGCCGGCGTACTCCTGCAGGCAGTAGATGTCGTTCGGAACACCGTCGCCGAGAGGTTCCCAGGCCGCACCATTCCAGAGGGCCACGTGCCGGGCTTCCACCAGGCCGGCATGCGCGAACCTCCCGGCGGCCACGAGCTGGCCGCCGAAGCGGCCCAGAGCCAGGATCTCGCGGTCCGTCCCCCCGAGGCTGAGGGCGGACCAGTGGGCGCTATCCCAGACGGCGATGCGCGCGGTCAGGTTCGCATCGGCCGCGAGGAAGTCGCCGCCGGCCGTGAGCGTGGCGCCGTCGGCGGTCAGGGCCAGCACGCGGGGGGGCGTGCCGCCGGCCATGCCGAGACCCAGGGCGTGCCAGGAGGCACCGTCCCAGGCGGCCACGAAGTTGGCCGTGATGCCGGCCAGGGTGCGGAAGGTGCCACCGGCCACCAGCTCGCCTTCGTACACGGCGAGGCTGCTGACCTCGGGTGGGAAGCTGTAGTAGCCGCCGGTGTCGAAGACGAGCACGGCGTCGGCGATCCCGCCGCCCAGGGGTTGCCAGGACGCTCCGTCCCAGCGCGCGATCGTGGAGCAGGGCGTCGCGCCGGCCGTGGTGAAGACGCCCCCCGCGATCAGCTCGCCGGCGTAGAGGGCCAGGGCGTTCACGCGCGGCCCGATGACGATCCGGCCGCCCCAGCTGTCGGTGTACTCCTGCGTGCCGGAAAGCCCGGCTCCGAGAGCATGCCAGCCCGTCCCGTCCCAGTGTGCGACGCAGCTGGCCGGCTGGCTGCCCGCCGTCTGGAACTCGCCACCGGCATACAGGTCGTGGTCCTGCACGAGCAGGGAGTACACCGGTCCGTCGAGACCGGGGTAGGCGAAGGGTGTGGTCTGCCCCAGCGCCGCCAGGGCAGCCAGACAGATCAGCAGGCAGGTGCCGAGCTGGAAGCGACGCATGTGTACCCCCCTTGCGGGTCTCGCCGTGATCCCCGGCCGGGAAACCCGATCGCGACGATCGGATCGTGCCGCCGAGATCTTGTCCGCCTCCTGGCCACTGGCATTATTTGATCTTTTGATCGATTCATGCCATTTCTCGTGTGCCATTCTACGTCTCCGATCGCGCGAACACAATCCCGGCGGCACGACCAAATGATTAAATAGCAAAAGCCCTTATCTTTCAAAGATCTACCCGGGCCGCATCCTGCGTCAGCGGCGGCTCCTCGTCGACCAGGTGCACCGTCCGGGTGGGGAAGGCGATGGACAGCCCCAGCTCCGCCAGGATGTCTAGGATGGCCAGGTTCAGCTCCTGGCGCAGGGCGAGATGCTCGCTCCAGTCGGTGGTCAGGGTGAAGCAGTAGACGAAGATGTCCAGGCTGGAGGCCGCGAAGTCGGTGAACTTGATCAGCATGAAGTCCTGGGCGAAGGACTGCTGGGACCTGATCCAGGCCTCGATGCGACGGACCGCCTCGCGCATCTGATCCGGCCCGGTGTCGTAGGTGACACCGACGGTCATCTTGATGCGCCGCCGGGGCATCAGCGAGTGGTTGTCGATCGTGGCGTTGGCCAGGGACTGGTTGGGGATCGAGACCAGGGTTTTGGCGAAGGTGCGGATCCGCGTCGAGCGCAGGCCGATCTCCTCCACCACGCCCTCGGTGCTCGCGTCGATGGAGATCCAGTCGCCGATGCGGAAGGGCCGGTCGATCAGGATGGTCACCGATCCGAACATGTTGGCGATGGTGTCCTTGGCCGCCAGGGCGAAGGCCAGCCCGCCGATCCCCAGACCGGCCAGCAGTCCCGAGACCGAGTAGCCCAGGTTCTGCACCACCAGCACGAAGGCCAGGATTCCCGCGAAGACCTTGGCCGCCTTGCGCAGGAGCGGCACGATCTGATCGTCGAAGCGCGTCTCGGTGTGCGCCGCCTTCTCCTGGAAGTAGAGCGCCACTGCGTCGATCAGCCGGAAGGCCATCCAGGCCAGCAGCAGGATGATCAGGGCCTTGGCGATGGTGGCGGCCAGCCCTTCCAGGTTCGTGTATCCCGCCGTCAGGATGCGGCCCGCGAAGTAGATGCCCATCACCAGCGCGAACAGACCCAGCGGGCCGATCAGAGCCTGAACCGCCACGTCGTCGGCCCGGCTCGCGGTGCGTTCGGCCAGCTTGCGGGCACGGCGCCCGAGCCAGCTGACGATCGCGGCCCGCAGCAGGAATCCGGCGACCAAACAGAGGAAGGCACTGACGAGCTGCCCCACCGTCCAGGAGCCGATGGGGTAGTTCCAGATGGCGACGAGGGTGTCCAACAGGTCCTCCATCGGTTGGTGAAGCGGCGGGCAGGCGTTTCCGCTCACGTACTATAGGTCCCCGGCCCGGTGCGAACAACCCCGGGCCGGCACGCCGTGCGGTTCAACGACGCGCCGGCGGGGCCGGCTTGCCAGAGCCCGTGCAGGCCCGCATGAGCTGCATGAAGAGATCCTGCAGGGCGTTGCGTTGTCCGGGAACGCCGCCGCTTCCACCCGGTCCGGCCAGGTAGTCCTCGAAGGCGTCGGCCCGGGAGCGTATCCGATTCAGCGGCTCGAGCAGCAGGTCCTCGTCGAAGAAGAAGGCGAGGTTGGCCTCTCCGAGCCGACCTGCGCGCAGCAGGTGCTCTCGAGCGCGCTGGAACTGGTTCCGCCCCACCTCGGTCAGGGTGAGGTAGAGCAGGGCCTGGGGGACCGGGCCCCAGGGAACCAGCTGCGTGCCCGCGTCGGCCAGCACGAAGGCATCCCGGGGCTGGTCCAGCAGATCGCTCGCCCACGCCACGCTCACGCTGTCCGGCAGCACCAGCTGCGGGCCGAGCCGCCCCTCCAGGGCGTTGTAGAGCAGACTTCCCCTGACCCAGGAGCTGCCGAGACGCTCGGCCAGCTCCACCTGGGCCTTGTCCCGGGGCGGCTGCAGCAGGACCAGCCGGGTCTGGGGCGAACCGTCGGGCCGCGGCGGCAGCTGCCGCAGCGTGCTTGCGGCGGCGTACGAGACGGCCGTGCGCAGGACCACCGGATCCGCCGGCAGGCCGTTCGCGTCGCGCGCTTTAAGGCGCCAGGTCATGCCGCCGTAGGCCCAGCCCCAGGCCGCCAGCAGGAGCAGCAGGGCCGCCAGCGGCCGCAGCCGCCAGCGAGGAGGCGGCAGTGAGGCCAAGGTCAGGGCCCCGGCGGCCGCCGCCAGCAGGGCAAGATAGGGATACCAGTGGTTCCTGAGGAGCAGATCGGGGGCGAGGACCAACAGGGCGGCCAGCAGCCCCGCGGCGGGCAGGCGACTGCCCCGCCGCCAGCAGCGCACGGCCCAGACCAGCCAGAGCAGCCAGAGGGACCAGCCGGCCAGGGCCATCCAGAGATTGAAGTGGGATGCGAAGAGGGGACCCGGCGAGAGCAGCCACCAGCCGTACATGGCCAGGTTATCCAGGGGCTGATACCAGGCACCTATCTCGTAGGGCTGCCCCGATCCGCTCGCGAAGTGGCGGAGCACCAGCAGGACCTCGCCACCGGCGGCCAGCGCCAGCGCGAGCACGACGAGACAGGCCGCCAGCCGGCCGGCCGGCCGCCGGCGTCCCCAGATCAGGAGAGCCGCCAGCAGGACGGGCAGGCCGAGCCCGTTCTCCTTGGACAGGAAGGACAGCAGGCCGAGCAGCAGGGCCGCCGTCAGGCCGAGGCGGCCGCCGGCCAGCCAGCGTTCCACGGCCCAGAGGGCGAAGAAGGCCCCCAGCAGCTCCTGCACGCCGCTGGCCCAGTACAGCGGGGTGAAGGCCAGCGGGCTCGCCGCGTACAGCAGGCCGGCCAGCAGCTGGGACGGCTGGCCCAGCCCGCCGCGGGCGGCGATCCTGGTCACCAGGGCCGCACTGGCGCCGTGCAAGAGCAAGCGGGTCCAGGTGTAGGGATCGGGAGCGAGTCCGCAGAGGGGCCACATCAGCTTCCAGTAGGCCACCTGACTGAGCCACCGGGCCGGCAGCGGGCTCTCGCGCACCAGCCCCGCGGCACGGCCCAGCTGCCCCCAGTCATCCTGGTTCCACCAGGCCCCCAGGGCGGGCAGACGGCCGATCACGCCCACCAGGAAGGCGATCAGGGGCGTCCACCAGCGGGGGGCGGAGGCCTCCACGGCGAGCGGCTCCGCCGCGCTGACGGGGGCAGGTGGGTTCAATTCCTTCTCCTCTGCCTCGGCCCGGTGTGCTATTTTTTCAGGCCGTATCCCGCGGCCACAGCCCATGTTATGCTACGGATCCGCCGCGGGGAAGCCGAACCGGACCAAGATAAGCAGCGAGAGGAATGCGTCGAGCATGAAACGACAGCCGACTGTTGACCTGGTCCTGAGCCTCGTTCTGGCGGGTTGGGCCCTCGCGAGCCTGAGCGGCTGCGACAGCGGCGCCCGGGCGCCGGGTCCCGTGCAGATGAGCGAGGAGGAGCAGGAGACCTGGGAGATCGCCCTGGTCGAGATGCGCATCGAGAAGAACGAGGCCTTCATGGACTCGACCACGAGCCCGCTGTCGGAGGCGGATCTGTCCGGCTTCGAGGGGCTGAACTACTACTATCCGGAGCCCGGTCTGCGCTTTCACGTGCCGTTGCGCGCGGAAGCGCGGCCGGACACCGTGGTCCTGGCCAAGCGCAAGGGCGAGCAGGTGCGCTACACCCACCGGGGGACGGTCTTCTTCCGGCACGAAGGTCGCACCTACGACCTGGCGGTCTACGGTCCCGCCGACAGCACGGACGACGACTTCCTGTGGCTGCCCTTCTACGACGCCACGAACGGCGACGAGACCTACGCCGGCGGCCGCTACCTCGATCTCGATCTGCAGGAGGACGGAACCGTCGAGCTGGACTTCAACTACGCCTACAATCCGCTCTGCGACTACAATCCCGAGCGGTACAACTGCACGCTCCCGCCCGCTCGGAACACCCTGCCCTTTCCGGTCCAGGCGGGGGAGAAGCTCTTCCATCCCGTCGCCGCGGGGGAGTGACGGGGGATCGCCATGCACTGGCTCGCCGAGGCCGGCACCTGGGTCTGGTACATGATCTGGGCCGTCGTCCTGCTGTGCACCTCGCTGCTGGTCTACGTGGGGCTGAGCGGCAACTTCGTGCTCGTCGCCCTGGCGCTGATCTATGCCCTGGCGACCGGCTTCCGGCACATCGGTTGGCACCTGCTCGTCCTGCTCCTGGGGATCGCCGTGGTGGGGGAGGTCCTCGAGTACCTGATCGGGATCCTCTACGTGGCGAAGAAGGGGGCCAGCAAGCAGGGAGTGGGCGGAGCCTTCGTGGGCGGGTTGATCGGCGCGGCCCTGGGCGCGCCGCTGGTGCCCATCGCCGGCGCCGTGCTGGGCAGCTTCGTGGGGGCCTTCCTGGGCGCCATCCTGGGCGAGTACTGGCACCAGAAGCGCCTGGAACCCAGCCTGCGCATCGGCGGACATGCCTTCCTGGGCAAGCTCGCCGCCATCCTCGTCAAGCACGCGCTGGGGCTGGTGATCGTGGCCCTGATCCTGCGGGCGACCTGGCCCGGGTAGGCGCCGCGGCTAGGGTACGTGGGCGGGGAAGTGGAGCGCCTGCACCACCTGTCGATCCTGGACGATCTCGAAGTCGAAGGGCAGCGGCCACTCGCCGTTGGTGAAGGTGAGGGTCACCCGGCCGCGCTCGAATTCCCGCGTCAGGACCCTGTCCTCGCGCGTCACGCCCCCCAGGGGGTTCCCCAGGTCCAGCTCCACCTCGGGCCAGCTGGCCAGGTACTGTTCCTCCCGGTGGTAGACCGCGGTGCAGCCGGTCAGCAGGGCCACCACGCGGTTGAACTCGGCGAACTTCATCCGGTACAGCTGGTTCTGATCGTCCAGGAAGGCGATCTCGTTCCGGTGGGAGAGGATGAGCCACGGGCCGCCGTTGCGCCGCCGCGGCCAGTTGCGGGCGGCGAAGAGGTTGTTGTACTGCGCGGGATCGAGAGCCAGCTCCATCTGCGGACCGCCGTGGAAGGGGAGCGTGGGAAACAGCTCGTAGAACATGCCGTCGCCCAGCGCCGCGAAGCTGGAGTCCAGCGCCGCGCGCGTGCCGTTGAAGACCTGGATGAAATCCTGGCCCAGCCGCCAGCGCAGTCCCTGCACCAGGTCCACCTGAGCCGCCTGCCACGCCGCCAGCTCGTCCGCGTCCTCGAAGTGGCTGATCCCGTCGCCGTCCAGGTCCGGCTCCCCGTGCATGTCGACCTGCACGTCGGGGTGAATCCAGAGGGTCGGCGAGAAGTAGTCCCAGTAGACACCGTCGAGTTTGTTGTTGGAGTTGCGGTGGTGGGAGGCGTAGTTGTCGAGCATGGCACGGCGGCAGGCCGGATTGGTGATGTTGATGACGACGCAGCTGGGGAAGTCCAGCAAGGTGTCGCCCTCGGTGGTCCAGCTCCAGTAGCCGAGCGTGGCATCGTAGAGGTCGTAGGGATAGTACGCCCGCCACTCGGGCGGCATCTCGGGCGCGGCCCAGTCGGTGCGCACGTGCTTGACGTTCACGTACCCCAGCACCTTCAGCTGCGGGTTGAAGGCCTTCAGCTTGGCCACGGCCTGCGGATCGGCGGTCCGCTTCCAGAAGTGCTCCGCCGAGAGGATCAGCACGTCGGCCCGCGCCAGCTCCGCGAGCTGCTGGGGATCGTCGAAGTCCACGGGTCCGAAGTGGATGATGGCCATGCTGAGGGGACGATCCCGCGGATCCACGCCCGCCCCGTCGCCGGACGAGGGGGAGGTGGACTCCGCACAGCCGAGGCCGAGGCAGAGGGCGCAGCAGGCAGCCAGCAAGGCCGACAGGATCCGGATCACGGAGGACTCCGTTCGTGGGGATGAAGCCGGGCGGTTCCTGGCGGACGCCCCCGGCGCTCCTGTTCGAAAATCGGCTGCGGAGCGGATGATATTAGCGAGAAGGCGAGGCCGGCGCCATGCCGTGGGCCATGCTGCGGCTGGCGCTGCTCCCCAGCCTCCGCGATCCACCGCGATGAGGCCCAGGGAATGCTCCGCGGGGAACAGCGAGATGCCACGGCGGACCGCCTCGCGGGCCGGCGCCCCCGCGGCGATGATCCGACCTGACACCCTCTCCCGGGAAGGGTCAGCGGTAGCCGGCCGCGTGCAGCTCCTGCCAGTCCCGGAAGGTATGCGGCGGCTTCAGGTAGCGGGCCAGGAAGCGATAGATCTTCAGCCGGATCTCCTGGGCCTGCTTGGTGTCCAGGCGGTTGAAGCTGTGGCCTCCCGGCAGATCCTCGTAGACCTCGGATTCGAACGTCTTGCCGGCGGCCTTCAGGGCCTGGATGAGATGCTCCACCTCGATGACGTTCACGTCCTCGTCGTTGGTGTTGGTGTGGATCAGCAGCGGCGTCCGCAGCTTGTCCACGTTCCAGACGGGGGAGCGGCGCTTGTACTCGGGCAGGTTCTCCTGGACGGTCTGGCCGATGTGGTAACCGGCCGAGTAGAGGGCCAGGTAGTCCTCGCCGTGGTAGCCCATGCGCATGACGAGGTCGCTGACGGGCACGCCGGCGTAGGCCGCCTGGTAGTCGTCGGGGTGGTCGAAGATGGTCATCAGGCTGATCAGACCGCCGTGGCTCCAGCCCAGGATGCCCACGCGTCCGGCGTCCAGGAAGTCGTAGTTCTCGAGCATGTACTGCCGGCAAGCCTGGGTGTCCTCGATCTCCAGGCCGCCGTAGTCGATGTGCTCGTAATGATCGCGGCCATAGCCCGTGCTCCCGCGGTATTCCGGCGCCACCACCACGTAGCCCTGGGCCATCAGCTCGCGCACGATGTGGATGTAGTAGGTGGAGAAGTCGCTGTGAACGCCGCCGTGCGGGAACACCAGCAGCGGTGCCTTGCGCGAACGGTCCAGGTCCCGCGGCAGGAAGACATAGGCATAGAACCTGAGCGGGTTGCCAGCCCCGATGGCCGTCGGATTCGGTTCCTTCGCGGGCGGCGGTCCGGTCAGACGCACCTTGTCCACCAGGGCCACGTCGCCCAGTCGTTCGATCCAGAGCACGTCGTCGATCTGCTTGTCCAGCACGTCCAGCCGGTGCTCATAGTCTTCCAGGCGCCCCTGGATGGCCTCGAGCTGGGCCTGGATCCCGGCGGGTTCCGGCGCCGCGCCGGGCTGCTGGCCCGCCGCGGGAAAGCTCGGAACAGCCAGGATCCCGAGCAGGGCCGCGAGCAGCCCCGAGCGGAGCGTGATGCGAAGCATGGCCACCTCCAGTTCTCCGGCGATTCGGCAGGTTGGATCAGCCTAGCACGCCGCTGCCGTCCGGACCAGGCCCCGCCGATCCGGCGAGCGATGGCGATTCTCGATATCGCGGGCCCGACCTCGAGGCTTGTCGCGACCGCGGTCCCGGCTTTAACTTGCAGCATCGATCACGGGCTTCCGCGCGACGGCGCGGCGGCCGCCACCGAAAGGGAGGAACGTTGCCGGCCAGGCCCAGAGAGTCCGTTTCCGGCCGCCTGGCGGGGCTGGTGCTGCTCGCGGCCTCGAGCGGGCTGCTGGCCGCCGCCCCGCCCGCGCGTGCGGCGCAGAAGGGCGAATCGCCGCTGGAGCATGTCGTTCTCCTCGTGAGCGACACCATGGCGGCCCGGCACCTGCGCCCGTACGGCTATGCCGGGGCGCACACCGCGGCCTTCGACACCCTGGCCGCGGAAGGGGTGCTGTTCCGGCACTGCCTGGTTCCCATGGGATGGACCCTCGCCTCCCACATGAGCATGTTCACGGGCCTGGACCCGGCCGTGCACCGGGTGGGCAAGTACCAGGCCCTGCCGGCGGGAATCCCGCTGCTGGCCGAGCTGCTGAAGCAGCATGGATTCCGCACCGCGGGCTTTCCCACCGCCAACGAGTGGTTGGCGGCGCGGTACGGTTTCGAACGCGGTTTCGATCACTACCAGATGCTGAGGCTCGAGACGGACGCGGTCCCGGTGGTGCGCGACTGGCTCGCCCGCCACGTGCAGCTCCGCAGCCCGCACGGTTCCGCCTTTCCCTTCTTTCTGTTCTACCATGCCATGGACTGCCACAGCCGGCCGCACACCTATCCCTATCCCTATCTCCCCGTGCAGCGGGCGGCTCGCGGGCTCTGCGAGCAGTTCCGGAATCCGCCTGCCGGCCGGTTCCTGCCGCCGGAAAAGGACGAGCTGTTCGGCCAGATCCTGAACTGGGATCTGGCGGCCTACGACCAGAACGGCCTGCGTTGCGGCTACGATGCCTGCATCGCGGCCTGGGACGAGTTCCGGCTGCGCGGGCTGCTGACGGCCCTCCGGGAAACGGGGCACCTGCGGGATACCCTCGTCATCATCACCGCCGATCACGGCGAGGAGCTGGGACAGCACGGCGGGTGGTACCACGACTCTCCTTACGGCGAGGTGCGCGAGGTGCCGCTGCTGATGCTCTGGCCGGGGCACCTGCCGGCCGGGGCGGTCGTGGAGCGCTACGTCAGCCTGCTGGACATCACCCCCACGGTGCTCGACCTGGCTGGGCTGCCCCCTCCCGAGCCCTGCCAGGGCCGGTCGCTGAAGCCGTTGCTGGCCGATCCCACCGCCCCCTTCCCGGATCGCGACTTCCTGGTGGACGGTCTGCGCCGCGGCTGGCGGCTCCTGCCGGCGGCCCTGGTGGCCCCGGCCCGGGGCGGCTGGTGGTCGCTGGTGGCGCAGATGGACACGACGGGCACGTCCGGCACGTCGCGGCCGCCGCGCGTCGCGCAGGTGCTGGGTCTCTACGATCTGGACCGGGATCCCGGCGAGACGCGGGACCGGCGCCTGGCGGAGCCGGAGCTGGTGCAGGACCTGCGGACCCGGCTGGAGGCGCGGTTCGCCGCGGACGCTGAGCTGGCGGCCGTCCTGGCCGGCGCGGAGACGCAGGTGGAGCTGTCGGACGAGCAGGAGCGGCAGCTGCGATCTCTCGGCTACTGAGCGCGCCCCCGCCCTAGAGGCCGTGACGCGCCAGCAGGACCGCGCCGATCAGCACCAGGGTCCCGCTCACCAGGCGCCGGAAGGCGGGCTCGGACAGGCTCAGGTGGATGCGGTTGCCCAGCCAGGCGGCCAGCAGGACCGCCGGCAGCACCGCCAGGGCCGATCCCAGCCGCGGCCCCGTGATCAGGCCGGCCACCGCGTAGGTCGGCACCCGCACCAGGGTGACCAGGAGAAAGATGGCCATCAGATTGCCCCGGAACGCCGCCTTCTCGGCCCCGCCGAGCTGGTAGTAGAAGATCAGGGGCGGGCCGCCGGTGCCGAAGATCCCGCTCAGCACCCCCGACAGAAGACCCACCGAGGGAGGCGTCCAGCGCGGCCAGCGCAACGCCCGGCGCGCGGGCAGAACGAGGAACAGCAGGCCCACCACGATCAGGAAGAGGGCCAGGAGGGTCAGCACGAAGGCGGGTTCGCCGCGTCGCAGGATCCAGGTGCCCAGGGGTACGCCCGCGGCGATGCCCAGGCCGATGGCCAGCACCCCGCGCCAGGAGATACGGCGCCGGGAGCGCCAGACCACCAGCAGCTCCGGCGGAGCGCTCACCAGCAGCAGGAGCACCACCACGTCCTGCACGTCGGGCATTACCACGGCCAGCGAGCCGACGGCGATCATGCCGGCGCCGAATCCGAACAGGACGTAGACGGCCTCGGCGCAGAACAGGCAGAGGGCGACCACCAGGTACTGGGGAAGGGTGTCGAACACGGTGGGGATGCCGAGCATGCCGTTCCTCGCGGAAGCTCGCCCGGCGAAAGCGCCGGGCGGTCTGAAGGGCCATGTTAGGGGGCGTTGCGGGGCTGGTCAATCGGACGCTGGCCGCCGCCGCAGCCCTGCCGCGATTTCCCTGGCGGCGCAACCGGCGGGAGCCGATCCTTGAGCCCATGAGCCCGCTCCAGCTCCCGTCCACCTGGCAGCGCCGCCTCTACGGGGGGGAGGAACCGCTCCCCTGCGAGCTGGTCGTTCTTCCGCGCTTCCTCGCCGGCATGGTCTTCCAGGGGGTCTGGTGGGCCGGCTACATCCTGGTGCCCTTCGTGCTCGCCAAGAGCCTGGGCGCCTCCGAGGGCCTGGTGACCCTCGCGGTGGTCATGGACACCGGCGGCATGCTGCTGGCGATCTACTGGGGGCACCTGCTCGGTCGCGGCTCGCGGGCGTCGCTCATCTTCTGGGGCGGCCTGGTGGGACGTCTGGCCTTCCTGGGGGGCTTCTTCGTCCGGGGAGCCGGTTCGTTCGTGGCCCTGCTGGCCGTCGTCTACTTCTTCGCGGCCCTGGTCTATCCCGCCCAGAACGGCGTCCTGCAGCTCGCCTTCCGGCCGAGCCTGCAGGGTCGCATCTGGGGCCTGGGCACCAGCGTGCAGAACCTGACGGCGGTGGCCACGAGCTTCGTGGTGAGCCGGATCCTGGACCGCCACCCGGCGGCGTTCGCCACCGTCTACGCGGCCATCGGGCTGTGCGGCTGCGTCTACATGATCGTGCTGGCGAGGCTGGATGCAGGTCTGGAGAGCGGTGAGCTCGGGCCCACCTGCGGGGCCCCGCCCGCGCAACCGCGCCTGGCCGGACCGCCCGGCAGCGGACTGTTGGGCATGCTGCCTTTGCCCTCCCTGGGACCCCTCACGCCGGGGCGCCTGCTGCGCGGGGTGGTGCGCCCCTTCGCGGAGGTGGTGGCGACCTTCCGTCAGGATCGGGCCTACCTCTGGTACGAGATCAACTTCATGATCTACGGGCTGGCCTTCCTCATGCTGGCCCCCATGCAGCCGCTCCTCTTCGGGGAGCGCCTGGGGCTCTCCTACGAGCAGATCTCCACCGGCCGCATCATGATCGCCCAGCTCGGGGTGGCGCTGCTCTCGCCGCTCATGGGCCGGATCTCGGATCGCCACCACCCCGCCCGGCTCTGCCAGCTGGCGTTCGCCGTCATGGCCGGATTCCCCCTGGGTCTGATGCTGGCCCAGGACTGGCATGTCGACCAGCCGGCCCGGCTGGTGTACCTTGCCTTCGTGGTCTATGCGGTCGGGATGGCGGGGGTGAACATCGGCTGGAACGTCGGTTCCATCAGCTTCGCTCCTCCCGGCCGCGGCCGTCACTACCAGGGCGTTCACGTGTCCATGGTGGGTGTGCGCGGTCTGCTCGGGCCGGCCGTCGGCTTCCTGGTCTACGAGCTCTGGGGTCTGGATCGGGTCTTCCTGCTGGCCAGCGCGCTTCTGCTGATAGCCTCCTTCTCCTCGGGGGCCCTCAAGCGCTGGCTGGTCCGCAGCCGGGTGACGGCCTGAGCCCGCCGGCCCCCACCGGCTGCCCACCCCGACCGCGGAGGGGATGATGAGCGAACGCGCGCAACGCTTCCGCGCCTACCGGGAGCAGATGAACGAGAGGCTCCTGGAGGCGGGGACCCTCACCACCCGGCGCTTCTTCAACCTGGATGCACGCTGCTACGACGAGGGTGCGCTGCCGGCGGCCACCAAGGAGATGATGGGCCTGGCCGCATCCCTCGTGCTGCGCTGCGACGATTGCATCGCCTACCACCTGATTCGCTGCGTCGAGCTGGGAGTCGGCGAGGCGGAGCTGGCCGAGGTCCTGGACGTGGGCCTGATCGTGGGCGGCTCCATCGTGATCCCCCACCTCCGCCGCGCCCGGGAGCTGCTGGACGAGCTACGCGACGGCGAGCGGGCCTGAGGGACGATCTGTTCAGCGGAGGGCCGGCATGGCCGCACCCAGGTTCGCAGGAAGTTCTCCGGGACGCGCGTCCTGCGGCACCAGACGGCGGTACATGCGGTAGCGGTTGAGGATGGCCTGGACGTAGGCCACCGTGTCGCTGCCGCGGTAGAACCCGTGCCGGGTCTGGCTGTAGTAACGCTGCTGCATCAGGCGCGGCAGCATGCGCCGCACCGCCCCCCGCCAGCGGTTCGGGTTCAGACCCGAATCCATGGCCAGCTGGCGCGCGTCGCTCATGTGTCCGAAGCCGGCGTGGTAGGTGGCGAGGGTGAAGGCCCAGCGATCCAGGGAGTCCAGGTAGGCGTAGCCGTCGTAGATGTCCTTGAGCATTTGCGTGCCGAACCGGATGTTCACCTGCGGATCGAGCAGCATATCCGTCTCGTCCCCCGCCAGCCGCGGCATCACCTGCATCAGGCCGGAGGCCCCGGCGTTGCTGACGGCCTCGGGATCGAAGCGCGACTCCTCGTAGATGAGCGCGGTGACGAGGCGCCAGTCCAGGTGGTTGCTGTCGGCCGCCGCCCGGATCAGCTCGTCCCAGGGCGAGATGCGACCGCTGATGTCGGGCCGACCCTTGGAGATGGGCTGATCCTGGCGGGACCAGTCGTTGTTGTAGTAGCGCTCGTACAGAATGCCGTAGACCCGGTTGCGCCGGGGCCCGTCCTCCGTCATCCGGAAGTGCTCGTTCAGGTAGGCATTGAGGGCGGCGAGCAGCTCGGGACTGTTCTGCCGGACCTGCCAGGTCAGCGGCAGCGGGTCGCTCAGGGTCGGTCCGATCCGGGCGCTGGGCAGGTAGGAGAGCGCGGCCATGGCCAGGTTCTCGTTGGCCACGGTGGCCGGAATCTCGTGCCGGGCCACACGGGCGATCAGCTCGTCGGTGGCCACCATGGGGCCAGCGGTGACCAGGAAGAAGCGCAAGTTGAAGCGCTGCTTCAGGTCCTGCAGCAGGGCCCGGTCGGACGAGTGCAGGGGCAGGTGAATGCGCAGCCCGTTCAGGGAGCTCGGATCGTCCGGACGCGGATCGTCCGCCGGGAGCACGAGCACCTTGCGCACGAAGTTGTAGGGGTGGGTCTCGACCACGTACTCGCTGATGTCCTCGGTGCAGGGCGTGCCGGTGGCCAGGACGTCGCCGCGGCCGCTGTTCAGGATGTTCACCAGGTTCTCGTCGGCATCGGGGACGACCACCTCGAGGTTCAGGTGCTGCTCGCGGGCGAAGCGGGCCACCAGCTCGTACTCGAAGCCGGCGTGTCCCCCCTTGTGGATGAAGTAGCTGCTGGAGTTGTAGGTCGTCACCATGCGGAGAATGCCGCCGGTGCGGATCTCGGCCAGGTCGCGCTCCACCAGGGGATGGGTGACGACCGGTCCCTCCGCCGGCCCCGTGCGGTCCAGGAAGCCATCCTCCACGGGGGTGCAGCCGCTGGCCAGCCAGGCCAGCAGGAGCCAGAGCGGCAGTTCCCGGGCCCGGCGGCGGATGAGCGTTTGCCGGGCGGGCAGGAGAAAGTGGCGCAGGGATGAACGGGTCCGCCTCATGGCGTTCATCGTAAGCTATGAGGGGCAATTGTCAACGGATGTGGTATCATATGCGGATCGCGTCCCCCGGGGCTGACGTGATACTTTCGCGACAGACGCTGTCTAGAATGAGCGAATAGGCCCACAGGAGCCCCCGAACTCGGTGTACCAGCCCGTGGGAACCCTGCTTGCAGGAGGAACGGGCGCACGTGCTGCACCACGCCCCCTGGCCTCTCCGGAAGGAGTCACTGCATGTCACGCAAGTTCATGCGCGCATCCCTGGGCTGCATCCTGGTCGTCTGCTGGTTCGCTGCCACCGCCGTCGCCGCGGATGAATACCCGGGCCTGATCTTCCTGAACAAGATCGATGCCGCCGTGGCCTCCGGGCAGCTCATGGCGGAGCAGGGCCTGCTATACAAGATCCAGTACGGCTTCGCGCCCGAGAAGCTGCCGGCCGAGTACCGGCCCGCAGGCTTCTACCCCCTGAAGAACGCCACCCTGATCATCCAGCAGTACGAGCAGATGCGGGACCGCCTCTCGCCGCGCATGGTGGCCGAGGTGGACGGCTACCTGAATCCGCCTGCCGCCAAGGTGACCTACCTCAGTCCCAGCGGGCGCTTCCGGCTGACCTACGACACGGTGGGGACCAACGCCGTGCCCACCGCCGATACCAATCCGGCCAACGGCATCCCGGACTTCGTCGAGAAGTGCGCCGGCTACATGGACACCTCCTGGGACACCGAGGTCACGACCCTGAGATTCACGGCGCCTCCGCTCTCGCCCTACTACGAGGTCAACTTCGAGAGCATGGGCTACTACGGTTACACCTCGCCCGTCGGCACCTATGGCAGCCGCATCACGCTGCACAACAACTTTCTCGGCTTTCCGCCCAACACCGATCCCGAGGGCAACCAGTGGGGCGCCGCCAAGGTGACCTGCGCCCACGAGTTCAAGCACGCGACCCAGCGCGCCGGTTCCCGCTGGACCGAGGGGGGCTGGGTCGAGGTGGACGCCACCTGGGCGGAGGACATCGTCTACGACGGCGTCAACGACTACTACAACTACCTGCCCTCGGGCAGCCCCATCAGCTCCCCCGCCACGTCACTCGACGCGGGCGGCTCCGGCTCCTACGAGGACTGCATCTGGCAGCACTGGATGAGCGAGACCTGGGGCAACCAGATGATCGTGGACCTCTGGGTCTGGCGCATCACGCACACCTCGCAGAGCATGATGGATTCGTACGAGGCGATGCTGAGCAGCTACGGCACCACCCTGGCCACAGGCTGGCCGGTCTTCACGACCTGGAACTACGCGACCGGCTCGCATACCATCGCGGGTATCGGCTACGGCGAGGCGCGGGACTATCCCAGCTCGTACGTCACGGGCAACATCTCGACCTACCCGACCACGCGAACCGGCTCGGTGGCGCACTTGGCGGCCAACTTCTATCGCTGCACGAACTTCAGCCCCAGCGCGGGGACCGTCGAGGTGCATTTCGATGGGGCGGACGGCTCCCAGATCGCCCTGAGCGCCGTCATCAAGAAGCGTGACCTGACCGGTTTAGTCGAGCACATCACGCTCGACGCCGCCAACGACGCCGACGTCGCGCTCGCCACGCCGCGCGAGGACATCCTCGAGATCGGCTTCTCGATCTCCAACGCCGCCAAGAGCGGCGTCAACCAGTCCTATTCGCTGACCGTCGACCAGCAGGACTACGTCGTGCCGCCGAGCATCCATCTCGACGTGACCTCGTTCACCAACACCATGGAGACGAACACGACCGATACGGACTACCTGCAGGTCACCAACGACGGCGATCCCGGCTCGACCCTCGACTACAGCGTGACGGTCCAGGGCAACCCGCCGCCGGCCGGCAAGAGCATCGCCGGCTCCACCATGTCCTGCTCGCCCGGGACCTACATCCCCGACACGACGGTCAACCTCGACTTCACCGTCACGAACAACAGCCCGGACGACGAGTGGCTCACGGACGTGACCCTAGACTTCCCCAGCGGGATCTCGGTCAACTCCTCGGGCAACTTCGTCGGCGGCAGCTACGGCGATCTCGTCAGCGACGGTGCCACCGGCAACGGGGCGCTGGTCACCTGGCACGGCGACACGGGATCCCCCAACTACTACGGGGTCATCCAGGGCGGCGAGAGCGCCACGGCCCGGATCAACGTGACCTTCGCCTCTGGTCTGATCGGCAGCAAGTTCATCGCCTACAGCATCACGGGCGACCAGTGGGGGAGCGCCCCCCACACGCTGACCGGCAACGTCGCCCTGACCCAGGTCGGCCCGAGCGTGCAGGTGACCTTCCCCAACGGCGGCGAGATGCTGCTCGCCGGCGACCTGGTCGCGCTCACCTGGACCAGCGCGGGCGGTCTGACTGATGTCAAGCTGGAACTGAGCCGCGACGGCGGCGCCAGCTGGGAGTCGATCGTCGCCAGCACGTCCAACGACGGCAGCTGCGACTGGACCGTCACGACGCCGGGCTCCTACGAGTGCCTGCTGCGGGTCAGCAGCCTGGACGACACGGTCACCGACGAGAGCGACGCGACCTTCGGCATCAGCGAACCGGTCGACTGGCTGACCGTCACGCCCGGCAGCGGCAGTCTCGGACAGGGCGAGACCGATGTCCTGACCCTGAACTACGACAGCAGCGGCCTGGCGGCCGGCTCCTACACGGCCTACGTCGTGATCACCCACAACGCGGCGGGAAGCCCCGAGGTGCTGCCGGTCAGCCTGACCGTGACCAACGATCTGTCGGCCGTCGGCGACACGCCCTATGCCTTCCGACTCGAGGGGAACTACCCCAACCCGTTCAACCCGATCACCACCCTATCGCTCACCCTGGAGCGCACGGGCACAGCGACGGTGGACGTGCTGGACCTGCAGGGCCGCCTGGTCCGCAGCCTCTGGGACGGTCGCCTCGAGGCCGGTCCCCACACCTTCCGCTGGGACGGGCGGGACGGCAACGGCCACGTGGTGGCCGCCGGGGCTTACCTGGGTCGGCTGCGTGCGGGCGACCGGGTGGCGACCTGCAAGATGATCCTGGCCAAATAGCTCACCCCAACTGGGTCCGGTGAGCACAGGAAGCGGGGGGGCCCGGCCTCCCCGCTTCGCACGCGGGCCGGTGCGCGGGCCGGCCAGGGCGCACCGGCGGCGCCGGGATCGGCTCGGTCGTGGACAAGCGGCGGCATCTTCGCTACGTTCTGCCCGCCCGCTGCCCGGTCCGCGAGCCAAGGAGTCCCCATGGACGACGTGCGCGTGTACACCGGCACCCTCGTCGCCGATCTGGTGCTGTCGTACGCCCGCTCCATGAAGGAGCGGCGCAAGCCCTTGCAGGCTCTCGTGCAGCGGCTGCGCAATCACGACTTCGCCGCGGCCCAGGTGGGTCCGGCCGATCTCGCGCAGCGGGTTTTCCTGGCCATCGGGGCCGTCTCGGGCAGCGAAGGGCAGCTGGGTGAGCGGCTGGATGCGGCCGAGCGGATGCTCTTCGCCTCCGAGTTCGAGGTGGCGGACCTGCAGCGCCAGCTGACGACCTACTCCGCCCCATCCAGCAGCTGAAGACGGGCGCGCGGTCGATCCGGCGCCCCGCAATTCGAGGAGGAGCCTCTTGCGCCTCGTGGATCTGAGCCACACCCTGGCGGACGGCATGGCGGTCTTTCCCGGCGATGCATCACCGCGGCTGGTGCGCACGCAGACCCACGGGACCGATGGCGCCATGGTGACCGTCCTGGAACTCGGCGCCCACTGCGGCACGCACGTGGACATCCCCTTGCACTTCCGGGCCGGTGAGCCGGGACTGGAGGCGCTTCCGCTCGCGCGCTTCCACGGCCCGGCCCGCGTCGTGACGGCGGACGTGTCCGCTGCGCCCGCGGAGATCCCGCTCGCCGTGCTGGAGGGGGTGGACCTGGCCGGCCTGGACTTCCTCCTGCTGCGGACGGGCTGGGAGCGCCACTGGGGAACGCCGCGCTACCATGATGGCTGGCCGAGCCTGGCCCCGGGGCTGGTCCGCGCACTCTGCGCATCCGGCCTGAAGGGGGTCGGCCTGGATACCCCCGGCGCCGATCCCCTGCACGGCCGGCTGGCGCACGATCTGTTCGCCGCCGCGGCGATGATCAACATCGAGAACCTGGCCCAGCTCGACGAGCTGCCGGACAGCGCCTTCGAGCTGCTGGTGCTGCCGCTGAAGCTCTCCGGCACGGAGGCCTCGCCGGTCCGGGCCGTGGCCCTGCTGCCCTGATCCGGGCGGACCGCGTGACGGGAGGGACGCATGCTCCTGGACGTCCTGCTCTTCACCGTCGGTGTGGCCCTGCTGGTGGGCGGCGCCTGGTTGCTGGTGAGCGGGGGCTCGCGCATCGCGGCCCTGCTCGGCGTCGCACCGGTGGTGATCGGCCTGACCGTGGTGGCGTTCGGGACCTCGGCCCCCGAGCTGTTCGTGAGCCTGGTGGCGGCCCTGCGCGGCAACGCCGAGCTGACGCTGGGCAACGTGATCGGTTCCAACCTGGCCAACATCGGGCTGATCCTGGGCCTGGCCGCCCTGATCATGCCGGTGGAGGTGGACCGGCGCCTGGGGCGCCTGGAGGTGCCCCTGCTCGTGGCGGCCACCGTCCTCTTCGCGGTCCTGGGCTGGAACCTCCACTACGGCCGGCTCGACGGGGCGGCGCTCACCCTTCTCTTCGTGGTTTTCATGGTCGTCACGGTGCGCAGCTCCGCCGGCCGGGCGGCCGATCACGCGGCGGACCAGGCGGCCCGGGCGGCCCAGAACCCCCCGGGGATGGACGAGAAGGCCCTGGCCGCGGCGGCGCGCCTCGCCGCGGAGGCCGCCGGCCGGCGGGGCCGGGCCCTCCTGGTCAGCTGCCTGCTGGTGCTGCTGGGCATCGGCGGCCTGACCGGGGGAGGCCAGCTGATCGTGGATGCGGCGGTGCGCATCGCGACGCGCCTGCACGTCTCGGAAGCGTTGATCGGTCTGACGCTGGTGGCCGTGGGCACCAGCCTGCCGGAGCTGGCCACGACGATTTTCGCCGCCGTGCGACACCAGTCGGGCATCGCCCTGGGCAACGTGGTCGGCTCGAACCTGTTCAACCTGCTGGCAGTGGCCGGGCCCGTGATGCTCGTCCGTCCCCTGACGGCGGAGGCGAGCCTGCGCAGCCAGCAGTTGCCGGGACTGCTCGTGGTGACCATTATACTTCCGCTGGCCATCTACCGGCGCCGCGTGCTTGGACGCCTCTGGGGAGCAGTACTGCTGCTCTGCTATGCCGGGATCATGACCTGGTGGCTGACGGCGGGCGTCTAGAGGATCCGTCGCGGGGGGGCCATGGGAAAGCACCGCAGCAAGCCGGTCCCGGAGGAGCCCCGGGGAAAGCGCCTCCCGGACGACGTCTGGCGACCCGAACGCACGATGGGGCTGGGACGCAGCCTGGCCAAGGCCGGGTACGGCACCCGGGTCCACACCGAGGCCATGGTGCGGGCCGGTCGCGTGACGGTGGACGACCAGCAGGTGACCGATCCGGGCACGCCGGTCGCGCCGGGCAGCGTGATCCGTCTGGACGGGGAAACCCTGACACGGGTCGTGCGGCGCTACTTCGCCTTCCACAAACCTCCTCACGTCCTCACCTCGAGCAGCGATCGCGGGGGGCGGCGCCTGGCCAGCGAGTTCTTCCCCGACGACATCCCCGGCCTGCGGCCGGCGGGGCGGCTCGATGCCAACACCTCGGGCCTGCTGCTGGTCTCGAACGACGCGTCCTGGAACAGCGTGGCAGCCGCGGCGCCGGGGCTGGAGAAGGAGTACCAGATCCAGATCGCGGGCCGGCTCAATCCCATGGAACCGGGCATCATCCTGGCCGGCATGCACCTGCCGAACCACGGCTACATCCGCCCCACCGAGCTGAGGGTCCTGGACCAGAGCGATACCCACACGATCCTGCGGCTGGTCGTCGTGGAGGGGAGGAACCGCCAGATCCGGCGCATCTTCGGCCTGCTGCGCCACACGGTGGTCTACCTGCGCCGCATCCGCATCGGACCGGTCAAGCTGGGGAATCTGCCCAGCAGCCGCCTGCGCCCGCTGACTCCCCAGGAGATCTCGACCATCCTCAGCGCGCGGACCCGCTCATGAGCGAGCGCCGGCGCCTGGCCCGGGTCGTTCTCCGGGAGGGACGGGAAGGCCCGTTGCTGGACGGACATCCGTGGGTCTACAAGGGGGCCGTGCAGCGCCTGGCCGGCTACGAGCGGCCCGGCGATCCCTGCGAGATCGTCGCCGCGGACGGCCGCCGGCTGGGCCACGGGTACTGCAATCCCGCCTCGCGCATCCTCGCCCGCGTGGTCGGACGCCGGGAGGGGCCCCTCCGCCCGCAGCTGCTGCGGCAACGCCTGGCGGACGCCGTGCGCTGGCGAGCGGAGCAGGGCCTCGGGCGTCCGGGCGATCCGCAGTCCGGCCGGGCGCCCCTGGGCGAGCCGGTCGATCCGGATGATCCGGATGATCCGGACGGCGCCACCGATGCCTACCGCCTGGTCAACTCCGAGGGGGATCGCCTGCCCGGTCTGGTGGTAGACCGCTACGGGGACGGGATCTGCCTGCAGCTGCTGACCGCCGGCATGGAGCGCTGGCGCGAGCAGCTCCTCGCCATCCTCGGCGACCTGCTCGCCCCCGCTTTCGTGTTCGAGCGCAGCGACACGCCGGGCCGGCAGGAGGAGGGACTGGAGACGCGCACGGGCCTGCTCGCCGGCGAACTGCCCGAGCCGCTGGTGGTACGCGAGCTGGGCCTGCAGTTCGCGGTGGATCCCGTGCAGGGTCACAAGACCGGCTTCTATCTGGACCAGCGCGAGAATCGCCTGCTGGCCGGCTTGCTGGCCGAGGGTCGCCGCGTGCTGAATGCCTTCTGCTACACCGGCGCCTTTTCGGTGCATGCCCTGGCCGGCGGAGCGTCCGAGGTGATCTCGGTGGACACCAGCCACGAGGCCGTGCGCCTGGCCCGCGAGAACCTGGCGCGCAACGGCTTTGCCGGGGCCGCCGATCTGGTGCGCCGCGAGGACGTCTTCCGGACCCTGCGGCCCGGTCGCCAGCGCTACGATCTGATCGTCCTCGACCCGCCCAAGTTCGCGCGCGGTCGCGCGGAGTTGGAAGCGGCCTCTCGCGGCTACCGCGAGCTGAACCGTCTGGCCCTCGAACACCTGGCGCCGGGCGGCCTGCTCTTCACGTTCTCCTGCAGCCAGGCCATGGGCATCCTGCCCTTCCAGCAGCAGGTCCAGGCGGCCGCGGCCGAGGCCGGGCGCGAGGTGCAGGTCCTGCGCCGTCTGGGCGCCGGACCGGACCACCCCTGGCAGCTCCCCCACCGGGAGGGCGAGTACCTCAAGGGGTTGCTGCTACGCGTCGCCTGAACGGACCGGTCGATCACCCGAAGACCAGCCCTGGGCGTCCGCTTCCGGACACCGGGCGTGCGGCGACGGACGCCCGCCGGCCCCGCCAATGTCATCAACTGACTGAATGACAACAAGTTGCAGGATGGCATCAGCGTTGCAAGGGCGCGGCCCGGAGGCACGCCCGTGGATCGGCCCATCGCACAGAGCGCGATACGAACCCGGCGCTGGCGCCGCCTGGGTCTCCTGGCCCTCGCGCTGAGCGGCCTGGTCCTGCTGCTAGCGGCCCTGGCCGGCTGGATGCAGCCGTCGCTCAGGCGCTCCCACCTGCGCACCGCCCACGTGACGCGCGGGCCGATCGCCGAGACCCTGACCGCCAGCGGCACGGTGGTGCCCGCACACGAGCACGTCATCACCTCGCCCATCGACACCCGCGTCACCCGGATCCTGCTGTCCCCCGGTGATCCGGTGGCGAGCGGCCAGGCCGTCCTCCTGCTGGACGTGACGGAGACGCGCCTGGCCCTCGATACGTTGGAGGATCGCATCGCGCTCAAGGAGAACGAGCGCGCGCGTGCGCAGCTCGACCTGTCCGGCCAGCTGGAGGAGCTGCGCGGCCGGCAGGAGGTCAAGACGCTGGAGCTGCGCTCCTGCGAGTTCGAGGCCGCCCGCAACCGGCAATACTTCGAGCTGGGCCTCTTCAGCCAGGACGAAGTGCGCAAGGCGGAGACCGACGCGGAGCGGGCGCGCATCGAGCTGCGGCAGCTGGAGGCCTCCATCGCCAACGCGGAACGGACGCTCCGAGCGCGCCAGGAGGGGCTGGATCTGGAGATCGCGATCCTGCGCAAGGAGAGGGAGGAGGCGGCCCGCCGGCTGGAGCTGGCCGCGGCGACCTCGGAGCGCGCCGGCATCCTCACCTGGATCGTGCCTAGCGAGGGCACGGCGGTCCGGCGCGGCGACGAGATCGCACGCATCAGCGACCTGAGCGCCTTCCGGGTGGACGCGACCCTCTCGGACGTCCACGCCGCCCGCGTGCACCCCGGGCAGGAGGCCGTCGTCCGCACGGGCGAGACCCGCCTCTCCGGCCAGGTCGCCAGCGTGCGGCCCACGGTGGAGAACGGCGCCGTGACCCTCGAGGTCTCCCTCGACGAGCCGTCCCACCCCGTCCTACGTCACAACCTGCGGGTGGACGTCTACCTGGTCACCGCGCGCCGCGACAGCACGCTGCGCCTGCCCCGCGGCCCCTTCCTCGCGCGGGACGGCCGCCACGTGGTCTTCGTGGTCGAGGGCGACCACGCCCGGCGCCGCGCGGTGCGCCTCGGACTGGCCAGCTACGACGAGTTCGAGATTCTCGCGGGCCTGCAGGAGGGGGACGAGGTGATCATCTCGGACATGAGCGACTACATGAACCTCAAGGAGGTCAAGCTGCGATGAATCGAAGCATGGAACGGATCCCCGGCGCAACCTCCGCGAGGCGACCGGCGGCGATGGTCGGCGATCCGAGCACCGTGAGCCTGAGCGGTGTGGAGAAGGTGTACCAGACCGACCGCATCGAGACCATCGCCCTCAGCGACATCAATCTGGAGGTGCGGGCCGGCGAGTTCATCGCGGTCATGGGGCCTTCCGGTTCGGGCAAGAGCACGCTGCTGAACATCCTCGGCCTGCTGGACGCCCCCACGCAGGGCCAGGTGAGCCTGCAGGGGCGGCCGATCGACGGCTACGGCGACCGGGAGCTGGCCCGACTGCGCAACGAGGACATCGGCTTCATCTTCCAGACCTTCCACCTGATCCACGACCTGGACGTGCTGGACAACGTGCAGCTCCCGCTGCTGTACCGGCGGCTCCCGGCCCGCACCCGGAGGCAGATGGCCGAGGTGGCCCTGGATCGGGTGGGGCTGGACAGCCGGCGCCATCACTTCCCCAGCCAGCTCTCCGGCGGCCAGCAGCAGCGCGTCGCCATCGCCCGGGCCGTCGTGGGGACGCCCAAGCTCCTGCTCGCCGACGAGCCCACCGGCAACCTCGACAGCCGCATGGGCGAGGAGATCATGCAGCTGCTGGAGGAGTACAACCGCGACGTGGGCACCACCGTGGTCATGGTCACCCATGACCAGCGGCTGGCCGAGCGCACGGAGCGCATCGTGCGCCTGTTCGACGGCCGCCAGGTGCACTGAGGAGGCGCCATGCTGACCAACTACCTGAAGATCGCCCTCAAGGTGCTGGCGCGGCGCAAGTTCTTCACCTTCGTCAGCCTCTTCGGCATCGCCTTCACTCTGCTGGTCCTGCTGATCGTCGCCGCCCTGGCCGATCACCTCCTGGTCCCGCGATCTCCGGAAAGCCGCTTCGGTCGGGTCCTGCAGCTGCGCGCCATGCGCATGTACGGCGAGGACAGCGACTGGATCAGCGGTCCGGGGTACCTGTTCCTGGACCGCTACGCGCGGGATCTGCCGCACGTGGCGGAGATGGCGATCTACAGCCGCAACGACCCGGTGACCCACTACCTGGGGGGGGACCGGGTGGTCTCGCAGCTGAAGCGCACCGACGGCGCCTACTGGCGGATCCTGGACTTCCGGTTTCTCGAGGGAGCCCCCTTCACGGACGCCGACGAGCGGGACGGCAATCGGGTGGCCGTGATCAGCGCCCGCACG
>Ga0315542_1000209_pt1 | contig 34793 bp, 19 predicted proteins | sample SalMarSW160120MG_FD_202541 | JGI IMG/M metagenome (GOLD analysis project Ga0315542, IMG submission 202541) | Salt marsh sediment microbial communities from the Plum Island Ecosystem LTER, Massachusetts, United States - Salt Marsh Sediment SW1601-20 ...
TTTCCTGTTAATCCCTAACATTAAGAGTTGACCTGTTTTGGGATAGATCCTGGAATCGCGGTTGTCCCGTATAAACTCATATCTTATATTGAAATATCGCAGACGGGTATTATCCAGACCATCATAATAAGGATTCAGCAGGCTTATAGTATCGGAAATCCTTGAATCAGTATATCCAAGTTCAATATTATGTGAATTAAAATATCCTTTCCTGTACTTGTATTTAATTGCGAGATTCACAGATCTGATCAGATCAAGATCTTCCTTTAAAATAACCTCTTTATCGGACTGAATATTATAGGCAAGGATCTTCTTTGCCGACCGTGATGCCAGAAACGATAAGGAATTTCGCTCCTTGTCATCAAGGTAAATCCCTCTGTAATCCAATTCAATCTTTGAAAAATTTCCAAACCTGAAATTTAGCATGAGAGTTTCCCCCATTCCTCTGAAATTATTGATTTTCAGACCAGTCCCATATTCCAGTTTACTAAAGTCTTTAGTACGCCACCATTCACTAAAATTCGGGCTTGTATGATTCAGGTATACGGTTGGCCAGATATACCAGCGTTCAGTCAACTGTACATCGATTTGCAAAAATCCGGGCTTTGATTCTGTAGCTTCAACTTCGACAAAATTAAATAATGATGTTCTTGTTAAATTATTAATGCTGGTAATCTTCAGATACTCTATATCTTGCTGATTTACAACATCATTAATCTTAAAAGCGAGTTCGCGATAAATGATCTTCCTGCTTGTAACAAAGTTACCCTCAATCTTTATTTCGCCCACTGTTAAACTATCGGGCGAAGCATTATCAATGCAAAATCCTCTGATATAAATGCAGCAGAGTAATGTTATTGAAACAAGATATTTTAACATCAAATTAAACTTCAGAGTCGAGTCTGCTAAAATAGTCAGTAATTTAGTCTCTATGTGTTTCGATTATCTGAAAGTAATAAGATAATTCATCAGGAAATTCCATAAAGTAACAACGCCAACAGCAAAGAGCTTTGAAATATAAAAATTAATTTTCATTTTATCGTTGAGAAGGAATATGATGAAATTATTTATCCCAAGACCTGCAACTGATATTAAAATAAATAAAGAATACTCCCTAAAAATCTGTTTGTTTTCGCTTTGAAATGTCCATACTCTGTTCCAGACATAATTTGATGTTGCAGCAAGAATAAACCCTGTCGAATTGGCTATATATTTATTTATTCTGACCTTCTCCTTTAGTATCCATGTTGTGCCAAAATCGACACCCATCCCTGAAAGGCCAACAACGCAGAACTTAACGAATTTCAATAATAACAGATTGTCAATCATCATCTCTTATAAAAATTTTTGTAAAACTACTGTTCAGCGAAGGACCAAATAATGTGTTTAATGAAATGCCAAGATGATAACTTCCATGAGGAAGCCCGGGAATAATTGCTGATAGCTCTCTTTCGATGACAGCTCGGGAAGAAATTCTGGTTACAGGTACCGAAAGGGAAACAGGTAATACATATTCTCTTTCACCCTTAAATAAAACCAGGCATATTTCTACCGGAAAGACTTTATTCATAAAATTGATATCATAGTCATATGTGTTTTGAATTGTGAACGGTATTTTAACTGAATCTCCCGGTTGCAATGTTTTTTCATTAAATTCATATTGTATTTTCATCCTGCACACAGTTTGAAGGCTGTCAGTTTTGAATCCACTGAACTTTAGCCTTCCCGTTCCATAAACAAGAGATCTGCCTTCTGCAGCAACACATATAAATGCGGGTTTATTATTGTACTTTTTCTCAAATTGCCATATATCAAACTGTGTTTGTCTTGAATAAAGGGAACTGATTACGGTGGCATCTTTACCGGTAAAGAATGGGTAAAGAGAGGGTTTTTGGAACGATCCGGTAAAAATAACCGGTAAATCACCTGCAACAGATTCAATGGCTTTATACTTCTCTTCTTTCCCGCTGTATCCCAAATACCTGTTAAACCTGGAGTCCCCCATCAGAAACACTCTTATAATTATAAGAAGCGATATTGAAGGTAAAACATATCTTTTGATATAATGTAACAGTTTGGCATCATCGCGGCTCTTTTCTGTTATCAGAAGAATCATCGGTATCGAGCATGCAATTGTCCAGTGTGGTTCCACATGGCCACGTAATGCAGTAAGCCAGAAAAATCCAAGGAATCCTATTATCAGAAAATATAAGCTTCTGTTAAATTGATTTGCAGGCTTATACTTTAACAGAACCCATCCGATAGCCCAGAGAATGAAAGGATTAAAAACTGCCATCTGATTGGGCAGATATTCAAGAAGATAAATCCATCGAAACTCTTTAGATCTGTCGACCAGGTGATACTGTAAGCTCGGAAAATGATTAACAAACTGCCACCTGATATGGGGTAAAAGGAGTATAATTGCCAGTATGCCTGCTGCCCAAAATTTAAAAGACCTCAGTAATTTAAGGTCAGAGAGTATCACAAATCCAATAACAAGTATTGCCTGGTACTTGCTGTATATAAGGCCCGCCATCGATAATGAAAGAAGCAGAGCAACTGTCCATTTTTGATTAGCAAGAAATTTTTTATAGGAAAACAGAAAAAGAGCAGTAAAAAATAAAAGCGGAGCATCGGGTGTGGCAATAACACCATATGCGGCAAACAAGCTAATTGAGCCAGTTATAATAAAAAAAGTGATTATTACTGAAGCATCCGGCTTTTTTATATTCAGAATTTTCCAGACTAGAAGTATAGTAGCAATCTGCAATAAAACAGTCATAAAACGGATACCAAGGTTACCTTTAAAGATCAGGGAACTGATCCTTATTAAGAGGGCAACCATGGGAGGATGATCATAATAGCCCCAGTCGAGATATTTGCCATATAATCCGTAATAAGCTTCATCGCTCAGAATCTCCATAAAAAAAGCCTGAATCAAATTTACCACTACCCAGATGATTAGCAGAGTAATAAAAACTTTTCTGGCATTCAGGTTTGTCAGTCGAGCAGATGAAAAATTGGTCATGATTAAATAATAGGTTTAGTGTTTATGACCAGGATTATTAAGATTTATCGACACTTTTAATGCCTGCTCATGGTACATTCTGTTTTCGGCGAAATGCAGAGAATAAATTAACCTTGTACTAACACTTTTGTTTCTGATAAAATCGATATAAAAATCGGATCTGTTGTATGCATTCGCCCTGTAGATCGGATCCCCCCAATAGAGTTCATTTTGATGATCCTTATAATAATACATCTGATTATCACCCAGATACAATGTATTAAACAGGCCCACACGTTTATATTCAATTGTTGCTTCAGAAAGAAACCCGTTGTGAATAATCCAGCCTGTTCCGTCAGCACGTGCACGATCCATACCAATTGCCCATCCTCCATTTATTTCGAGCTTATCCAGAAAAGTCTTGCCAGAAAGATCGATCCCAATGGAAGTCAGGGCCAAACCATAATCATGTAAAGCTTCTTGAACTACAGGATCCATGGTATTCGAAAAATGAAACATGTATGAAAAGAGCCGGATATAAAAAATACCTGGCTTATATTTACCGTTAACTCCCCAGAAAAATGCCTCGCGGGTATCAATAGACTGCCTGCTTGTCCAATCAAGCCATAGGCTAAGTAGAAGGTTTCTGTCTGAATATTCCCATAATATTCCGTTTATATTAGGACGATAATAATTTAATGAGTCCTGAAAGAATAAACGCGGATACCTGTCGAGTACATAGCTTCTGGGAAACGCTCCCATCAGAAAAAGAAAAGGTTTCTTCTTGTACTTGTAGAAAGCAGTAGGATAAAAATCACCTATTGACTTGTTGCTCCCAAATTCATGAAGGAGGTTCCCTCCCACAAAAATGCTGTGAACTGAATCCCATCGTAATCCAATATCGGGAGCAAATCGGACACCCGACATTGTCTGAGGAATCTGAACTGAAGAATGTCCAAATTCAGTATTATCAAAAAATGAGAACATCCTGATATTCCAGATAGGCTGCTGTGAAAGACTTTTACACGATATTCCCAGGAATATCAATATGATTGTAAAACGGTTTAACATTAAGAAGAATCTTAAGATGACAAAAATAAAGATATTAATAATTTAAATCTCTTCATGGCTTGTTATTTTTTAAATCAGTACATGCAGCAATTTAATATATCATGAAGGAAGTGGAAAATTATCACTATCAAAACACTACCTGCCAGAATTATTTCTTGCTGATCTTCAAAAAAGTTGAACAGCACTGACTATTTCAGCTAATTCAATCTAAAATCAAAATTTTAAATAAAATATTAATTTAATGCTCATTAATCGAATTTTTTTAACTTCGTTGATATTTAAGATTTCATGTTGAACATTGTTATTATACCCACCTATAAAGAGAAAGATAATATTGAGGATCTGATCAAAGCTATTTCTTCTCTTGAAATAGCCTTTGATATTCTGATAATTGATGATAACTCGCCGGACGGTACAGCAGATATAGTTAAGAGGCTTCAACCCGATTTTAAAAATCTCTTTATCATCGAACGTCCTGGGAAAATGGGACTGGGAACAGCTTATATTACCGGGTTTAAATGGGCTCTTGAAAAGGGGTACAGCTATATTTTTGAAATGGATGCTGACTTCTCACATGATCCCCGCGATCTTCTCAGGCTCTACAAAGCATGTAAAGGGAACGGTGCCGATCTCGCTATCGGGTCAAGGTATATAAGCGGGGTAAATGTAGTAAACTGGCCGCTTTCCCGGGTATTAATGTCATATTTTGCCTCTATATATGTAAGGCTAGTAACAGGGATGAGAATAATGGATACTACTGCCGGATTTAAATGCTATAGAAAAGAAGTTCTTGAAAACATAAAACCTGAACAGATAAGATCCAAGGGTTACGGATTCCAGATAGAGATGAAATTTATAGCATGGAAGCTGGGATATAAGATCGTTGAGATCCCAATAATCTTTACAGACCGGAGGCTTGGATCATCAAAAATGACCGGGGGTATATTCAATGAAGCACTGTGGGGCGTACTGAGAATGAAGTTCAGGAGTATTTTTATAAAGTACAGGAGAAACAACACAACAGCGCAGAGGATAAAAGAGACAGCTGCGTGACGGTTCAACAGCGACTGAAAAATTACATCTGATGTCCTCAATTTTAATTAAGAATGCCACAATAATAAATGAAGGGAAATCTGCCAGGGGGGATCTTCTTATCAGAGAGGAGGTTATTTCAGCCATCAGTGAAACCGGGAATATTAAAGCTCCCAGGGAAGCAAAAGTTATTGATGCAACCGGGCTGCTGCTGATACCCGGAATTATTGACGACCAGGTCCACTTCAGGGAGCCTGGCTTAACACGCAAGGGAGATATTTTCAGTGAGACCAGGGCCGCAGTTGCCGGTGGTGTAACTTCTTTTATGGATATGCCGAATACTGTGCCCCAGACAGTTACACTGGAAGCTCTCAATGCAAAATACAGGATTGGAGCTGAAAGATCGCTGATAAACTTTTCTTTCAATATTGGCGCCACCAATGATAACCTGAACGAGATAATGAAAGTTGATCCTGCTGAAGTTTGTGGTATCAAGATCTTTTTGGGCTCTTCAACAGGGAATATGCTGGTTGACAATGAGAAATCCATAAGAGAACTTTTTAAAAATGCAAATCTACCTGTTTCAGCACATTGTGAAGATGAGAAAATTATTAAGAAAAATACGGAGGAGTACAGGATAAAATATGGCGAAGATGTGCCCATCAGCATGCATCCTCTTATCAGGAGCCGTGAAGCCTGCTATAAGTCATCTTCCTTTGCTATTGAACTTGCTAAACAATTTAATACCCGTCTTCATATTTTTCATCTTTCCACTGCTGATGAAATGAAGCTCTTCAGGAATGATCTGCCATTAAGCCAGAAAAGGATTACCGGAGAGGTTTGCATTCACCACCTCTGGTTTGACGATACTTATTACGACAGCCTCGGAACTAAGATCAAATGGAATCCGGCAATTAAAACAAAGTTCGATAGAAATGCCCTTATTCATGGAGTTAATAACGATCTTATTGATGTAGTTGCAACTGATCATGCTCCTCATACAATTGAGGAGAAATCGAACACTTATTTCAAGGCGCCGTCTGGCAGCCCTCTTGTCCAGCACTCACTGGTTGCTATGCTTGAGTTATGGCATAACAGGATTTTCAGTCTTGAAAAAATAGTCGAAAAGATGTGCCATAATCCGGCTATACTTTTTAACATTAAAAAAAGAGGATTTATCAGAGAAGGCTACCAGGCAGATCTCTGTATTGTCAATCCTGAAAATCCATGGACCGTTTCAAAAGAGAATATTCTTTATAAATGCGGCTGGTCCCCCTTTGAAGGAACAACATTCAGATCAAGAGTGATAATAACGATAGTCAATGGCACCATTGTATATAATAATGGTGTGATTAATGATGATTACCGTGGGCAGAGACTTTTATTTGAGCGTTAATTTTTGTCTGACAACAAACCTGACACTATTTCTTGTTCTTTGCTCTAGCAAAATTTCACGACCAGAGGTAATTCTTTCAACTGCTTCCTGAGTATAATGACGGATGGATAGTATTTCAACCTTCTCGTTATAAATTATTGAATATTCCGGCTCAAGGTCAGCCATAAGTGCATTCACTTTCGCTCTTTCATCATCAACGCATACGTCGATGCTGACTGCACTTGCCTCAACAAGATTCACTTTATTGCCGTGAGACATGAAAACATGGAAAATATTGCTGAGATTTTCGCCCATAACAAAAGAAAAATCTTTCGGAAGTATTGACAGCAGAATCTGGTTTTCTTTCCTTACAAAAACGGGGAGCACTCTTTCAAGAATCGGATCAGCTTTTACCAGAGTCCCTTCGTCATAAGGGACAAGGAAAGATCTTACATGAAGTGGAATGTTCTTATTATGAAGAGGTTTGATGGTTTTTGGATGGATGACTTTTGCTCCGGAAAAAGTCATCTCCACTGCCTCTCTGTACGATACTTCATTAAGTTTCTGAGCATCTGAGAGCCATTTGGGATCAGCATTAAAAAGTCCGGGAACATCTTTCCATACTGTAACACTTTCGGCATCAAGAATACTTGCTAAAATTGCCGCAGTGTAATCAGATCCTTCTCTTCCGAGTGTGGTACATGTCCCATTGGATGTACCGCTTATGAATCCCTGAGTAATAAAAAGGGATGATTTGTTAAAGTCAAAAGCTTTTTTGATCCTGATGTTGCTTTCTTCCCACAGAATATTGGCATCTCTGTACCGGTCGTCTGTTATAATTATTTGCCTGATATCGATCCACTCTGGCTTTAATCCTGCCTTCCTGAGGTATTCCGCAACAATCAGTGTAGACCATATTTCTCCATACGATACCACCTGATCATATTCGAAATCATAATCTTTATGATCTGCCTTGCGCAGGTATTGCTTCAGATTGTCAAAAGAGTTGTCTATCAGACTTTTTGTGGAATTAGGGGAAGTAAAAAGATCATCAGTGATAGTCACATGATATGAGTAAATATTATTCAGATGTTCTTTGTAAATTTTTTCTCCGTTAATCCATGACTTGAGGACCATTTCAAGAGCATTCGTGGTTTTCCCGAAGGCAGAGACAACAACTACCAGATTCCTCGTTTCCTGTGATACAATCCCGGCCAGGTTTTTTATTCCCTGTGCATCTTTTACCGAAGCGCCTCCGAATTTATAGACTTGCATATTTAAAAATTTGAATAAAATTAGAATTTACTCAGCTATTCTCGTAATTTAGTTCAATTTAAATTTTCATAATTATTATAGTTAAGCTGATTATATATTAATAGTCAGTGAGAAACTCTTCAGATTCAACAGTATGATATCACATTTTGTTAAAGCACGAGACCTGTTTAACTTTTCATTACCAAAATAATGATGTAATGAGAACATATAAAATTATTACACTTAATGATTTCGTAATCAGCAGGCAGAAAGATTTTCCATTTGCCAAAGGAGAATTGTCCAGGCTTCTTCACCATATTGGAACCGCAGCAAAAATGGTCAATAAAAAGATAAATAAAGCTGGTCTGGTAGATATTCTGGGAAAAGCAGGGTCAGAGAATATCCAGGGGGAGAGTCAGCAGAAACTGGATGTATATGCTGATCATATCTTTATTGATGCGCTTCGTGCTAGTGGTGAGTGCTGCGGGATTGTTACGGAAGAGAACCAGCACGAAATTGTTTTTACTGATAAATTAGCCAGAAAAGGGAAGTATATTGTATGTATGGATCCGCTCGATGGTTCATCGAATATAGATTATAATGTATCAGTGGGATCAATTTTTTCAATTTATCGCCGATCTACTTCAAGGGGTGAAAAAGTAACCAATGATGATTTCATCCAGGAAGGTTCCAAACAAGTTGCTGCAGGATATGTGATATACGGATCATCAACAATGCTCGTCTATACTACAGGAACAGGCGTAAGTGGTTTTACTCTCGATCCTTCAATCGGTGAATTCTGTTTATCACATCAAAGTATTACAACTCCTGAAAACGGGAGGATTTATTCAATTAACGAAGGCAACTATATTTATTTTCCGCCCGGAATAAAAAAATATATAAAATACTGCCAGGAAAAAGACGAAAACACCGGAAGGCCTTATAGTTCAAGATATATCGGGTCGCTGGTTTCTGATTTTCATCGCAATCTACTTCTTGGAGGTGTCTTTTTATACCCTGGAAATGAACTTACACCTGAGGGAAAACTTCGCATTGTATACGAATGCAATCCAATGGCATTCATTGCTGAACAGGCCGGAGGAGCTGCCTCAGATGGAAGAATGAGAATCATGGAAATAATTCCTGATTCACTTCACCAGAGATCACCTTTTTATGTAGGATCAAAAAACATGGTCCGGAAAATTGAGAATTTCATTGCCGACAAATTTTAATCATTCGTATCTCAGGGCTTCCACCGGATTCCTCGTGGCTGCCTTTAGACTTTGCCAGCTTACGGTAAGTAATGCAACAAGTATTGCTGATATTCCTGCTGCAGCAAAAATCCACCAGCTTAATTCAGTTTTATAAGCGAATCTGTTTTGCCACACCGATACAATATATATAGAAGCAGGAATTGAAACCACCAGTGATATAAGTACCCACTTAATAAATCCGAAATTTACAAGATAGAGTATTTCAATTATTGAGGCTCCGTTAACTTTCCTGATCCCTATTTCTTTTGTTTTTCTTGATATGGTTATAATCGCTATTCCAAAGAGTCCCATTATGGACAGGATCATAGCCAGCAGGGAAAAAGCACCTATTATTTTTCCCTGATTTCTCTCATTACTGTAAAAATCACGGATCTGATCGGTAAGATATCTGACCTCAAATATCTCATTAGGGGAAATCTGATTATAAAGAGTACCCAGTTTTCTTATTATAGCTTCATCATTTACACCATCGATTTTTATTGCCAGCAGTCCCATCTTTGACGGGTTTTGCTGAAGTATAACCATTGGTTGAATCAATGTATGCAATGAATGAGCATGAAAATCTTTTACAATACCCTTTACAGTGAATGCAAGAAATTTTTCTCCTGCTTTAACATTATATTTCAAGGCACTTGATTCATTAAATAACACATCAGTCCTGCCAGGTATAAAAGCATCAAAAGGCGATCCATCAATTATTTCAATGCCTAACAGTTCTGTCATCCCTTCGCCCATTATCAGACCATCAAATCTGACTTTTTCTCCCGCCGGGGTAGCAAGTGTGACAGGCAGATAGGCTCCAAAAGGAGGAATAAATGAAGAACCGGCTGCTTTTACAACACCTGGTGTTTTTTCCATTTCATCACATAACACGGGGAAACTGGCCTTTAATTCTGCGCTGTTAAGCTCACTGATAATAATGTTTTCAGGATTAATCCCCTTAAAATTTGTAAGAGAGTATTTAATCTGTTTTGATACTGTTATAACACATACTACCAGAATTACATAGATAGTGAAGTGCAATACCAGAAAGGAGTATCTCCACCTGCCGGAACGGTTTAAATCTGAAGTTTTATCAGCCAGAAGGAGAAGTGAAGGGATCCTTGAAATATTATTACCTATTATCAATCCTGATATTATACCGGTTATAAGTACCACCGATAACAATAACAGCCACATTAACGGATTTGAAAAGATTTGACTGGTCAAAGATTTGTCAAGAGTGGTATTAATAAAAGAAATTCCCGGAATGAATACAAAGGCAGCCGGGATCAAACTTAATAATGTAATAAGATTTGATTCAAAAATTATCTGTTTGCGGATCTTGCCATATGAAGCACCAAAAGCCTTTCTGGTGCCAATTTCACGAAGTCTGTCAGTAATGCCTGCCCGGGTAAGTAATACGTAATTAATGATTGAAATTAATAGAATTAACAATGAAATTGCTTCATAATATTTTAGTTCTGTTGGATTCCCTGCCCTGCAGAACGGACTTCCTCCTGTTGACCCTGACCCTAGATATATATCAGTTACAGGTTGAAGGGAATAATTAAAATCTTTTGTTCTTTCATTGTTTATAAGTGCTTTATATTTTTCTATTTTAGCGCCAAGAGCCTTAACATCAGCGTTTTTATCCAGAACAACATATGAAAGAAAACTTCCGTTCTCCCAATTTAAGGCAGTTCTGTTTTCATTTCCATAATCACCTAAAGACCGTTGAAATTGCTTAAACATTTTGTCAGATAATTTAATGTCCGCAATAAACTCCGGAAATAGTGTAGACGTGGAAGGGAAATCCTTATAAACGCCGCATACTGAAAGAGCAAGAAATTCGTCATTTAACTTTACTTTTAATATGGCCCCAATCGGTTCGGTATTCCCAAAATATTTTAAAGCCATCTTTTCTGAAATAGCGACCTCGGATACTGAGACGGCAGCTGATCCTGCAATAAACCTGATTCCCAATATTTTATAAATAGAGGGATCTGAAAATCCAAAATTATTATCTCTGATAAGATCATTTGTCATGTTCCGTAGTTCGAAATCATTAGCCTGGTAGAACCTGAAGAAATCTTTCACTTCAGGAAATTCTCCTTTCATGCTTTCAGCCAGGGGATACTGGGTACTGCTTGATCCTCCAAAAATTATCCGGTAAACATCCTTATGATCCGGGATAAATTTATCAAACGATTTTTCATGCAATACCAGAGCAAGCAGTAGTAAAATGGATCCTAATCCTATCCCTAAGCCAAAGATGCTTATTATGGATTGTATTTTATTACGGGTTATGTTTCTTAATGCAGTTTTGATGTCTGAAGCTATCATTATGAAAGAATTTATTTTTTATAGCCTGATTAAGTTATTGATTAATCATTTCTTGTCAACCTGCATCAAATATATAACGAATTATTTAGTTATACAACTAAAATTTTAATTATTCTATTAAAAATAAATTTCGAACTACTTGTTTCTCCGTCTTTTTTTATCCCTTGGCGAGGTGGGTTTTTCATCCTTAAGCCCCCTTCGCCTTCGTGTAGCCGCTTCGGCCTTCGATCGCCGAAGTCGTCCTATGGCCGACGAAAGCGGCAGAGCAATGCCCGGGGGGGGGGTCAATCTCCCCTCTGGGGGAATCCTGCCCTGACGGGAGAGGGGGTTATTCATACCTGAGGGCGTCAACCGGATTTTCTGACGCTGCTCTCCAGCTTTGCCAGCTGACAGTCGCTAATGCTATTACGAGTGCAATTATCCCGGCAATTGCAAAAATCCACCAGCTTAGTACTGTTTTGTACGCAAATGACTGAAGCCATTTATACATGCTGAACCAGGCAATGGGACAGGCAACTATGAAAGCAATTGCTACCCATCTCGTAAAATCCTTATTAAGCATTACCATCACTTCTCTAACTCTTGCACCATTTATTTTTCTGAGACCTATTTCTTTTCGTTTCTGGTTAAGGTAAAATACAATAAGTCCATATAAACCCAGGCAAGCTATTGTAATTGAAAGAATTGTAAGAGATGTATAGAACTTGCCAAATCTGGTTTCTGACTGGTATTGCCTGAAGAAAAACTCATCAGCAAAGAAATATTCCATCGGATCGGAAGGATAATGTCTTGCCCAGATACTTTTAAGATCTTCAATGGCCCTGGTAATATCAGGGGTGTTAAGCTTTACCGAATAAAATCCAAATTCGAATGGATGACCATTATCATATATCATCGGATAGATTGGTTTTTGCAGCCCTTCATTATGGAAATCGGCAAGAACTCCAATTACTTCGATAGGTATTGTATCTCTATTGGCCCGGTAAATGTTTTTCCCGACTGCATCTTCAGGATTACTGAACCCTAATTCTTTTACACTGCTTTCATTTAATATAATCTTACGTCTGTTATCATTAGGTCTCGATGAAAAATTTCTTCCTGCAATAAGTCTGAGTCCGAAAGTCTCAATAAGACCATCATCACCATTATTCTCAAAAAAAGTAGAATTAGGGCGAATTCCAGCATCAGGTCTCACATATTCGACGTTACCATATCTAGGGGCCTCACCGGGAGTAAAAGTATTTGCTGTGGCAGATTTAAAAATTGGTTGCTGAAGGAGATCTCTTCTAAATGACAGAAACCTGGTACGCCTTACCGTATCGGAATTCAGCGAAGCAGGTGCATTTATTGTAATAACCTGGTAGAGATCTATTCCCATCTCTGCCTTTTTCATGTATAATATCTGTTTGTAAACCAAAAGGGTAGTGCTGATAAAGATGATTGAAAGTGCCATCTGGGCTATTACCATTCCCTTCTGAAAACTACTATTATGCTTTACCGATTTCTTACCGCTGAATGGATTAAGCCCGGCCAGTGTAAGAGTGTTATATATACTCGAAAAAATAATTCCTGTTAATGCAACCCCGAGCAAGGACCAAATAACATATTTAATCGGGAAAACAGCCTGTGAAAGAGGAATATAAAAGTAATTGGCAAATACATTAAGAAAAGCACGATATAGAATGAAGGATAATAAAAGTGCCATGAAGTTAAGCATCACAGTCTCGATAAAAGATTGCAGCCAGATATGGAATCCTGAGGCTCCGATCAACTTACGCATGCCTATTTCATCTGCCCTTTTTGAAGCTAAAGCAGTTGAAAGGTTCACATAATTGATCCATGCAATAATAATTGTCAGTAGAGCAATCATGAAAAGTATAAAAAGTGATTTCTGATTAGTTTGTGAACCCATTTCGCCTTCAAGTCCGCGTATATAATGAAGGTCTGAAACTGGTTGAAGAAATATTGTCGCTGTGCGCTGGTTAACTCTTTGGGTGGTATTTGCATTAACAAGATCTGTCAGAGTCTTTTCCATGATCTTCAGATCAATCCCTTTTCCAAGCCTAATATAATTCCAATACCCGTTACTGTTCCAGTCGGGACTTCTGCTTATCCAGTTATAATTCTCCCAGGTTTTCATTGATATAAAATAATCGGCTGTAAGATGGGTATTCGAGGGAAGATCATTGTAGACCCCGGTAATTTCGATAGGCATTCCTTCATTAACTTTCATGATTTTACCAATAGGGTCTGCATCCCCAAAAACTGCAGAAATTTTCGATTGGGCAATAATCCCGGTTAAGGGTCTGGCAAAGTCTGCTATACCTTTTGAAAATTTGAAAGGAAAGACTTTTTCGAATCCTTCATCAACCCATAGAACACGTTGTTGAGCAAGTTGTCTGTCTTCGTAGCGGATTAAACAGGATTCAAAATATGCATCACCGTTTGCCTCAATCCCCGGAACATCTTTTTTAAGGGCAAAATACAGTCCCCTAGAAGATTTAGTTCCATGATAAAAGATTTCTTCTCCTGTCTTAATATCCGTGTTTATACGATATATAGTATTTGATTCAGGGAAAAATGAATCAAATGAAATCTCGTAAAAAAGGTAATGTGTTATAAACAAAAATGCCGTCAGTCCCATCGTCAATCCTAATAGATTGATAAATGCTATCCCCCGGTTTTTTAAGAGGGTTCTCACTGCAGAGATGAAATGAGTTTTTAACACGTTACAATTCTATATTACGGAACATCATATTATTACGCCTTAAACCACCCCTGGGGGCTTGGGTCATTCTCCCCCCTGGGGGAGATGCCGAACCTGTGAGGCAGAGGGAGTTATTCATACCTAAGCGACTCCATCCTGATACACTTTGCTATCAAGGATCTGATCCCTACTCATATCGCAGGGCTTCAACCGGATTCTTTGTCGCCGCTCTCCAGCTTTGCCAGATTACTGTTATGAGCACTATTCCAAAAGCTAAAATTCCAGACAGTATAAATATCCACCACCTGAGTTCTGTTCTGTAAGCAAAGTTCTGCAGCCATTTAACCAGAAGATACCAGGCAACAGGACATGAAATCACAAAAGCCAGAGCAAGTAATTGTATGAAATCCATATTAAGTAATCTAATCACTTCGGGTACTTTGGCACCATTTATTTTGCGGATTGCAATTTCTTTTGTTCTTTCCGATGTAGTACTTAAAATTGTACCCAATAGTCCAAAGCATAATATAAATATAGCTACCAGGCAAAAGATGCCGATGGTCATTTCCAGTTTTTTCTCTTTCGTGTAAAGTATTGAAACTTTGTCTTCAAGGTACGAATAATCCATATATTCATTCCCTGAAATCTTCTTCCACACTTGTTTTATTTCGGCAATCAACTTGTTCCTGTCAGACGTTGTCCCTTTAATCTCTATGAAACGCCAGTACTCACCCTTGTTTAAAAAACATAAAAGAAGAGGTTCAACTTTATGATGAAGGGAGCGAAAATTAAAATTGTCGGATACACCAATTACATGATACCTTTGGTCAGGATTAATAGTCTCATAAAACTCTTCATTTACAGGGTTTTTCATCCCCATAACCTTCACAGCCGCCTTATTAAATATTATTGCATTTTTATCTCCGCTATAATACTCGGAAAACCACCGGCCTTCTGTCAGTTTAAAATCAAATACATTCTGAAAGCCTGTATCAACCCTGAAATATTGAAAGGGATATGGGGTTTCATCAGAGGAGTTAGCATGTGTAAAACTATTCGTTGACATCGCATTAAAAGGATATGAATTTGAGCATGATACCCCTTTAATCAAAGAGGATTTTATTAGTTCTTTTTGAAATGTAGTATAATTATTACCTATTTTATTGCCGTTCTCGATTATTACAACATTTGTGGTATTCAATCCTGTGTCGTAATCTGACAAATAGTTAAGTTGCTTAAAAATCCCGGTTAAACATATTATAAGTATTATTGATGAAGCTAATTGTGAAACGATCATAACCCGGTTAAACCATAAACGTGAGTATGAAGTTGAATCGTCAGAATTCATTTTATGGGTTATCCGGTTGAAATAGATTCCTGTAACTATGCCCAAAAAAACCGCAATAAAAATCGCGAATAAAAGGAGTAAGCTTACAGGTAAAACAAAATCAGATAATGGAACGGAATTAAGATCCGCTAATACAGGAGGATTATTACTCCATAGTTCATATATAATAAGAAGGGCAGCAATAAAGGAGGCAGCTGTGTAAAAGATGTTTTCAAATACGAAATCACTTATAATTTTAATTCCGGATGCTCCCAGGCTACGTTTGATTTTTATTTGATGTTTATGCCTTTTCCTTTTTGAAAATGTAAAACCGATAAGATTAAAGTATGCTATTAACATCAATACCAGCACAATAACTAAATTGATATTTATTATTGAGGCATTGCTCTCTTTCTCAAAACTAGATATGGCAGATCCCTTCAGATGGATATCAGCAACCGGCATCAGTTTTAGTTTTATTGCGTTTTCATCGTTGAATACATAATCAAGACCATGAGTTGACTTCAACCATGGGATCCAATAATCTGTTATAAATTCCTGTAATTTGTCACCGAACTTTTTTATATCGGTTCTATTTTTAATCTTTATATAGGTTAGAAATTCATAACTATCCCAATTATAATTTTTTTCATTGGGAATTCGGCTTAATAATGGGATCAGAACTGTAAACTTCAAATGGGAATTTTGTGGATAATCTTTGAAAATTCCGGAAATCATATAATTTTTCCCTGCAATTTTAATGTTTCTACCAACTGAATTTGAATCTCCGAAAATCTTCCCAGAGAGAGATTCAGAGATAAGGATTTCATTGGGGTTGAGAAGAAATGAGGATTTGTCTCCCGTCAATAAATTAATGTAGAATAGATCTTTGAAAGAAGGATCTGCCCAAAGAACATCCTCCTTCCATCCCTGGGTATTATCGACTGATACCAAAACCCCTGATTGATCTTTGGTACGCACCATTTCTTCAACTTCCGGAAATAATCCCTCTATATTTTCACCAAATGCCAGAGGTAACTCTCCATAAACATCATTTGTTCCATGATAAGTTTCATTGACATAAACATTATATATCCTTTTATAATCAGGATAGAAACGATCAAACGACCTGTTAAATTCAATATTACAAATTAACGGGATAGCAACACAAAAAGCTAATGATAATCCTGCCAGGGATAAAAAGGAAATAGCTTTCTCATTACGGATTCTCCTGAGTATTGTTTTTATAATCAAAAACATAATAAAACATTAAGCTTGTCTTCAATCATATTTATAATCCATTTCTTGTATTTATTGTGATCTTGCCGGAATTTAAACCTTTTCCTGAAGCCCGTAAGATTATCTGACCTGCCTTACTGTTTGATTGTACGATTACGAGACATTTCCCTTCATACGCCTTTCGATAGGGTTGCTGAAAGCTTTCGACACTTGTAGGATTTGAATTACCAACTGCGACAATTGTACCCTCCCCTTCAACGCTAAAATTAATAAGTCTGTTGAATTGAGGATTCAGGTTACCGTTTTTGTCTGTGATCTCAACTGTCACAAAGCTAAGGTCTTGCCCGTCAGATGTTATATTTGTCCTGTCGGCAGTAAGGTGGATCCTTGACGGTTCTCCGGCAGTTACAAGTTCCCATTCTGCTGTTTCACTACCTTTTACATATCCAATCGCTTTTAATATACCCCGTTCATAAGGAACCTGCCATACAGCCTTAAATTCTGTTTCTCTTGAAGTGTTTTTACTCCCAATATATTTTTCGTTTAAAAATAGCTGAACACTGTCACAGCCAGAATATGCAATAATTGTCATGTTTTTACCCTCATAACCCGGCCATGTCCAGCTTTGCTTGACATCGTCCCAGCCCCAGGGAGAATCGCCATTCCCTTCAAAGGAGGATACCGGAGCCTCGATAAAAGCTGAAAGTTTGCACCCATTATTAAATAAAACATCCCGATAGTAAGACCTCGGCCTTTTAAAACCACATATATCGATATCGCCGCTATAGGTTGAGGTCCACGGGTAAAGTTCAGCCTTATTTTTGCTGAACCCCCACCAGCCAAGGGCTACTTCGCCCGCAAAATCCATAGCAGTCCATTCAAAATTTCCTAAAACAAAATCATTATCTACAGCATTCATCCAGTTATCGAAGGAATGTCTGGGATCTATTTCCGAAGAAAACATCAAGCGGTCGGGAAGGCGTTGATGATCACTTTCATATTGCGATGACTGATAACTATAACCGCAAATATCCAATGCCGCAAAAAACGGATCACATTTACGCCATTCTTCCCGGGAACAATTTCTCCAGTTCTTGCCCGATTGAGCTACATTTGCACTAACAGGACGCGATGGATCCAGGGAACGCACAAATCCTGAAATCTTATATGCCAGAGCAATGCCGATGCTATCCCTGTTCTCACGGATCTGGTTCCCAATACTCCAGGTAAAGATCCCCGGGTGGTTCCTATCGCGCATTATCATACTTTCAATATCACTTCTCCACCATTTATCGAAATAGACATGGTAATCATCCGGCAACCAACCCTGAATCCAGACATCAAATGCCTCATCAATTACTATCAGTCCAAGTCTGTCGCAAGCATCAAGAAATGCTGTTGAAGGAGGATTATGAGCACAACGTACGGCATTAAAACCGGCTGCTTTCATTAGTTGTACCCTGCGCTCTTCTGCCCTGTCATTTGCAACAGCCCCAAGTGGGCCATTGTTAGAATGCATTGCTCCTCCCTTCAGCTTAATTTGTTTTCCGTTCAGGAACAGACCTTTTTCAGGATCAATTTTGAAAAAACGTATACCAAATTTCGTTTCTGTTTCATCAATTGTTTTATTTTCTTCAACAATTTTACAGACTGCTTTGTAAAGAGATGGCAATTCCGGAGACCATAATTCCGGTTTTTGAATATCAAATGTAAGGTTTAAGGTTGAAGGTAAATTCTTATGAAGTTGTGTAAATAGCTTTTTTTCTGCTACCTTTTTTGAGTCAGCATTCAAAATTGTACAGATTAAGGTAATATCAGTATCTTTTGGAGTGTAATTATTGATAGTTGCCATTACTTTAATTTTTGCTTTTAAAGAATCTGCATAATTTGTTGTAATATATGTACCCCAGTGTGCGGTATGAATTTTATCAGCTATATCTAAATATACATGGCGATAAATCCCCGAACCGGAATACCAACGCGAATTACTCCCTTCGTTCTTCACCTCCACTGCTATTAAGTTCTCATTATCACCAAAATACAAATATTTGGAAAGATCATATTCGAAAGCTGTATATCCATATGGATGGTTACCCAGATGATGGCCATTGATCCAGACATCAGAATTCATATAAACTCCATCGAACTGAATTGTTACAACTTTATCTGCTATTTCTTCTGGCAATTTGAAATGCTTCCTGTACCAGCCGGTTCCACCCACAGTAAATCCGGTTGCATATCCCAATGGAGTTTCAGAATCGAAAGGGCCACTAATAATTCGCGTTTCCCCTGTTGATGACAGGGATTTCCCGGCTAATGGTAAATCCTCAATACTCCAGTCGTGTGGCAAGTTCAAAATGCGCCAGTTCTGATCATTATAATTAAGTTTCTCAGCGCCAGCAGCGTTCCCCTTAAAGAATTTCCAGTCAGAATCAAATAAAGATTCTCTTTTTATATCTTGTGCTTTCAATTGCGTTTGAAAAGCTAGAAATATTATAACAAAAAATAATAGTCTGGTTTTCATTGTTGGTTGTTTAAAACATCTTTCTGCCTATTAAAAATAATCGCTATTTGAAATTACTCATACCTCAACGCCTCCACCGGATTCCTTGTTGCTGTTCTCCACGTCTGTAATGTAACTGTTAGCCAGGCAATTATCAGTTCAAAGGAGACAGCAACTACAAAGACCCACCAGTCAATTTTTATATGAAATGCAAAACTTCGTAACCATTTAGCTACAAGTAAATATGCAACTGGACAAGCAATCAGACTTGATGCAAGGATCCAGATAGTAAACTGGCGCGACAACAACAATGATATACCGGAAGCCTTTGCTCCCATCGCTTTTCTTATGCCAACTTCCTTAATTCGCTTACTTACCACAAAGGAGGCAAATCCAAACAATCCCAGACACGATATAAACAGTGCCAGCAGAGTGAAAAGGGATAAGAGCTGTCCACTTTTTTCTTCCGTGTTGTAAAGTTTATCATAGGCATCATCGAGATACCTGTAATTCAGACTGATTTCCGGTAAAATTGTTTTCCATACATTTCTAACATATTCAAGTGTTTCATCATGTTTTATGGCATTTATTCTCAGGGCAACATTAATATACATTTTAGGGTTTATTAAAATCAGCATCGGGTTTATTTTTTCGTGGAATGACTGAACATGGAAATCCCTGACCACACCAATCACATTTACTCCATTTTTATACTCTTCTCCAGGGATAAATAATCTGGTTCCGACAGGTTTTTCCAATCCAAGAGTACCAACGGCTGTCTGGTTAAGAATCACACTTCCATACCGGTCAGTTGAGAAATCCCCTGAAAAATCCCGACCATCAACAATTTCAAGTCCCATCGTTTTTACAAATCCTGAATCAGCGGGTAATGCCTGTACATTTACTGATTGATCCGAAGGCGTTCCATCAGTTCTGACACTTATGTTCATCTGGCTGCTAATACCTGGAATAGTATATGCTCCGGAAACATAGCGTATATTAGAGTTTTTTAAAAGTTCATCCCTTAATACTTCATATTTTCCTGATATTTTTTCATTTGACCCAGGGAAGGTTAATAAGACCACATTTTCTTTTATAAATCCCAGATCTGAATTCTTCATATAATTTAGTTGCCGGAATATGATGATTGTACCCACCAGAAGAATTATGGAAATTGAAAACTGAAACATGATCAATAATTTCCGCAGGGTTAGCTTTGTTTTTAATCCAAACGTTTCTTTTCGTAAAATTTCAATTGGTCTGAATCTCGAAATATATAATGCCGGATAACCGCCTGCGGCAATCCCAACTACGATGATTATCATTAAAACAATAGCTGATAGTATAATAATATGGTTCCCCGCCAGTACAAAAGAAGCACCGAGATAAGAATAGAGGTTGGAGTAAAATTGCTCAAAAAGAAGTACTCCAACCAGAGCTGAAATTATTATAACAACCATTGTTTCAGTCAGAAACTGCATTATAAGCTGGTTTCTTTGTGCCCCTGTAGTTTTGCGTATTGCGACTTCTTTCATTCTGCCCAGATACTGGGATATGGAAAGATTTAGAAAGTTGAAACATGCTATCAACAGTACAAATATGGCAGCAGAAAAGAATATGAAGACATAAGTTCTATTCCCTTTTGGGCCAATATCTCCACGTGTTTCTGTCTCCCAATGAATTTGGGTTAAAGGTTGTATTTCAAATTTCATCCTTGAGGCAAGCCATTCCCCGGAATTTTTTAAAAGAAGATCGTTCAATTTTGGGATAATAACACTTGCAGGAATTTTTTCCTTCATCAAAATATAAGTCAGATCATCACCCCATTGGTTCCATGGCTTATCAACAGTTTCACCCATTGCCTTAAGTGTGGAATAAGAGACAAAAAAGTCACAATTCAAATGTGTATTTTCAGGAATATCATCCATAATACCTGTTATCTTTAATGGAGTATCGTTGTATGTCAGTACCTGCCCCAGAGGATCAGCACTATCAAAATATTTAGTTGCTATCTTTTTTGATATTACAACCGAAAATGGGTCAACAAGAGCGTTATCAGGGTTACCTTCTTTCAGGGAAAATGAAAAAATTTGAAATACCGACGGATCTGCAAAGAATAAATTCTCTTCCTTAATTTCCTGGTTGTCCTTGTTCTTTATTTTGGCATCATAACTTTTCCTTATACGGATAGCTGATTCGACTTCAGGGATTTGTGAGTTAATGGCCGGAGCCAGTGCAGGCATTGACCCGGCAAATTTCATTTTATTCCCTTCCGTACCCCACTCGAGTGCCAGACGGTAAATATTCTTCCTGTTTTTTTGAAATCGTTCATAGCTAAGCTCATTAACAACATACACCAGTATTAATAAACATACGGTAATTCCCATTGCTAACCCCAGAATATTTATTGTTGAGAAGAATTTGTTCTTCACAAGAATATTAACTGCGGTTTTTAAATAATTTCTGAACATGATAAGACTAATTTTACGATGAATTACTCATACTATTGTGAATCCAGGAAACTCCTTAATTATCACTTGAAATGAGCCCATCCTGCAACCTGATAATCCTTTTTCCGTATTTTGCAAATTCCTCATTATGAGTAACCTGTATAATCGTTATACCTTCGCTGTTAAGGGTCTTAAGAAGGTCCATTATTTGTCTTCCCTGGTCAGTGTGTAAATTACCAGTAGGCTCGTCAGCCAGAAGCAGCTTAGGCTTGCCTGCTATTGCCCGGGCTATGCCTACCAGTTGCTGCTGACCGCCTGACAACTGAACCGGAAAAAGATCTTTCTTGGCAACAATGTTGAACCTGTCGAGCATCTCGGCAACCATTCCCTTTCGCAGACTATGTTTCACTCCCTTATATACCAGTGGGGTTTCTATATTCTCATAAACAGTAAGTTCATCAATCAGGTGAAATGCCTGAAAAATGAAGCCTATATAATTTCTGTGGAATTCCACTTTTTTCTTTTCATTGATCGACTGAACCGCCTGATCAAGAAAAAAATACTCGCCTTCACTTGGCTCATCGAGCATCCCGATTATATTTAGCAGGGTTGACTTGCCGGCACCACTCGGTCCCATAATTGTAACGAATTCACCTTCTGAAATTTCAAGGTCGATATTCTTAAGAACAAATGTCCTCTGGAATTTCGAATCGTAGTACTTGTAAACATTGTTTAAACGAATCATATTTTTGACAATTATTAGTTAACAATTGATAAATCCTCAATCCTAATCCTCAAATCGCACATTAACATTTCCCCCGCTCGAATGCATATAGATGGGAATTCCTCCACCGTTCAAAGTTCCTCTTACACGGCTCTTTTCTACTCTTCCGGAGAAATTATGGAGCTCAATATTAACTTTATCAGAGCTCAGATCCAGATCCAGGCCAAGGCTTTCCCCATTTTGGATTGTAGCATCAATTCCTCCTCCGCTTGATTCCAGATACAATTCCCTGCTTAAATTGCCTATGTTAACACGGACCGGGCCACCGCTGGATTTGGCTTTCACCGAAGCCGCTTCGCCAGTAACGCTAACACCGCCCCCGCTACTCCCGGCATCCACATCACCATGAATATTATTAAGGTGCACACCACCTCCTGAGCTATGGGCATAAACACTGCCATGAGCTCCATCCAAAGTTACACCTCCCCCACTGGAACTTAAGTGAATATCTCCGTTTTGGTTCGTGGCTGTCACACCGCCACCGGAAGAGCCTGCCTGGGTGGTTCCGGTGATGTCATCCAAATGGATTCCACCACCACTGCTTGAAAAACTATGTGTTCCTTCCACACCGGAAATCCTTAATCCCCCGCCACTGGAGGATACATTACACGACATCTGCCGGGGTACAGTAATGGTAAGTGAAATGCCCGTATTATTCCACGGATTGATTCTTACCTTACGTTGAACGTTTGCGGTAATGACGGTACCGTTTTTTTCGATCTCCAAATTATAAAGTTCCAGAACATCAGTAACTGCCGGATCTGATGGAGATAACAGCTTCCCGTTTTTTCTGATAAATACGTCTACAACTACTTTTTTCCGATCATGGGACTTTACTATGATTCCTCCTCCCGATGATCTGGCATTCAGTATTCCCGATTGATTCAGATCAAATGTCTTTACTAAGGTGGGAGTTCTGTTTTCCTGGGGAAATCCATTGCATGAAAGCAGTGCCGTCAGCATTACAATCATGGCGTACATTTTTACATTAATTTGAGTCTTCATAGGAAAATTTATTAATTGTTATTTGCTAATTGCTCATTCATACAGGAGAGCTTCCACCGGATTTCTTGTTGCCGCTCTCCAGCTCTGCCAGCTGAAAACCACCCCTAAATCCCCCACGGGGGACTTTTCATTCGTTTTTTAACTTCATTTTTTATTTCTCTGACAACATTCTCATTATCGTTTTCTACCTCCAAATTGGTGAACCTGATGACCTTGATAAAATATTTGGCTTTGCTCCAAAATACATCGGTTTTTCAAGTTCTTCTATATTTTTCGTTTTATATCTATTCCTTAAGCCCCCCTGGAGGGTTTGGGGGTCATTCATACCGGAGAGCTTCCACCGGATTTCTTGTTGCCGCTCTCCAGCTCTGCCAGCTTACTGTTAGCAGAGCAATGCCAAATGCCATAATACCGGTAAGAACGAATATCCACCAGCTCAATTCTGTTCTGTAGGCAAAGGACTGTAACCATTTGTGCAATCCAAACCATGCTAAAGGGGCAGCAATTAAAAAAGCCGCTGATACGAGCAGAAAAATATCTCTGTTCAGCATATACAAAATTTCTGTAACACTGGCTCCATTCAGCTTGCGAATGCCAATCTCTTTTGTACGTGTAACAACTGCCTGCATAACAAGTCCTAAGAGAGAAAGGCCTGTAATAATAACTGCCATAATGCTGAACAGGATAAGACACCTGAACAGCTGTATATGAGATTTATATTGATCATTAAAAAAATCATTTAGGAAAAAATATTCGAAATACTGACCCTTGAAATATTTCTGAAATTCAATCTTTACTTTACCAAACACTTCCTGCATATTTGCATTTTTTATTCTTATGAAAATAAAATAGCCGCCCTGATCGCAATTAAAAATTGTTGGTTTTACTTCCTGGTCGAGAGAATTTTGAAAATAACCATCAATCACCCCGACAACCTCTCCAATATCTTGTTTATCATCCGTGTCATACAGCGTTTTCCCTATAATGTCCCTATAATTGTCCTCCCCGAATGCCATGGCAGCTTCTCTGTTCAGTATCAGATGGCGCGGACCTCCCAGCCAGTTATTTTCATCAGGGAAGAAATTCCTTCCGGCCAACAATTTTACATTGAAAAAATTAAAAAAGTTTGGTGCAACGTCTGATTGAAAGAGTTGGTAATCAATTTTTTCTTTCCCCTTGAGTGTAATTCCACCTTTTACCCAGGTATTTTTCTCTCCTGGAGTTATAGTAGAAAAAGTGATCTCAGTGATTTCCGGAAACTTCAATAGTGCCTCCTGAAAAGAGGCCTGTGAAGTGTTGAATTCTCTTGCAACAGGTCTTTTAACAACAAGGACCTGATCTATATTCATATTAAAAGCATCCTTCTGCATGTACTTTATCTGCTTTAATGCTCCTAAAGTACCGGCTATAAGAATTACAGCAATAGTAAACTGACCAATGGAGAACAATTTCCCTGTAATCTTCGATGCGCGAACTTTCATTTCCTTTCTTAAAAAAGAAACAGGAGCAACTCCATAAAATCGTAGTCCAAGGACAAGGCCCGTTAACATGCTCAGTATAACCAGAATAACTGAAGGGAATAACCATGTTTTGAACTGAAAAAGAGATCCAAGATTAAAATCCAGGTTCAGATAATTCTTAAAGAACGGGAATAACATATCGAGCAAGATGAAAGCCAGAACCAGACTGATAATACCTGTTATAAGAGCTTCTGTAATGAATTCTGAAATAACATGCCTCCCCGACGCTCCATTAATGATCCTGATTCCAATTCCATTGATACGTCTTAAAGTTATAGACGAATAAAGGTTAAAATAATTCAGCCCTGCACTTATGAGAATTAAAATGGCTACTATCAGCAATATAGACAGATATTTATCATTACCGTTGGGCTCATGTTCAAAACGGTAATTTGAATGCAAATGGATGTCTCTGATCGGCTGCAGGTGATATTCTATAGGGTATGTTATTTCATACTTCATCGATTTGATATATTCAAAGGCAAGTGCAGTGATCTCTCTGGCAACAGCAACTGGATCAGCACCTTTGCGCAGAAGAAAATAAGTGTTGGTATTATTACATGTATAGCAATATGATTTATCAGTTAAAGTTGATAAGGAAACGACAAGGTCAAACTTGAGATGTGAGTTGGGTCTTACATCTTTAACTACACCCTGTATCACTAAAGGTCTCTTCCCTGGATTTACTGCATATATTGTCTTTCCAACAGGGTTCTCATTATCAAAATATTTCCGCGCAAGTGATTCCGTAATTACCACTACATCCGGTTGTCTTAAAAATTCACTTTTATTACCCGATACCACCGGATAAGAAAACATGTCAAAAAACGAACTATCGGCAAATAGAGTCCTCTCTTCTTTATAAATCTGATCGCCTGCTTCTACGAAATGAGACTCTCTTTTGCAGCGACAGAAATTTTCAATTGCCGGTATTTTCTCAAAAGCAGTTTGCCCGACGATATAATTGTTCCCGACACTTTTATCAAGTCCTGTCTGGTAATACCTGTAAAAAACAAGTCGCTGGATCCGGTCCGAATTATCAAGATACTTATCATAACTTCTTTCGAACCTGATATATTGGTAGATCAGCAAAACAGCCATCATCCCTATTGCCAGTCCAAGTATGTTAATACTGCTTACTCCTTTGTTTTTCAGGATATTTCGAAAAGCCAGATGAATGTTTTTGTTTATCATTTTCTAAATTACATATCTCAAATTACTTATTCATATCTTAATGCCTCAATCCCGATGCTGTTGGCTTCGCCGAGCTCACTTCATTCGGTTCGCTTTCGTGGATTTAGTCACTCATATCTGAGTGACTCAACCGGGTTCCTCGTTGCTGCTCTCCAGGTTTGCCAGCTGACAGTAAAAAAGGAGATTGCTAAGGCAGTAACCCCGGCAGTTGTAAAGATCCACCAGCTGAGTTCTGTCCTGTATGCAAAATTTTCCAGCCATTTATGCATGGCATATAATGACAAGGGGCATGCGAGGAGAAAAGCGATTGCAACCCATATTAAAAAATCTTTATTTAGCATGACTATAATTTCGAATACCCCGGCCCCGTTTATCTTACGTATGCCTATTTCCTTGGTTTTTTGCCGACTAAGCAGAAGAGAAAGACCAAAGAGCCCCAGACTCGCAATTAATACAGCAATAAGGGCCATAAGTCCTATAGTCTTTGAAAAACGGATATCAGTTTTATAGAGCTTTTTTAATATATCATTAGTAAATTCAAATTCAAAAGGAGTTGTTCCACTGGTGGCATTCCATGTATCTTTCAGAAATGCAATGGTCTTCTGTACATCAGAAGTACTCATTCTGACAGCTATCTCATGTACCAGTGAAGGATTTAATCCTATTATCATTGGAGTTATAGCTTCATGAATTGAGTACATATTGAAATCTGACACAACTCCGATGATTGTTCCCAAAACAGTTTGTTCACCAATAACTTCTTTCAATCCTAAAGTTTTTATTGCCGATTCATTAACCAGCACACCAGAATTATTTTTTGTTTCATCAAAGTCATTCCCTCGTAGAAGCTTAAGGCCCATTGTCCGCGTAAAATGATAATCAACAAAGAGTCCGTAAAGACCGACTTTCTTATTTGGTTCATTGACTTTAGGGATTGACATATGCATCTTGTTTTCATGGGGAGGCAGCCACAGGGCACCACTTACATTAAGTATATTCGGATTTTTCATGATTTCCTGCTTAAAGAGTTCATAATTATGATCACCTAAATGAATTCTTATCAGACCCTCTTTTGCAAACCCAAGATCTTTAGAAAATGCATAATTTACCTGTTTTTGCACCAGTATCACGTTGGCAATAAGAATTATAAACACAGTAATCTGGAAAATTACCATAACCTTCCGCCAGTTATGCCTCCTTTTTATATACAGATTTTGACCTTTAAGGGTTTCAATCAAACTATATGAAGTGATCCTAAGGGAAACGAGCAATCCTGATAAAGCTCCAGTTGATACAGTGATAAGTGTCAGGATACCAATACTTATGAAGGATCGGTAACCAAGCGTTAACTGGTATGATTTTCCAAGTAGCGGACTTATTAAAGGCAATGAAATCTGAGCCAATTGTAAAGCAAAAGGGAGTGCGATTACAGATACCAGAGTTGACTCCATTATCATTTGCATTATCAGGCCTGACCGCGAAGCGCCGCAAACATTACGCACAGCAAGTGCTTTTATCCGGGTAATTGCCTGGGCTGAAGTCAGATTCAGATAATTGATGCATGCGATTAGGAGAATAATTATCCCAATAAAAGTCATCAGAGATAACATCGACATATTGCCCCGCTCTTCACGATTGTTATCCGTAATTATTCCTGATCCGAAATATATTTTGGACAGAGGCTGAAGAGACAGGGAAAGTTTATTGATATCGGTTGAGTGTTCAACCCCTAACTGATGTAGTTTTTTCTCAAACTCCTTATAAGAAGTGCCTTTCTTCAGAAGAACGTAGTTAGTAAAGAACCAGCCATTCTTCCACGATTCTTTTAATTCTCTCTCGTCGGGTTTTTGATTACTGGTAGAAACCACTGAAGCTGCAAGATAGTGCAGACCGAAATCAATACCTGCTATTATTGATGGCCTGATAGTTGAATTCTGAGGAAAATTTTCAAAAACGGCTGTTATTTCCATAGGGAATTCTTTGCCCAGATATCTCAATATCAGTAACTCGCCTAAAGGGTTTTCATCCCCAAAATACTTTTTTGAAAGTTCTTTGCTTATCAGTACTTTATTATCTGTCTGATCAAAACCCGACAAACTTCCCAGAACAAGATTAACTCCGAACATATTGAAGAATGAGCTTTCAGTACAGATCATCCCTGGTTCCCTTATGAAATCAATATCTTTTTTTACTTCAATATTCCCAATATTGTATATAGGTGCGCATTTATCGACTTCTGCAAATTGATCGATAAGAGTTTTCCCAACAACAAAAGGAGTGTTTGCCCATGTATTATTATCAGAACTGTTATAGTTCAGAACCCTATAAATATTTTCGCTGTTTTTGAAGGAGCTGTTATAACCTATTTCATTTAAGACGAAGACGATAACCACTGAAACTATACCAAGACCAAGTGTAAGCCCGGCTATATTAATTGAGGTGTTTACCTTATCAGCCCATAAGTGTCTGATACTTAATAAAAGACTATTTTTAAAATGCATATCTGAAAATTATTATTGTTCTGTATTTAATCTTCATCTAGCCTGATTCAATTACTAATAATTAATATATACTCTGCCCTCCTGTTTAGCCTTTTTCCTATTCATCAAACTTCACATTAATATTTCCACCGCTCGAATGCATATAAACGGGAATTCCCCCACCATTCAAAGTACCTTTTACACGATTTTTTTCAACTCTCCCTGAGAAATTATGAAGCTCAAAATTGACTTTATCTGAGCTCAAATCCAGATCGAGGCCTAGGTTTTCTCCATTCTCGATTGTTGCATCAATTCCCCCACCACTGGATTGCAGGTATAATTCCCTGCTTAAGCCGGATATATTAACACGGACAGGCCCCCCACTGGATGTAGCTTTTACAGACCCTGCCTCCGCGGAAACACTCACTCCGCCTCCGCTGCTCCCGGCATCTACATCACCATGAATATTTTTCAGGTGTACACCACCTCCGGAACTATGCGCTTTAACACTTCCATTCGAATCATCAACAGTAATGCCTCCCCCACTGGAAGTCAGGTGAATATCACCGTTTTGATTATTAGCTGTCACTCCACCACCTGATGAACTTGCCATAGTGGTTCCCGTGATTTCTTCCAAGTGTACTCCACCTCCGCTGCTCGAAAAATTATGTGTGCCTTTCACACCGGAAATTTTTAATCCACCGCCGCTTGAAGACACATTGCAAGACATTTCGCGGGGTACTATAATAATTAATGAAATACCCACATTTTCCCACAGGCTGTTACGTATCTTACGGTCTACATTTGCGGTGATTGCAGAACCATTTTTCTCAATCTCCAGATTAAAAAGTCGCAGAACATCATCTACTGCAGGATCTGATGGAGATAAGTTTTTCCCATTTTTTCTTACAAAAACCTGTACCTCCACTTTATTCTGATCATGGGTTTTTACCTCTACACCTCCACCAGATGATCTGGCATTAAGGGAGCCCGGCTGATCCAAATTAAAAGTTTTTACAATAGTTGGAGTCTTGTTTTCCTGGGTAAATCCATTGCAAGAAAGCAATGTAACCAGTATAGTGATCATCGCGTACGTTTTTACATTGACTAAAGTTTTCATAGGAAAAGTTATTAATTGATAATTATAAAATTATTCATTCATACCTCAGCGCCTCAATCCCGATACGCTTTGCTATCGAGTATTAAAGCCTTACTCATAACGCAGAGCTTCAACCGGGTTCCTCGTCGCTGCCCACCAGCTCTGCCAGCTGACAGTTAATAAAGCGATCCCAAGTGTAATTGCCCCCGCAAGTGCAAACACCCACCAGCTTATTTCTATTTTATATGCATAATTTTGAAGCCATTTATTCATTGCATACCATGCGACGGGAACGGCAAATACTATAGCCAGAAGAATCCATCTGCCAAAATCTTTGTTTAAAATAGCCAGAATTTCAAGAATACTGGCGCCATTAATTTTACGGATGCCGATCTCTTTAGTACGGGAACGTGCCCTCTGAAATGAGATTGTGAACAGACCGATCATAGAAAGGAAAAGACTGATAAATGAACAGGATAACATCAATTTTATGTAGTTCTTGTTCTCCCTGTGAAACCATTCGTAGCGATCTCCTACCGATTCAATGTTAACAGGAAAATCCGGGATTAGCTCATGCCAAACCAGTGAAATAGCTTTTCTGGCTTGAACTGTCTGACTATCTGATGCTTTAACTAACAGATGAGAACCTTTTGAACTAAATGAAATAAAGGCCGGCTCTACCCATGATTTTAAACTGGAATAGTTGAAATCGTTCACAATCCCGGTTATGATCATATCCTCCATACCGGGCATACCTTTGCCAATTAAATCCTGACCCTGAAATAGGTTGGCAAATGACTGATTAATAAGACATCTTTTACTGTTACCTGATTGATTCTCTGAAAAATTATCTCCTTTAATAAGCTGTATTCCCAATACTTTGAGATAGTTTTCATCACCACTGAATCCTGCAGGTGAATATTGTTTTTCAACTCCATCCTGTTCATATTTCAAAGAGACTAAAAAATGTTCGAGTACAGGCGAGGCACCAACAATAGAAATACAACTGATTGATTTATTTTTCATTAACTCGTCCTTGAAAACTGATACCTTATCAGAGTACTGCCCCGGGAGTCTTACTTCTATTACATTTTTATCAAGTCCAATTGTTTTATTTTGTATGAATTTCATTTGTTCGATAATAATTATTGAACAGATGATCAGAGCTATGGAACTTGCAATTTGGAAAATATTTAGAACCGGTATCTGTACACTTTTGACCTGACTGGTTTGTTCAGCTTTAATGAAATTATTTTTTACCTCAGCATAAACCAGGTATGTGACATACAAAAGTGTTATTATCCATATAAATGCTATAACTGCCATAAAGATGAGGATTTGCTCAGGTTGAAGGATAAACTTCTCTGTGATAGCGCTCCCGGTCAATTTGTTGAAAAATGGAATTAACTCAATCATTATATAGAGACTTACCAGATAGGAAAATCCGATTAAAATTGAATTCTCAAGCATGAAACGGAAAATAATACTGAATCTGGAACCTCCGTTTACATGCCGAATCTTAAATTCCTTAATCCTTACCAGGAATTTGTTAGACAGAATACCCAGATAATTGAAAGTGGCAATACCAAGTATCATTATTCCAATGACTAATGCAACCCACAAATCTGTAATATCTCGACTGGCTTCAACGGCTGATCCACGTGTTGTATCAAAATATGCTTTACTGAGGGGCTCAAGATAATATGGCACAGGAGTGCCAACATTAATAACCGGAATAAACTCTTTCTTCTCTAAAAAGAGTTTTTCCATTTCATCTTTTTTCGATTGTTTTGCAAGTCTGATGTAACAGCGGCTGTCCGATTCTCCTATTGGACGGACCATATCAAAAACCAGCTGGCTGTTATCGACTGGTTTCTTAAAGACCCCAGATACCACCAATTTGTCAGTTTTATTACTATTTACAATTTCAATAACCTTACCCATAGCATCCTCTGAGCCAAAATATTTTTTAGCTAGTTCATCGGATATTACAATATTGTTTTTTGACTCTAACGCTGTAGCTGGGTTGTTGGTAAGTAATTTATAAGAAAAAAAACTGAAAAAATTAATCGAAGTTCTTATTATAGCCGGTTGGTCATAGTAAATTTCATTATTTATAACAATCTTCTGTGAACCAGAATTAGTTATCCGGCAAAAGTCTTCAACCTGTGGAAAATTGGCTTTCATATATTCTGCTGAACCAAACTTGCAATAATAAATTTTTTTGCCCGGGAACCATGGATCGTCACATTTTAAAGCATATATCTGGTCTTTCCTGTTTTGAAAACTGTCTGTTCTCAACTCACGATTTATAAACATGATGATAAGATTAAAACAGGACAACCCCACAGCAAGACTGATTATTACTACCGACGTGTTCAACCGGTCCCTTAAAAGGCTTCTGAATAACTGATTAATTCTCATTGTTTTATAAATCTATTTTTCAAATTCTGTATTAACGTTCATTTACCACTGTTCCAAAAGCCCCCCTGGGCCTACACTGACCATAGTGTCAGTGGGGTGGGGTTCAATCTCCCCTGTGGGGGAGATCCCGCCTTGGAAGGAGAGGGGGTCATTCATACCTTAATGCTTCAACCGGATTCCTCGTTGCTGCTCTCCAACTTTGCCAGCTGACAGTTAACAAAGCAATAGCCAGAGCAATCATTGCTGCCAGAGCAAAAATCCACCAGCTTAGCTCCGTTTTATATGCAAAATTCTGAAGCCATTTGTGCATTGACAACCAGGCAACAGGAGTGGCTACAATGAATGCCAGAACTATCCAATTCACAAAATCCTTATTTAGCAAAACAATTACCTGCATTATTGTAGCACCATTTACCCTGCGCAAACCTATTTCTTTTGTTCTTCTTTCGTTCATACTTAATGACAGACCTAAAATTCCAAGAACGCTTAAAAAGAGTGTAATTGAAGCAAATAGTAAAAAGAGATTCAGTGCTTTATGATCAGAAATATAATAGTCAGCTATTCTGTCACTAAGAAATTTGTACGGAAATACCTGGTCTGGGAAAATTCTCTTCCAGATTTTATCTAACTTATCAATATCGTCTGGCAGTATTTTAAGTCTGCTCCTGCCCGCAGCTCCTGAATATGATAGTTTTATATTCACAGTTCTGTATCCTGCAGGATTGTTTAAAAATACACAAGGTCTTATTTCTTCGTGGAGTGATCCGGAATGAAAATCTTCGACAACACCTGTAATATATAACCTCATACCTCCGGGTCCTTTTATAATAGTTCCAATGGCTTCATCTGAATTTTTGAGACCTATTTCGAGTAAAAATTCTCTATTTAAAATAATTGCCCCTGCAGTATCGTGCAAAGAAAAATTGTGCCCGGCTATCAGCCTGAAGGAATATAAATTTAGATAAGAACTGTCGATTAATTTTATTTCAGCATCAATTCTTTTTTCTTCATTATTTTTATAAAGACTGAATGATGTCCATTGCTGCGATTCGGCAGGTACAACGGAACTATAACTTACCCCCTTAACTCCGGAAATGGAAAACAATTCATTGGATAATGCTGTCAGTTTTGACTTTGGATTCTCCGGTAATCTGGCATAAATGATATTATCAGTATTATAGCCAAGTTTGGAATGATTGATGAAATATATTTGTTTGACAATAAAGAGTGTCGCTATTATAACTGCTTGCGCTACAACAAACTGAAGAATAATACTTGATTTCCCGAAATTGTTTCCCATTCCTGAAACGCCCGAATTACGCCCTCTTAACAGAGAGGATAAGGACCTGAGATTTAAATTAAAGATAGAGAATACAACTGAAAGAACTCCTCCGCTTATCAGTAGTAAAAGAACAAACAATATAGCAGAAAAATTTATCTCAGGAATATATCCCATCTGGATATCGATGAAAGAGTAAAAATTTCTAATAACAGATAATGTCAATTCCAGGCTTAGCAGCAGGGCAAGGGAGTATACGAACAGAGATTCGGTAAGAAACTGAATGAAAATGGATACAGGTTTGCTACCCAGGATAATCTTTAGTGCAATTTGTTTATTCTGCTTGAAAGTTTCAGCCAGAAAAAAGTTACTGTAATTGAAACATGCTATCAGAAAAATAAAACTTCCGATAACAGTCAGGGCCAATAGTAATCCACCACTTACAGTGCGGTTATTATAGTTACCAAACCTGGCTTCTTTGTGTACCTGTGAGAGAGGTTGTAATTTAAAGAGTCGTCGCTCAGCATAATCACCATCTGCATGAGGAGAATAAAGCTCTTTGAATTTCTTTTCGATTGATTCTCTATCGCTCTTCTTATTTAAAACAACATAACATTGAAAATTATCGGAAAGATTTCCCCAGTCAGTTGCGGATCCGGGATTAAGCTTCTCATAATAAGTAGGCAAGGACAGGATAACTTTAAACGGGAAATCGGTATTTTTTGGAAAATTCTGAATTACACCTTCGACTGTAAATCTCGTTCCAAACAATATAATATCCCTGCCAAGAGCATCATCATCTGAAAATAGTCTTTGTGAAGTTTCCTCGGTAATCACAGCAGTAAATGGTTGTTCCAGAACCTTCCTGCCCTCGCCTTTCAGCCATTTTATACTAGCATTCCCAAAATCAAAAACTTCAAAAAATGAAGGTTCAGTAAAGACAACGCCATCCTCAAGAACAAATGACTTTTCAACGGTATTTTCCTGTGCGGGGAGTACGATTTTCTGACCATAAACGTAAAACATGGTAACAACATTTTGTAAATCAGGGATATTCCTTTTAATCTCCTCCGGGAAGGCTGAAAAGACTCCTGTCCGGTATTCCAATCCACCGGTTGTGTACTCTAGTCCTGAAGTAACCCGCACAACTCTGAAGATATTTCTATTTTGAGAATGTGTTTTATCGAAGCTCCGTTCATAATTTATCTTTGTGTAGATAACAAAACAACTGGTCAATCCAATGGTCAGTCCAATAAAAATAAGCAGGTTTGATTTTAAATTCCTTGAAATTCTACGTATTGCAACTTTTAAGTATAGTCCGCTCATAATCAGGGTTATTTATTTCAGATTCGTTTTATTCATACCTGAGTGCTTCAACCGGATTCCTCGTTGCTGCTCTCCAGCTTTGCCAGCTGACAGTGAGTAATGCAATACCAAACGCTAT
>Ga0315542_1000211_pt1 | contig 34719 bp, 23 predicted proteins | sample SalMarSW160120MG_FD_202541 | JGI IMG/M metagenome (GOLD analysis project Ga0315542, IMG submission 202541) | Salt marsh sediment microbial communities from the Plum Island Ecosystem LTER, Massachusetts, United States - Salt Marsh Sediment SW1601-20 ...
TAACAGGAATAATACCATAGAAAATTCCATGAGAAATATCGCTGATACTAATAATAAACTCGGTATATATTCTGCAGAACTTATTGATGGTAAATGGACAAACATTAAACCTTTTAAATATAACAATTCTATTTATTCTTTTGTTACACCATCACTTACTCCTGATGGGAAAAGAATTTATTTTGCTTCAGATATGCCCGGGGGTATTGGCGGAATGGATCTGTACTACTGCGACATGCGTAATGATGGGTGGGATACTCCTGTGAATCTGGGTCCGGTTATTAATACGCAAAGAAATGAGTCCTTCCCTTTCGCCTGTAAATATGGGAAACTCTATTTTGCTTCAGACGGACATAAGGGGCTTGGCGGAAAAGACCTGTTCTATACCCAGGAGATAAATGGGGAATGGATAGAGCCTGTTCATCTCGATTCAGCAGTTAACTCTTCAGCTGATGATTTCGGGATCGTTCTGGATTCAACACTTGAGAACGGGTATTTTTCATCAAACCGTTTAAAAACTGACGATATATTCAGTTTCAGCGCAGCTCCGGTTGAATTTACGAATTGCGATAGCCTGAAGGAGAACAATTATTGTTTTACTTTTTATGATGAACATCAACGGCTTACAGACACTGTGCCGGTGGTCTATCAATGGGACTTTGGGAATGGTATATTGAGGATTGGCCCGGAAGTGCAGCATTGCTTCCCCGGTCCAGGACATTATTTGGTTAAGCTGAGCATCAAAGATGAATTAACCGGCAACACTATAGCAGAACAGGTTGAATACAAAGTGAATCTTGAGAATATCAACCAGGCTTATATCAATTCTTATAACGTAAGTATTGCTGATAAATCAATATCTTTCGAAGGAATAATAACAGATCTTAAGGGTATTAAGATTACGGACTTTTTTTGGGATTTTGGAGACGGTTTTAAACCAGGCGGACCCAATATGAGTACAACTTTTAAAAAGAAAGGGGTCTATACGGTCAGGTTAGGACTATTTGGTGAAAAAGATACTGCCGGGATTATTCCCAAAATATGTGTTATGAAGAAAATAAATATATATGACGACTTTGAGAAATTTACATTAAAAGGGGGGGGGAAAGATGCAGAATTAATTGAAAAAACTGATTCTGCATTAACCCTTGACAAAACATTACAAATAAGATCATATTTTATGGACAATCTGTCGGGACGTCAAAAAGGGAAAATTGAAGGGGTATTTAATAAATACGGAAATAAAACACTCCAATTTGATCAGAATGGCATTAAGCCTGCCTCTTTTAAATTTCTCGATGATATCATAACCCTTTTAAAAAATAATACTGAGATAAAGCTTGAGATTGTTCTGTATTCAGAGAAAAACGAAATGATTGATGGTAAAATGCTGCTGGCTGAAGAATGGGCGAGGGAATTGTCATTCTATTTTAAAAACAAGGGAACTGATATGAATTCATTTCACAGTAAAGGCTTTGTCCTTTCAGACCAGATGATTAATCCGTTTATTCCTGAAAACAAAACTATCAATGGAGAAATAGAATTTATATTTATGAATAAATAAAAAAGAAGCCTTGGCTAAATATGCGATTATCATATTATTTTTTCTGCACGCTTTCGCAAAAGCCTTTTCACAATCTGCCCCGGCAGCAGACGAGAATATCCCCTACCTCATGACTTTTGGAGGAAACGCTGACCCATCATGGGGCGACGATGACTCTCGTCAGATATTCTTTTGCCTCATTCCTTCATCACAGACGAATGCCGTATATATACGGGTATATGATCCAGATACAGGAGGGAGCCTTGATGAATTAAAGGGAGATTTCAATACAGTTGTAAACTTTTCAATATATGGAGGCATAGGTTGCTGGTCAGATACTGCAGCACAGAGTGTTCACCCCTCTGGAAATTACAAGAGCGGATACTTATTATCATCAAAATCATTTGGAGCAGACCCTAAATATGACAGGAAGTGGTATAGTTTTGGCCCTTTTAATCCCTCCGAGGGAGAGTATGCTGAAATACTCGGTGGACATGTCTTTAAAATCATTGCTCAGGGAGTATCGGGGGATGATGGTAATTTATACAGATACTTTCTTAGTACCAGCCCTGAAGAGAATATTCCGGTGGAAGGAGGTAACTTTTTCACCTATAAATATCATTTCAGGTTATCTGACGATCAAAATCGCGTTTGCCAAATATATCCTTATGTTGATGATAAAACGATCTCTGTTCAGGTTTCGGATTTTGACTGGGATAATGATGGAACTATCCGGATATTTTCTGTTTCCAAGAATGGCCTTTTTTGCAATGTTTCAGGAGAAAACAACTGGGCTATGAGCGAATTCCCGATTATGGCTGAAGAGAAGAATAGCACCATTGAGATCCAGTTCACAAAAAATAAATCCATACAGGTTAAAAACAATAATGTGGTAGTCACTATCAGGAATCAATATGGAGTTTCATTGCCATTTTATGTTGTTCCTATCGGTGGCATCCCTGTTTATTCTCCGAAAATACGGATGAAATGATTTGTAAGAAATACCTCACACTCATAAAATGTTGCTAATAGCAAAAATTCCTATTAAGACTCATTTGATCCGAAAAGGGCTATTGCTCCTTTTATGTACCTGGCTAACTGGCAAAGCAATCGCACAGGATTACAATTTTCATAACTTCAGTTCGGAAGATGGGTTAGCCCAGTCATATGTTTATTCAATAATTCAGGATGTTCATGGTTATTTATGGATTGGCACGGGAAATGGATTATCGAGATATAACGGATTTAAATTCGATTATTTTACAACAAGTGACTCATTGGCTGATAATTTTATAACCTGTGGTTTTAGAGATAAAGGATACCTGTTGTTTGGCCACATGAACGGGAAGTTATCAAAATTTGATGGTAAAAAGTTTCATGTTGTCCCTACCCCACAAACTAATTCAAGCCCCATTACACATTTTACAAAAAGTCCTGATGGAATAATATGGGCAAGTACCTATTCGGATGGTTTGCTGAAACTGGGTAATGAAAAAACAGTAACAGAACACTATTTATTTAAAGACCCGACAACAATTACAACATTTGAATTTCTTAATGATAATGAGTTGATTGCAGGTACAAATAAAGGTTTGTTTTATATCAAATTAAACAAACCAGGTGAAATTGAAATTGTCGGGACTGTCCAGGAGATTCCCGAATCTAAAGTGGTCAGCATATTTAAAATGAACGACAACTCCGGATATTATATTGCTACCGAAAGTGATGGCATTTTTCGACTTACATATGAGGCTAGTCTCTTTAAGGTATCAAAATTAACTGCAGATCAGGATTTTGACTTAACAAATATACAGGATCTTTTTGAAGACAGTGAGTCAAATTTATGGATAGCTTCAAAGGGCATTGGTTTGTTCAAAATAATCCATCCTAAGACAAAAGAAATAGCTAAGATCATCCATTTTAATAAAAGCACAGGATTTGTTACAAACAATGTAAAAACTGTTTATGAAGACCGTGAAGGGAATATCTGGAGTGGCAATTATGGTGAAGGATTAACACTGATTACACCTAAAACTTTTTCGGTATGGAAATTTAACAACCCATTATATGGCAATAACATATTTTCAATCTGTATCGATCAGTATTTCAGGTGGATAGGTACTGAAAACGGCTTGCTAAAAATGGATGTCTCATCGGGCAAAATTATCAAATTCTACAGCAAAGGCAGCGGTCTGCCCAAGGATACGGTCACTGCCATCTACTCCGAAAGCAGTAAAGAAATTTGGATCGGAACCGGAAAAAATGGTTTGTACAGAATGAATGTTAAGAATGAAAAAATTTACAGATACCCATATGCAAACGGAGTACTTGAAAACTCGATAACCAATATCACCGGCAAAGAAGGTCAGTTGTGGATAGGTACACAAAAAGGCTTATTCAGTATTAATTCCGTTACAAATAAGATTCATTTATATTCAATTAACCAGGGCGGGTTACCGCATAATTTCATAAACTGCTTATATTTAGATAGTAAAAACAAGCTATGGGTCAGCACACTCGGGAATATGCTGGCCTTCATAATGGATGAGAAAGTCAATAAGACACCTGTAAATGCAAGAAGCGGAATTTTGACGCTGGGCCCCATCACTGAAGATAAAGATTCCAGGATCTGGATAGGGACAAAAGGAAGCGGTGTTTTTTTGATAGAATCGGATTCAATTGCCAATCTTACTGCCAGAGAAGGCCTGTTATCCAGTTATTGCTACTCGATTATTTGTGATGATAATAATAACATATGGATCGGCCACAAAGGTGGATTAAGCAGGATAAGGACTAGCGATTTTTCAATTAAACCCATCCAGCATATTGAAAATATAACTGATAGCTACAATTTCAATTCAAATTCAATAGCTAAAGATAGTAATGATAGAATCTGGTTTGGTTCAAATGAAGGCATTATTGAATATTCTCCACCAAAGGATTCTTCTCATTTTTTATCACCTGTATTAGGAATTACTTCCATTAAGATAAATGGTGAAGAAACAAATTACAGCAATAAAATCGTACTTTCTCCCGGTAATTACAAAATAAGTATTGATTATCTGGGGATCAGTTTAAAAGAGCCTGCACTTGTTACATATCAATACAAATTGGAAGGATATGATCAATGGTCAGAAATCACAAAAAACACAAACATAACTTACAGTCATTTAACCGAGGGGAATTATACATTCATATTAAAAACTTCCAGTGGAGATGGTGCCATATCAGAAAAACCTTTGACAATAAATTTTATCATTAATAAGCCGTTATGGAAAAAATGGTGGTTTTATCTGATTAATGTTTCTATACTGATCCTCCTTACTTATTCTTATGTTAAGAGACGCGAACATAAATTCCTGGTTGAGAAAAGAATTCTGGAAGAAAAAGTCCGGGAACGGACGTCTGAAATCCGGGCTCAGAAAAATGAAATTGAGCTGCAGAGGGATACGATTACCAAAAAGAATGCCAGTATAACTTCAAGCATTGAATATGCGAGCCACATACAGAATGCGGTTCTGCCTCCGTCAGATAACATTGATACATTATTCCCGGACAATTTTATCCTTGCAAAACCGAAAGATATTGTTAGCGGTGATTTTTACTGGCTGTCAGAAAAGGATAACAAAATTGTATTTACTGTGGTTGATTGTACCGGGCATGGAGTGCCGGGAGCTTTCATGAGCATTCTGGGAATTACTTTATTAAACGAAATAGTAAATATTCTTGGAATAACCAGACCGGATGCCATTGTCACAAGACTTCGGGAAAAAGTTATTCGCTCCCTTCAGCAAAACAGGGAAGCCGTTCTTACCTTTGATGGAATGGACTTAGCTCTGTGCGTCCTGGATAAAAATCAAAAAAAAGTTCAATATACAGGTGCGATGAATAATATTGTTTTTATCCGCAACGGGAACATAGAAATATTAAATGCAGATCGTTTTTCTGTTTCTTCTTCCTATGGTCCGCTTTTCCCTTTTACAATGAAAGAAATTGATTATCTGCCCGGAGACACTTTTTACCTGTTTTCTGATGGATATCAGGATCAGTTTGGCGGAGAATTCGATAAAAAATTTCTAAGTAAAAACTTTTACCTGACACTGCTGGAAATTCATAAATTGCCAATGTCAAACCAAAAGGAATTACTGGAGGAAAAAATAAATAAATGGATGGCAGATCATATACAAACTGATGATATAACTGTAATGGGAATTCGTTTATGAAAAAATCTTTATTGATCTTTATCGTGTTTATTATATTTGCATCTGCATATTCCCAGAAATCAGTTTCGGTTGTATCTGCAGTTGACCTTAACAGATACAAGGGCTTCTGGTATGAAATTGCACGTCTGCCTAATTTCTTTGAAAGAAAATTAAAATGTACTTCAGCCACATATACACTTCGTGATGATGGCAAAATAACGGTTGTCAACGAGGGTAATTATATTTCAGATCCTCAGAGAACCTCTTCGGTAAAAGGTGTTGCCTGGATTCCTGATAAAAATAGTCCGGCTAAACTTAAGGTGCAGTTTTTCTGGCCTTTTTCAGGTGACTACTGGATTATGTATCTGGATAAAGATTACAGGTATGTGCTTGTAGGAGAACCTGCATTGAAATATCTGTGGATCCTTTCCAGGGAAAAGACAATGGATGAAGAGACCTACAAAATGCTTTTGCAGAAAGCTGTCGATAGCGGATACAATGTTGATTCGATAATCAGGGTTGAACAGGACTGTGATTTACTATTATCTAATACTTTCCATTAAAAATCAAAAACATCCCTGCAGCAATAGCAGCACCAGCAAGAGGGCCTAAAATCGGGACCCACGAATATCTCCAGTCACTGTCGCGTTTGTTTGGTATTGGGAGAAAAAAGTGCATAATCCTAGGTCCAAGATCTCGTGCAGGATTAATTGCATAACCTGTCGGCCCTCCCAGAGAAAGGCCAATCCCGAGAACAACAAGTGCAACCGGGAGTGCGTTTAGTGCCCCTAATCCAACATCAGGCTTAGCCATAAACAGTACAGCCAGTGCCAGCACATATGTTCCTATTATCTCCGTAACAACATTATACCAGTAACTTCTGATATTTGGACCCGTGCAGAATACTGCAAGCTTTAAATCAGCGTCATCGGTAGCATCAAAATGTTTCTTATATGCCAGCCATGCCAGACCTGAACCGAACATAGCTCCAAGTAACTGGGCGCTCACGTACAACGGTAACAAAGCCAGGTCAAATTTATGTGCCAGAACGAGTGCCAGAGTAACAGCTGGATTTAGATGGGCGCCGCTAATAGGTGCTGCCACCAGAACACCTGTAAAAACACCTATTGCCCATCCGAAGGAAATTACAATCCAGCCACTGTTATTACCCTTGGTCTTGCTCAGGAGAACGTTGGCTACGACTCCACTTCCGAAGACAAGGATCATGGCTGTCCCGAAAAACTCAGCAAAAAATGCATTCATATTTTTAATTATTAATTAATTGTATAAATATTTGTATGTGCAGGGACGTTGCATGCAACGTCCCCCCAATTCAATTATATTATTTTTAATTGGAATCGTCGGCCCAGGCTTTTGCTGCATTTACTGCCCTGTGCCACCCCTTAATTAGTGATTGGATCTCATCGGCTTTTAATTGCGGAGAGAAAATGCGATCAACCTGCCACTGCTGCCTGACCTCTTTTATTCCGCTCCAGTAGCCTACAGCCAGCCCGGCAAGATAGGCAGCTCCCAGGCCGGTTGTTTCAGTTATCTTTGGACGAACAACCTTTGCCTGTAACAAATCTGACTGAAATTGCATAAGCTGGTTATTCACGGTCGCACCTCCGTCAACGCGCAACTCCCTTATATCAATGTCTGAATCTTTTTGCATTGCCTGCAGAACCTCAAGGGTCTGGTAGGCTATGCTGTCGAGAGCAGCACGGGCAATATGGGCAGAAGTTGAGCCCCTGGTTATACCTACAAGAGTACCTCTAGCGTGCTGATTCCAGTGTGGTGCACCCAACCCGGCAAAGGCAGGAACAAAATAAACTCCTTCGCTGTTTTTTACCTTTGCAGCCAGTTTCTCCACATCACCCGATTGCGTGATAATACCAAGACTGTCGCGAAGCCATTGAACAACAGCTCCGGCAATGAATATGCTACCCTCAAGAGCATATTGTGTATCATTACCAATTTTCCAGGCTATAGTTGTTAAAAGCCTGCTTTTTGATTCGATTGGCTTGTTTCCAATGTTCATCACCATAAAACATCCTGTCCCGTATGTGTTCTTAACCATCCCCGGTTCTATGCACATTTGTCCGAACAGTGCTGCCTGTTGATCTCCGGCAATACCCGCAACAGGTATTTGAGTTGAAAACTGACCTTCAGTATTTCCATATACCTCGCTCGACGATTTTACTTCAGGCAACATACCCGAGGGAATATTGAAAATTTCAAGCAGTTCTTCATCCCATTTAAGAGTATGAATATTAAACAGCATGGTCCTTGAAGCATTTGTAACATCTGTTACATGCAGCTTACCCCGTGTCAGATTCCAGATAAGCCATGAATCCACCGTTCCGAATGCAAGCTGACCTTCATCGGCCAGTTTTCTCGCACCTTTTACATTATCAAGGATCCATCTTATTTTAGTAGCGGAGAAATAAGCATCTATTATTAGTCCTGTTTTTTCAAGAATGATACGGCTGTGTCCATCCTTTTTCAGCTGATCACAAAAATCTGCTGTGCGCCGGTCCTGCCAGACAATTGCATTATGAACCGGCTTGCCTGTTTTTCTGTTCCAGACAACTGTAGTCTCGCGCTGATTGGTAATCCCGATAGCGGCAATATTTACACTCTCAATACCAGCTTTTGTAATAGCTTCGAGTGCCACTCCTGCCTGAGTTGACCATATTTCTTCAGGATCATGTTCAACCCATCCGGGTTTAGGGTAATGCTGTGTAAATTCCTTCTGGGCAGTAACCATCGGAAGACCATTCCTGTTGAATATAATCGCACGGGAACTTGTTGTTCCCTGGTCGAGTGCCAATATAAATTTTTCCATATATTGCTGATTATTAGTTGAATGTCGGATTTTTATAAATAGTTTCTAACTAATTGATTATATGCTTCGACCTGTTCATTCTTCCATTTCTGGTCATAACCAAATTCCTCAGCCATCAAAATTGCAATTTCTTCAGCGATCTCCGCACTTGCCCGTGCATTTAAAAATAATGCCCTTGTTCTTCTTGCTAGGATATCTTCAATAGTGACCGGCATCTCATTTCCGCAGATCCAGATTATTTCAGCCTTTGTATATGGAAGACGCTCATCAATTTTAGCCCCCAGTTCCGGCTTTTCGCTGATCATTTTCTCAATATCCGGCAACCCTTCTCCATAAATATGAAACCTGCCCCCAGGAATGCTCATGTCCAGGGAAGTAAGACAGAGGGCTGAGGTGATACATTTCCTTTTATTCAGGACACCGGCATTTATGCCTTTGTCAATCGTTTCTTCAGCCATTCGCCTGTAAGTTGTCCATTTCCCTCCAATAATTGTTAACAGACCTGAAGACGAAAGTGTTATCTTATGTCTTCTTGAAACTTCCTTTGTCGAGGCCGGATTATCAGGATTTGCAGCCAGGGGACGCAAGCCGGCAAATATACATAGTACATCTTCCCTGCGGGGAGGTTTTACAAGATATTTTTCAGCAGTATGCAAAATAAAACTTATTTCTTTTTCAAGCGCCACAGGTTCTAAACTCACTGTATTAAGAGGGGTATCTGTGGTACCAACTACAACTTCATCATACCATGGTATTGCAAACAGGACTCTCCCATCGTCAGTTTTTGGTATCATTATCGCCGAATCGCTCTGAAGAAAAGATTTTTCAAGAACAATATGGACACCCTGGCTTGGCTTTATCGTAGATCTTGCTGAAGGATTATCCATTCTGGCTATATCATCGGCGAATACACCCGTTGCATTTATTACCAGGTTTGCCCTGAGAGTAAAATTTTCATCCGAAACCATATCCCTGGCTTTTACCCCGTTTATCCCGCCCTTTTCATCCTTAAGAAGGCTGGTTACTTTACAATAATTAAGCACTATACCTTTGTTTTCAACACACGATCTGGCAAGGGCGAGGGCCATCCGTGAATCGTCAAATTGCCCGTCGTGATAAACAACCCCTCCTTTTAATCCTTCCTTCTTCAGCAGCGGTAGCCTGGTCAGAGTTTTTTCACGGTTAATGAAATAAGATTTGCCCATGCTTAACCTGCCGGCCATAAGATCATAAAATTTCAAACCTACTGTATACATGATAACATCCCATATAGTATAAACGGGAATTATAAATTCCTGATTGAATGTAAGATGAGGGGCATTCCTGAGCATTATCCCGCGTTCGTGCAATGCTTCCATAACCAACAGCAGGTCTCCCTGTGCCATATATCGTACGCCTCCATGCACCAGTTTTGTACTCCTCGAAGAAGTGGCTTTGGCAAAATCAGATTGTTCGAGCAGCAGGGTTTTATATCCCCTTGAAGCACCATCAAGAGCAACTCCCAACCCTGTTGCCCCTCCTCCGACAACAATTATATCCCATATTGTACCAGGTTGATTTTTTAATTCCCCGAGCAAAGACTGGCGGTTCATGTCTGTCTGATTTTGAATAATAATTATACGGAGAATTTTCGAAAAAACAAAAACCATTTCGAGGTTCCGATTTCGAGGTTCCGACTTCGGGCTTTCAACTTCGGTCTTTCTTTTTTAAAAATTTAATAACTTTATCCGTCTTTAAGTGTTCTCCAATTAATTAATTCAGTAATTATGAAAAAAGTAATCTTGTCGTTTGCAATAATATTCCTGGTCATATTTAATATTTCAGCCCAGTCAGGGAAGAAGGCATTGTTAATAATTGATATCCAGGATTTTTATTTCCCCGGAGGCAAGTCAGCGCTGGTAGAACCTGAAACAGCAGCTGCGAATGCCGCCCTGTTGCTTGCAGACTTCAGAGAGAAAAACCTACCTGTAATCTTTGTTCGCCATAATTACGAACCTGGCGGCAAAATAAACGATCTTGTAAAACCTTTACCTGCTGAAAAGATAATTTCCAAGGATGAAGTGAACTGTTTCCTGCATACAGATCTTGCTGATTATCTGAAAACAAATAATATAGACACACTTGTAATTTGTGGCATGCAGACTCATATGTGTGTCGAAGCGGCCACAAGAGCCGCAAGCGATCTGGGATTTAAATGCATCCTCATCCATGATGCGTGTGCCACGAAAGACCTGAAATTCGGAGATAAGATAATAAAAGCAGAAGACGTTCACTATTCAACCCTGAGCACACTGAAAAGCTACGCCCTTGTTGAAAGCACAAAGGAGTACTTAAAGAAATAATAGTTTTCGCCTGTTCAACTCACCAGGCCAGCTGTCAGATTTTAAATTTAAGACAGGACGGAGTCTCAATTTTGCATTCTCTATCTGTTGGAGCCGGCAGCCCTGTTTTTTCATCTATTTTGAAAAGAACAATGTTTCCGGATTTTTGATTTGCAACCAGGAGAAATTTACCCGAAGGATCGATCACAAAATTTCTTGGCCAGTCGCCTCCGCAGGGAGTTCGTCCTGCAACTGTCAGTTTGCCATCAGGCTCAATCTTAAAAGTAACAATGTCGTTTTCTCCCCTGTTTGAGCCATATAAATATTGACCATTATTCCCGATGTGAACATCAGCGCAAAAACTCTCTCCCTGAAATCCTTCCATTAAAGTTGATTGGGATTGAAGCAGCTTAAGCAAACCGTTTTCATCAACATCAAAGACTGAAATGGTGGAATTAAGTTCACATATCACATACAATTTTGTGCCTGTTGAATTGAAAACGAAATGTCTTGGTCCTGTTCCTTCCGGAAAAGTCACTACACCATCCTTAACCTGATTAAGCTGTCCTGAGACTTTATCAAAATCATAAACAACAACTCTGTCAAAACCAAGATCGGTCAGATAAACTTTTTTCCCTTCAGGGTCAAATGAAATCATGTGAGGATGGGATACTTTCCCCGAATCGCTTACAAAAAGTATTGTATCTGTCACATTTTCAGGCAATCCTTTATTATCCAGCCTGACAACAGCCACAGAGCTGCTGGAATAATTTGCCATCAGCAAAAAATCTTCATCCGGGGACAATGAAATAAAACATGGCCCCCCGTCAGGAACTACCAGGTCTTTGAGTTTTTCAATAGCTCCTGTCTGCTCATCATAACTTAAAGCGGTTACACCTCCCGCCTTTTCACCCTTGAAATCCATTACTTCATTGGCAGCATATATATAGTCGTATTTTTTTGAGATACAGAAATAGGAAGGATCCGGACCTGCATCAGATTCCGAAACAGTTTTAAAGTCCCCGGTCTGGAGATTCAGGTTATACAGATATAATCCATTAGATCCGCCAGTATCGGTGTATCTCCCGGCAAAAAGCCTTATAGCAGGTTTGCTGCATGAAGTCACTAATATCATGATTAGAAATAAAGTAAGAATTAACTGGTTTAGTTTTTTCATTTTGGCTAAGTTAAATTCAGGTGAATTAAATTTTTATACTTCAAAACTATCACATTCCCTGTAGGCCTGTATAACCCGTTCCTCACCTTCTTTGGATTTTATACTGACCCCATGCTCCATGCACAAAACACCTTCATAACCCCGGCTATAGATATATTTAAACACATTTTTGAAGTTAATCTCGCCTGTGGTTGGTTCATTACGGCCCGGGGTATCTCCAAGATGGAAAGCAGCTATTTCGCTCCAGGCTGCCTCAATATTTGGTATAAGGTTACCTTCGGTTATCTGCTGGTGATAAATATCGTCAACTATCTTGCAAACAGGTCTGTTAACAGCCCTGCAGATCTCATACGCCTGCGGAATCCTGTTCAGGAAGAGTCCAGGATGATCATGAAGAGTATTCAGAGGTTCAAGTACAATTATCAACCCTGCCGGTTCCATAATATCGCAGCAGTATCTCAGGTTATCAACCACATTTGCAGTCTGGTAATCGCGGTGTAATCTCTCGTCATATCTCCCGGGAACCACCAGTGCCCATTTTACACCGGTCCGTTTGGCCACTTCAACTCCTTCCTTCATCTTATTAATGAGCATATCGCGTACTTCAGGCTTATTCAGAACAAACGAAGTAAATGAAAAATCAGCGTACAATACGAAAGGTCCAAGTTCCATTCCCAGTCGATTCATTTCATTTGCTATTTTTACCTGATCCTCCACAGGTCGGCTCATAAGCCCGTTGTCGAACATGGCCCGGAAACCCATATCATGACAGAACCTTATATTATCAATTAAATCATCTCCTGCATGCTCATGAAACATTCCAAAGGGAGGAGCATACTTCAGCTTAAAAGGGGCAATTGCATCTGTTGTTTTTTGTGGTTTCATGGCAACAGAGGTACCAAAAACTGCAGGAGCAGCTAAAATAGCGGCTCCTGTAGCAGTGGCTTTTTTAATGAAATTTCGTCTTGAAAAATACATAGATCCAGTAATTTTTCAAATATTATTTATCCTCAGTCGTTTCAGGAACATAAGCAATACCCGGGAGAGGAACAGATTTGTCGATATCAACCGGACCCCAGTCAAATACTTTTGGTCCAAGTTTTAGGTCTGAGTTCATCATCTCATCGTACGTAGTCTCTTTCCCGGTATATGCTGATATACGGCCCATAATACCTATCATGGTGGAGATGGCAGTATTTTCTGCTTCATTTATAGGCTTCCCTGTACGGATAGCAGTTACAAGATCAATATGTTCCTGTACGTAAGGATCAACACTTACCTGTCCTGTGGATTTACCATCTTTATCGAGGGGATAGTCATATTTCCAGACCTCATTTCCTGTAAGATCAAGAATAGAGTTACGGCAATTTGATGACCCTTTTGTACCCTGTATATGTTCGGAAACATTATTCACACAGCCATCAATCTGGCGGCACATGCTATGGAAATGAATCCCGTTTTCAAATACAAAATCAACGCTGAAGTTATCATACTGGTCTCCTGTAACTCTGCGAAGTCTCGATCCGAAACCAACGGCTTTTACAGGATGCGATCCGGTAAACCAGTCCATTACATCGAGGTTATGGACATGTTGTTCTACAATGTGATCGCCTGATAACCATGTCCAGTTTACCCAGTTGCGTATCATATATTCCATTTCGCTCCATTTAGGATTCGGGTCCCGATGCCATAATTTGCCACCGTTCCAGTATACGTTACCTCCTGTAATCTCACCTACAGCACCTTCGGCAACCTGCTGCCAGGCCGCAATATAGTCGCGCTGATGACGACGCTGAGTTCCTGTAACAATACAAAGATCCATACCTTTAGCTTTCTGGGCAGTGGCCATAATTGACCTGGCACCCTGAGGGTCAACACATACAGGTTTTTCAGCAAATACGTGTTTTTTGGCCTGTATTGCAGCTTCCAGTATCTGGGGACGGAAGAAAGGTGGTGTGGCAGTAATGATTATATCAACTCCTGAATCGATAACTTTCTGGTAAGCATCGAAACCGACATAACAATTTTCCACAGGTACCTCCTGCCCTTTTTGTTTTAATATTTCACTTCTGCAGGAGTCAATACGGTCCTGGAAAGTGTCTCCCAATGATACAATCTGAAGGTTAGGGCCGGCACTCAGAAAATTAATCGCAGCACCTGTGCCACGTCCGCCGCAGCCTATCAGACCAGCCTTAAGAACAGGTCCGTCCGGTGCCTGGTCGAGCATTGCCGGTACAGCTACAACTTTCTTTGTTTCGCGGGCGCAACTGGTTATAATAGAAGGAGCAATTACACCTGCTACTCCTGCAACTGCTGCCTTGCCCAGGAATTTACGTCTAGAAATACTTGATTTTTTCATCTTACGTTAGTTTTATTATAACTGAAAGAAATTTAATTGTATAAGCAAATAATGGAATGTAACCAAATGTAAATATATACAGTTAAAAAAGCAAATATTTGACCCTCTTTAATCCTTTTTAACACAAGCAGAATGTCAATTTATAATGTGTTGCTCAATTTAAAATACATATTCGGAATCAGGATGGTAAATGATGCCAATTTTTATTACTTTTCGATCGAAATTATCAAAAATTACAACACAAAGTCGCACAAAGGGAAATAATCAGGAAATATTACAGACAGGAGATAAATGAAACAGCATCGTATATATTACTTGTATTTTATTATTGCGTTATTTTGCTTTTCCGGTTGCGGCAAAAAGCCACATGGTGATATTTCTTTAATGGATAATCTCCCTGTACTTGAACCTGATTATTCAGATGTTACCATACCTCCAAACATAGCTCCACTAAATTTTAATATTAAGGAACCAGGGAAGATCTCTTTTGTAAAATTTACTGCCGCCTCAGGGCCCGAAATTGACATCTATTCAAGATCAGGGGAAATTCGTATTCCTGAAAAAAGATGGAAGAAAATGTTAGAGAACAATAAGGGGAAAGAGTTTAAGATCGATATCTTTTCAAAGGATGACCAGGGGAACTGGTTTAAATATAAGACAATTACCAATAATATTGCATTGGAACCTGTTGATCCTTACCTTTATTACCGTTTGTTATATCCCGGATACGAGAGCTGGACTGAATTAAGTATTGACCGGCGTGATCTTGAAAGTTTTCATTCCCCGACGCTGATAGAAAACAGTGTCGTAGATGAAAATTGTGTTAACTGTCACTCTTTCAATAACACAGGCAAAAATGATGACTTCCTTTTTCATATGAGGGGAACCATGGGAGGTACTTATTTTTATTCCGGAGGGAAGTTCAAAAAAATAAACCTCAAGACAAAAGAAATGAAAAACGGCGCTGTCTATCCTCGGTGGCATCCTTCAGGAAAATTTGTTGCCTTTTCTTCAAATAAGATTATTCAGCGTTTTCACTCTGCCGATAATAAGAAAGTTGAAGTGAGTGACCTTGCCTCATCACTTGTACTTTATGATATAGATAAAAATGAAATAATGAACATCGATTTAGCCGATAAAGACAAATTTATGGATACGTATCCGGAATGGTCTCCTGACGGACTATATCTGTATTTCTGCAGGGCAGATCAGATAGGCGAAAACTATGATTATAAACAGATTAAATATAATCTTTACCGGGTTCCCTTTAATACTGAAAAGCGTTCTTTTGGTGAAGCAGAACTGGTCTTTGATGCCTCTTCGGAAAATAAGAGTGTATCATTTCCAAGGATTTCTCCTGATGGCAGGTTTCTGGTGATAACTGTTGCCGATTATGGTTGTTTCCCGATATGGCATAAAGAGGCTGATCTTTACTCCGTGGATCTGACGACATCGAAAGTAAACAAGCTCAGTCTTAACAGCGATTTTGCAGACAGCTATCACTCATGGTCGTCAAACAGCAGATGGCTGGTATTCAGCAGTAAGAGAGGTGACGGTCTCACAGCCAGGCCATATATTTCATATATTAAAGAAGACGGAACTTCTGATAAGCCATTTATTCTTCCACAGGAAGATCCGGAGTTTTACAACCAGTTCCCAAAAAGCTTCAATGTCCCTGAATTTTCGACAGAAAAAATTGATCTCAATCCCGGGGAGATACGGAATCTTGCCAAAACAGCAGCAATCCAGGCTAAGTGGCGTGAAAAATAAAAAAGAGTTTATTTAACTCATAATGAATAAAACAAAGTCCTATAACTCTCTCTCTCTTTCCTGGTTACCTTATTTCGTGTTTTTTACAGGAGTATTTATTTATTTCTGTTTTTTTGCTGATTATATATTTTTTTACCAGGAGAAATCTTCTCTTTTCATTTTTTCACATGATTTCCTGTCAGAAAACCTTCATCAGCCGGGAGGACCATTAATTTACGCGGGAAAATTTTTGACCACATTCTTTTATTATCCTTTTGCGGGGGCTCTTATTGTAGCGACTACACTTACACTTATCGTTTATCTGATTTCAAAGATCATTATAATATTAAATGGCACAAAGGCACAGCGGCTTAATGGCGCAATGGCTATGTCGTTTATTCCGGGTATTGCGCTGTTCTATCTTCAGACAGATTACAGGTTTTTGCTTTTTAACAGTCTTGGCATTCTTACTCAGTTGGCATTTTTATATTTGGTAATCAGATATTTAAAACATTTCAGGGGATGGCTTCCTGTGGTAATTTCTCCTCTCTGGTATTTTCTGACCGGCAGTTTTGCATGGATTTTCTTATTATTTCTGACGTTATATCTTGCATTTGTTATAGAGAAAAAAGGTTGGTCGAAAATCATTGTCTTATGGATACTAAATATTCTGACTTTTTACATATCAAAAGAATTTCTTTTCTTTCAATCCGGGAAAACCCTGCTGATCTTTCCTCTTACAGAATTAATTACCGGTTATCAGTCAATAATTTTCCTTTCTGTTGCTGTTTTTACAGCAATACTTCCCGTAATAACCAGAATAAAACTGTCCTCTCCGGCTAATTTGAAGATTTCAGCCCTGGCATTTAACCTTATAATAACATCCCTCCTGATAATTATTCTTGCTGCTGTTGGTTTTCAGAAGTCCGATAATAAAACAAAGCAGTACTTTCATGTTGAAAAACTATTTTATCAGGATAAATATAATGAAGTTATTGCTTACAATACAGAACATCATCCGACCAATATTTTAACTATCTTTTTAAATAATATTGCTCTCTGTGAAGAAGATAAGCTGGATGACATGCTGTTCGATTTTCCTCAGAGCCCCGATGGAAAAACTCTGTTCCTTAAATGGGAGATAGCCGGAGAGATTCTGAGACGGGGAGGTTATTTCTACTACACTATCGGGATGATCAATGAAGCACATCGCTGGGCTTTCGAGAATATGGTAATGACGGGATTTACACCGGAAGGATTAAAGATGCTGATCAAAACCGACCTTATAAATGGCAATTATAAGGTAGCCTCCATGTATACAGGAATTTTAAAAAAGACCCTTTTTTATAAAAAAGATGCTAAAGCGTTTGAAAAACTGCTGTTTAATGATGCTGCCGTAAATACCGACAAGGAACTTGGTGAAAAGAGGAAGATCAGGTTAAAATCTGACTTTTTCTCAATAACCGATGATCCTGTAGTAAATATCGACCTTATTCTCGGAAAGGATTCATTAAATAAGAAAGCATTTGAATATAAGGTAGCATATCTGTTGCTGAGGAAGGACTACCAGGGAATTGCAAAAGAATTACCGGATTTCGAAAAACTGGGATTTAAAAGTTTACCTGTAAATGTAGAAGAAGCAGTAATTGCCATTTCCATAGCAAATAAAGGCAGGTTACCCTATACGGGAAGTATCAGGATAAGCCAGGGCACCATTACCCGATGGCAACAGTATCTTTCTGTCCTTCAACAGTCCGGAAACAATGTAAGATCAGCCGAACCTACCCTAAGGAGAAGATTTGGAGATACTTTCTGGTACTGGGTGTTCTACAGGTAGGTTTTGACTCACAAAAAAATGGCAGGCAAAAATAATGCCTGCCATTTATATAACCACAGATTCTATCAGTAACTAGTACCCCGGGTTCTGAATAAGTTTAGTGTTTTTATTCATTTCATCCCTCATGAGCGGGAAGAAATAGCACTTATCATTCCATGCCCTTGATTCAACACCAATCAGCTCATTTGAATATATCGGATCGCCCCAAGTTGATCCATCGGCCTGACGATAATTTGTTGCCGTTGCAGTAAGGTATTTCACCTCGGCACGATGTGTGGGATGATATGCAGCAGGGCCAATTACCCAGCGACGAACATCCCAGAAGCGATGATCTTCAAATGCCAGTTCAACACGACGTTCATGCCGTACAATTGTACGTAATGAAGCCTGGTCGAGACCGGCAGCGATATCAGGCTGTCCGGCTCTTGTCCGGATCATATTGATATAGGTTCTGGCTTCAGCAAGGTTTGCAGCATCTCCTATTTCAATGCAAGCCTCAGCATAGTTCAGAAGAACTTCAGCATAACGGATGTGCCTGAAAGGAATATCCTGCTTAACAAACTGAGGATCCAGTGCTGGATCATTAAATTTACGAAGATAATATCCGCTTCTTCCACCGTTCCAGTTTTCAATCGGCCCTTCACGGGTATCAACACCCGGAACGAGCTGGGAAGTGCCATCCATGGCAAACACATGACCAACCTGAATTTTATCAAATGGATCAATCGGCTGAACGTCAGAAGGACGTTTTCTCCATGGACTTCCTTCATAAAGGATGGAAGCATAGAAACGGGCGTCACGCTTAGCATAAGGATTTGCAACTGTTGCAGAGTTATTCCAGTCAAAGCTGGAGCCATCTTTCATCTCATACTCATCAACCATATCTCCCAGGGGAGTATTGTTACCCCAGTTGTGATAACCATTGGGGCCGGAATATAAAGCCGGATTGTAATCCGACCAGCTCCTGCCGGTTTTGGTTGTAAAATATTGCAAAAGGATATCTTCACTTTCGTATCCGTATGAGAGAAAATATTTTACAAAATTAGTTGCAATCGAATCACCCGGTGCAGGGTTTGCAGCATACAGGCTGTACATATTCAAATCCATTACTGCTTTCGCAGCTGCTTTAGCATCAGTCCAGGCCTGAGCCTGACTTCCTGATGTATAACCAAGAAGTTCAGGATTAGAATAACCAGGGGCAAAAGTTGACATTTTCCAGTGCAGATCGCTTGCTGCATATAATAATGTTCTGGCTTTAAGAGCTAGAGCAGCTCCCTTGGTAGCATGACCACGGTCGGCTCCTGAAAATGAATCAGGAAGATACATTGCAGCAGAGTCGAGCTGACCAACAATATAGTCAATACACTCAGCATAGGTATTTCTTGCAATGTCATAATTCTCACCAAGACCATAAGGTTTGGTTATAATAGGCACACCGCCGTATAAAGCTACCAGGTAATGATAGGTATAAGCCCTCAGGAAGTAAACTTCACCGATTGTACGGGTCTTTAATGCCTGTCCTAATACATCAGTACCATAATTGACACCTTCAACTTTTGAGAAGAAGAGATTGCATGCTCTCACATTCTTATAAAGAGGTGCCCAGCGATAATGCAAAGTATTGGCAGTAGGGTCTGTGTTTCCCCAGTCGGTTCCCCAACCCATAAGACCATCGCTGGTCATAAGTGACTTGTTGAAGTCGAAAGCTCCCCAGTCAGGAGTGAAAGATGTCTCATCCACATAATCGGAAAGTCTTTCAATAGCGAACGGCCAGCCCAATGCATTATAATAAATATCATTGACAAAGGCCGCAGTAAGATTTGGGTCTACCCAAACATCAGCATCGGAATAAGCTCCCAGCGGCTTAGTATCAAGCATATCCTTACTGCAGGAAGTAACTATTCCGATTATTAAAATCACACTAAAATATAATAATTTTCTCATATTGCTTTAATTTTTAGAAAGTTAAAGTTACTCCAAGGTTTACAACTCTTTGAAGAGGATAGGATGTACCGGCATCAACTTCCGGGTCGATGAGATGAATTTTATCCAGAGTAATAAGGTTTTGTCCGCTCACATATACTCGAAGCTTTGAAATGCCGAGTTTTTCGTCAACTCCTGAGGGCAGTGTATAACCGATCTCCATGCTTTTTAACCTTACATAATCTGTAGAAAATTGCCAGAAAGTATTGCCCTGGTTTCTCCAGTATTCATTATCGCGGTTCCATGCGCGTGGCCATGTAGCATCGGTATTTGTGGGAGTCCAACGTTTATCAGCAAACTCCTTATAGTAGTTTCCGATATCGCCGGATTCAACTCCAAGATATACTATTGCTCCGGCAGCTCCCTGGAACAACAAGCTGACATCAAATTGCTTATAGTAAAGGTTTGCATTAAAACCACCAATGAACCTTGGCATGTTATTCCTGCTGTCACGAACCCTGTCAAGTCCGTCAATAACACCGTCTTTGTTTACATCCTCGAATATAATATCACCCGGCTGAGCTCCTGCCCAATGAGGATAAGCTGCAATAGCTGCTGGATCCTTGAAAATACCGATAGCTACGTAGTTTAAGCCTGCATTCATAGGTTTTCCCTGTGCCTTCTGGTATTCAGGTATCCCGGGAGTATCAAAGGTAAAGTCGATTTTGTTCTTTGCATAACTACCGTTTAGAGACAGGTCATAACCAAAATTACCTGAAATGCCATGGTAAGTAATAACATATTCAAATCCTCTGTTAGAGACTTTCCCAATGTTCTGAGGAGGAAGCGTCATTCCAGTAGTGGCAGGGACAATTGCAGATGCCTGCCACAGGATCCGTGAACGCAGATTATAGAAGAAATCAGCTTCCACCGTCAGTTTTTTATTCAACAGGGTTGCGTTAAATCCTATGTTGGACTGATTAGCTATTTCCCAGGTTACATCAGGGTTAGGAACAACGTTTTCATACAGCATCTTGTTGTTGACATTCTGCCCGTATACATAATCCTGGCTGTCGAAACTGTAGGTAGAAAGATATTGATATTCCTTCAATTGGTTATTGTAATAAACTCTGTCATTACCGGTCTGGCCCCACGATGCACGCAGCTTAAAGTCACTTATGAATGCAATATTATCCTTCCAGAAATTCTCGTCAGAAATACGCCATCCCAATGATACGCCCGGGAAGAATCCAAATTGTTTTCCAGGTTTGAACATATAGGAACCATCATACCTCATTATTAACTCAACCAGGTACTTCTGACTGTAATCATAATTAATACGTCCAAAGTAGCTTAGACGGGCATTCTGGTCGGCCCAGCCATTATTTGTCATGTATGTATCAGCCGCACCTGCAAAAAGTTGTGGAATTGCAGAGGTAACATAATTCTTTCTGAAAGCAGTCAGATAGTCATTCTGGCCTTTTTGGCTTTCAGTTCCGAGCAATACTTTTAAGTTATTTCTTTCGCCTATAAGTGTTTCATATGTGGCATAGGCATTAAGAGTTAGCTTATTGCCATTATTAGAATATCCATCAGAATAATACTCTGTAAGCTGAGGAGCATCAAGCCCTCTTTTGCCTTTTACTGTAATTGGTGTGCCGCTTGCATCTCTCGTAACTCCGTCCCAGGTATATAGGTACCAGGGTGTCTGGAATACTTTGCGGTAATTAAAAGCTTTATCAATTGAACCATTAGCCTGCACAGACAGTCCTTTTACCCATGGAATCTTTACATTTAATTTCAGGTTACTATTCAGAACATATAGTTTGTTATCATCAGTTCCTGTAGCACTGGTAACTGTTACAGCCGGGTTAAAGCCATATTCGATATCAGGACCGGGATTTCCATCGGGCCAGTAAGCGGGCATATTCGGTTTACCTCTCATGAGCATACGAAAAATGTCACCCGCTCCAACAGTTGGAAAGTGCCTGTTTTCCTGGCGACCTGCAACGTCGAAAGCAATAGAGATATTATCTGAAATCTTACCATCGATGTTACTTCTGAAATCGTATTGCCTGAAATAAGTTGCACTGTTTTTGTAATAGGCATCCTCATATTTACTACCCAGTGAGAGATAGTATTTCATGCTCTCTGTACCACCGGAAACAGATAAATTTTCGTAATTCTGCTTCGACCATGGTTTGAACACGGACTTAAACCAGTCGGTATTCGGGTGTCCCCATGGGTCTGATCCGTCTTTAAACTTCTGAATATCATCTGTTGAAAACTGCTGGTTCATTCCGCCTGAAGGATTGGAATAATATGCAACCTCATTCAACATTGTTGCATAAGTTGCACCATCAGCCATTTTTGGAATGACGGTCGGCTGGTTATAACCAGAGTTCAAATTAAGTGTAATGGTAGGTTTACCAATAGTCCCACGCTTTGTAGTAACCAGTATAACACCGTTAGCAGCCTGGGTACCATAGATAGCTGCCGATGCGTCTTTCAGAACGGTGAAACTTTCAATGTCACTCGGATCCAGACGGTCGAGTGAACGATGAGGGATACCGTCAACAACTATAAGCGGAGAGTTATCACCCAGGGTATTGGCACCACGTATGGTAATTGTTGTGTTGTCATAACCCGGCTCACCACTCTTCTGTTGGGCGGTTATACCTGGTAAACGTCCAACCAGACTGTTTGTAAGGTTTGTTGTGGGTGACTGTTTAAGGTCAGCTCCATTAACAGAACTGACGGAACCGGTTAAGGTAGCTTTTTTCTGGGTACCATAACCAACCACAACAACTTCGCTAAGTTGAGATACTTCAGCGGCTAAAGCAACACTAATTGTTGTTTGCCCGGCCAATGGAATTTCCTGCGTAACATACCCGATAAATGAAAAAATCAGGGTAGCATTCGCATCATTAGCGTTAAGCGTAAATTTTCCATCTGCATCAGAAATAGCTCCGGCTGTTGTGCCTTTGACCTGGACATTAACACCAGGCATTGGCTGACCGGTTGATGCATCAGTAATGGTCCCTGTGACTTTTACCTGCTGCGGGGCAGCAATATTTGAGGCAGAGCCATTACCAGAAGGGTGTTCATCTGTAAATGAATAGGCAGGTAGAACCAATCCACAGAACAGAAGAATTGTTACAATTTTCATAGTTAGTTGTAACTTGTGAAAATTCACATTTGGCTTTAAGGGCCAAAAGTAGTTGGGAGTTTTTTTCATACTGTTACACTGTTAGTTAGTTAATAGTAGTTAGTAATAAAGATTTATGGTTATTATTGTGTTGAATTTTTTAACAGTAAACAATTAGTGTAATTTTTACACTAATTTTAATCAAAGAATAGTTATTTCTCGCCGTATTCAATCTGGTTTTGATTTAATATCTCGGTGCCTGTAAAAAGATCCCTTCTTTAAGGTGCAATTTAAGTAATGGGAAATTAAAAAACAAGTTTTTCGGATATTTTTTATGTATTAATGAACAGGATCAATATAAGCCTTTTACTTCATTGTATTATTACCGGTTTTTTCATCATACTCACAAACTACCCTGAAACCGACATTGAAACAATCAGAATACCACCATATACTTTTTGGCATCTGCGGATCAGTCTTTAACCAGGTCTGAGTGCTTGTATAATCGCGTGCTGCACTTCTGACAGCATCAGCTGAACTCAGAAATGACCCGCCCCTGATAACATGTTCGGTACCCTCCGGAGGACCTTTAGGATCCCTTACAATTCCAGGAGAATATTGTGAATATGCGTCAGCACGGTACCAGTCTGAACAGAATTCAGCCACATTACCTGCCAAATTTCTTAAACCAAATGGATTTGGTTTCACACGATCGGGGAGCTGGGTTTTAGTGGGACTATTACCTCTATATATAACATAGGTATTTATAACAGCAGTATCATTTTTTGAAAACCTTGCTCTCAAACCGGTCTTTTCAAATTTTCGCGGATCGCCAGGGAAAAAATAAGGACTTTCAGTGCCGGCTCTGCAGGCATATTCCCATTCTGCTTCAGTCGGAAGACGATAGGTTTTTCCTGTTACCTGCGACAACCAAAGGCAATAGGTTTCTGCTGCATGGAATGAAAATGATATTGCCGGCCGTTTACCCAATCCCCAGCCCTGGTCTGGTTGTCCGTAAGGTGGAGTAGCACCCGAAATTGCATCAGTAGATGATGTTTTTCTGTTTCTTAAGCCTTCGGTATCGGTGGACCGTCCCTCTGCAGCTGTCTGAACATAAAATGCAAGATATTCATCCCATGAAGTTTCAATCTCTGCCATAAAGAAACTGCTTACTTCAACTTCTTTCACCGGTCCCTCGTCTTCCTTTCTGAAAGGCTCATCGGAAGGGCTTCCCATTTTAAATGTACCCCCGGGAATTGCAATCATATTAAATGAGACTGACGATTTTGGAATATGCTCTGTAAAGTTTTTAAACCCGCCTACCTGCACAGGTTCGGTAAAAATCTCCTTAGGCGCGGAAGAAATTTTACCAAAGGAGGCATTACTTCCGTGAGTATAACCTTCTATATAATGTCCGGCATTTAAATGACAATTAATACAATTTAAGTCTTCTTTCTTTTTTGTCTGATTATAATAAAGGTGTGCTTCCGCACCTTCTTTGGAAAGCTTTGCCGGGAAAAGATTCTCATGGCAGCTGATACAGCTGCTTTCATAAACATAACCTCTCGCAACTTCTAGTCTTCCCCGGGCTTTCCAGTCAAATGACGCAGAATCTTTGGTCCGGTAACTCCACAAATCCCTTAAGCCGGTTGTCCCCTTTGCCCAAAGATAACCTTCACCTTTCGGTGGGAGATGACATTCCGCACAACCAACCCTGTAGCCCGACCGTGTTTCGTAATGCACAGATTTTTTCCATGAAGCATCTGCCATCGGATGAATATGACATGAAATACAGTAATCATTTGTCGAAGTAAGATGCAGTGCTTTACTTCCACCAAGTATAAGCAAAGCCCCGACAATAATACCTGGAATAAACCATAAAAGAAATCTCTTCATAAATTAAAGTTAGGCGGGTTCAAGGTAAAAAAATATCCAAAACAGATTACAGGCAAAAATCATTTTTATAAAAAAATAATAATTTGAAATAAATGGTGTTATTTTGGTAGGGACATGCCTGGGATGTCCCTACCTTACCAAATAAAAATAAAATGAAAAGAATATTATTTATTCTCGTTTGCATATCGATCAATCTTACATTGTTTTCGCATCCCTGGAAACCAGGCCATTATGTTATAATTGATACTGACGGTGGTATAGATGACATGAAAGCTATAACCATGCTTCTTGCATCTCCCGATATAAGGGTTCTGGCAATAACAGTTTCACCCGGAGCTCTTGATGCCGGTTCTGCTTATAAAAAAGTAAGAAGCCTGCTCAACTCATTTTATCATGAAGGGATACCTGTAGGTATCAACAGGATCAGCGATTTCAAATCTCCTGATTTCCAGGTTGCTTTCAATACTTCGTGGGGAGATGAGAATGGTCTTGATGAAAAGAATGCTCCGGATGCGATCAGCCTTATCTCTGAAATGCTGTCAACTGAATCTACACCTGTGAGCTTTATATGCCTTGGCGGTGTTTCAACCGCATCAGAAGCAATTAAAACCCTGCCTGTTTTTAAGCAACAGGTTAAGGAAATAATCTGGAGTTCCGATGGTCCTGATAATAAAGATGGATTTAATTTCAGTATAAATAAATCTGAATCCAACAGGCTTTTAAGGGGAGATATTCCTGTAAGAATGGTTAAAGGGACAGGAGATGAAATCTTCTATAATGACAGTCTGCTGTATAAGATATCCGGGATCCCGACAATATATGGTGGAAAAATTTCTGCATATTTCAAGTCAGACATAGCAAAGAATCATCCGTATGCGAAAGAAGGAAAGGATGAAATGGTCGTTCTTTACCTGCATTATCCCGATTTGTTTCTAACCGTTCCATCAGAAAAAAACAGTATATGCACTCCCCGGAATATAGATTCCCTGAGAATAAAATCGGTTCAGATACTTGCAGGTATGACTGTTGCAAAGAACCAGGTCATTAAAGAATTCCCCGCTGATCCTTCTTTCTATTTTACTGATATTGAGCCATTTGTAACAGATATCATTAACAGGTACGGCATGGATGAGTGGGTTTCAGGAGTAATAGCAAGTGAATTACACAGGCATCTTGGCGCATTTACCATTATAGGTGTGAAGATGGGGATCAGGGCAAGGGAATATTTTGATACAGGGGTGGATGAATTCAGTTTGATTTCATATGCAGGTTCCTCAACACCATTAAGCTGTATAAACGACGGTCTTCAGGTAAGTACCGGAGCCACACCGGGGCATGGATTACTTACTGTTGATGACGATCCGCCAACTTCCCCATCGGCAGAATTCACATATATGAACCGGAAAATCAAGCTGACCCTGAAGCCTGAATTAACTGAAAAGATCAGCGCTGAACTAAAGCAGATAAACTTTATTTATGGCCTCGACAGCAATATCTACTGGGAACTGGTAAGAAAGAATTCAATTAAATACTGGCTGGATCTTGACCGGCACGATATCTTTACGATTGAAGAGATTCATTAAATATTCCTCTCCCCAAACCCCTCCCCCAGGAGGGAGGGGCTTTATTTATTATATTCATCGAAAAAGTCATTCCCCTTATCATCTGTGATAATGAAAGCAGGCATGTTTTCTACCCGTATCTTCCTTACAGCTTCCATACCCAGTTCTTCAAAATCGACTATTTCCACCGATTTAATATTTTCAGCCGCAAGGATTGCAGCAGGTCCTCCGATCGACCCAAGGTAAAATCCCCCGTGTTTTTTGCATGCATTTATAACCTGCCTGCTGCGGTTTCCTTTTGCCAGCATTATAAGAGACCCTCCAAGGCCCTGGAAAAGATCTACATACGAATCCATTCGTCCTGCTGTTGTGGGACCAAAGCTGCCTGAAGGCATCCCGGCAGGCGTTTTTGCAGGTCCAGCATAATAAACCGAGTGATTTTTAAAATATTCAGGCATGGGTTTGCCTTCATCAATAAGTTTTTTAATACGTGCATGAGCAATATCCCTTGCAACAATCAGAGTTCCTGAAAGACTCAGCCGTGTCTTAACCGGATATTTGGTTAGTTCGGCAAGCACCTCTTTTATCGGGCGGTCAAGATTGATCTCAACAGGTTTTTCGAGTTCAGGGGCTTTTGCCGGCATGAACCTGGCAGGATTCTTTTCAAGCTGTTCAAGAAAAATACCCTTGTCAGTTATATACGCTTTTATATTCCTGTCGGCACTGCAGCTAACTCCAATACCAACAGGACACGAAGCGGCATGCCGTGGCATCCTGATGACCCTCACATCATGAACAAAATATTTCCCCCCAAACTGAGCTCCAACACCATATTCATGGCAGATCTTTTCAATTTTCTTTTCCCAATCAATATCGCGAAAAGCTCTTCCGCTTTCGTTTCCAGAAACCGGCAGATGGTCAAGATAGCCTGCTGAAGCTTCTTTGACTGCTTTAAGTGTTGCTTCGGCAGATGTACCACCAATCACCAGTGCAAGATGGTACGGGGGACAGGCCGACGTGCCTAAATCCCTTATCTTATCTTTAACAAATTTAATAAGCGAATCTTCATTTAATAATGATTTGCTCTGCTGATAAAGAAATGTTTTATTAGCGGAACCTCCCCCTTTTGTTATAAACAGAAATTCATACTTATTGCCTTCAGTGGCATAAATATCTATCTGCGCCGGCAGGTTGCTTCCCGTATTCTTTTCATCAAACATGGTAAGAGGAACTACCTGCGAATACCTGAGGTTCTTATTTTTGTAGGTTTCGTATATCCCTTTTGAAAGGTATTCAGCATCATTGCTCCCGGTGAAGACATTTTCACCCTTTTTGGCAATTGCTATTGCTGTACCCGTATCCTGGCACCATGGCAGATCTTCTTTCGAAGCAATAACAGTATTACGCAGCATCATATATGCTACAAACCGGTCATTATCTGTTGCTTCGGGATCATCAAGTATTTTTGACAGTTTCTCCAGGTGTGAAGTTCTGAGATAGAATGACAGATCTGAAACAGCTTCCCTGGCAAGAAGTTCAAGGCCTTCCGGATCTACTTTCAATATTTTTCTCCCGCCCTGGTCAATAACTTTAACATAATCTTTTGTAAGCTGCCTGTAACTTGTCGAGTCCTTCGCTATCTGAAAAGGTTTCTCATAAATAAACTCTGCCATGACTATTGTTATTTTATTGTCAATGAATTAAGTGCGAACAGATATAAAAATATCTAAATAACCATATATCAAATATAGTAACAATTAAACAAACAGAAGTGTTAAAATGACATGTATGATACTACAGAATTTCAGAGAAACTGAACTTCTCATTGGCCCTTATTCCTTTTGGAGTCATATGCAGATTGCAGCATTCCACAAATTCGTCATGCTGAAAAACCAGAATATAGTTTTCGTCCAGAGCCTTTTGCAAAAGCCTTTCCTTTTCCTCAATTGTTTTGAGAGATTCAATATCATAGCTCATATTCCAGATCAGGGGAATATGTGCAATAGTAGGGATCAGGTCGCCGGTATATACAATAGTTGTATCCATGTACTTAATAACAGGTATCATCAACCCGGGAGTATGTCCGTAGCATATCATTACTGAAAAATCCGGGAAGATTTCCCCCTCATCATCGACAAGGTTCAGGCGTCCGCTAAGACCTATAGGCAAAATATTTTCTTCAAGGAAAGCGTCAGCTTCCCGAAGGTTGTTTTTAACAGCCCACTCCCATTGCGTACGGCTTATATGGTATGTTGCCTCAGGAAAAGTCAGCTCAAAAGAACCGGTTTCTTTATTTATTTTTACCCCACCGCCACAGTGATCAGCATGAAGATGTGTTAGAAAAACATCGGTAATATCCTCAGGTCTGTAACCTCTGGCTGCAAGACCCCCGATAAGTCCTTCGCCTCCATGCAGATGAACATGGCTGAAAAATTTTTCATCCTGTTTATCACCCCATCCCGTATCAACGAGGATGATATGACCATCCGTCTCAATAATCAGCGACCTTAAAGTAAGAACTATCAGATTATCTTTATCAGAATTGCAGACTCTTGACCATAATGCTTTCGGAACCACTCCAAACATCGCGCCGCCATCAACCAGGAAGTTGGCTATATTAAAAAGCTTCATCTTCATTTTTAAAATTTTTATACAATTATAAGAATTTTAATACCTTTAAATTCAATTATAACAAGATATCAATATTTAACCTTCAAACTATGAAAAAAGTTCTGACATTATCATTCATTTTAACAATTTCATCTGCAATGATGGCTCAGACCGGGAAAGTTTACGATAATCTTTCCATGCCGAGCAAGATCTTAAAAATGGACCGTAAGTTTGCAGTCTATCTGCCTCCCGATTATGAAACATCACAGAGAAGCTATCCTGTCCTGTATCTTTTGCATGGTGCGGGTGACGATCAGACCGGATGGGTTCAGTTCGGTGAGGTGCTTACCATTGCCGATGCCGCAATCTTATCGGGAAATGCCACTGCAATGGTAATTGTAATGCCCGATGCCAATACAGGTAAAAGAGGCTATGTGAATGATGTGAAAGGGGAATGGAGATATGAAGATTTCTTCTTCCAGGAATTCATGCCATATATCGAAAGCACCTACAGGATAAAAGGTGAAAAAAGGTATCGTGCAGTAGCAGGTTTATCGATGGGCGGCGAAGGAACATTCATATATGCTCTTCATCATCCGGAATTGTTTTCTGCAGCATGTCCGCTCAGTGCAGCAACCGGACCGGCAAGCATTGAAGATCTGAAGAATTACAGGCTTTGGCAGGGTGTCGAAGGTATAACTGATTCCGATAAAGAGGCATATTTTAAAAAATACAGTGTACTGAACCTTATAGAGAACATGCCCGATGATCAGAAAAAGGCTGTCAGGTGGTATATTGATTGCGGAGATGACGATTTCCTGTATGAAGGAAATTCGCTGGTTCATATTGCTATGCGCAAAAAGGAGATACCCCATGAATACAGAACCCGCGATGGCAGCCATTCATGGGTCTATTGGAGAGCAGCCCTGCCGGAGGTTCTGAGCTTCGTGTCGATGGGATTTCACCAGTTCTGAATAATTACAATATCTAATATAACACTGTAGGGACCTTGCATGCAAGGACCCTACAGTGTTATATTATTATGAGACCTGGCCTTTCGGGTGGTAAGAAGGAACATCAGCCTCATGGCTATCCTGATCATCTGGTACGATAACCAGTCAGTAAACTGGAATAACCATGTTTTGCGTTTTATATACTCGTTGAATGTGACCTGACGACAATCTTTCTCAATAATCCCCAGGAGTAGTTTTTCAAACATTTCTGCAAATCCAGCATTAAGAATATCAGCATTGGTTTCCACACTTCCGTAATCGCTGAGGTGATTCATGTTATAACTACCTATTGTACTCCAGTTGCCATCAACAGTTGCAACTTTTGCATGCAGGTTTGATGGCAGGTATTCATATATCTTAATATTATTGCGCAGGATGAAATCATATAGAAAATTGGTAGCTCTTTTAAATACCGGAGCATCCGATTCAGCGGCCAGGATTATTTTTATATCAACACCCCGCCGGCTCGCATTCCTTAAAAGTCTCCTTTCATTTCTTCCCGGAAGAAAATAGCTCGCAAAAAATATCATCCTGTTCTGTGCATGTTTAATAGCGGAACGATAACTTTTCAATATCTCTATCTTATTACGATACCAGTTATTATGAATAACTTTCACCTTTACATCATCTTCGTATAAAACAGGATCATGAACTGTTTCATTCGAACGCTCTTTCTTTGAAATAAAAGTTCTGTTCCACAGCTTTTTCAGCATAAATAGGACATGGGCACATTCAGGTCCTTTCATTATGATTGCAAAATCGAGCCATTCTTTAAAATCAGGAGAACCATGATACCGGTTGGCAATATTCATTCCACCGATAACCGCGACCTCCCCGTCTGCAAGCAGAACCTTATGATGAAGTCTAAGGCTCATCTGAAAACCCTTTGTAATTAACCTCGGGGAAAACTTCCGGAACAGAACACCGGCTTCTTCAACCAAAGCTGTCAGCTCTTTCGAAAAACTGCTTCCCCCGTATGCGTCAAGAAGGAAATATACCCTAACTCCTCTTCCGGCTGCTCTTATCAAAGCATCTACAATCCTCCTCCCGGTTTCATCGTCATCAACAATGTAGGTTTGAAAATGAATATATTGTCTGGCTTCATCAATAATTTTTTCGCAGGCAGAAAAGAAATTCTCGCCGCTCCTCAGGAGTCCAATAGAATGTCCGTTTTTATAATCGTGCCTGGAAGTAATTTTCATATAATTATCGTACGTTCATATCCCTTATACAAATATATAACATTAAAAACAAGATAGCTACATTGGGTATTTTTACCTTAATTTGCCGGGATAAATCCTGTTTTATAATAAATGTTTTCCAAAACCTTGAGTTATTCACTACTTTTATAAGGAATTTCGCAAAGAATTATTGAAATGAACAGAAGAAAAATGATAGGAAATATTGCCGGGGCAGCTATGGTAACCGCAGCGACTCCATTAAAAAGCGTAATCGAAGGAATAAGTAAAATAGATGAACCTCTTAAAGGGAACATTCATCACTCGGTAAGTCAGTGGTGCTACAGCGACATCCCACTCGATGAATTTGCAAAAGCCTGCAAAGCCATGGGCATTGAATCTGTTGAACTGCTGGAAGAGAAAGACTGGGCCACAGTTATCAATGCAGGACTTAAATGCGCGGTGGGTTATGCAACTGACTGGGGTATTCCAAAAGGTTTTAACCGTATTGAAAATCATGAAAAACTAATTGCCGATTATGAGGCCATGATCCCGAAAGCATCGTCGGCAGGCGTGCCCAACCTGATATGTTTTTCAGGCAACCGCGAGGGACAGGATGACGAGGAAGGTATGATAAATTGTGCCAAAGGATTACGACAACTCATGCCCACTGCTGAAAAATACGGGGTAACAATAATAATGGAGCTGCTCAACAGCTACGGCCATAAAGATTACCAGTGCGACAAAACGCCCTGGGGAGCCGCGTTATGCGAGATGGTTGGTTCACAAAGATTTAAGCTCCTCTATGATATATACCATATGCAGATAATGGAAGGAAACATTATAGATACATTTATTAAATACAGTCCTTATATTGGTCATATCCATACCGGTGGCGTCCCTGGCAGACACGAGATTGATGATACTCAGGAATTATATTACCCGGCTATAATGCGTGCTGTTGTGAAAACAGGATACAAAGGATATGTAGGACAGGAATTTGTTCCTGCACAAAAAGATAAGCTGGCATCATTAAAAAAATGTATCCTGATATGTGATGTTTAAAATGAAAGTCCATTTTATTGCTGTTGGCGGGGCTGTGATGCATAACCTGGCAATAGCTCTCCATAAGAAAGGATATCAGGTAACAGGTTCAGATGATGAGATTTTTGAACCTTCCAGATCGCGGCTTAAAAGCTATGGACTTCTTCCGGAAAAGCCTGGATGGTACCCCGCGAAAATAAGCTCCGATATAAATACTGTTATCCTTGGAATGCATGCCAGGGCCGATAATCCTGAACTCATTAAAGCCCGTGAATCAGGACTAAAGATCATGTCATTCCCTGAGTATCTCTATGAACAGACCAAAAACAAGAAACGGATCGTTATTGCCGGAAGCCATGGGAAAACAACAACAACTGCAATGATAATGCATGTTTTCAGATGCCTGGATATTAAACTTGATTACATGGTCGGTTCAGTTATCGATGGCTTTGAAACAATGGTAGGATTGTCTGATGATACAGAGATAGCTGTTTTTGAAGGAGATGAATATCTGACATCGGCACTGGACAAAAGACCAAAATTTCATCTTTATATGCCCGATATTGCAGTGCTTAACGGGATCGCATGGGATCATATGAACGTTTTTCCAACTTTTGATAATTATATCGAACAATTTAAAATTTTCGTCGAAAAAATTTCACCGGGGGGTACATTGATATATTTTGATGATGATACTGAGGTAAAGAAAATTGCAATTACAACTGGAGATCATATCAAAAAGATCCCGTATAAGATACATGGTTATTTTCAGAATAAAACCGGATTCTATGGAGCTACACATAACCGTGTTATACCATTAAAAATTTTCGGAGAACATAATATGCAAAACCTTTCTGCTGCAAAAGAGACATGCCTGGCAGCAGGTGTTACTGAAGATAATTTCTACAGTTCAATTCAGAGTTTCGAAGGCACTTCAAAAAGACTGCAGAAACTTATTGAAAATGAAAAGGGTGTGGTCTATCTCGATTTTGCTCATTCTCCTTCGAAGGTAAAAGCAACAGTTGAAGCAATAGCAGCCCGATATCCCGGAAGAGAGGTAATAGCCTGCCTTGAATTACATACTTACTCAAGCCTGAACAGTGACTTCTTATTCCTTTACAAAGGTACAATGAACAGTGCCACTGCAGCATTTATCTATTTTAATCCTCATGCAATCGGGTTAAAGAAACTGGAACCCCTGTCCAAAAAGTTCGTCGAAAAGGCTTTTGCAGGCAATAATGTAAATGTTTACAACAATGCATGTGAATTGTTCTCTGATATAAAAGACAGGAGTTACTACAATCCGGTCTATCTTTTCATGAGTTCAGGCGATTTTGATGGTTTCCGTCTTAATAAGTTGATTGAATAAGCAATTCGTTCAGATCAGAGACCTTTTTTAGTCCAAAATATTTTGCAGATCAAAAAAAACATCTTTTCTTTGCATCCGCATTTTAAAGTTCTTTGCATGGTCCATTCGTCTAGTGGCTAGGACGTCAGGTTTTCATCCTGGTAACAGGGGTTCGATTCCCCTATGGACTACAATTTTTTTTTATAAATTTGAAGATAATTAATTACAGGCATGGCAAATCATAAGTCGTCAGAAAAAAGGATCAGGCAGACAGAGGCAAAAAAAGAAAGCAATAAGTATTATGCAAAAACTATGCGTAATTCTCTTAAAACTATTCGCTCAATCGCCAAAAAGGAGGAAGCCGCAGAAATGCTTCCCAAAATAACTTCCATGCTTGACAGGCTTGCAAAGAAGAACATTATTCACAAGAAAAAAGCCTCCAACCTGAAGTCGTCCATAGTAAAGCATATAAACAGCTTATAATACTACTCAAATTCTATATAAACGGGCTGTATCATTAAGGTATAGCCTTTTTTATTAAGACGCTGGACGCTAGACGCTAGGCTCTAGACGCTGGACGCTAGACGCTAGGCTCTAGGCTCTAGGCTCTGGACGCTAGACGCTAGGCTCTGGGCTCTGGACGCTAGACGCTAGGCGCTAGACGCTAGACGCTAGACGCTAGGCTCTAGGCTCTGGACGTTAGACTCTAGACTCTAGGCTCTGGACGTTAGACTCTAGACTCTAGGCTCTTGGTTATAAACATCTCGAGAGTGTGACAGACAACTTTAAATTATATTTAATTTTATAATAAGTAGTACAGTTGATATTCCCCTTATTCCTAATTCCTAGTTGATAAATTTCTATAGTTCGTTTACATCAAAATGTCAGTAGTTCGTTTACATCTAAGGTAAAAATTTGTTTCATTAGTTCGTTTACATTAATATTTTTTAAATCGTTCTTTGAA
>Ga0315542_1000212_pt1 | contig 34617 bp, 25 predicted proteins | sample SalMarSW160120MG_FD_202541 | JGI IMG/M metagenome (GOLD analysis project Ga0315542, IMG submission 202541) | Salt marsh sediment microbial communities from the Plum Island Ecosystem LTER, Massachusetts, United States - Salt Marsh Sediment SW1601-20 ...
CAGGCCATGCAGCTGGGCTACTGCCCCCGCATGCGCATCGACCACACGAGCAGCGAGGAGATCGGCCAGATCTACGTCCCCGGCATCAACTGGACCCTCATGGTGGTCACCATCGCCCTGGTGATCGGCTTCCAGCACTCGACGAACCTGGCCGCCGCCTACGGCGTGGCCGTCTCCACGACCATGGTGATCACCACGCTGCTGGCCTGGACGGTGGCGCGGGAGCAGTGGGGCTGGCCGCGGCTGGCAGTGCTGGCCGTCACCCTGGCCTTCCTGCTGCCGGACACGGCATTCCTCGGCGCGAACCTGCTGAAAGTCCAGCAGGGAGGCTGGTTCCCCTTGCTGGTGGGGGTGGTCGTCTACACGCTGATGTCCACCTGGCAGGAGGGACGGGCCGCCGTCGCGGCCAGGCTGGGGGAAAACCAGCCGGCCCTGGAGGACTTCCTGGCCGATCCGGCGATCCAGGAGCTGCCCCGCGTGCCGGGTACGGCCGTCTTCATGACCGGGGCGGTCACCGGCACCCCGACGGCGCTGCAGCAGCACGTCAAGCACAACAAGGCCTTGCACGAGAAGGTGGTGCTGCTCACGGTGGTGGTGCGCAACGTCCCGCGCACCCCCAAGGATCAGCTGGTGAAGGTGGATGCCCGTGGCCAGGGTTTCTACCGGGTCATCGCCGCCTACGGCTTCATGGAAGATTCCAGCGTGCCGGAGGTGTTGCGCCACTGCCGCGACCAGGGCCTGGACGTGGTCCCGCAGGAATGCTCCTTCTACATCGGGCGCGAGACCGTCATCCCCACGCGCTGGCACGGCCTGAAGCTGTGGCGCGGCCACCTGTTCGCGCTCCTCTACCGCAACGCACAGCCGGTGACCACCTTCTTCCACATCCCTCACGACCGCGTCATCGAGGTCGGTATCGAGGTGGAGTCCTGAGCCGCCGGCCCCCGGGCCGCAGGCCGGCCGGCCCGCGGGTGACCGGTCGGCCGACAGCGACCGCTACTCGCCGGAAGTTCCCGTCATGCCGCCCGCGGGCTGCACGTCGACGGTGACCGATTCCACCACGGCCGGATTCAGCGGCGTATGGTTGTTCTGCACCAGCTCCACCGCCAGCACGTGTCGACCCGGACCCACGTCCGCGAAGGTGTGAGAGAGCTCGATGGACGGCGCGAAGGTGCCGCCCTTCGGGATGGCGGGCTCGCCTTGCGTGGTGGGCGGCGTGGTGTCCAGGAAGTAGTGGATGTGGCCCTGACCCTTGACGGGCTTCTCGCCCAGCTTGTCCACCAGCTCGAAATGGGAAACCTGCACTTGGACCGTCAGGTCGCCGGGAGGCAGCGTCTCTCCCTCCGTGGGCGAGGTGATCTGGATCGTCGGCTTCTCCGCGGCCGCCGAGCCGGAAGAGGAGGACGAGCCGGAGCAGCCGCCCAGGATCAACACCAGCGCGGCCAGCATGGTCGCGGCGGCGCCCAGAAGCGTGGTTCTGCGGGTGAACGGCATGACAAGCACCTCTCTTTCTGCAAGTATGTCACGACCTCTTGTGATCTGGTTCTGCGATCATCAAGCCAGCGAAGAGCACGAGCTTGATCCCGGACAAGATAGGCGGCTATCGCGCAACGGCTACACCGGACGGACCGCGCGGAACGCGGGCGGGTTCGCATCCCGGCCCGGGAGAAGGCCTTGACGCACGACGGCGGGCCGCTAGAATCGGCGGCCTAGCGGGGTCGGAACGCCCACCTCATCGCCGTGGAGCCTTGGTCCCTTGCCCAAATGGCCGCAGCTGCGTGATACCATCCTGCAGAGAGGGCCCGCGGCGCGTGTCCGGTCCCCGGAGATCTACCTGATTACCGCCGTGGCCGCGTGCTTCTTCGTCGCCCTGAAGATCCATCAGTATCGTGCGTTCGACGCCCACTGGGAGCTGGCCGCCTTCGAATCGCTGCTCTGGGAGACGCTGCACGGACATCTGCTGGGCTACACGACACCGGGCAGCTCCTTTCTTGCCCAGCATTTCTCCCCCATCCTGCTGATCCTGGTCCCTTTCTACGCCCTATTCCAGAGTCCCTTCACCCTGCTGGTGATCCAGGCGCTGGCGGCTTCCCTGGCCCTGATTCCCCTCTACCAGCTGTCCTTCCAGCTCCTGGAGAGCCGCTGGTGTGCCACGGCGATGACCCTGGCCTTCTTCTTCTCCCGCGTGGTCAACTACGGCCTCATGTACAACTTCCACATGGAGATCTTCTATCCTCTCTTCTACTTTCCCCTCTTCCTGGCGGCCGAGCGCAGACGGTGGGCGGCCTTCTACATCCTGTTGCTGCTGACCATGACCGTGAAGGAGGATGCCTGCATCGCCAATGCCGGTCTGGGGCTCTACCTGCTCTTCTCGGCGCGCAGGAAGCACGGCATCGTCACGTTCCTCGGATCGCTCGTCGCGTTTCTCGTCACCATGGGCTTCGTGATCCCCGCCTTCGGCGCCGCCCCGCACGGCAGCTATCCGTTCGTGCATTACTGGTCCGGCTACGGCGGCTCCATGCCCGAGATCCTCCGGAACATGCTCAACCCGCTTCGCCACTTCGAGGTCATCTTCACGCCGGCCAAGCTGGCGAAGATGTTCAACCTGTTCTCGGTCTTTCTCTTCCTGCCCCTGCTGAACTGGCGGGTCCTCCTGTTCCTGGTCGTGCCGAGCTGGTTCATCCTCTACAGCTCGGACAATCCGCTGCTGTACGGGGCGGCGAACTACTACGGTCTGCAGATCACCCCCTTCCTCTTCTACGGATCCCTGATCGTCCTGCGGAGGGTCCAGGAATGGCGGCGATGGCGGAGCCGGGGATTCCTCCTGGCGGCCACCACGCTCGTCCTGCTGGTCAACCTGGGGAACTCGCGGATCTTCAAGCAGCTGCATCCCGCTTACTGGCGGATCGCTCCCCGCTTCCAGGTCGCCAAGGAGATGATCTCGCGCATTCCCCGCGAGGCCCCGGTGGCGGCCCAGGTGGATCTGGTCTCCCACGTGCCGGTCCGCGCCGGGCGCTTCCTCGTGCCCTACGGCATCGCCGAGGCGGACTACCTGCTCTTCGATCTGGGGGGAAACGGCTATCCCCTGACCCGCCAGGAGAACATCGCGCTGGAGGCCTCGCTGCGGGAATCGGGGACCTGGACCGTCCTGCAGGCAGCGGACGGTTTCGTGCTCATGCGGCGAGCGGAAGCACCGGGATAGGGGAACCGGCCGCCGGCATCATCTCCGGTCGATCTCCGCCGTCCAGTTCTGCACCACGTTGAAGGACGACTCCTGGCGGCTGTCCACCGATACGTTGAGCAGAAAACGCTGGCCGTCCCCAGTGGCGACGTAGCGGTTGCGCCGCAGGTTGCCGCCCTCGTAGAGGTTCGCCTCGAACAACTTCTCCGGAGTCCCTGCCTCGAAGCCGTTCGTGTTCGTGTCCGTGGTCACGGCCATCAGCTCGCCGCCACCGGCCACGTAGAAAAGCTCGCGGCCGTCGTCGCGCCACTGCGGCTCGGACCCGCCATTGGTGGAGATCTGCCATTTGCCCCCCGGCCCGGGATAGGCCTGGACGTAGACCTCCGAACGTCCCGACTCGCGCGAGGTGTAGGTCAGCCAGCGCCCGTCGGGCGACAGCCGGGGCGAGAACTCGGAGAAGGAGGTGTTCAGGAACGGCTGCGCCGCATGCTCGCCCTGGGCGGCCAGGGACCAGAGATCGCCCTGGCCCGCATCGAAGACGCCCATCATGATCTTGCTGCCGTCCCGTGACCAGTCGAAGGGTCCGGCGGCGACCAGGGCCGTGTAGAGGGTGTCCTCGCCCCCGGCGCCGTTGGCGGGCTTGGCCATGACGCAGAAGGGACCGGTGGCATCAGAGGCGTAGGCGATCCGCTGGCCGTCCGGTGACCAGACAGGCCAGATCTCGTTGCCCTCGCCGAAGGTCAGGCGGGAGGTCACGCCCCGCTTGAGATCGCGCACCCAGATGTCCTGGCCGTTGGACTTGGCGTCCAGCAGCCCATAGGCCAGGCGCATCCCGTCCGGGGAGAGGTCGGGATCGCAGTAGGACGCGGGCGGCCCGATGCTGTCCAGTCGGCGGCCGGACCGGTCCACCCAGACCAACTCGCTGCGGCCACCCCCGCCCCCGGTCATGTAAGCGAGGATGCCGGTCCGGGAGACCGAGAAGTTGGCGCGATCACCGGACACGACCTCGACACGTTCGGCGACGGGAAACGGTTCGCCCGTGAACACGAGCCGGCCGGCAGCGAAGGGGCGGGCCATGAGCGTGCCGTCCAGGGCGTAGAGGATGTAGCCCGGCGGCGTGTAGTCGACCCGGCTGTGCATGGGACCGAGCGAGACGACGGCGTCCGATTCCAGGTCGCCGACCATCAGGATCTCGTCGCCCCGCGTTCCCGTGGTGGCCGCGGTGTACAGGAAGTGGCGGCCGTCCGGCAGGAAGCAGGGCCACGCATGCTGGATCTCACCCTTCTCGCGGTCGAAGCTGGTGGCGCCGGTGGGCATCCCGCCGCTCGCCGAAACGGCGCGCAGCGAGTCCCCGCTGCCCCCGTCGAAGAGGATCACGCCGCCGGATCCCCAGGACCCGTCGGACCCCCCCCGCGCCTCGCAGATCAGCTGCGGGGGGCCTCCGGCCACCGCGACCTTCTTCAGCTGGGTGCCCGTGAAGTACGCCAGGTAACGGCTGTCGGGCGACCAGAAGGGACGTCCCGCCCCCTCCGTGCCCGGCAGCGGGTTGGCCTCCAGGGAGCTGAGAGGTCTGATCCAGACCATGGTGCGGCCCAGGGAGTCGCTGGCCTGAAACGCCAGCAGCCTGCCGTCCGGGGAGATGCGGGGCCAGTTCATGGAGCGGATGGCCGGCTCGGAGGCCACGGTGAAGCGCACCGCCGCCGGCTCAACCTGCGGGCGCGTCCATGCCGCGCTCCCGGCCGCCGCAGCCACGAGAGCGAGCACGCCCGCCAGAACCCACGCCAGGCGCTCGCGATGGCGGCGCCGCGCCGCCACCGGGACAGGCAACCCTGCCTGCGATCCTCCCTCGGCCACCCACTGAAGCTGCAGCTTGAGGTCGTGCGCCGTCTGGATCCTCTCCTCCGGGTTCTTGGCCAGACAGGCTCGCACCACTCTCTCGAGAGCGGGCGGGGTCATCGGCGCCAGCGCGCCGACCGAGGGCGGCTCGGCATGCATGATGGTGCCGATGAGGCTGGCCTGACTCTTGCCCTCGAAGGCTCGCTGCCCCGTCGCCATCTCGTAGAGCACGCACCCCAGCCCCCAGAGATCGCTGCGGGCGTCGGCATCCTGCCCTTCCAGCTGCTCCGGCGCCATGTACTGGAAGGTCCCGACCAGCGTCCCCTCGGCCGTCAGCGCTCGCGACACCGTGGGTGAGTGGGTCAGACCGCCCGGTTCGGCCGTGAGATCGACCGCCCGCGCCAGGCCGAAGTCCAGCAGCTTGGCCCCGGATCTCGTCAGCATCACGTTGCCCGGCTTGAGGTCGCGGTGCACGACCCCGCGGCGGTGCGCGAAATCCAGCGCCTCGGCGATCTCGATCCCGACCTGCAGCAGCTCCGTCATGGGTAGCGCCCCCTGCCCCAGCCGCTCGGTCAGCGTCTGCCCCTCCACGAGCTCCATCACCAGGTAATCCCGGTCGTCCTGGCGTCCCACGTCGTGGAGCGCGCAGATGTGCGGATGGTTGAGGCCCGAGATCAGCTTGGCCTCCCGCAGGAAGCGGGCGCGGATCTCGTCCGTGGCCGCCAGATGATGAGGCAGGATCTTGATGGCCACGTCGCGCCCCAGCCGCGTGTCCCGGGCCCGGTAAACCTCGCCCATCCCGCCCGCACCGAGCGGATCCAGGATCTCGTAGGGACCGAGGTGGCTTCCGTTGGCAAGGGGCATGACCGCACCTCCGAGATCACGTGTGAAGCTGCCGATCCGCAGCGGGGCAGGGCCAGAACGAATGCGTGAATCCGGACTTGGAGGTCGCCGCCACCTCCAGTCGATCAATCATGATAATAATAATCCTGTATCGCCACCATCCTGGCGGGCAGACGGGATTGCACCCAGGACGCCAAGAATCGCCAACGGTCATTCATTTTCTGGTATCCTAGTGGACCGGAGGGCCTTGCTGCCGCTTTGCTGCCATCCCTGCATGAACGATATGATCAGAGGAGAAGTCATGAAATCGCTGGGCAAGAAATGCATCCTGACCGCATCCATCCTGCTGCTGGGGCTGACGGCGCCGGGAGCGACGACGTTCGCCCGGCTGGATCTGGGCGCCGAGGAGATCGTGCAGGCCGCCGGCCAGGATCTCGCCGTCGGCGGCTATTCCGTTCCCTGCTACGTGGACTGGAACGACGACGGGCGACCCGATCTGGTGGTGGGCGAGGGGGCCGACGGCTACCCCACCGGCAAGGTGCGGGTGTATCTCAACATTGGGTCCCGCGCGGAGCCCACCTTCGGCACCTTCTTCTACGTGCAATCCGCGGGGACGGACCTGTCCTGGCCGGCCCTGGGCTGCCTGGGGCTCTTTCCGCGAGTGCTGGACTGGGACGGCGACGGGCGCAAGGACTTGCTGGTGGGCACCAACGAGGGCCTCGTGCGCATCTACCTGAACGTCGCGTCGGATTCCGACCCAGCCTTCGACGCGGGGACCAGCCTGCAGTTCGGTCTGGCGGGCGAGAAGGTGGACATCGACGTCGGCAACCGGGCCACGCCCGTCTGCGTGGACTGGGACAACGACGGCCGGCGCGATCTGCTGATCGGGTCCTACAGCGGTTTCGTCTACAAGCTCATCAACGACGGGAGCGACACGTCCCCCGATTTTCTGAGCATGGGCTTCGTCACGGCTGGCGGTGGGATCCTCGAGGTGCCCGGCTATCGCTCCAGCCCCGTGATCCAGGACCTGACCGACGACGGCAAGAAGGACCTCCTGACCGGCAACACCGAGGGTGAGCTCCTCCTCTACGTGAACGAGGGCAGCGACGCGGTGCCCTACTTCACCGCCTGCCAGCCGGTCGCGGCGGCCGGCGTGGCCATCGACCTGCCGGGCGAGGCGCGCTCACGCCCCTTCGTCTGCGACTGGACGGGCGACGGGTACCTGGACGTCCTGATCGGAGCGGACGACGGGAGGATCCATCTGTACCAGGGCTTGCCGGATCTCTCGCCGGTCGCGCCGACCTCGCCGCCGATCTGCCGCATGCTGGCCGCCTGGCCGAATCCCTGCAATCCCCGGGTGACGATCGCCTTCACGCTGGAGCGCGAGGTTCCGGTGGAGCTGACCATCTGGAATCTGGCGGGCAGGCGGATTCGCACTCTGATCCAGGGCGTGCTGCCCGAGGGCCTTCACGAGGCAGTCTGGAACGGCCGGGACGAGAACAGCCGCAGCGCGGCCTCGGGCACCTACCTCTACCGCCTGCAGACCGGGTCCTTCGCCGCGACCGGGAGGCTGGCACTGGTCCGTTGAACCGCCTGGAGGTCGCCGGGGGCCATCTCAGTAGCCTCGCGCCGCGTCCACGACGTGGCGGGGCGGCTGTCCGGCCAGCAGGCGGCGGATGTCGGTCGCGATCTCGCCCGTCGCCGTGTGGGCGTTGGTGAGGCTGGCCACGTGCGGCGTTATCGTCACCTGCGGATGGCGCCAGAAGGGATGCTCGGGCGGCAGCGGTTCGCGGCGGAACACGTCCAGCGTGGCGGCGGCCACCTGTCCGGACGCCAGGGCGTCCAGCAGGTCCTCCTCGACCAGGTGCTCGCCGCGCGCCACGTTGATCAGACAGGCGCCCGCCGGCAGGGCGGCCAGCGTGCGGGCGTTCAGGATCCCCGCGGTCAGCGGCGTCAGGGGCAGCAGGCAGACCAGGATCTCGCTGCGACCCAGGAACGGGAGCAGCCCCGACTCGCCGTGGAAGACCTCCATCCCCGGGATCCCGTGCGGCGTGCGGCTCCAGCCGGCCACCGGAAACCCCAGACCGGCGAGGGCCCGCGCCGCCGCCCCGCCCAGCACGCCGAGCCCCATGACCCCGACCCGCTTCTCGCGGGTCTGCCCGGGCCAGATGCGCCGCCAGATCCCCTCGCGCTGCTGGGCCGCGTAACGCGCGAAGCCCCGGTGATGGTGGATGACCCGGTGGACCACGTACTCCACCATCAGCTCGGTCAGCGCCGGATCCACCAGGCGCACGAGCGGCACGCCCTCCGGCAGATCCGCCTCGCGGAGCAGCTCGTCGACACCGGCCCCGAGGGAGAAGATCGCCCGCAGACGCCGGTAGCGCCGCAGCTCGCTGGGAGGCGGCCGCCAGGCCAGCGCGAAGTCGATCTCCGCCGGCTCGCTCGTCTCGTCCGGCCAGACCTGGAAACCCAGCTCGGGCAGGTGCCGCGCGAAGGCCGCGCGCCAGCGCGCAGGATCGACGTCCGGGCAGATGAAGAGCAGCCGCGCCATGATCTGGCCTCCCGTCGGGATCAGGGCGCGTTGCAGAGCCAGGTCCCGCTCAGACCCGGCAGGGTGACGTTGACCTCTCCGCTGCCCAGGTCCACGGTGTCGCCTTCCTTCAGACTGGCCCCGCCCGCCTGCGGGAAGCGCTCGGGGCCGACGACCACCTGGCAACGCAGCGGCGCGCCGTCGGGCAGGAGGACGCGCAGATCCTCCGACTTCAGCGTGATCGTGGCCGGAGTCGGGCCGGCGTTGAAGAGCGCCACGGCCAGCTGGCGGTCCAGGGTGCGGGCGAAGCCGTAGACCATGCCCTCGGTCAGCAGCGTGTTGAAATCGCCGTCGGCGAGCACGGCGTGGTCGCGGCGGAAGCGGGTGATCCGTCCGTAGAAGTCGCGCAGGGCCACCTTCCGGGGATCCCCCTCGTAGCGCCAGTCGAACGGGCGCCGGCAGTCGGGATCCTTGCCGCCCTGCATCCCCACCTCGTCGCCGTACCAGATGGTCGGCATGCCGACGTAGCTCATGCTGAACAGCGCCGCCAACATGAGCCTGCGCACGTCCTGCGTCGCGGTGAGGAAGCGCACCGTGTCGTGGCTGTCGATGAGGTTCATCATGACGCCGACCGCCTGTGGCGGATACTGGAAGCGTCCCGGGGCCAGGCGCAGGTCGAAGGCCGCGGCGTCCAGTTGGCCCTGGCCGATGTAATCCATCACCGGATCGCGGAAGAACTTGTAGTTCATGGTGGCGTCGAAGCAAGCGGGACCGATCCAGCGGCCGGCATTGCCCCATAGCTCGCCCACCAGGTAGCAGTCCGCCTTGACGGCGTGGCAGCGGTCGTGGAAGAGCTTCCAGAACCAGAACGGCACCTCGTTGGGAACGTCCAGGCGGAAACCGTCGATGTCCAGCTTGCCCAGCCAGTAGTCCGCCACCGAGAGCACGTACTCCACCACCGGCATGTTGGGCTGCGCGTCGGCCATGTCCTCCACCGCGTTCTCGTCGGCGTTGGGCCGGCTCAGGTCGTAGTTCAGGTTGGGATGCAGGCCGAAGCCCCACCAGCAGTCGTAGTAGTCGCTGGCCTTGAAGTCGCGCGTATCGGGCAGGGGCCAGCGGTGGAACTCGTACCAGTCGTAGTAGGGCGAGGCGGGACCCTTCTCCACCGCGTCGCGGAAAGCGAAGTGCCAGTTGCCGGTGTGGTTGAAGGCCATATCCACCACGATACGGATGCCGTGGGCGTGGGCGTCCTGGACGAAGGCGATGAACTCGTCCTCGCTGGCGAAGTGCGGATCGATCTTCAGGTAGTCCACGGGATCGTACTTGTGGTTCGACATCCCCTGATTGAGCGGGTTGAAGTAGATGACGGTGATGCCCAGATCGTTCAGGTAGTCCAGCTTCTGGCGCACGCCTGCGATGTCGCCGCCGTAGAAGCTGTAGTAATCCGGCTTGCCGTCCGTACGATAGGGGCTGTGCACCAGGCCCGCGATGTCGTACCAGTCCTTGACCAGGTGAAAGTACTCCCCGTTGGTCTTGCCGCCGGCCGGCAGCTTGTCGACGCCCTGGTACCAGACCTCGTGAAAGTCCGGATCGTTGCCCGGGTCCCCGTTGCGGAAGCGCTCCGGGAAGATCTGGTAGATGACCCCCGCCTGGGCCCAGTCGGGGGTCAGGAAGGGGGGATGCGTGGCCGCGCTGTAGTGGAAGGGCTGTTCGGGCCTGGTCTCCCGGGTGCCGGCAGCACCCAGGTAGACCACCGTATCGGCATCCCGGTAGCGGATCACGTAGTCCAGCGTGTCGTCCTTGTCGCCGAGCGCGACCCGGGTCGTGTAGTACTGGAACGCCGGATCGTGCTGCGCCGGGCCCATGGGCGCCGTCACGGCCGCGCCGTCGTTCACCTGGTAGACCAGCTCCACCGCCTGCACGTCGTCGAAGTGAGCCTTGGCCGTGATGGCGATCTCCGTCGGCGTGAGGGGATTGCAGGTCGCGTAGTCGAAGATCGGCTCGATGTCGGCGGTGTAGATGCGGCCGTCGCCCGGCTCGATGTCGACGCTCTGGAACGATGCGTCGACCTTGAGCACCGAGTTCTGCCCGCCGTAGCCGTCGTCGGTTCCCTGGGGATTGTCGGGATCCTGGTGCCATTGCCCGTCCACGACGAACTTGTACTGGTAGGTGCCGGGGGCCAGCAGCAGGGTGACGGTGTACGTGCCGTCTCCGTCCGTGTCGGTCATGCGGGTGGCCGAATCGTTCCAGTCGTTGAAGGTGCCGGCCAGGAACACGTTGGTCACGCCCGAGATGACCGGCGTGTAGTGGAATTCCACCGAGCGCATCCCCACTGTTTCGCCGGTGGCCTGCCCGCCGCCCTGCTCGCTCTCGGCACGGCCGCTGGAGGACGCATCGATCTTCTCGACGCCGGCCGGCACGATCACCACGGAGTTGTGGCCCCCGAAGCCGTCGTCCGTCTCCTCCGGATTGTTGGGGTCCTGGTGCCATTGGCCGTCGACCACGAACTTGTACTGGTAGCGGCCCGGCGCGAGCGGGATGGTCACGGTGTACACCCCGTCGCCGTCCGGATCGGTCATCTTCTCGCCCGTGGCGTTCCAGCCGTTGAACTCGCCCGCCAGGTACACCGCGCTCGGTTTTCCGGAAGGCGAGTAGGCGAAGGTGACCAGCACCTCGCCGGCCGCCGGCTGCGGGGCGGGGCTCTCGGCGGCTGAGACGGCGGGCTGCCCCCCACCCGCCTTCACGCCGGTGACGCCCGCGGGCACGTTGACGACGGAGTTCTGCCCGCCGAAACCGTCGTCCGTCCCCTCCGGATTGTCGGGATCCTGGACCCACTGGCCATCCACCACGAACTTGTACTGGTAGCGGCCCGGAGCGAGCGGGATGGTCACGGTGTAGACGCCGTCGCCGTCAGGATCGGTCAGGCGTGCGCCCTCGGGGCTCCAGCCGTTGAACTCCCCCGCCAAGAACACGGCCTGGACGGCGCGGCCCGGCGCGTAGCTGAAGGTCACGGACGCCGTGCCCCCGGCCGCCGGCTTCGCCGGCTGCCCGCCGGCCGGAGCAGCGGTGCTCTCGCCCAGGACGATGTTGGCCTCCGGATCGGTGACGTTCAGCACGGAGTTGTTGCCGCCGAAACCGTCGTCCACGGTCTCGGGGTTGGTCTTGTCGTACTGCCAGGAACCGTCCACGACGTACTTGTACTGGTAGGTGCCGGCCGCCAGCTCCAGCGTGGTCTCCCAGACACCGTCCTGCTCCGGATCGATCATGGGGGTGGCGCTGTCGCTCCAGTTGTTGAAGGTCCCGGCCAGGTACACGTGCTTCGCACCGGGAGCGGCGTGCCGGAAGGTCACCGTGGCCGCGCCGGCCGCCGACGCCGCCAGCGCCAGGGCCAGGATCAGCACCATACCGCAGGTTGCCGCACCAGTTTTCCTCATGACCGCAACTCCTCGAGATTCGGGGGACGATCGCAGATTCACGAAAATTCGCCGCTCCAGCCTAGCAGAAGCCGTCCGGGCGTCAAGTCGACCCGCTCGCCAGCGGGGGGTGCTGTGCGCCGGCGGGACAAGACGCGGACAATTTGCTATTATAAACCTGAAACAACTCCGTTGGTGCCCGATCTGTCCCGGGAGATATGGCATGATTTCGATCCGGCATCCCCGCCGCGGGGCCCTGATGATTCTCCTGGCCGTCCTGGCCGTCGCCGGCTCGCTGCTGCCCGCCTGCACCCGTGACCAGGTGGGAGATCCCGCCTCACCCCCCTCGCCGGTGCTGGACGGCGCGGGCGGGCCATCGCAGCCTGCGCGCGCGGATCCCGACACCTTCACCCTGCGGGCCTACGGGGCCGTCTCGGTCTACCTGGCCGGCTCCATGAACGGCTGGGCGATGAGCGATCCGGCCTGGCAGCTCACGCCGCAGGGCGACGGCTACACCTGGCAGCTGGTGGCGCAGCTGCCGGCGGGGCTCACCCAGTACAAGTACGTGCTCTACGACGGCGGTCCCGGCCAGGAGTGGCTCACCGATCCGGCCGCCGTGGAGATCACGCCCGACGGCTACCACGCCGATCCCGCCTACTGGAACGCCGTGCGCGGGCGCACGTTCACCCCCCCGCGCCCTCTGCCGACCCCCATCGACCGCGAGCGGCTGGTGATCTACGAGATCTCGCCCAACGATTTCTCGGCGACCGGAACCTTCGCGGGCATCATCGCGGGCCTGACCAGCGGGCCGGACCTGGCGGATCTGGGCGTCAACGCCATCGAGCTGATGCCGGTCACCGCGCCTTCCTACAACGGCTGGGGATACGACATCATCCTGCAGCGGGCCGTGAATCCCAACTTCGGCTGGCCCTCCACCTTCGCCAGCCTGGTGGACGCGGCCCACCAGCAGGGCATCGCCGTGATCCTGGACATGGTGCTCAACCACGCCGCCGGGAGCTGCCCGCTGCGGCAGCTCGACTCCTTCGCCGGAGCCTTCAACTTCACCACGGACGAGCCCAATCCCTGGGGCCTGGTGGAGCTGAACTACACGAACGAGGCGCTGCGGGCCTTCATCCGGGAATCGCTCTGCTTCTGGGTGGACACCTACAAGGTGGACGGCTTCCGCTTCGACTACACCGGCGGCGAGCCCTACAGCACCTGGGAATGGCTCGAGGGGGAGCTGCGCGCGCGCTACCCCGATCTGCTGCTCATCGCCGAGGACTTTAACTACGCCAACCCCATCAACTCGGTGATCGTGGGCTACGACGCCCAGTGGGGCGGCAACCACACCGACGGCTGGGGCGGCGGCGGCAACAACTTCAACCAGGTGATGATCACGGCGTTGACGGAGAAAGGCTTCGCCTGGCGGGGTTCGACGATACCCAGCGTCGGCGCCTTCGGGTTGGCCTACCGCAACATGTGGGCCGTGGCCAACGTGATCGGCGCCAATCCCCAGTACGCGGGCAGCGTGCCGGGCGACGGCTTCAGCGACGTCAAGTACCTGGAGTCGCACGACGAGAACCGCGTCGTCTGGTCGGTGAACACCATCGGATCGGCCGGAGCGCAAGCCGTGGGCGGGCTGACCAAGGCATATCTCGGTGCCCTCGTCCAGACGACCTGCGTGGGCATTCCCATGCTGTACAACGGCGTGGAGATCGGATCGGGCGAGTACCGCCCGGCCAACCCGGTCATCTACAAGATCGACTGGAACGCCGGCGACGCCGACCTGCGCGCCGCCTATCGCAACCTGATCCACCTGCGCCTGCGGCATCCCGCCCTGGCTGGCGAGAACACCTTCTTCCAGTGGCGTGACGGGCTGGTGGACCAGGAGGAGATGACCATGGTCTACTGGCGCGGCGAGACGACCGTCGCCGCCGATGCCGCCATCGTGGTGGCCCTCAACTTCGACCACCTGGATCACCTGCTGCCGGTGCCGTTCCCCGCCCCGGGGATCTGGTTCCGCCTGCATCCGGTCAGCGGTGCCCGGGAGCGGGTGAGCGTGCCTCCCGAGGGCCTGACGCTCACGCTGCCCGCTTCGAGCGGCATCCTCTGGATCCGCGAGGACGGTCTGACGGGGGTGCCCGATTAGCTTCCGCCGGATCGCGACACGATCCGGAAGACCAGCGGCTCGCAGATCTCCAGCTCCGCCGGCTCGCCGGTGTCCAGCGTCCGGGCCGAGATCTGGACGGCGGTCAGGCTTCGGCCTGGCTCGACCCGGAACTCCCACTCGCTCGTGTAGCCGTGCAGCCAGTCCTGCGCGTCCCGGGCCGACAGGACCGTCTCGATGCGCGCCGGCGACTCCGTTCCCGCCTCCTGGAGCTCGGCCGTGATCCGCAGCGGTCGGTCGCCCTTGACCAGACCCATGCAGAGTCCGGCCACGGGTTCGCCGCCGTCGAAGCCGACCAGGCGGATGTGCCGCCCCTCGATCCGGAGATGTTCGCTCCCCTGCAGGCTCCGCCGCCGCCCGTCGGTGGTCACGTTCCCGCTCGTGCAGAGGCTGTAGATCCGCAGCGGGCCCGACTCCGCCCGCTCCATCACCCTCAGGGCGGGCCAGTCGTAGAGGGCCGCGATGTTGTAGTAGGAGGCCCGCAGGACGTAACCGAACCTGCGCTGGATCTCCGGACCGAGCAAGTCGTTGCTCGCGAACCACCGGGGACGCAGGACGAAGAACGGATTCTCGTCGCGCGCGAGCAGATCGGTGACCAGGCGCGAGTTCAGGCCGGAGGAATCGATCGTGTGAATGCGAGCTTCCCGCGCGACGTGTCCGAGTCCGACCATCAGGGTGTCCTGCGGGCCGGCGTGGGTGTGGACGAAACGTCCGGCGGCCATGCGCTCGTTCTCGATGAGACGCAGATAGGGGATGTTGTGCCGCATCTTGCCGCGCACGAGCGGCTGGGCCGAAAGGCCCAGAACGACCAGAACGAGCAGGACCGGCACGCGCACGTGCCGTGAGAGGTGGCGGGCGGCCAGCTGCAGCAGCAGCATGCCGGTCTGGATGGTGAGCAGGTACTCGGGCACGGCGTAGTACCAGCTCATCCGCTCCCCCGGATCGTAGACGCAGTACAGGGCGAGGTAGGCCGCCGCCGCCAGCAGGAAGAGCAGGTCGCGCGGCAGCTCGCGGGCCTGCCGGCCCCACAGACGCGAGGCCAGATCCGCGAGGACGAGACCTCCCAAAAGCGGCAGCGCGATCTTGAAGCTGCGGAAGCGCATGATGAAGCCCCACCAGGGCTCCGCGGGATGCGCGTGGAAGTGCAGCTTGGCGTAGGCCGACTGCGGCAGCGGCCCGCCGAAGACGAGCACGGTGAAGCCCAGCCACAGCAGGAGGGGCAGCACGCCCCACAGGGCGAGATCGCGTCCGACGACCCGCCAGGCCGGTCGTTGCGGCGCGACGTGCAGCCGCCACAGCGCGACCGCTCCCAGGACCGCGGCCACCGGCACGGCGTCGATCTTCGAGACGACCGCGGCGGCGCAGGCCAGCCAGATCCAGCGGGAGTAGTCGCGCCAGACCAGCCAGCAACCCAGCAGGATGATGGCCAGGTGCAGGGGAGTCTCCAGCCCCTGCTTGATGTTCATGAGGAAGTCCGGGACCGAGGAGACGACCAGCACCCACGTCGCGTAGACGAGGAGCCGGTCGCGGCTCGCCAGCTTCAGCAGGTGCAGCGTCAGGAACGCGGTCAGGAACAGCCCCAGCAGGTTGCTCGCCAGGAGGCTGGTCTGCGGGGAGAGCCAGCGGGTCCAGGCCAGGAACCCGGCGAGCAGGCCGTGCAGGAAGCCCGACACGCCGAAGATGGGCCCGTCGGCCGCGTTGTAGCAGTAGAAGTGCCCCGCGGCGAAGTTGTCCATGTACCGGAGTACGATCGCACCGTCGTCGACCAGGGGCACGCCCCGGTACAGGCTGAAGAACGTGGCTGCGGCCAGTCCGGATGCCAGCAGTTCGCTGATCGTGTCTCGGCGATCCTGCACCATCTTGCAGTTCACCAGCCTTCGTTGCCGTTCACGGCGTCGGTGGGGGCGAGGAGCGCTGCTCCCGGGCGGCCAGCAGCCTCGCCCGCTGGAGGATCTGCAGGATACCCGCGTTGTCGGGGGCGAGCCGGGCGGCCCGCTCGAGATCGTGCACCGCTTCCGGCCACTGCTCGTGATGGAAATGCATCAGGCCACGGTTGTACCAGGCCACGGCCAGCCCCGGATCGAGGGCCAGGGCATGATCCAGGGCCGCCTCGGCCTCGCTGGGATCGGCCGTCATGATCAGGGCGAGGCCCAGGTCGCTCCAGGCCAGCGCATCGGTGGAGTCGGCGGCCACCACCGCTGCCAGGAGCGGGCGCGCCGAGGCGTAGTGCTCTTCCTTCAGCAGCAGGTGCCCGGCCCAGTAGAAGGTCGGCGGGTCGACCCTTCCGCGGGCCTGGTAGCCCGCCACGGCCTTCTCCAGGTCCGGACGGGCCAGGTCCGGCAGATCGATCTGGGCATAGATACGGCCGCGCAAACCGTGGGCCCAGGTGACGTGCAGCTGCTTGCGGACCAGGATGCTGGCGGCCGCCACGGCGGACTCGGCCCACCATTCCCGTGCCGCCCGGTCCGTCGTCGCCTGGAATCGCTCCTCCGCCAGCACGGCGAAGGCGGTGGGGGAACCGGCGGCAAAGGTGCGGTCGAAGGCCAGCCAGCAGGGCAGGAGCGGGGCGCCGGCCGGCGCTGCGGGTGGATGCCTCTCCGCGAGTTGCAGGCACTCCCGCACGGGTGACGGCAGGGCGTGCTGGGCATCGCGATAGGCCTGGCGCGCCAGGCGCCAGTCGCCCAGGCCCTCGTAGGCCAGGCCCAGATCCTGCCAGAAGTCCGGGCGGTGCAGGACAGCGGGCCGGGCACCGGCCAGGTGATAGATGGCTTCCTTGTACTGGCGTTGGTAAAAACCGGCCATGCCCCGCACCCAGCGCCAGTCGGACCAGAAGAAATCGAGGCGCTCGATCTCGGAGGCCAGCCAGGTGGCGTCCTGGCTGAGCTCGGCTCCCGCCAGCATGAGACCGTGGATCAACAGCGTGCGTCGATCGGCCGGCTCGATCGCCGCGGCCTGATCCACCCAGGCCCTTCCCTGCTGCCATTCGCCCATGTCGTAGCAGAGCCAGGCCTGGAGCAGGGCCGCCCGCAGGCGCAGATCGGGCTGTTGCTCGGCAGGAACCTGCCCGATGGCCTCCGCTGCCGAGCCGAGGGCCGCCTGCGCCCCCTCGCGGTCCCCGAGCAGACGCCGCAGCTCCGCCAGGCGCAGCCAGGGTGCCGGCTCGTCGGGAACCAGCCCCACGACCTGGTGCAGGGCGTGCAGCTGCTGGATCACCGGTTCCTTCTCGCCCAGCCGGAAGAGCCAGACGCCGGCGCGGCGCCGGCGATCCTGGACCGAACCGGCGTCGAGGGAATCGAAGGCAGCCAGCCCGAGGGAGTCCACGGGTTGCGCGTAGAGCACGGCCGCTCGGTCGCCGCAGGCGGACGCTCGCAATCCGCTGCAGGAGGCCAGCAGCAGCCCGGCGCCCAGGCCGAGCGCCGCGGCGGCCAGGATGGCCGCGTCCCGCCAAGGACGCCGGCCCCGCCGCCCGCAGGGGGCGCCGGGGCCGGTCGAGAAAAACATCGCCGCGCACCGGGGGAGCTGCCCGCGGCGGGCATACCCGGTGTCAGGCACCGTCTAGTCCTCCTTGGGGACGGGATGAGCGATCGCCTTCCATGCCTCCTCGTAATTGAACGCCTTGTAGGTGGGGCTGTTCTCGTTGTGGCACTTCACGCAGAAATCCGGACCGTGCAGCTGCAGGCCCGCGGCGATGGCCGCCTCGCGGTTCTTCATCACCGACATGGTCTTGTACGCCGAGCCGGGGCCGTGGCAGGCCTCGCAGCCGACGCCCTCATCCACCGAGTAGGAATCCATGGCCTTCACGCCCTCGTCCAGGAAAGCGGAAGTGACATGGCACTTCAAGCACTCGGGGGCCTTCTGCGGATCGGCGATGCCCTTCTTCTTGGCGATGGCCTTGGCCTCGTCCGAGCCCAGGGCCGTGTAGGCCTGGGCGTGCTTGGAGGCTTCCCAGATGCCGTACTGGTTTCCGCTCTTCTCCGACCTGTGGCAGATCTTGCACTTGCTCGTGCCGATGATCTCGGGCTTGGCTTCTTCCTTGGCTTCCTGCGCAACGGCATTCAGGTAGCTGCCGGCCAGCAGCCCGCCGCAGAAGAGCAGGCCGAACATGATCCAGCTGAGTCGCTTCATATCTCCTCCTTGGGCGCGAGGGGGGCACCAGCGGTCGCGACACCCGATCAGGGTACAGAATCGTATCAGCCGGGATTCTAGTCAACGGAGGCCGCAAAATCAATCGCTTTCGCTTCTTTGCAGATACCCCCTAGTGGAACAGCCGGTCGAGCCAGGAGCCCTTGGGAACGCTCTCGAGGCTGACGATCGCGACGGATCCTAGTTCCCGGCCTTCCAGCATCGCCACGCCCCGACCCACCACCTGGCCCTCCTCCACGGGAGCGGAGAGCTCCTCCAGCGGCTCCGCGCGGAGGGTCACCTCCTTCACCCTGTCCTTGAGCATGCTGACCTCCAGGGGCCCGACGTAGGCCGCCGCCAGGTCGCCGCGCTTGCCCCCCCGGACCGGCAGGCGCTCCTCCAGCGGCGTGCGACCTTCCTCCACCACGGTCACCTGCGTGTAGAGATTGAAAGCGTAGCTCAGCAGGCGGCTGGTCTCGGTGGCGCGGGCCTTGTCCGTGGGCGCCCCCATGACGACCGAGATCAGGCGCTTGCCCTTCTGGACGGCCGTCGCCGTCACGCAGAACCCCGCCTGCCCGTGGTAGCCGGTCTTCAGACCATCCAGGCCGCGAAACTTCCCGATCAGCTTGTTGGGATTCCAGAGACCGAACTGCCCGTCGCGGAAGGAGGCCTTGGCCGTGGACGACCAGTTCAGGGCCTCCGGGTACTTGATCAGCTCCCGGCCCAGCAGCGCCATGTCGTAGGCCGAGGTCAGGTCCGGCTTCTGCCCGCGGCCGGGCGGCAGCCCGTGCACCGAATGGAACTCCGAGTCCTGCATGCCCAGCTCGCGGGCACGCAGGTTCATCAGATCGACGAAGGCCGCGACGGTGCCGGCCAGGTGCTCGGCCAGGGCCACGGCCGCATCATTGGCCGATTGGATGGAGAGGGCCATGAGCAGCTCCTCCACCGTGAAGACCTCGCCGTGCTTCAGGTAGACCTGCGAGCCTCCCATGCGGCTGGCCTTGGCAGAGACCCGCACCTCGTCCTGCAGCGAGATGTCCCCCTCGTGGATCCTCTCGAGCACCAGCAGCTCGGTCAGCATCTTGAGCATGGACGCCGGCTGGCGGCGAGCGTGCGAGTTCTTCTCCAGCAGCACCTCGCCGGTGTCGGCGTCGACGACGATGGCCGAGGCGAACTGTCCGTCCAACAGGGCCGGTGCGGCGGGAGCGGCCGCGCCGGGCGAGGGCCCCGCGATCTGCAGCAGAGCGAGGAGGGCCGGAAGCAGGGCGAGTCGTGGCTCCAGTTTCATCGGGGGCCTTCCTTGGCGGTGGTGGAACGATCATCCTGCAATCGGGAGATCCAGGTTAGCCAGACCGCGCGAGGTGTGTCAAGGTGCGGCCTCGGTGAACCGCAATGGACCCATGGCCCTCTGAAACGAACGGGACCGCCGGGAGGTTCCACCTCCCGGCGGCCATGATCCCCAACCTGGTTGTCCAAGGGCATGATCGCGCGTGCCGCCGCTCACATGAAGAGCCGATTTCCCGGTCCCTGGCGGTCGTCGTGGCCATTGCGGCCCGTCAGCCCGCGCCGCAGCCCGTACTCGTCCAGGTCCTTGTCGCCGCGACCGGACAGGTTGACCACGATCAGCATGCCCTGATCCACATCACCGCGCAGCCGCTCCAGATAGGCAAGAGCATGGCTGCTCTCGAAGGCTGGGATGATGCCCTCGAGTCGGCAGAGGCGCTCGAAGGCACCGAGGACCTCGTCGTCCGTCACGGCCACGTAGGCTACCCGGCCGATGTCCTTCAGGTAGGCATGCTCGGGCCCTATGCCGGGGTAATCCAGCCCTGCGGCGATGCAGTGGTTGCCCTCGGCCGTCACCTCACCCTCCGCCAAGTGGTAGGTGTTCATACCGTGGATGACGCCGGCCACTCCGCAGGTGAGCGTCGCCGCGTGGCGACCGCTGTCGGTGCCGGAGCCGGCGGCCTCCACCCCCACGATCCGCACCTCGTCCTCGAGGAAGGGATGAAAGAGACCGATGGCGTTGCTGCCGCCACCGGCGCAGGCGGTCAGCAGGTCCGGCAGCCGGCCCTCCTGCTCCAGACACTGTTGCCGCGCCTCGCGTCCGATGATGGACTGGAACTCCCGCACCAGCAACGGATAGGGGTGCGGGCCCACGACCGAGCCCAGCAGGTAGTGAGTGGTGCCCGCCTCAGCCACCCAGGCTGCGATGGCCTCGTCCACGGCGGCGGTCAGGGTCTGATCGCCGCTGGTGGCCGGGACGACCCGGGCGCCCATCAGCTGCATGCGCTTGACGTTGGGTGCCTGACGTCGCATGTCCTCGGCCCCCATGTAGATTTCGCAAGCCAGCCCGAAGCGGGCGGCCACCGCGGCGGTGGCCACGCCGTGCTGCCCCGCCCCCGTCTCGGCGATGAGCTTGGTCTTGCCCATCCGCAGGGCCAGCAAAGCCTGGCCCAGACAGTTGTTGAGCTTGTGGGCTCCAAGGTGGTTAAGGTCCTCGCGCTTGAGCAGGACCCGCGCGCCGATGTGGGCGCTCAGGCGTGCGGCGTGATACAGCGGTGTGGGCCGGCCGCCGTAGTGCTGGAGCTCCTGGGCCAGCTCCTCCTGGAACGCGGCATCCCGGCTGGCATCGAGGAAGGCGTCGGTCAGGGCCTGCAACGGCGGCTGCAGCGGCTCGGGCACGAACCGACCGCCGTAGGGACCATAGAAGCCGTCCGCGTCGGGCACGTTGTAGGGATGGTTCTGCAGTGCGCTCTCCATCTCTGTTCTCCTCGGTTGGGGCGAAAAAGAAACCGCCGGCTTCCCGGGGAAGCCGGCGGTCGGTGCTTGTGCCTGATTCTAGACTCCTACCGCAGCACGCACCTCACCGTCCGGCGCTGGCGCCACCACCAGAAACGGACGCTGCCGGGTGCATGCTGCCGCAACGGGAACTCTCCTTGCCGTCTGCGAGTCTGCGCATCGATGCGTTATCATACGAGTGGCCGGCCGCGCATGTCAAGTCGGCCGGGCCGGCAGCGGCCCGAGGACCGGTAGCGGGGAATACCCTCGGGACTTTCGCAGGCGGCTTCCAGCGCGTATCATGGGAACAGCCCGGCTCCCGGCCGGGGGAAAGGCCACCCGTGGGATTCAGCAGCGACCGCGCCCCGCTCCGACGCCTCAGCGCGTTCCTCGCCGCCCTGGCGATCGCCGCCGGGCTCGGCGTCGCCGCGCTCCTGCCCGGCTGCGGCGGCCGGACGGGGCCCTCGGTGATCCTGATCATCATGGACACCACGCGGTACGATCGCCTCGGCTGTGCGGGCTATCCCGCGGCCACGACGCCCACCCTGGACAGTCTGGCCGCGCAGGGCGTGCGCTTCGCCCAGGCGGTCACGGCCGCCCCGGTCACGGGCCCGTCGATCACCTCGATCCTGACCGGCGTCTATCCGGCCGTGCATGGCGTGCGGGACAACCGGCGCTTCGTCATCAGTCCGCGGCTGGAGCTGCTGGCCGAGACCTTCCACCAGGCCGGCTACCGCACGGGCGCCGTGGTGGGCGCGGTCCCCCTCCTCGGCCGCTTCGGCTACCGTCGCGGCTTCGAGCGCTACGACGATCGCTTCGCCGAGGACACCTATCTCACGCACGACCCCACCTACGCGGACAGGGCGGTGGACCTGCGCGAGAGCGAGCGCCGCGCCACCGCCGTCACCGATCACGCCCTGGAGTGGCTGGGCTCCCTGCGCCAGGGCCAGCCCTTCTTCCTGCTGGCGCACTACTTCGATGCCCACGGCCCCTACGATCCACCGCCCCGCTATGCGGCGCTGCATCCGGACGAGCCCTACGACGCGGAGATCGCCTACATGGATGCCGAGATCGGCCGGCTCCTGGCGGGTGCGCGCTCGTTCCTGGGGAATCCCGGGAATCTGCGCGTGGTGGCCGTGGCCGACCACGGGGAAGGTCTGTTCGATCACGACGAGATGGGCCACGGCTTCTTCCTGTACGACAGCACCGTGCGGGTCCCGCTGATCATGAGCGGGCCGGGAGCGGCGCCCGGCCTGGTGATCAGCCGTGCCGTGCGCACCATCGACGTGGCCCCGACCCTCTGCAGCTGGTGCGGCGTCCCGACCCCGGCGACCTGCACGGGCGTGGACCTGGTCCCGGCCCTGGCCGGCGGCCCGGTGCCGGCGGCCTGCGACACGGCTTACATCGAGACCTTCTGGACCCAGCTCCACTACAGCTGGTCCCCCTTGCAGGCCCTGCGCACGCCCGACTGGAAGTGGATCCGCGCGCCCCGTCCCGAACTCTACAACCTGGTCGGCGATCCGGACGAGAGCGCGAACCTGGCCGGCGACAACCTTCCCCAGCAGGCCGCCCTGGCGACCAGGCTCGACGCGCTCCTGGCCGGCTTCAGCGGGCCGGCCGCCCGGCTCGGGGCGAGCCTCGCCGACATGGATCCCGATCTCGACCGCAAGCTCAAGGCGCTCGGCTACGTATCGGGGCAGGAGAGCGACGCCGTGCGAGCGGATTACGATCTTCCGGATCCCAAGGACGGCAACCGGAACTGGAACCGGGAGGAGCGACGCCAGCAGCATTTGCAGGCCGCCCTCCGCTACTACGAGAACCAGCACTGGGCCAAGGCCCTACGCCGCCTCGAGATGGCCGCAGCCCTGGCGCCGCTGGAGAAGCAGGACGAGGCCCTGCTGGGCGTGCTCCTGGCCCGGGTCGGCCGCTACGAGGAGAGCCTGGCCGCCTACCGGCGCACGCTGGCGACCGAGGACGACCCGGCCGGCCGGTCCTACGTGCGTCTTGAGCTGATCCGCCTGCTGCTGCACCTGGGCCGCCTGCCGGAGGCCCGCGCCCAGGCCGAGACGCTGCGGGCCGAGCCCGGCATTCCCGAGGTCGTGCGATCCGGCCTGCAGGAGCTCACCCCTCAGCTGGCACCCTGACGACGATCCGCCGGCCGAGCCGGCCGGCTTTTCCGCCCCCCCGAACTTGCTGTTGCAATCCAATTGCATTTATTATGGATTCCGGACCGGAAGCCCGGCGTCGCGACATCCGGCCCGAGGAGAGGAGCACTCATGTCCGGGGTTCGGCGTTCGTCCGACCGCGAGATGCTGCGCGCGGATCTGCGGAGCCGCGCCCTGCGGGCCACCCGCCCGCGCCTGGCCGTGCTGCAGCTGCTGCGCGCCGCCGAGCATCCGCTGAGCCACGCCGACGTGGTGGAGGCCCTGGCCGGCGAGCCCTGGGATCGTTCCACCCTGTACCGCAATCTGGCCGATCTGGTGGCCGCCGGGCTGGCCGGCAAGACCGAGCTGGGCGACCACGTCTGGCGCTTCTATGATGCCCTGTGGCACGACGCGGGTGATCATCCCCATTTCGTCTGCACGGAGTGCGGCCACGTGCAGTGCCTGACCGACACCCGGATCTCCCTGCGGGCCGGCAAGAGCGGCCCCCGGGCCCTGTGCGAGGCGCACCTCGAGATCCAGCTGCGCGGGCTCTGCGACGACTGCCGCTGAGCACCCACCGGCAGCGGCGAGGAGGAGGAGGATCGGCCGTGATGAGGATGCACGCGAGGGTCGCGCGCCGCCCGCAATCCCGGCCGGGCGCGGTCTGGATCCTGCTGTCGACCGTCCTGGCCCTCGGGCTGCCGGGCCTGCTCGCGGGCTGCTCCGGAAAGACCGACGGGACGGATGCCGGATCCCTGGTCGTGGCCGTCAGCATCCCCCCCCAGGCCTGGTTCGCGGAGAGGATCGGCGGCCGCCTGGTCTCCGTCCAGGTCGTGCTGAAGCCCGGCGATTCCCCCGCAACCTACGATCCGACACCGCGGGAGCTGGCGCGGCTGGCCGACGCGCGGATCTACTTCGCCGTGGGCGTGCCCATGGAGACCCGGCTGCTCCCCGAGCTGCGGCGCGACTTTCCCGACCTGCAGATCGTCGATACGACCGCCGGAATCGCCGAGCTGGCCTTCGGCGCCACGACCCAGGAACCTACAACCGGAGGCAGCCTGAAGCCCGAGCAGGCCTCCGGCGAGCTGGATCCTCACATCTGGCTGAGCCCGCGGCTGGCCAAGATCTTGGCCCGCAACATGGCGAACGCGTTGATCGCTCTCGATCCGGCGCACACCGACTCCTACCAGGCGGGGCTCGCCGGCGTGGAGCAGGAGCTGGATCGCCTCGACGCGGAGCTGAAGAGCCTGCTGGCCCCGCTGGCCGGCCGCGAGCTTCTGGTCTATCACCCGGCCTTCGGTTACCTGGCCGCGGAGTACGGCCTGGTGCAGGTGGCGATCGAGAGCGGGGGCCAGCAGCCCTCGCCGCGGCAGCTGGCGGATCTGCTGAAGCAGGCCAGGACCCGGCATCCTGGTGCCATCTTCGTCCAGCCCCAGTTCTCGGCCACGACAGCGCACACCCTGGCGCGCGAGCTCGGCGTTCCCGTGGTGGAACTCGATCCCCTGGCTCGCAACTATCCGGACAACCTGCAGCGAATGGCGGTGACCATCCGCAACAACCTGCTGGGCGGATGAGAGGGGAACGACGCATGGATCGCGAGGCGGTGGTCAGCCTGCACGACGTGGATTTCGCCTTCGACGATCATCCCGTCCTGCAGGACGTCCAGCTGGAGATCGCCGGCGGCGACTTCGTGTCGCTCATCGGGCCCAACGGCGGCGGCAAGACCACCCTCCTGCGCCTGGTCCTGGGATTGCTAGAGCCCGATCGCGGGACGGTCCGCGTCTTCGGACGCCCGCCGGCGCAGGCCCGCGGGCGGATCGGCTACATGCCCCAGTTCGCCCTGCTGGACGAGCAGTTCCCCGTCACCGTGGCGGATGTCGTGCTAATGGGGCGGCTGGCCCGGCGCATGCCGCTCGGACCCTTTCGATCCGCCGATCGGGGCGTTGCCCGGCGCGCCCTGGCCGAGGTGGAAATGGCGGATCTCGAGCAACAGCCCTTCTCGGCTCTTTCCGGCGGCCAGCGCCAGCGGGTGCTGATCGCCCGGGCCCTGGCCTGCCAGCCGGATCTGCTGCTCCTGGACGAGCCGACGGCCAGCCTCGATCCCGGCGTCCAGGACGACCTCTACGAGCTGCTGCACCAGCTGAAGGAGCGCATGACCGTGGTGCTCGTCTCGCACGATGTCGGGGTGGTATCGCAGCACGTGGACCGCATCGTCTGCGTGAACGTGCAGGTTGCCCAGCATCCCGCCTCGGCCATCAAGGGAGAGCTGGCCAATCTGTTCACGAGCCGGGGCGGCATGTGCCTCGTGCACCACGAACAGGACACCGGACGGGAGTGAGGAGCGGCTGGTGGATTTCTGGACGGCCCTGACCCAGTACGCCTTCCTGCGCAACGCCCTGCTGGCCGGTATCCTGGCCAGCCTGGCCTGCGGCGTGGTGGGGAGCTACGTGGTCAGCCGTCGGATCACCGTGATCGCCGGCAGCCTGGCCCACTCCGTGCTCGGCGGGATGGGCGCCGCCTTCTACCTGCGCGTGGTTCACGGCTGGTCCTGGCTGCACCCCATGCACGGGGCGGTGGTAGCCGCCCTGCTGGCAGCCCTGATCATCGGCTGGATGCGGGCCCACAGCCGGGAGCGCGAGGACACGATCATCTCCGCCCTGTGGGCCGTGGGCATGGCCGGCGGCATTCTCTTCCTCTTCCGCACGCCCGGCTACAAGGCCGACCTGATGACCTACCTGTTCGGCAACATCGTGATGGTGGACGTCCCCACGCTGCATCTGGTGGTGGCTCTCGACCTGCTGATCCTGGGCGTCGTCCTGCTCTTCTACAATCCCTTGCTGGCCGTCTGCTTCGACGAGGAGTTCGCGCGCCTGCGCGGGGTCAACGTTTCCTTCTTCTACACCCTGCTGCTGTGCCTGACGGCCCTGACCATCGTGACCTTGATCTACGTGGTCGGCGTGGTCCTGGTGATCGCCCTGGTCACCCTGCCGGTGGCCGTGGCCGGCCGCTTCACGCGCAAGCTCTGGCAGATGATGCTCCTGGCCGCCCTGCTCAGCGCCCTGCTGACGATCGCGGGCCTGGGCGTCAGCTACGGCTCGGACCTCCCGACCGGGGCGACGACCATCCTGCTGGCCGCGGCCGTCTACGTCGTGGCGCAGCTCTGGGCGGCCTGGCGCGAGCGGCGGCTCCGCCCCCGAGCCGGCGTGGGTTCGTGAGACCCTCACCAGCGGGCGGCCGATCCCGACGGCGATCGGGGGCGGTCCCGCACATCAGGGCTTGCGAGCGACGTAGCCGATGGCACCCGGCAATCCTGCCGCCGCGTCATGCACGTTGACCTGGGGTTCCCGGCTCAGCACGTCGAGTTCAGCGAAGAGGGCATCCGGCTCGCCTGCGGCGAAGAAGCTGTGCATCTCGGCGCCGCAGACCGTCCCCAGGCGGAATTCGCCGGGGCCCAGCGGCTCTCCCACCCCGAAGTGCCAGTCGTCCGGCGTCAAGAAGTTCAGGTAGCAGAGCCCTCCGGATCGCAGGACCCGGGCGATCTCGCCGACGGCGCGCCCGACGTCCCGCTTGCTCATGTGGCAGATGGAATCGTGGGAATACGCGAAGCTCACCGAGGTGTCCGCCAGCGGCAGTGCGCGCATATCTCCCAGCACCAGCCCGAGATCGAGGTCGTGGCCCCGGCCGTAACTCACGGCCTCTGCCAGTCGCTCCCGCGAGATCTCGACGCCGCAGGTCTGGAAGCCGCAGGCGCGAAACAGGGCCAGCGGCGGCCGGGGACCGCCAGCGCCGCAGTCCAGGACGACCTTCTCCAGGTTGCTGCTCCGGCAGACGGCCAGGAATTCCCGCAGCGGCTCCGGGGCTGGGAACATCCCCCTCATCCCTTCACCTGCGCATCAACGGCCACGACTGCCCGCAGCGCGCGAGTCCGCGGTCCCCGCATTCCGGCCACGGACCGGTCAACGACCCCGGCCGAGCACCTCCTGCAGCTTGGCGTAGAGCTGCACGGGCAGGTAGGGCTTCTGGAGGAAGCCCGCGAGACCCCGTCCCAGGAACCGCTGCGTGATATCCTGCTCGTTGTAGCCGCTGCAGAGGATGACCTTCACGTCCTCGCGGATGCGGCGCATCTCCTGCAGGACCTCCTCGCCGCCGAGACGCGGCATGGTCAGGTCCAGGACCACGCAGGCGATCTCCCTGGGACGGGCGCGGAAGATCTCCAGCGCCTCGCGTCCATCCGCCGCCAGCAGGACCTGCATCCCGACACGCTCCAGCATCCGGCGACCCAGCTCCCGGATCGCCACCTCGTCGTCGACGAGCAGGACCAGTCCGGAACCCTGCCAGCCGCGGGACGTCGCCGCCTGTGGTGTGATGGGCGCAGCCGGCCGTTCGCTGGCCGGCAGCAAGATCCTGAACGTGGTACCCCGTCCCGGCGCGCTGTCGACGTGGATGGTCCCATGATGACCTCGCACGATCCCCAGGACGGCGGCCAGACCCAGGCCGCGGCCCGCGAACTTCGTCGAGAAGAACGGCTCGAAGATCTTCTCGCACGTCGCCTCGTCCATGCCGCACCCGGTGTCCGCGACTTCCAGGCAAACGTATCGCCCCACGGGCAGATCAGGCGCCAGGAAGGTCCGTCCGAGGTCGGATCGATCGCAGTCCTCGGCGCCGGTGGCGATGGCAATGACGCCGTTCCGATCCTCGAGAGACTCGGACGCATTGGTGATCAGGTTCAGGATCACCTGGCGGAGCTGCGTCGGATCCGCTTCCACGGCCGGCAACACGTCGGCGAGATCAAACTTGAGCTCAGCCTTCTTGGAGATGGAGATCTCCAGCATGTGGGTCATCTCCCGCACGATCGCGTTGAGGTCCACCGCCTCGACGGCGAACTTCCCCTTGCCCGAGTAGGCCAGCATCTGGTGACAGAGATCCGAGGCCCGGCGGGCCGCCCGGGCGATCTCGTCCAGGTTCTCGCGGGCCGGGGAGATCTGGGAAACGTGATCTTCGGCCAGGGTCACGTTGCCGATGATGACCTGCAGGATGTTGTTGAAATCGTGCGCGATGCCGCCCGCCAGCACACCCAGGCTCTCCAGCTTCTGGGTGTGGCGGATCTGGGCCTCGAGCCGGCGCTGCTCTTGCTCGATGCGCAGGCTGTCCGTGATGTCCTGCCCGGAGCTGAGCGTGCCGATGATGCGACCCCGGTCATCCTCGAGCATCTTGTTGTGCCAGGCGATGGTCCGACGCTCGCCGGCGAGGGTGATGACGTCGTTCTGGAAGTACTCGACGGCCTGCTGCTCTCCGGCGATCAGCCGGGCAAAGGTCTCCTTGACTCGCTCGCGCTCCCTCTCGGGGATGAAAGTGTCGAACCAGGGGCGCCCCTGGACTTCGCTCTCCCGGCAGCCCAGGATCTCGCAGCCCTTGCGGTTCAGCAGCGTGATCTCGCCCTTCTCGTTCAGCGCCAGGAGGATCACCTCGGCGATCTCGAGGTAGCGCTGGGCGCGGTCACGCTCGCGACGCAGCTCCTCCACGGTAGCGCGGCTCGGGCTGTATTCATTCAACGGTCTGCCTCCTCGAGGCGGGTCCCGTACCCGGGATTCCGCTGGCCCGGGATATATCTCGGCCGTCCCGGCCGGCCGGCGGCAGCCGGCAGGACGATCCTACACCGGAAAGGCTCTTCGCGCAAATGCGGATAAATCACATCGTGATTATGATGGAACGCCAGGACCGGCCTCCCTCGCCTGGAGCATGTCCAGGACGAGGTCTGCCGGCGCCGCTGCGTCCGGTGCGGGCGCGGCCGACCCAGGGCTGGAAACCGGAAGGAGAGCATCTTGAAGCTCATGAATGACCGCAAGCTCGCGTTTCCCGTGCTCGCTTTCTGCCTCTTCATCGGGCCCGCCTCAGGGCACGCCGGAAGCGCCGGCATCGAGGTGGGCCAGCCGATCAGCCCGCGCGTTCTGGACAGCATCCCCGCGGACTGGGCCGGACTCTGGCAATACGAGACCGACATCAAGGACTGCGATTCCGGAATCACGGTCTTCCACATGTCCCGTCTGGACTCCCTTTGTGTCGGGGACACCTTCGATCCCGAACAGGACGGGACGATCACGAACCTCGTCTGCAACGGTACCATCACCGGATCGGAGATTCACTACGTGTGCACCGGCTCCGCGCAGGAGGAACCCGGCTGCTTCGCCGACTACGAGATCGTCTACGACGCCGTACGCACCGGGGACAGCGTGCAGGCCACGGAGACGTTCAACACCACCTACTCGGGCGATTGCCCGGTGTCCGACCAGTGTGTCCGCATGGAAATGTCCGGCACTCGTCTGGCCGGCACGGCGCCCGGCTGCCAGCTGACCCCCTCCCAGCAGAGCAGCTGGGGGGCCCTCAAGGGGACCTATCGCTGAACCAGCAGCCGATGATCTGACGGTGGGGGGCCGGGTCGCGTCACGCGGAACGAGCCCGGCCCCCTCTGGTGGACAGGGCGGCGCCATTCTGGGGTGTTCACCCCTAAAAACCCTGGCGGCTTCGTCAGAACGCGGAGGTCTTGTACGTGCCCCGCATGCCGGCCAGGTTGTTCCAGACCCGCCGGTTGTGATCGTGGACCCGCTCGACGGTCAGGCTGTTCGGCTTGACGTACACGTTGACGCCCTTGGGCGCGTTGTCGTCCGTCGTGACCCCGAAGAAATCCGCTCCCCACCGCGCCATGGCGGTGCCGGCCTCGGCCCCCAGGTCGCCGTGCCACCAGTTGCCGTGCCCCGCCACGATGAGCAGATCGGGATCGCCGCCCACGCGCAGCCGGTTCGCCTCCATCAGGTTCAGGATCTTGGCGATGCAGCCGCTGTAGTTCTTCTCGGGCGCGTTGTGCCACTGCTGGGGGACGTGTCCCCCGATCAAGCGTCCGGTGTCCAGGATGAGGGCGAGAGCCAGACAGGAATCCACGTGGGGGAAGATCAGCTCCGCGTTCGGGCTGGCGTCCGTGACCCCGACGTACCCCCGACCCCGGGGAATGGCCTCCCCCGGCTCCAGCAGCTCCACTCGCAACGCCATGACGACCTCCCATCGGGTTACGGGATGGCCCCCTGCACCTGCCATCCGCGTTCGATGCAGCCCATCCTATCACGTCCGTTAAGGTTGGAAAGACCGAAACCGCGCCGCCCTGGCGCCGGAAGACGCGGGCTAGGAGCTCCCGGCAGGGCCTGCCCGGCCGCCGACGCTCGCGGCCCGGGCGACCCAGCGCGGAGCTGCATCGACGGTCTGGCGCAGTATGAGATTCAGCTGGGCGGCGCCGTGCTGGACATGGCGCATGTTGTAGAGGAGCAGCTCGGCGAAGCTGGCCTCGCCCCAGCCGAACCGGCAGTGCTTGCGCGCCTGCTCCTCGGTGAGGGCCTCGATCGTCTCCCGGCACTTCCGGCGGCCATGCTCGAGATACCAGAGCAGCTCGGATTTCGTGTAGGCCCGCTCCGGCAGCAGCCCGGCCGAGTCCAGCTCCACCAGCGTGAAGGGGGCCGGAGGAGTGAATCCCTCGACCGCGCCGGACAGGTAGAGATCGAGCCAGAAGAGCGTGTGATAGACGAGATACCAGTACTCGGGCTGCCGGGACCGGTCGGCCCACAGCTCCTCGGGACAGGCGTTCAGGGCATTCTCGAGCATGTCGATGGCGGCCCCGAACTGCCTCCACGTCCCCGTCTTCCACGTACGATCCACCTCGCAACTCCCGGTGAAGTCCACAGCGCGTACCCGCGGATCATGAGGTTCATCAGCACACCGAGGGACCAGATCCCCGGTGTATCCAGTCGTGCATCCCGCTCCTAGCCGAACCTGTCGTCGGCCTTACGGTCCTTGACGTCCCGCCCGGAGTCCTCGAGCCAGCCGGTCCTGATATCTTCGGAGGCGTCGAACGCCGGCACGTAGGGCTTGATGTCCAGGAGCGGGGTTCCATCGAGCATGTCGACGTTCTCGATCTGCAGGACCCCGTCATCGACGCTCCGCAGGCGGACGATCGAGAGCCCGATCGCGTTGGGTCTGCGGGGCGCACGGGTGGCGAAGAGCCCGCGCAGCTGCGAGTCCAGGAAGGGCACGACCTGGAGGTCGAAACCCTCGCTGCGGTGGAAGTGATAGAGCAGGACGATGTGCGAGAAGCCCGCGAGATCGGCGAGCCCCCGTCGGTATTCCGCGAAGACCTCGACCGTGCCGGACACCCCCACGGCTCCCGCGGGCTGGATCGGCATCCCCCGGGGATCCGTGAAGGGCGTGTGGATGATGCCGATCGGTCTGTACGCGATGTTCATGGCTTCCGGACCGCCGGTTTCGCATCCATGGTGGCATCAGACGCACTCACCGAAGCCACCGTAGCACGGCGTCCACGTGAACTCCAACCCCCCGTGCCGCCTGCGTCGAGCCGCTCCGCGCCGACGGGCGGCGCTGCCGGATCAGGACGTCGCTACCTCGGTCATCCAGCGACCGACCACCCAGGCCCCCACCAGGCACAGCAACCCGGTGACCAGAAACGGCATCTCGAAGGAGATCAGCGCCAGCAGACCCGCCAGCAGCGGCCCGACGGCGATGCCCAGACCGAAGCCGATCGTGACGGTGCTCATCTGCCGGCCTTCCTGGCCGCTCCCTCCCTCCTGGGTGACGTCTCCCGCAAAGGCGATTGCGGGCGCGACGACGGCCGCCGCCGCGATGCCCTGCAGGAACCGCAGCGCGATGAACTGGAAGAGGCTGGCCACTTCGCCGAGCAGGGCTGTGCTCACGGCCAGCAGCAGAAGTCCGTACATCACGAAGGGCTTGCGCCCGCGGCGATCGGAGAAGTGCCCCATGGGCACCTGGAACAGCAAGCGCGAGACCATCAGCGTACTGAAGGCGAAGCTGAAACCGAGAGCGTTGATGTCCAGTCGCTTGTTGAACTCATTCTCCAGGGTGGTGACCAGCGTGAAGGCCACGGCCATCAGGAAGGTCGCCAGGGCGGCGCTGAACAGCCCGGAGGTCATGGCTCCTTGCTTCCGCTCGCGCCGCTCCGGCTGGACGCGGGCCGGCTGCCGCTTCACGCCGAACTGCACGGCGCCGATCGCCAGGAAGAGGATCGCCGCACCGCCGATGAAGGCGGCCCGGTTCCCGAAGTGAACGTGCAGAAAGCCGCCGATCACCGGCCCGATCGCCAGGCCGAGCATGCGCAGGGTCGTGTAGAATCCCATGGCGGCGCCGCGGGTCTCGCGCCGGCTGGCCATCGCCAGCAGGGCCATCGTGGCGGGGATCTCCAGGGCCAGCCCCACCCCCTGGATGACCCGCAGCACCAGCACGTCGAGATAGCGCGAGGCGAAGACGAACGCGAAGGTGGTGAGGGAGAGCAGGACCAATCCCGCCTGGATGATGAGCTTGTAGCGCCCGACACGATCGGTCAGCCGTGCCGTGAAAGGCTGCAGGGCCGCATTGGCCAGGCCGTAGACCGAGATCAGCACGGCCACCAGCAGGGGCACCGGCAGCGGCAGCAGCTCGTCCGGAATCGCGGCCACGTACAGCGGGATGATCACGTACAGGATGCTGTTGCCGATCCCGTCCGCCATCCTGGCGAAGGACAGGGCCAAGATGGTGCGGTTCATCCCCAGCAGGCGGCGTCCCTTTTCCAGCACGCCGGCGAGCGACGGCGGGCTCTCCATTCCGGTTCCCTCCGCAAGCTGAGCGCTGCGTTCGTTCCGGCAGGAGCCGGCCGTGCCCGCGCCAGGCGGGATGATCCGTGCTGTCAAGGAAGCCGAGACTGCGAGCATTCGCCAGTGATTGCGGGACGGCCCGTCCCGCGGTCACGGAATACGGGGCAAGCCCGGATTAGCGGATCTACGGCCGGTCGAGGACCCAGAAGAAGGCGGCGCGCTGCAGCTCGACGTGCGTCGAGAGGTTGAGCTTCCGCTTGATGTTCTCCCGGTGAGTCTCGATGGTCTTGATGCTCAGATGCAGCAGATCCGCGATCTGGTGGGTCGTCTTGCCCTGGCCGATCAGCTCGAAGACCTCGAGCTCGCGGTCGGACAGATCCCGGGGGGACGGCAGCTCCCCGCCCTCCTTGCCGCCGAGGCTGCTCGAGAGCACCTGATCGGTCATGGCGGGGCTGAGATGAATCCGGCCCTGGATCACCTTCCCGATGGCCTCCATGAGCGTATCCAGGCCCTCGGCCTTGTTCACGAAGCCGGAGGCACCCGCCCGGATCACACGGGCGGCGAAGAACTGCTCCTCGTGCATCGTGTAGACGAGCATCTTGACCGCGGGATAGCGGGAGCGGACTTGCTTGATGAGTTCCAGCCCGCTGCCATCCTGCAGGGAGAGATCGACCAGCAGGACGTCGGGCGGGTTCGCTTCCAGGAGAGAGAGGGTCTCGGCACAGCTGCCGGCTTCCCCGCAGACGTTGAAGGCCAGCTCCTTCTCGAAGGCCAGGGCCAGACCCTGCCGGATCGTCGGGTGGTCGTCCACGAAGGCGATCTTGATCGGAGAGGACCGACGCGGTCCGGGAGCCTCTTTTCTTCGAGGCAGCATGGAAGCTTCCTTTGCGAGACGGGCCCGCCAAGGCAGGCTCCACCGGCGACAAGCGGGACAGCTCAGCGGAGCAAACGCAACCTGCCTCGAGCGCGCTTCAAGTGCGATAAATTCCAATCCATTACTTTATCAGAATATGTTCAAGCGCGCCAGAGCGCAATCGGAGCGATCCCCGCCGGCAGAACAAGGCCAATCCGGGGGACGAGTTACTTCCGCGCAAGCTCCCGCTGGAGCTGCCGGGCGGTGCGGGTGTTCAGGATCTCCTGTCTGCCCAGCCAGCCGCGCCGGGCGACGGCCACGCCGAACGGCAGGTAGTCCAGGTCGTGCGGACTGTGGGCATCGGTGCCGATGGTGAAGCGGACCCCCATCTCGCGGGCCCGCTGGCAGTAGGTGTCCGGCAGATCCAGGCGATCGGGCTGGGCGTTGATCTCGACGAAGACGCCGTGCTCGGCGCAGGCCCGGAAGATCTTCTCGGTGTCGAAGGCGAGCGGTTCGCGCCGGCCGATCAGCCGGCCGAGCGGATGACCGAGGCAGTGCACGAGACCGCTCTCGATCGCCGCCAGCAAGCGCTCGGTCATCTTCTTCTCGCTCATCTTGCGGCCGTAATGGATGCTTGCCACGACCCAGTCCAGCTCGGCGAGGGTCTTCTCCTGCAGGTCTAGCTTCCCCGACTCGAGGATGTCCACCTCGACCCCCGCCAGCAGCCAGAAATCGTCCAGCTGAGCATCGACCTCGCGGATGCGGTCGGCCTGGCGGTGGCAGCGGTCGTCGTCCATGCCGTTGGCCACGCGCACGCGCTGGGAGTGGTCGGTGATTGCCAGGTACTGCAGCCCTCGCTGGCAGGCCGCCCGGGCCATCTCCTCGATGCTGGCCTGGCCGTCGCTGGCCACGGTGTGCGATTGCAGGTCGCCGTGGATGTCCTTCTCCTCGACCAGGCGGGGCAGCTGGCCGCTGGCGGCCGCCTCGATCTCGCCGCGGTCCTCGCGCAGTTCCGGGGGAATCCAGTCCAGGTCCAGCCGGCGATAGATCGCCGCCTCGTCCCGGCCCGCCAGACATTCGTCCCCCGCGAACAGGCCGTACTCGTTCAG
>Ga0315542_1000214_pt1 | contig 34571 bp, 32 predicted proteins | sample SalMarSW160120MG_FD_202541 | JGI IMG/M metagenome (GOLD analysis project Ga0315542, IMG submission 202541) | Salt marsh sediment microbial communities from the Plum Island Ecosystem LTER, Massachusetts, United States - Salt Marsh Sediment SW1601-20 ...
GGATATTTTCCTGAATGAGACGGGACGGATGGCGGATGTGGTCTTACCCTCCTCCGCCTTCGCTGAAAAAGACGGGACCTTTACCAACACGGAAAGAAAGGTCCAGCGGGTTCGAAAGGCCCTGGATCCTCCCGGAGATGCCAGGGAGGACTGGAGGATCCTGTGCGATGTGTCTACACGTCTCGGGTATCCGATGGCCTATGATAGTCCCGAAGCGGTCATGGACGAGATTACCGAAGTGACACCATCCTATTGCGGAATCAGGTATGATCGCCTGGCGATAGACGGGATCCACTGGCCGTGCACGGGAACGGATCATCCCGGAACCCCGTGCCTGCACATGGACCAGTTCACCTGCGGCCTCGGGGTGTTCCACGCCATCGATTATGTCCCTCCGGCAGAATTGCCCGATGAAGAATACCCCTTGTACTTGACCACCGGCCGTGTCCTCTATCAGTACCACACGGGAACGATGACCATGAAGTCGGACGGCTTGAATATACTGGCTCCTGAATGTTTTGTGGAGATTTCAGCCGCCGATGCCTCCTCCAAGAACATAGGGCAGGGGGAGAGGATCCGGGTCGCGTCCAGACGGGGAGAAATAGAGGCGGTTGCACGAATATCCGAGCGAGTCGAAAAAGGGACGATTTTTATCCCGTTCCATTATGCCAATGCCGCCGCAAACAAACTGACGAACGCGGCCCTGGACCCCATTGCCAAAATTCCTGAATATAAAGTATGTGCCGTGCAGATAGCAAAGAGCTGAGCACGGTTTGTGGAGTAATCGAGTGCAGGCGTGGCCAAGGAGGGGAAGAAGAGGGCCGGGAATGGATAACAGCGTATCGCCAGAATAAGGAGAGCAAATAATGCAGCAGTTGGAAAAGCTGGAAGAGATAAACCCTGATCTCACCCCCGAGGTGATGTCACAGGTGGATGAGATCATTGAACAGTTCAGAGGAAAACCGGGATGCCTTATCCCGGTCCTTGAAGAATGCCAGAGGGCTGTCGGATATCTTCCTTTTGAACTGCAGGAATACATCGGGAAAGGACTGAATATTCCCGGGAGCACCATTTTCGGGGTCGTAACGTTCTATTCATTTTTTTCAATGGTACCCAAGGGAAGGCATCTTATCAAGGTCTGCCTTGGGACTGCCTGTTACGTGCGGGGAAGCAAGAATTTACTGAAACGTTTGACCGATGATTTCGACCTCGTGCCGGGACAGACGACGGATGACAGACGCTTTTCCCTTGAAACCGTCAGATGCCTCGGTGCTTGCGGTCTTGCTCCTGCGGTTGTGGTTGATGCAGATACCCACGGAGGTGTCCGTCCGAACAAGCTCGGTGAAATTCTTGCAAAATACGAATAGCCCACTCATGAAGCTATCGGATATAAAGGAAATACTGAAGGCCGAAATACTGGTTGGGAAGGAGAAACTTGATTCTCTTGTTTTGACGGGGGCTGCGAGCGATTTGATGAGTGATATGCTCCGGGGGCCGACGTCCGGTTCTCTCCTCCTGACTGGCCTCAACAACATACAGGTTATCCGAACGTCAGTTATCTCAGGCGTAGCGGCAGTGGTGCTTGTCCGGGGAAAAAGGCCCACCGCTGAAATGATAACCCATGCGGTCGAAAATGATCTCCCCCTCTTATCTACACCGTATACAATGTTTTCCGCATGTGGAAGGCTCTTTCGGGAAGGGTTACGGGGCGTTGAAAAGCGGGGATCCAGGATCTCGAGCGAGGAAAAGGAATAGGTCGCGCGCCTTTCGATCGCAGGAGCGGGCTGATATGCCGCAATTACAAAAGCGCTTTGAGGTAGAACCGAGGGATTTCGTGCGAGCCGGCGAAGCCTCGCTCCAGGTGCAAAGAATGTTGCGAGCTATCGGTTTTGAAGAAGATATTATTCGCCGCGCTTCAGTGTGCGCTTATGAAGCTGAGATGAACATTGTCATGTATGGGGGAAAAGGGGAGGTTGTTCTGACGATAAATCCAGACGAGATTGAGCTACAGGTCAATGACGACGGGCCGGGCATTGAGGATATCGGAGCTGCCTTACAGGAAGGATTTTCAACGGCCTCTGCGGAATACCGGGAAATGGGTTTTGGCGCGGGTATGGGACTCCCGAATATCAAGAAGAATGCCGATTCTCTGGATATACGATCGGGCGGCAGTCATGGAACCCGATTGAAGATAGTGTTCTATTTTACAGGGGAACCGCGGTGAAAAATCAGTCACCATCATCCACGATCCCGATCCAGTACGTGGAAATCGATGAAGCGCGTTGTAATGGTTGCGTTCTGTGCATGAAAGCATGCCCGACCAAGGCGCTCCGGGTGCACGAAGGGCGTGTGGCGCAGGTCGTCGGAACCTGTGTGGATTGCGGCGAATGCATCAGAGTCTGCCCGCGCGGAGCGATTCGTGCCGTTACCACGTGCCCAGAAGATCTGGATAAGGCGAAGTATTCTGTTGTGAGTGCCGCGACGGTCCTGTATTCCCAGTTTGGTGAAGATGTGGCGCCAAATGATATTCTGCTTGGCCTGAAAGGAATGGGTTTTTCCTATGTGCATGATCAATCATACACCAACGAGATGTTCAGTGTGGCCATTGAACTTTACATACAGGAGAACAGGAAAAAAGAGCATACGCCCTGGCCCCTGATCTCACCCGTCTGTCCTGTTGTGGTGAGGCTGATCGCAGCACGTTTTCCTGAGCTTCTTCATCATATCCTGCCTCTGTCCGCCCCGAGGGAGATAGTAGCGAGGGAAGCGAAATTGCGGCTTTCCTTGAAACACGGGTGTGATGAATCGGATATAAAGACGCTTCATATTTCTCCGTGCCCCGCGAAAATGATTTGTATCACGGATCCGTTGTTCCATACTCATTCCTACATCGATGCGGCCATAGGGATTTCTGATATTTATTGTGGACTGAAAAAGAGTATTAAAGAGGTTGATGAGGACAAGGTATTGCATCATTCGGGTGGCATCGGTCTTGGATGGGGCCTGTCAGGAGGCGAGATCTCGGGGATACAGATGAATTGTCTGGCCGTCTCTGGCCTCCAGGATACCATCAACTATCTCGAGAAAATAGATATGGGGAGATTCTCAAATATTGACTACATAGAGTTCAGGGCATGCGCAGAGGGATGTCTTGGTGGCCTTTTTACAGTAGCTGATAAGTACCAGGCGAAACGGTACCTGCAACAGCTGGTTCGAATGTACGGAGTGGAAAGGCGAGTCAAATACGAATATGTCAGGAAACTTTATGAGAACGGATGGTTTTTTGCGGAAAAAACCAGGTATGCGGAACAGCCGGCACTTACGAAGAAGGCTCTTTCGGAGAGAATTGAAAGACAAAAGCGGGTGGAAAAGATTCTCGCCCGGTTGCCCAAAAAGGAATGCGGTCATTGCGGATCGCCCGATTGTGCGACCTTTGCGCAGGACGTAGTCGAAGGCCGGGCTTCTCTTGACGATTGCCTTTTTTCCCGGAGCAAAGGAACCAAGCAGGTCAAATCCAAGGAGAAAAGGTGAAACTAAAAGACCTCGTGAACAGGTTTTCCCTCGACGTGCTGGCTGGAGAAGGTGCGCTCGATCAGGAAGTGACGGCCGGGTATTGCGGCGATCTTCTTAGCGATGTCATGGCAAATGCGGAAAAAGGGACCGTGTGGATCACTATCCAGAGACACCAGAATATCGTAGCAGTCGCGCTGCTGAAAGAACTGGCAGCCATCCTTCTAGCCAATGGACACCAGCCCGACCCCGAGACCGTGGAAAAGGCAAGAGGGGAGGGCATCCCTTTGCTTGCCTCTTCTCTTGCCGCGTATCAGCTGGCAGGCAAGTTGTATGAGGCTGGAATTCAATAGTTGAATGGGGAGATGACGACCCTGGCTGATGAAGAGATTCAAGACGGATTTGCATATTCATTCGTGCCTTTCACCCTGCGGCGATCTCGATATGAGTCCCAAGAGGATCGTGGAAAGAAGCAGGGAGGTGGGACTCGACATCATCGCACTCTGTGACCACAACTCAGCGGAAAACGTCGAACCCACCATTCGTGCAGGGAAGGCAGCGGGGATCCAGGTGCTCGCGGGAATGGAGATCAACTCCAAGGAGGAGGTTCACGCGCTGGCTATTTTTGATCAGGCGAGCCAGGCCCTTTCCATGCAGGAGATCGTGTACCGGGCCCTGAAGGGCACAAACAGGCCCGAGTTTTTTGGCGAGCAGGTCAGGGCGAATGAGTACGACGAAGTTGAAGGGTTTAACGACCGATTGCTGATCGGTGCCCTGGACCTGAGTTTCGATCGGATTGTCCATGAGATCCATCGGCTCGGGGGATTGTGTATCGCCTCCCATGTGGATCGTCCCAGCTTCAGCCTGGTGAGCCAACTGGGTTTTGTTCCCCCAGGGGTGCGGCTGGATGCCGTTGAGGTTTCCGATCCCCGATGGGCCGGCACTGGGGGAAGAAGTATCCTGGAGGATCTGGGGCTGCCCGTCGTGACCTCATCAGATGCCCATTTCCTGAAGGACATAGGCCGACGCGTTTCCTTTTTCAGAATGGAAACCGCAACCGTCGAAGAGCTATGTCTTGCCCTTCAGAAGAAATCGGGCAGAACAGTGGAGATATGATTGCGGGAATTGTCTCTCCATATCCTCGATGTTGTCGAAAATGGAGTGGACGCCGGCGCCGGGTTTATACGCATTTCCATCCTGGAGGAAAAAGCGAAGAACCGGCTTACTATCACTATCGAAGACGATGGGGCCGGTATTGAAGACGCGCTTCTGGAAAAGGTGGTGGACCCCTTTTACACCACCAGGCGTACACGTCGTGTGGGTTTGGGCCTTCCGCTCTTCCGTGAAACCAGCAGGAGGTGTGACGGCACTTTTACCATCACTTCCCGGAGAGGAAAGGGTACCCGCGTTGAAGCGGGATTCCGCCTGGATCACATAGATCTTCCCCCACTCGGAAATATAGCGGGATGTATAAGCGCCCTGATCGCGGGGCATCCCGAGGTGGACCTGCTGTACACCCATCGAGTGAATGGGAGAGAATTTCGTTTCGACACCCGTGAGATCAAGAGCGAGCTGGAAGAAGTAGCAATAAATGAACCCAGGGTGCTGAAATACCTGGATGGGGTGATCCGGAAATCGGAGGCGCAAATCGAGACGGCGGGATAGCCGGATGGAGAGAGATTCCGGCAGAGTTTCCAGGAGTTGGAGGAAAGAAAATGGGAAAACTGACGATTGACGATCTCAAGAAGATAAAAGAGAGAGTGAAGAGAGATACTGCCCTCAGGGAAGGGGGTTCTACGGTCAAGATCACGGTACACATGGGCACCTGCGGGATTGCGGCAGGGGCACGCGAAGTTATGGAGGCGCTTCTGCAGGAAATGAGCGAGACGGAAAGACAGGACATTCGCGTGATGACGTCAGGATGCATGGGAATGTGCAGCAGCGAACCGAATGTCACTGTGGAGATGAAGGACAAGGATCCGGTCATCTATCAGCACATGGATGCAAACAAGATGCGGCAGGTTTTTAAGCGGCATGTCCTGCTGGGAGAGGCGCAGACGGATTTTGCCCTCGCCAGAATGAAGGAGCCGCAGCACGAAGGAGAAGATCGGATCTAAGGAGGCTATTGTATGAAGACGTATCGGACTCATTTGCTCCTCTGCGGAGGAACGGCATGTCATGCCTCGGGGAGCATGGAGGTCAAGGAAGCGCTGGAAAAAGAAATCGTAGAGAGCGGGCTGGCCGATGAGGTGCGGGTGATCGCAACCGGATGTAACGGTTTTTGTGCCCAGGGCCCGGTTTTGGTGGTGCAGCCCGATTCGATTTTTTACCAGAAGGTCCGCGTTGAAGACGTCCCTGAACTGGTGGAGGAGCACTTGCTCAAGGGAAGACCGTTGAAGCGGTTGTTCTATGTTGAGCCTGCTTCCTTTGAGACCATTCCGGGATTGGAAGAAATTCCGTTTTTTTCCAAACAGCTTCTGAGAGTCTTGAGAAACCGCGGTATCCTGGACCCCGAGGTTATTGACGAATATATTGCGCGTGACGGATATCAGGGAGCGGGCAAGGCCCTTTTGGAAATGACATCTGAAGAGATCGTAGGCCAAATGAAGAAGTCCGGTCTGAGAGGCCGTGGCGGCGCCGGCTTTCCAACCGGTCTGAAATGGGAGTTTGCCAGCCGCTCCAAGGGCGATATCAAGTATGTGCTGTGCAATGCGGATGAGGGGGATCCAGGCGCCTTCATGGACAGGAGTGTCTTGGAAGCGGACCCTCACGCAGTTTTGGAAGGCATGATCATAGCGGCCAAGGCGATCGGTGCCAGCCACGGCTATATTTATTGCCGTGCGGAATACCCACTCGCCTTGCGCCGGCTGGATATAGCCATCAATCAGGCACGGGATTACGGCCTCCTGGGGAAGGATATCCTGGGCAGCGGTTTTGATTTCGACCTGGAGGTCTATCAGGGTGCCGGTGCATTTGTATGCGGCGAGGAAACCGCCCTCATGCATTCCATTGAAGGCAAACGGGGCATGCCCCGTCCCAGGCCGCCGTTTCCGGCGCACCAGGGGCTGTGGAAGAAACCGAGTGTCCTCAATAACGTTGAGACATTGGCGAATGTGCCGCAGATTATCCTCAACGGCGGTGATTGGTATGCCAGTGTTGGAACCGAAGGGAGCAAGGGTACGAAGGTTTTTGCCCTGAGCGGGGCCGTCAATAATATCGGTCTCGTGGAAGTTCCGATGGGCACCACGCTTCGGGAAATCATCTACGAGATAGGCGGCGGCATACCCGAAAACAAGAAATTCAAAGCCGTCCAATTGGGCGGACCGTCAGGAGGGTGTATCCCCGGCCACCTTCTGGACACCCCGACAGACTATGAAGCGATCGCCAAGGTGGGCGCCATTATGGGTTCCGGCGGGATGATCGTCATGGACGAGACCACCTGCATGGTGGACATGGCCAGGTTTTTCCTTGATTTCTGCCAGGAAGAATCCTGCGGGAAGTGCACCCCTTGTCGCGAAGGCACGAAGAGAATGCTGGAAATCCTCAACAGGATTACCGAAGGAAGAGGGGAGATGAGTGACCTGGATGAACTGGAAGAGCTGGCAGTGTTCGTGAAGGATTCGTCCTTGTGCGGGTTAGGCCAGACCGCTCCCAATCCTGTTCTTGCCACGCTCCGGTATTTCCGGGAAGAATATGAGGACCACATTCTTGAAAAGCACTGCGCTGCGGGTATCTGCGCTGATCTTTACCAGGCAAAATGTATCAATGCCTGCCCTGTCGGACAGCAGGTGCCCGGGTACCTGTCCCTCGTAGCTGAAGGACGATATGACGACGCGATTTCGCTCATCTATCAGAACAACCCGCTCCCCGGGATCTGCGGCCGGGTGTGCACCCATCCCTGCACCGATGTATGCCTGAGAGGTCAGACCGACGAACCCATGGCTATACCGCAGATCAAGCGCTTTGCAGCGGATATGGCACGAAAAAAGGGGTTTAGCATAACCATCAACAAGGCTGCACCCAAGGGCCAGAAAGTGGCCGTCATCGGCGGCGGCCCGGGTGGATTGGCGGCCGCTTATCATCTTGTGCTCCTGGGCTATGAACCCACCATTTTCGAAGAACTCCCCAAACTCGGCGGCATGCTGCGGTACGGCATCCCAGCGTATCGCCTGCCGAGAGATATTCTCGACCAGGAGATTCAGTTTATTCTCGATGCCGGCGTCCATGCGAAGACCGGCCAAAGGGTGGGGAGGGATATTTCCCTGGAACATTTGGTGGAGGATTTTGATGCCGTTTTTGTCGCCGTAGGCGCGCACAAAAGCCTTTCAACCCGGATACCGGGTGAAGACCGCCCCGGCGTCAGAGGGGGTGCTGAATTCCTGAGGGAAGTGGAACTGGGCGCCGTTCCGGAAGTAGGAGCAAAGGTGGCGGTGGTCGGCGGAGGAAATGTTGCCGTTGATGTCGCCAGAACCTGCAAGAGAATGGGAGCTGAGGTGACGATCCTCTATCGCCGGGAGAGAAGGGATATGCCCGCGTATGAGGAGGAGATCGAAGACGCCCTGGAGGAGGGAATCGAACTCAAAGTCCTGGTCGCGCCGAAGTCTATCAGGGAGAGAAACGGCCGGCTGGTTTTTGAACTCGATGAATGTGAACTGAGAGAGTTCGATGCCAGCGGCAGACGAAGACCGATTCCTAAAGAGGGATGTGTCCTGGCAGAAGAGTACGATACGATCTTTGCCGCGATCGGTCAGCGGCCTGATTTGAGTTTTTCCCAATCCGTCGAGAGCCGGCGAAGCACAATCGTGACCGACCGAAGAACACTGAAAACAAACTTACCCGGAGTTTTTGCCGGCGGAGATGCGGTTACCGGCCCTGCCCGGGTGGTGGATGCCCTGGCCGCAGGCCGACGGGCCGCGGTGGAGATTGACAAGTACCTTGCAGGGATACGGGGTGAAGCACCGGAAGAGGAGCGAAAAGAAGAGATTTCCATTACCATGGAGGTTCCTGAAGAGGTTATCAAGCAGTCCATGGCGGTGATGCCCAAGTTGTCTCCTGAGGAGCGTATCAGAGGTTTCGCGGAGGTTGAATCGGGATTTGACGAAGAAATGGCGAGGAAGGAGTGCGGCCGGTGTCTTCGGTGTGATGTGAAGCTGGGATAGAGGGATTTTTGATTCGACGGGGTGGACCGGATTTTGCAAACTGAGATGGACATGGGCGAAGAATCGACAGCCAGGAAAAGCGATCTCGAGATGGAAGCAAATGGAGCCTTGAGCGAACTCAAGGATTTGATCATCCTGCTTGACATGGCGGGCGACTATCTGTGCGCCGAAACATTCCTGCAGAAAATGGCCTTGGCAATAGGGGAAAATTGCCGGGTCCTGAAAGACTGGTCCAAGGAGTTGCGGGAACGATTTGTGGGGAAGCCCCTGCACGAGATTGACATTGAAGAACCCTTTGAGGAACTTGCATCCTTCTCGAAGGACCTGATGGAAGCAGGCGGAAACATGGATGATCCCTGCAGGAAAGGCACTGTCGCGAGACGACTCGATGAAAAAATGCAATTCCTGAAGAAGCGTCTGGCCGAACTGAAGGATCGTGTTGAGGGTGAGGCTGCACCGTATACTGCGAGGGATTCAGCCGGGCGGTTTCTGGGAAAATTGAAATTCATTATCCGTGGTTTCGTGACTACATACAAGGTGGCAAGCAGGGTTATATTCATCCTTCTCATGATTTGCGTGTTTTCTTTCGTCGCCCTGTTCATTACCATGGAAAAAGAAGACAGGGTGCTCGAAGAGATACATCATACCAAGGATATCATTCGATCGAGAGAAGCACAACTGGCCGGGATAAACAGCGAGATAGAAAAGATTCGCAGCAAAACCTTGAAGATGGAATCCACCATTGTCTCGCGTGAAGAAAAAATTTCCATTCTCGAATTGAATCTCACGTCACACAAGCTTGCTGATTCAAAGGAAAAGATCCGGGCGGAACTGGATCAAAACAGGAAGATACTTGATGAGAAAACCCGGAAACTGAACCGGATGAAAGGAAAATCCTTCATCGCCAGATTGTTGAGAATGTGAAAAGGCCGGGTGCCTCAGATCAGCAGTGTCCTGAACGCGCGCTTGTGCTTTCCGGAAGCAATCGGCAGCCGTTCTTCTTTTTCTCCGCAAATCGCCATTTCCACGGAAGCCTTCGCCTCGCTGTCACTGTAGGCAGCAGTAATCTCAAGCGCAAGTTCAATCTCCGAAGGAGTTATCAGGCCGGTAAGGACCGAGGTTGGCCCGGGCACGGACACCGGTTTCAGGATGACTGCCTTTTCTGCGGCAAGCGAGAAAAGGCGCTGGTTTTCATCTTTGTTCCTTCCGACTACCAGTTTTGCGCCCTGGCCGAGCCTGAAATGCCTGCCGAACTTGAGGAGTTCAATTTGGAAAATTTCCGGGTTCGGGAAAAGACCGAGCAAGTGTTTCAGGCGCCGAGAAAAGGCCTTTTCTGTTAACAGGCAGCCGCCTGCTGGAGATGGGTAGTCAAAGATGTTCAGTTTTGTTGCGATCTCCATTTGAGGCTTTCGCGACCGGCCTTTCAAGTCCAGGAGGAAATTCCTTTTGACCCACCCTTCTGTTTCAGGTCCACTGGGAGCGAGGTGCTTTGCCGAAAGAGGCCTGAGGAGCAGTGATCCCAACCCGCTTTCCCTGGCGATCAGGTCCATGGCCCCCTTGTTCTGGGACATGGGTCTCTGCCCGAGGACTTCGCCGCTGATGACAAAGCTGGCGCCTTCTTCTTCAAGCATTTCACCCGCTATCTGGAACATGAGGGAGTGGCAGTCAATGCAGGGGTTCATATTTGCGCCGTAGCCGTGCAGCGGGGATTGCACAATTTTCAGGTGGCGTTCCGTAATATCGATCACCTTGATGGGCACATGCAGGTGGTCTGCCGATCGCTTGGCCTTGCCGGAAGAGAAAAAGGGTGTTTCAAAGAAAAGGGCCTGGACTTCCACGTCCTGGGCCCGTACGAGTGCCACAGCGAGCATGCTGTCCAGCCCGCCGGAAAAAACGCTCAGTGCTTTCATCCTGTTATAAACCTGACTCGGCCAATTTATTAATCAAGTCTTTCTGCTTGCTGTTCAGATCCTTGGGGACTGTGACGCGAATTTCCACGAATTGATCTCCCCTGCCGTTTCCCCCCATGTGCGGCAAGCCGTACTCCCGCATTCTGAACTTGGCGCTGTTTTGTGTGCCCGCTGGGACCTTGAGTTTCAAACGCTTCCCGTCGATCGTAGGAACCTCTATCTCGGTTCCCAGCACAGCAGCGGAGAACGTGAGTTCGCGGCGAATGTGAAGATCGTCCTGTTCACGTTTGAACAGCGGATGATCAAGAACGTGTATCTGTATGTACAGGTCTCCCGGCGGGCCTCCCTGTATACCCGGCCTTCCCTTGTCCGGGAGCCGCAGTTTTTTCCCGGATCGGATCCCGGCCGGAATTTTCACAGAAACCCTTTCCTGAGTCCCCCCGAGATCATAGGCGATGAGTTTTTCGGCACCGTTTGCAACGTCTTCAAGGGTGAGGGATAATTCATATACGAGATCCTGGCCTTTTAGCCCTCTTGGCTGCCCCTGGAAACCCTGAGAGGAGGACTGAAAAGGCCCCCCGCCGGTGTGAAAATGTGCTCGTCCCTGGCCGCCGCCCATGCCCCCACCGAAAATTTGGCTGAAAATGTTATCGGATCTCCCTCCGCCGAAACCGAACTCCCGGAAAATACTGCCGAAATCGAAACCACGAAAAATGTCCTCCTGGCTGAAACGGTTCTTGAAGCCGTCGGCGCCGAACGTGTCATACTGTTTTCGCTTTTCGGTATCGCTGAGGACCGCGTAGGCCTCACTGATTTCCTTGAATTTGGCCTCGGCACCCTTGTCCCCCTTGTTGCGATCAGGGTGGTATTTCAGGGCCAATTTGCGATAGGCCTTCTTTATCTCATCCGCAGAGGCTGATTTCGCCACACCAAGGATTTTGTAGTAATCTTTGCCGCTCATGATATCGCTTTGCTTCCCTTTCGAGATACTATATTACCAGACCAGGTGCCATATTTCCAGCCGTGAAGGGTTAGAGTCAAGGCGATGAAAAATCCCTCCCGTTTCGAGATCGGTTCGCATCCGATCCGCCTTCGGCCTTCCCCCGTTCGAACTTCACAAAGAATTCGAAGAAAAAGACTGCCAGGAGAAATTGAGAAGATCGCAATTCGGTTAAACGGTACCTGTGGGACTGCTAATCCTAGTAACTAGCTCATTTACTACCATAATCACCAGCCCGAATAAGTCAAGACAGTTCAGGTGATTTCCTCCGGCCGACCCTGGGAAGACGGAATAGCATGGAAACCCGGAATTTTTGTTGTTTCAAGCGTTCGAAGATGGTAATGTCTGCGAAATCAAACGGGGATTCAAACAACGCGCCCGGTGGTTCTCTGCCGCAATGATTTCCGAAGGGATTACAGTGGTTATGGACCGGGAGAATTCCTCCGCAGGCACTTAGGGGCGCAATGCTCCAGGATGTTGACCGGTTTCCCACGGATTCCACGGTTTGTTCTTTGTGGCCGTTTGTTGTGTATGCAGTGAATATTCAACAGAAAACACGTGTGCAGGGAAAGGGGGAAGTATCATGAAAAAGAAGAATCTGGTAGGATTGTTCGTTTTGGTCGCGGCCCTCGTCGTTTCATCTTTTGGAGTTGTACATGCAGCCGAACCCATTGTGCTGGGCTGCCCTCTCTCCACGGCGTTTGTGTATGGATGGGATGCCGAGAGAGGCATCAAGCTCGCGGTTGAGGAGATTAATGCAGCCGGAGGAGTGAGCGTGGAGGGTGAAAAGCGCCCTTTCAGCGTAGAGGTGATTGATACCCGTGATCTGGAGCCGGGGGTCCCGGTGAGCGATGCATTGCTGGCGGTGGAAAAATTAATTCTTGAAAAAAAAGCCGATTTCCTCCTGGGAGGACCCGTGCGCTCGGAAGCCGCCCTCGCGGCCATGCCGTTGCTCTCAAAATACAAGAAGATCTCTATTGTCAGCACCGGCGTCTTGAGCCCGAAATACACCGCCATGGTTCAAAAGGACTATGACAAATACAAGTACTGTTTTCGAATCCATGGGGAAGCCGTGTGGCTGGTGGGGGAAATCCTGAGCTGCTTTCAAGATCTCAAGACACGCTATGGTCTGAACAGGATCTTCGTGATGGTCCAGGATGTGTCACACGCCCGGGGGGCTGGAAAAATTATCAGCAGTGTCGCTGCCAAGAAGGGATTCGATGTCCTGGGCATGGAGGTATTTCCCACCGGAACCACGGATTATTCCATGGGACTGTTGGAGGCCAAGAAGAAAAAGGCTCAAATTTTGAATATCTGGATGGACATGCCGGAGAGTTCCATTCTTCTGAAACAATGGTATGATATGAAAATACCTGCCCTGCCGTTCGGGTCCACACTGGCTGCAGCCGAGCAGCCCGGTTTCTGGAAGGCAACCGAAGGAAAAGGCGAGTATACGCTTTGCAATGTCGTTAATGCCGGGAATGCCCCGTCGGAAGCAACCCCATGGACCATGAAATTCTATAATGCGTACGAGAAACGCTGGGGTATTGCGCCGGAGGGATTGGGGAGTTCAAGCAGCTATATGGCAGTGTATGTGTTGAAAGATGCAATAGAAAGGGCAAACAGCCTGAATTCCGACAAGGTCGTTGCTGCCCTCGAAAAGACTGATATGATGGGGGTCTACGGCAGGCTGCGTTTTGATCCCAAGAGTCACGAGGTCATCCCCGCTTTGGATCCGAAAAAGGGTGCCGTCGGTTCTATTCTGCAGTGGCAGGCCGGCAAACGGGTGGTGGTTTTTCCGAAGAGCATCGCCACCGGCGAGATTGAACTCCCTCCCTGGATGAAAAAATAGACATACCGGTTGCGGGTCTTTGGTGCGATCCGCAACCAGCTTCACTTCATTTCCTCTCATAGTGATTTTCGCTCCGGATGACGAAAAGGCGCTCCTGTCATGAGGATGAGACTTGGATATTTTCCGGGCATAAAGAGTGGAAGCGGACCATGGATATATTGATCTACGGAGTGATCAACAGCACAGCACTGGCCCTGATGGCCCTCGGCTTTGCCCTTGTCTACGGCACAAGCCGGATCCCCAATTTTGCGCACGGAGCTCTCTATGTGGTAACCGGTTTTATCGTCTGGAGTCTCTTGCGCGGAGCAGGCCTGAACTATCTTTTGAGTATCATCATTGCCATGGTCATAACGGGGATCATCGGGGCGTTGATGTACCAATTCATCCTTATTCGCGTGCGCGGGATGGCCATTTCCGAGATTATTGCCTCCTATGCCATCGGTATTGCGATCCTGGAGAGCTTGCGGTGGTGGGGATTCAAGGGCATGAGCAATACCCTGCCGGTCTTTTGGGAGGGAAGTATCACGATTGGCGGCGTACCCGTGGATTTCCACCGGATTCTGGTCGTCGTGATAGGTTTTGCCGTTGTCGCTTTTCTCTGGGCCTTTACCCATTACACGCGGCTAGGGCTGGCACTCAGGGGCATGGCGCAGGACGAGCGGGCAGCACTGATGCTGGGCATTGACTCGGACGTTATGGCCCTGGTGGCAATGGCCTTTGGAGCCATGCTCGCGGGACTTGCGGCGGTGCTGCTTCTGCCGCTGGGAAATATCGTCGTCGAAAAAGGGTACAGCGTCCTCATCCAGGCAATCGCGGTGTGTATCGTAGGAGGCCTCGGGAGCTGGATGGGTGCGGTCCTGGCGTCATTTCTTATCGGTTTCGCCCAGATTCTGGCCACCGTGTACATCGGGTCGCAGTTTCAGATGGTGGTAGCGCTTCTCGCCATTATCCTGACCCTCATCCTGCGGCCGTCCGGTCTTTTCGGCCGACAGAAGGAGCTGGAAGAAAGGGTGTGAATTGAACGTGGAGCAGCGTCGAAAAGAACGGCTTGACCGGGGGATTAAGGTTCGAAGCGACACCATTTATGCACTTATGTCCGTCAGGGAGCTGGCCTATCTGACCTTGCCGAGGTTTGTCCTGATCGCCGGCATGCTGGTCCTGCCGCTGGCGATGCCGGGCATGTACTGGCAGCGAGTGGTCTCCATCGTCTGCATTTATGCCATTCTGGCATTGAGTTTTGATTTCCTGGCCCATTTTGTCGGCCTGGTCTCTCTCGGCGGCGCCTTCTTTATCGGGGTGGGGGGATATATCACAGCTTTATTGAATACAAACTTCGGGATGTCTCCCCTGCTGAGTGTCCCCATCGCGGCGGTGGCCGGCGGGCTCATCTGTACCCTGCTTCTCCTGCCCTGCCTCCCCTTGCGGGGCGTCTATTTTGCCATAGTGACCCTTATGTACCCGCTGGCCATGGCTAGAATCATCGAGGCCCTGGATATTCTCGGAGGGACAGACGGGATCATGGGGGTGGGGAGCTTTCCGAATCGCTGGGTGGAACAGTACCTGGTTATCGCCATGGTTCTCGTATTCCTTTTCGGGATAAGGCGGCTGGTGAACCAGGATATCGGACTGGTATTCCGCGCGGTGAAAGACAACGACCAGGCGGTGAAGGCTTCCGGAATAAGCATCACTCTGTATAAGGCGGTTGCCGTATTCATAGCTTCCGGAATCGGGTGCCTGAGCGGGGCCTGCCTGGTCCATATTTATATGTGGTCAGGCATATCCCTTTTTGCGCTTGATTTTTCAATACTGCCCATCGCGGCCACGGTTATCGGGGGAAGCGGCACTCTGGTGGGTCCCGTACTCGGGTGCTTTATCCTGGTGCCTATTTCCGAACTCCTGCGGGCCTTCGGGACCCTCCGGATTGTCTTCTATTCCCTGATACTGGTAGGATTCGTGGTATTCAGGAGTGAGGGGATCATGGTGTACGGCCAGCGGAAATACCACCAGATTGAACGATGGGTCAAAGTGTAGACGGATTCATAGAGCAGTTGCATGGTCGAAGGATCGCGCGGTGGAGCAGAAAGTGGTGACTACTATAGATAAGACGAGGTCTGCATGCGTGAGGAACCCATACTGCGAGTGATCGACGTCACCAAGGCGTTTGGGGGAATTCTTGCCTTGAACCGGCTGAGTTTTCATGTCGCCGAAGGAGACATCCTTGGCATTATCGGCCCGAACGGCTCAGGGAAGACCACGGTGGTCAATTGTATCACCGGGTTCATCAGGATGAGCTCCGGCCGAGTCATTTTTCGGGGAAAGGATATCAGCGGGAAGGCTCCCCACAAGATTGCCGATATGGGACTTGCGCGCACCTTCCAGATCATGCGCCCTTATTACAGCCTGCCCGCTTACAAGAACCTGGTGATCCCGCTTTTTTCACCCCGGGCCAAACGCACGGGAGGCTGGCGGGGCGGCGGCAAACTGGGTGACAGGGATACGGTGGGGATCGATATACTGGAGGAAATTGGATTCGAGCGAGATTCCTATGTCCCCTACAAGCTCGCTTCAACCCTCCCGACCGGGTACCAGAAGCGCCTTGAGCTCGCCCGCTGCCTTGCGCTCAAACCGGACATGATCATATGTGATGAGATCTTTTCGGGGTTGAGCATGAGTGAAATAGCGAGCATGGTTCCCCTTATCGAGCGTCTCCAGATGGACGGCATAACCCTCATCATGATCGAACACCGGCTTCGAGAGCTTTTCCGGGTCGCCAATCGTGTTATGGTCCTCAATTTCGGTGAGAAAATTGCCGAAGGCAGCCCCGATGAAGTCATGGCAAACGAAAAGGTCAAAGAGGCCTATTTTGGGTCCGAAGAGGTGGAGGAGGTCATGAACCATGCTTGACGCCGCCGGTTTAATGGTATTCTACGAAAATATGCTGGCGCTCAACAATGTGAGTATCATGTGCCATGAAGACTCCATAGTGGGGGTATTCGGAGCCAACAGTGCGGGCAAGTCAACGCTCATGTACACCCTTTCCGGGATTATGAGGGACATCAAACGGAAGGAGGAAATGGCAGGAGGAGAACGCATTACGGTCATAGGAAAAATACACTACCTGGGAAATGACATCTCAGACGTGAAGCCCAGCCTTCGGGCAAGGATGGGGATCATTCTCTGCCCGGAACGGCGCAGGATCTTCCGGGAGAGCAGCGTTATTGAAAACCTGCGCATCGGCGCTTACCTTGCCTCGCCATCCAAGGCTAGGGCAACCCTTGAATACGTTTTCCAAGTATATCCTGCTCTCGAAAAGCTCAAGAAGAGGATAGGCGGTTTTCTGAGCGGAGGAGAGCAGCAGATGCTGGCGATCGGACGGGCTCTCATGGCGCAACCCAGGCTTCTGCTCCTGGATGAACCTCTCCTGGGCCTGAGCCCTTTGATGCAGACGATCCTGGTCCGATCCGCCCGGGAGATAAGGGATGAAAAAGGGATATCCATTATTGTGACAGAGCAATACGCCAGGCCGGTCCTGCCGATCGTAGATTACGCGTTCATCCTGGAAAATGGTGCTGCGGTTATGGAAGGCGTGCGCGAGGAACTTTTGAGCAATCCGGATGTTCGGTCGGCGTATTTCGGGATTTGAGAAGGATAGTGCATGAAGACTGATGAGACAACTCTGGAAGAGGAACTGACATTCACCCGTTTTGACGCCATGTGCGAACGGTATCCGAATAAGCCTGCGATCATATACCTTGGACAGAGATTCTCCTATGTCCGCATGAAGGATTTGAGTGAGAGATTTGCCGGTTCCCTCGTGGATATGGGTATCAGGAAGGGCGACCGGGTCATGATCTATACTGCCAACTGCGTCCAGTGGTTTCTCGCTTTCCTGGCTGTGCAGAAGGTAGGAGCCGTCATTGTTCCCGTTTCCCCCATCTATACGTCGTTCGAGATCGAGTACATGATCAATGATTCCGGTGCCGAAACAATCATATGCCAGGATACGAATTTCTGCTACGTCAAGGAGGTGATGGGCCGGACCGGGCTGGAAAAGGCGATTGTCACAAACCTCACAGACCTGCTTCCCTTTTGGAAGAGGCTCCTCGGGCTGCTTTTCGATAAAGTTCCACGCGGCAAGGTGGACCGTGATGAACGGGTATTTTCCTTTCGGACCCTGCTGAAACATCGTCCTTTTGCCGGAGAGGTGACACTGGACCCGCGGAAGGATTTGTCCTACATCCTTTACACCGGAGGAACTACAGGCTTTCCGAAAGGGGTCGCCGGGAATCACATGGGAATGACATCGTATGTCAATGATGTCACGGAAGATGTTGCCGGCGGCTATCTCAAGGAAGGGGAAGACGTCTATATCGCCGTCAACCCTCTTTTCCATATCATGGCACTGGGTTTGAGCATGGCCCTGGGGTTGAACAGGGGAAACACCATTCTCCTGATGCCTGTCCCCCAGGTGGACGCCATCCTTGAGACGATTCAGCGGTATCGCGTGAGATGGATTCTGGGAGTTCCAGCGCTGTACAGGATGATTCTCGAAAACGACCGCCTTGACCGGTATGACCTGAGCTCATTGCGGTACTGTTATTGCGGTGGAGATGTTTTGCCCGTGGAAGTCTTCAACCGGTGGGAAGGACGTTTCGGCATCCCCATCTACCAGGTATATGGTTCCACCGAAGCCGGCCATGTCACGTACAGCCGTATTGACAGGAAGCCAAAGCCGGGGAGCATCGGCATGCCCCTCAAGAGCAGAGAGTGTATTGTCGTGGATCCTGATTCCATAGAGCCCGTTCCGGCGGGTGAAAGCGGGGAGCTTCTGGTGACGTCTCCGTATACCATAAAGGAGTACTGGAAGAAACCCGAAGAGACCGCGCGGGCATATGTGCAAATCAACGGCAAGATCTATTACAGGATGGGGGATTTTGTCCGTCAGGATGCGGATGGTGAGTTTGCCTACGTGGAGCGGTCTGCCGATATCATCAAGCACAAGGCCTATCGCGTCTCCGCGTCTGAGGTGGAGGCGGTCCTCCAGGATCATCCCACTGTGATCGGGGCCTGTGTCGTGGGTGTACCGGATCGGAAGGTCGGAGAACGGATCAAGGCTATTGTGGTGCTGAAAGAAGATGCAAGGGGAGTGGGAGGGGCGGAATTGCTCAAATGGTGTCGAGAACGGCTTGCGGCCTATAAGGTCCCCAGTTATATTGAATTCCGCGATATGCTCCCCAAGTCCAAGGTGGGCAAGTTGTTGCGGCGGGAGATCAGGGATGAGGAACGCCGCCGGATGGATGAATAGCGCGATTGGATGAATCAAATAGTTCTTTGTCGTAACTGAGTACGCACCTCTGGTGGGTACCCGGATAGTCTCTGCCGATCCGGGGTTTGGAAGAGTGAGTATCAGATAAATTCCGGCGCTCTGGAAGGAAGTCATTTCTTCCGTTCCGAGGCTCCGGGCTGGTCTTTTCTGTGACCTATCTCCGGGGGAGTTTTGCCCCCTCCGCATTCCACCCTTCGGGATGGCTGCGGCTTCCCCCAGAGATACGTCACGAAAAGACGGCGCCCTCTCACCAGTCACTTCAGAAAAAACTTCCTCCCAGAGCGCCCACGGGAGACCACCTGATGCCTTCCGCTCTCCAGGAGAAGACTCACTTTCGTCCTCAACGGAACAGGGGTTTTGTCATTTGGATTTGATTTGGCATTTGAGCTTTGTCATTTTGTCATTCCCGGCTTGTCCGGGTTGGGGGTTCCTGAATGATGGAAAGTGTTCTGAATAACAAGCGGGTGCTGGCGGTGGATGACGAGCCCGATGTACTCGAAAGCCTGGCCGAACAACTGGAAGATTTTGAAGGCCTGGTCCTGGACAAGGCAACTGCTTACGAGAGCGGCTATCATCTGCTCAGGTCATGGACATACGACCTGGTGATCCTTGATATCATGGGAGTGCGTGGGTTCGACCTGTTGAATGCGGCTGTTTTTCTGGGTTTTCCCGCCGTCATGTTGACCGCGCACGTCCTTTCCGTCCGGGCTCTCAGGAAATCCATTGAAATGGGTGCCAGGGCCTACATTCCGAAGGAGAGAATGGGAGATATCGTACCGTTCCTTGAAGATGTGCTCACCCTGGACAGGCCTTTAGGCTGGAGGAGATTGTTCGAGCGCCTGGGAGGCTTTTTCAACAAAAAATTCGGTCCCCAGTGGCAGAAGGATAAGAGCACGTTCTGGAATCAGGTCATCTCGGGAAAGTATGATAGTGGTCCGGTTATCCTGAAGAAATAGCTCTTTCCATCCATAAATGGCTGTTTTTCACAATCTCCGCGTCAACCTGCGGGATTACTTGTGCGGCGTACTATTTAGTACGTCTCCGCGTAATCCCTTGCTTTCCTTGACCTTGTAAAAAATATCTCATTTCTGGATTGGAAGCCCGACCGTGTCCAAAACGCATTTCTGAACGGGCGCTCCCAATCCCGCTGAGCACTCTTCCTTCCTATTTTCCAACGGGTTTTGCCGATCCGGCTCCGCCTTGTTCCCTCTGCACGTGAAAGATGGTGCCACCGACCGGCCCGAAAGAAAGGAACAGGATGTTGAGGCCGGGGACGAGGAAAGGCAACCCGAATCCTAGGTGAAAGGGGAGATTCTTGAGGAGAAAACGGAATCTATCCCTGAAGCGGATCAAACGTCTTGCGGGCACCAGATCTGTATTATCCCATGCAAGGAAGATAACCGCGGCCCCGGATGAAAGGATCATGAAAAGCGGTCCTATGGGGGTGAGCCATCCCAGGACCATGAGGATCAGGGAAATCAGGACCGGTATGATCGTCCTAGGGAGTTCCTGTTTTGGCAGAATGAAGAACAGTTGAACGAGGGGTAATTTTCCCGATTCTGATACACGCCCGGTCAACAGGCGTTCCGTGACCCTGGACATGAGGTCCATGAGAACCGCCGCGAAGAGGATCTGGGCCAGGAGATAGGAAAGGACCGCCGAGAGTCCCACCAGTATGAAGGAGAGAAACCAGGAGGCAATATGCCACAGCCAGACAATCATGGGGCTTTCGGGTTTGCGCCAGATCAGATCCAGGATTTGTGCGTGATAGGACAGGATGAGCCAGGAAGCTGCAATGGTTACCACCAGGATGACGCCAAAACGGAGCAGCCCGAGAAAAAGGAGTCTGGGACTTTTCAGCGCTAACCAGAGTCCTCGAATATTGCAGAGAATACCGTTCAGGATACTCATATCATCACCCTGGACCTGCCTGGGCAGTGAGCCTGTAATCGAACTTGGCCTTCACGTGAAGCCTGCCGACCGACACGGAGGAGGGAAAAGCAGGAAAAGGCGCTGCGGCCCGCACGGCCCTCATCGCTTCCCTGTCCAGAATGCGGGAACTGGAAGGCTCCAGGATGCGCAGATCCATCAGAGCTCCCTTCGGATTGAGTGTGAACAGGAGCAACAGCTTCCCCTCCAGGAGATTTTTCCGGGCCTCGCGGGGATATTTCCAATGGTTCATGAGCCTCGCCTTGATGTCCCTGGCGTAGGAGCTGTATCGCTTGTCGCTCGTATCAAGAGAGATGGTATCTTCGGTCTCTTCCGGCGGCGTGCGGGTAAGCGGGGCGACTTTGGCCAGGTTTGCCTCTCCACCTTCTTTCGTTTCAGAGGGGTCCACCGGAGGCCGGATGAGTTCCACACGGTAGGCGTGAGAAGATTCAATCGTCCAATGAAGCGGCAACGCCTTCTGGACGGCGAGAACGATACCGAGATGGCATGCGAGAGAAATGACCACGCTGAGTTTCATGACCGTCTTGGCCGGATCCCGGCCAAAAAGACCATTATGTGTCCGAGTGATTTTCGGGACCATTCACCCACCAGTCTGTTCTCTTCTCAAACCACCAGTCAGTACTGTCTGTCTCAAGGATTTCGCCGGCCAGTTGTTTTGCCCCGGCACTCATGAGTCTTTTCACGGCGTACGAGAGCCACTCTCCGGCATACGGGTTGCCCAGGTCCTTCTGTCCCTTCAATTCAAGGATCAGGTCCAGCTGGTCAGCGTCCTTGGATAACCTGGCTTCGATGGTTTGGGCCTCGTTGAATTCTCGTACCAACTGAAGCAGCTCATCTCCGAATCCAAGTCCCTTCACCAGGTCGGATGCAGCTTTGTCTTCAGATACCTGGACATACCGTTTGTTCACATAGTTGTGATCCCCTGTTCTTGCCTCCGGCAAGTCATGAAAAAGGCACATTAATACCACCTTTTGGGTGTCGGCAGCGGGATCAGCCGTCGCCAGGACGTAGCCTATGACTGCGGTCCGAAAGGAATGGGCCGCGACCGACTCATCTCCGGAACCGAGAAACTGATATCCGGTTCGGGGTGTTTTCTTGAGCATACCCACTTCAAAGAGGAAATTTGCGATATTTTTCATCATGATTTTTCAATAGGGACATAGAGGTGAAAAGTCAAGGGGGTTTTGTGCGCACGCTGCCTTGATTTATTTCAAGAGAGTGTTTAAGATGGAAAAAAATTCATGAGGCGGAAAGCATGAATGACGAGCATTCTGAAAAAATGAAGATACATGTCTATCCCGACTCCGTGCTCAGAAGAAAAGCAGATCCGGTCATGGATATTGATGGGGCGTTGCAGGCATTTTTAGATGGGATGATCAGGACCATGTATGCGGCCCCCGGAATAGGCCTCGCGGCAAACCAGGTCGGGAATTTGATTCGTGTCATTGTATTTGACAGAAATCCGAAAAAAGATGAGAAATCCCCTTTCGTCCTTCTCAACCCTGAAATCGTTGACGGAGAGGGAAAGATAGTTCATGAAGAGGCCTGCCTGAGTGTCGTTGATTTTTCAGCCGAGGTGACCAGATTGGCCCGGGTCAGCGTCAAAGGTTTCGACAGGGATGGGAAGCCCGTGACTATTGATGCGGAAGGCCTGCTGGCCATCTGTCTGCAGCATGAAATCGATCACCTGGAAGGTACCCTTTACATAGACCATATCAGCAGCCTCAAAAGGGCCCTCTACAAGAAAAAATTGAAAAAGAGACAGAAGGGATCATGATCTCGGATCAATCACTCGTGAGCCCCCTTGAGAGAAGAGATCTGCCCGAAAAACCAAGGATCATTTTTTTTGGAACGCCGGCTTTTTCCGTGCCGACCTTGAAGAGCCTTGTTGCAAGCGGGCACCACGTGCTGGGTGTGGTTACCCAGCCCGACCGGCCCCGGGGAAGGGGGAGGAAGCCCGCGTCTTTGCCGGTCAAACAGGCAGCCATCGAGCTTGGGCTCGATGTAATGCAGCCCGAAAAGACATCGGATTCTTCTTTTTGCACCAGGATCGGCGCCCTGTCGCCGGATCTGTTTGTGGTTATCGCCTTCGGGCAGATATTGAAGAAACCCCTGCTTAAAATCCCCGGATGGGGGGCCCTCAACATCCATGCATCGCTCCTCCCACGGTACCGGGGCGCAGCGCCGATTCAACGGGCCATTTTCAACAACGAAGCCCGTACGGGCCTGACCGCCATGCAAATGGATGAGGGGCTTGATACAGGACCCATCCTGTACCAGGAGGGGCTGACTATACTCGAGAATGAAACAGCGGGAGAACTCCATGACCGGCTGTCCGAATTGGCCGGCAGGTTCATCATAACGGTTCTGGAAAACTGGACAAAGGGAAGAATCAGCGTCAAAGAGCAGGAGGATTCCCTGGCATCCTATGCTCCCAAGATTGAACGGCACATGGCCCTGATAGATTGGAGCCGATCCACGGACCAGATTCATGGACAAATCCTGGCGTTTGACCCATGGCCGGGAGCCGCAACAACCCTTTCAGGAAAGCAGGTCAAGGTTTATTCGTCGCGAAAGGTCCAAGAGAATGGAGGGATCGGAACGCCGGGGAGGGTGGTCAGGGCAACTGATGCGGGTATCGTGGTCGAAACCGGAGACGGAGTGATTGAGATCCAGGCGTTGCAGCTCGCTGGAAAGAAGAGGCTCGCAGCCGGAGAGTTCCTGCGGGGGTTCCGCGTGGCAGAAGGGACCGTTTTGGGTGAATAGCCCTGCTGCATATCCGAGAGTCCGCAATGGTATGTGAAGGCAGCCGTTTCCTGTTGGAATAGAACTATTGAGGTGAGGTGCAGTGGAAGGGCCTGAAGGACTGGGAGAGCACCCGCAAAAGCGGACATTCATTTTTCTTTTGCTCATTGCGTGTGTGGTTATCGTGGGGCTGGCGTTCCTGCTCTGGTGGGTTCCCTATGTCGGTCTGGGACATATTAACGCACACCTTCCGCTTTTGCTCGCCATCGTGCTCGGGGCAGTAGTTGCCTTTTGTCTTGGCGGCGCTCTGACTCTCGTGCTGACGATTCTGCGTGGAAAGAATCTCTTCTTCAGCAAGAAGATCCGAGGCGTGGTCATCCGTGTGCTTTTTCCCGTGCTCGTGGGCATCGGAAAATTGCTGGGCATTCAAAAAGATGAAGTGAGACGGTCTTTTGTGGCCATCAATAACCGGCTCGTTTTGGCCGAGGCCAAAAGGGTCAGGCCCGAGAAGTTGCTCCTCTTGCTTCCCCACTGTCTGCAAAATCACGATTGCCGGGTGAGAATTACCGGGAATATCGAAAACTGCAAGGCCTGCGGCAAGTGCAAGATCAAAGACCTGGTGGCGCTTTCGAAAGAATACGGGATATCGGTTTCCGTGGCCACGGGGGGCACCCTGGCCAGGAGGATCGTGGTTGAGAAAAGGCCGGATATCATAATCGGGGTGGCCTGCGAACGCGACCTTACCTCCGGTATTCAAGACAGCTATCCTATCCCTGTCTTCGGTATTTTTAATCGAAGGCCGTTTGGACCGTGCTACGATACCGATGTGGATCTTGAACTGGTGGAAAGAGGGATGCGAATTTTCCTGGGAGAAAAGACACGTGGATCCGAGGAATCTGGCACTCCAGGTGCTGAACGATCTGGACCGGCGCTCGCGTCATCCTGAATATTCCCTGGAGAGGGCCGCCCAACGGGATACTGCCGGTTCCGACAGGGACAGGGCCTTTGTTTTGCACCTGGTTCAAGGCGTTTTGCGATGGCGTCTTCGCCTCGACTGGATCATTCAACAAGGCCTCCGTTTCCCTTTCCGAAATATCCGGCCGGATGTCCTGAATGTGCTCCGTCTCGCGGTCTACCAGATCTTTTTCATGGACCGTGTCCCGGATTCCGCTGCGGTGAATGAAGCGGTCAAACAAGTCAAGGGCATTGCTGCAAACCATGTGGTGAGATCGGTCAATGGGATCTTGCGGCAGGTCTGCAGGGGAAAGATGCATATCTGCTGCCCGGATCGTTCTTCCGATGTAATACATTACCTCTCTGTCTGTCACTCTTATCCTGAGTGGCTTGTCCGCAGGTGGGTGAAGGAGATGGGAGAAGAAGACGCGGAAAAACTTCTCGCAGCCGGCAACAGGGTACCTTCGCTTGTTGTAAGAACCAATACGTTGAAGATAGCCCGCGCCGAACTGATTGCTCTCCTCCAAAGGGAGGGTATAGCGGCAAAGCCCACCAATTTTGCTCCGGAGGGTCTGGTCCTCGAGGGTTTGAAAGGACCCGTTGACCGTTCGCCGTCATTGCGCTCGGGTTATTTCCAGGTCCAGGGGGAAGCGGCTCAGGTGTGTTCCCATCTCCTTTCTCCGGAATCCGGAGAAACCGTTCTGGATGTCTGCTCCGGGCTGGGCGGGAAGAGCACACATATGGCCCAGCTCATGCGGGACAGAGGTTTGATTGTCGGGATTGACAGGAATCGAAGGAAACTGCAGAAGCTGGTCGAAAGCTCGCTGCGCCTGGGCATCCATGTGATCGAGCCCCTGGCGGGCGACGCAGAGCAGGGTCTTTCCAGGTTGTTGAGATGCTCTTTTGACAGGATCATGGTGGACGGTCCTTGCTCGGCTCTGGGGGTTATTTCCAGGCACCCCGACGTGAAATGGAACCGGGAAGAAGGGGATCTCCTGCGTCTGAAGAAACTCCAGAAACGCATTCTTGACGAGGCCTGCCTGCTGTTGCGGCCCGGCGGAAAAATGCTCTATGCGACCTGCACCCTCTCCAGAGAGGAAAATGAGGATGTAGCGGAGGCATTCCTGCGCGGACACAGGGAGATGAAACTCGTGGATCTTCGGAAACGTGCCCCGGCGTGGGCGAAGGACCTTGTGAATGATGAAGGATTTCTCAAGTGCTTCCCGCATCTGCACGGGACCGATGGTTTTTTTGGCGGCGTTTTTGAGAAATTGAATTGACACTGATCAAAGTAACCCGGGAGGACATGAGATGGGAAAGATAGCCCCTTCGATCCTTTCTGCCGATTTTTCCCGACTTGGAGAAGAGGTCCGGGCCGTGGAACAGGCAGGAGCAGATTACATACATATAGACGTCATGGACGGCCATTTCGTGCCCAATATCACCGTCGGGCCCATGATTGTGAAAGCGGTACGCAAGATAACCCGATTGCCCTTGGACGTGCATTTGATGATCACGGATCCCGACCTCTTTATCGACGAATTTGTGCGAAGCGGAGCGGATATCCTGACCGTGCAGACGGAGGCCATGATTCATACGCATCGAACGATCCAGCATATCAGGAGCCAGGGCGCCCGGCCCAGTATCTCCCTGAATCCCGCGACCCCCTTGAACGGCCTTGAATATATCCTTGAAGACCTGGACATGGTTCTCCTGATGACGGTAAACCCGGGTTTTGGAGGACAGGAGTTTATCCCGTCAGTGGTGCCCAAGATCAGGCGATTGCGGGAAATGGTCGTCGAGCGGGGATGTTCGGTGGAAATCGAGGTGGATGGAGGCATTGGACCCGACACGATCGGCAGGGCGTCAGCGGCAGGAGCGGATGTGTTTGTGGCCGGATCGGCCATCTTTTACAGCGAGGATTATGCAGAAACAATCCGCTCAATGCGAGACAATATGGTGGAGCTATAGTTATTTTTTTTGACTCCTAAAGGGAATTTCGCTACTATTGTACCTCCCATGCGGGCAGAAGGAGGGATGTCCGAGTGGTTTAAGGAGGCGGTCTTGAAAACCGTTGTCCCGAAAGGGACCGTAGGTTCGAATCCTACTCCCTCCGCCATGGTGTATGAAAGGTCGCGGCCTGAGATTGACATGCCGTGATAACCGGCAGCATAAGCAGCGTAGTTTGTTTGCGGAGAGATGGCCGAGTCGGCTGAAGGCGCTCGCCTGCTAAGCGAGTAACGGGAGAAATCTCGTTCGAGGGTTCGAATCCCTCTCTCTCCGCCATTTTTTTGCCGGCAGGAAAGACCGACCGGTGCGCGAGCCTCAACCTCTATTCTTGTTTGCCTGGTGCCCGTCCATAAATGCATTTGGGGCACTGCAGGAATCGACGATGTCTTACCTTGGAAAAATGGTTCTCCTCTCCAGGTGGCTGTTCACGGATCAACCCACCACGGCAGCGATCGATGTAACGCATCGTTGCAATCTTCATTGCAGCCATTGCTATTGGTGGAGGCAGGAGCATCCACCGGAACTCGATGACCTGGAGATGATCCGGTTTATGCAGACGCTGCGGGCCAGCGGCCTCAGGGCGGCCATCCTGTATGGCGGGGAGCCGACGTTACGGCCGCGCGTGTGCCGGGCGGCAAGTGAAATCTTCGATGCAACCCTGGCATTTACCAACGGCACGAACGGATTTCCGGAGTTGCACAACGGGCAGTGGATCCTCTCCCTTGACGGGCCCGGAGACGTCAACGACGCCATTCGGGGAAATGGGACTTACAAGCAGGCTGTTGAAAACCTGCGGCATGCCGGGCATCCTCCCATTGTCCACATGACCATCTCCAGAGTGAACCGTAACAGTATCGACAATTTCGTAAAGGAGATCCTGAGCCTGCCGATAAAAGGGATTGGGTTTTCTTTTTTTACCCCTGACGTGGAAGACGGTGATGATCTGGCCCTCAACCTCGAGGAACGGGACAAGGCGGTTGAGGGGCTGCTTCGGCTGAGGTCAGCGTACGGAGAGAAGATAGGTTTCACGCTCGCTATGGCACGCCAGCTAAAGAGCAATGGGGCTTTCGGGCGGTGGAACCATTACGCAAAGTGTCCGGTGACCAAAAGAGTGCGATGCTATCGGTCGGATGGGACAAGGAAGGCCTGTACCTACGGAGACAATGCCGATTGCTCCCGGTGCGGCTGTGCGGCGGTCGTAGTATTCAGGGGAGCGTTTAAGCCGTTTGACTTGGAGACAGTCAGATTGATTCTTGGGCTGGTTTATCCCGGTTTAATGTCATCCGGGAAGCGAAAAGGAGTTTCCTCCCATCGGGAGTCAAAGCATACATTGGAGGCCGCAGGATAGTGAAGAGCGGGAGACACGGAGGATGAAAGAGATTAACGACGCAGATTCCGTCTACGACAGTAGTGCCGGAGTTGAATGCGGTGCCTGCAAAGGCTTCCGGTGCTTTGTGAACAGAGAAGGGCATAACACCCTGCAGGCCCTCGGTGAATGCCGGTCACATCCCTGGGATGGGAACAAGGGGCAGTGGCCGCTGCTCCGTCACCCGTGCAACAGCTTCGTCGAACGGGAAACCACTCTTGAAGAGACTGATACCGGCTGAGTTATGATAAAACCTTCACCTACGCTGGAGCACGCGGATAGGTTCCACTGGCCCTGAGTCTGGAAGAGCATCAGGTGAATCCGAATCTCTGTGCTCAGGGAGGCCATCCCATGCGTCTCGCGCTGCGGGAGGATACTCACCTTATTTGTCCGATAGGCGGCCGCTCGTTTTTCGCCAGGCAGGGCCTTCCCGGGTGTCAAAGACCTCGACACCCATCTCCAGCAGGCGGCGGCGAAGGGCATCGGCTGTTTCCCACTCTTTCCTTTTTCGTGCTTCTTCCCTCTGATGCACAATGGTCTCTATCTCTGCATCCGCTCCTTCCGGCTGCAGCACCAGGACTCCCAAGACCGAATCTATCCGTTTGAGTGATTCAAAGATCTTTTCCTTGTCCGGGAGCGCTATGCCCCTCCGGTCCATGATCCGGTTGATTTCTCTCATGAAGCGGAAGAGGGCTGCAAGGGCTGAAGCGATGTTGAGGTCATCGTCCATAGCCTCGTCAAACCTGTGCCTCAGATCGTAGGTCTTCTGGTCCATTTCCGGGTCCGGGTCGCCCTTGGGACACCGGCGCGCTTTCTGGACAAAATGATCCAGGTGGTTCAGGGTATTCCTGGCGGTATCGAGCTTTGACCAGGAAAAATTGAGCGGCTTGCGATAATGACGGCTCAGGAGCCAGAACCTCACCTCTCTTCCGGTGTAGCCCCTGTGAAAGAGCTCTCTCAGGGGCAGCTGGCCGTTATTTTCAGGGGTGGCTGTTTGTCCGTTGTCCAGGTGCACGAGCTCATTGTGCAGCCAGTAATTGGCCGGGGCCTTTTCCGTCATGGCCTTAATGATAGCGATGGTATTTTCGTGGTGGGGGAAAATGAGCTCTGTCCCGCTGGTGTGGATATCGTACGGTGCGCCCAGATAGTGCAATGCCATGGCTGAACATTGCAGGTGCCATCCGGGCCGTATATTTCCCCACTGGGTCTGATAAAAAATGCCTTTCTTGAGCTCTTTGAGGGTAGAGCGTTTTAACAGGGTAAAATCCCTTGGGTTTTCCTTTTCATACTGATCCAGGTCCACGGTTTTTCCGATCCTGATTTTTTCCAGATCAATCCTGGAAAGGTTTCCGTATTCTTTGAAACGTGAGATATCAAAATAGATGGAGCGGAACTTTTCGTACGCATAACCCTTTTCAAGCAGGTTCCGGGTGAGGTCGATCATCTCTTTCACGTGGAGACTGGCCTTCGGGTATTCTGTTGCTTCCATGATATGCAACTGTTTGATATCGTTGAGGAAAGCCTCATAATATTTTTCTGTGAATGCGGCAAGAGATACACCCGCATCCTCCGATCCCTTGATGGTCCTGTCATCCAGATCCGTCATGTTCATGATATGCTTGACCTGGAACCCTTTGAACAGAAGATACCGCTTGATGAGGTCGGCGAAAACGAAGCGTCTGCACTGGCCGATGTGGATGTCCTGGCAGAGGGTCGGGCCACAGGTGTACATGGAAACCCTGTCATCCTGAATTGGGAGAAAATCCTCTTTCCGGCGGGTAAGGGTGTTGTAAAGGCGGAGTCCGCACTTTTTCCGGACCGTGTAGAGGGGCGTGCTCAGGTAGCGTTCTCCACCGTCAGGGAGGATAACGACCAGTCGTCCACCGGACATCTCGCCCGCAATCCTGAGCGCCGCCGCCATGGCCGCCCCAGAACTCATGCCCACAAACATCCCTTCTTTTTGCGCCAGCAGGCGTGACGTCCGGAAGGCCTCGTCGTCTTCGATGTTCACTACCCCGGCCAGACGATTTTTTTCAAAAATCCCCGGCTGGTATGATTCTTTCATGTTTTTCAGGCCCTGGATCTTGTGTCCAAGATAGGGCTCTACGCCGATGACCTGCACGTCCGGTTTGATCTCGTGGAATTTCCTGGCCAGCCCCATGAGAGTCCCGGTCGTGCCCATGGTGGCCACGATAACCTGCAGGTCGCCGCCGGTTTGTTCCCATATTTCCATTGCGGTGCCGAAATAATGGGCCTTCCAGTTGGCCTCGTTATTGAATTGATCTGCCAGCCAATACTTTTCCGGCTCTTCCCTCACGAGCCGGTACACGTATTCGATGGCGCCGTCGGTGCTGAGGCGTGCGGGAGTAAAGACGATCTCTGCCCCCAGGGCTCTCAGGATCTTGACCCGCTCTTCGCTTACCGATTCAGACATGGAAAGGAGAATTCGGTACCCCTTGACCGCGGCGACCAGGGCGAGGCCGATACCCGTGTTTCCGCTCGTGGCCTCCAGGATAGTCTGTTGCCTCGTGAGTTCGCCTTTCCGCTCGGCCTCTTCGATCATATACAGGGCGGGCCGGTCCTTTACGGATCCGCCCGGGTTGAAGCATTCCAGTTTGGCCAATATCTCCACACCCCTTTTCCTGAAGAGGTTCCTGATGGGGACAAGCGGGGTGTTCCCGATCTGGTCGAGGATGTTACCGTACTTCCTTTTCAAATGCTTCTTGCTCCTCATTGAATGAGTCTGGTAGAGACAGCGTCAACGATACTATACGAATCAAGGTGTATTTGCAATCGGATTCACTTGGTTGCGGCGGATCAGCCGGCCTGTTACACCTTGACGTATTCCGCAGATCCTGATAAGTTTCGCAAAAGGACTCCAGGGAGTTTTAGAGGATTCTGTGGGAGGAGATGATGAAGATACTGGTTACGGGCGGAGCGGGTTTCATCGGTTCCAATGTGGTGGACGGCTACATAGGAGAGGGCCATGATGTCGCGGTGGTGGATGACCTTTCCTCCGGGAAACGATCCAATGTGAACCCTCAGGCGAAATTCTACCATGTGGATATCCGTTCCCGGGAATTGCAGGCGGTGCTTGAACAGGTAAAGCCGGACATTATCAATCACCATGCGGCACAGATCAGTGTTCCTGCCTCTGTCGCCGATCCGGAGCTGGATGCAGATATCAACATCAGGGGGTTTTTGAATCTCCTCCAGGGTGCCGTGAAAGGGAAGACAAAAAAGGTCATCTTTATTTCATCGGGCGGGGCTATATATGGAGAGGCAAATGAATACCCCACGTCCGAGAGATATACGCCGAAGCCGCTTTCACCGTACGCGGTTTCCAAGTATGCGTCCGAGCATTATCTGGGCTATTACTACCACCAGTATGGCTTGGAGTATACGGTGCTGCGCTACGCCAATATTTACGGTCCCCGGCAGATACCCCATGGAGAAGCCGGTGTGGTGGCCATATTCATGGATAACCTGATGAAGGGGAAACCCTCAAAGCTGTACCATTTTCCGGAAGACACGGATGGGATGGTACGAGACTACTGTTTTGTGGGGGATGTCGCGGAGGCGAACAATCTGGCTCTCAGCAGAGGAGATATGGGTTGTTTTAATATCGGAACGGGTCGGGAGACGAAGACCCTGGAACTGTACAGGACTATTTTTCAGGTATTTCAGGAACAGAGCAAGAACTCGTTGGAATCATTGTCCATGCCGGTTCGTGAATTGGCACGTCCCGGCGACCTCACGAAGAGCTGCCTGGTTGCAGAAAACGCAAGGAAAATCCTGGGCTGGAAACCTGATACAGGCCTTGAAGCGGGGATCCGGAAGACCTGGGAATGGCGGAGGCAGCAACCGTCCTGATTCCTCCCTGATTTTTTTTCCGCCTCTCACTTGACATTTGAAGACTCGATATTAAATTTACGCAGCAAATTTTAGTCACCCCAGTTGGCGCGTTGAAGTGTGCTGAGTTGGAATCTTATGTGCGTTCCAGCTGAAAATCTTATGATATTCCAAAAATGAGGAGGAAAGGGAAAGATGAAAGTACGACCATTGCATGACCGTGTTATCGTAAAAAGAGTGGAAGAGGAAGAGACAACCAAGGGAGGAATCATCATCCCGGATACGGCCAAAGAGAAACCCATAGAGGGGAAAGTGGTGGCTGTAGGCAACGGCAAGGTCCTTGAAAACGGAAAGAAACAGCCCCTTGAGGTCAAAAAAGGTGACAAGATTCTTTTCGGAAAATATGCCGGGACAGACATCAAGATCGACGGAGAAGAGCACCTGATCATGCGCGAGGACGATATTATTGCCATCGTGGAGTAGTCGTGGTGCAAGAATATAAACATGTTTCTATAATTCTGAAGGAGGAGATGAAGTATGGCAAAAGAGATTAGATATGATGCAAAAGCGAGGGAGGCCATGCTGATCGGCGTCGATACCCTTGCCAACGCGGTCAAGGTCACCCTGGGACCGAAGGGGAGGAACGTGATCCTGGATAAATCTTTTGGCTCCCCGAACATCACCAAGGACGGCGTCACCGTAGCCAAGGAAATCGAGCTGGAAGACAAATTTGAGAACATGGGGGCACAGATGGTGAAGGAAGTTGCCTCCAAGACATCCGATGTGGCGGGTGACGGGACGACGACCGCAACAGTTCTTGCCCAGGCAATTTACCGGGAAGGATCAAAACTGGTAGCCGCCGGGGTAAACCCGATGGCCATCAAACGCGGTATTGAGAAGGCCGTCGGTGTTGCCGTCGATGAATTGAAAAAACTGTCCAAGCCCACAAAGGATCAGGAAGAAATAGCCCAGGTGGGGACCATTTCCGCGAACAATGATGAAACCATCGGGAACATCATCGCCGAGGCCATGAACAAGGTCGGGAAAGAAGGCGTCATAACGGTCGAAGAAGCAAAGAGCATGGAAACCACGCTTGAAGTAGTGGAAGGGATGCAGTTCGATCGGGGCTATCTCTCGCCGTATTTTGTAACAGACCCTGAGAAGATGGAAACCAACCTGAGTGAGCCTTACATACTCCTGCATGAAAAGAAGATCAGCAATATGAAAGATCTTATTCCTATCCTGGAGCAAATCGCCAAGATGGGGAAACCCCTTCTCATTGTAGCCGAAGACGTGGAAGGTGAAGCTTTGGCTACCCTGGTTGTCAACAAGCTGAGAGGGACCCTCCAGGTTGCGGCGGTGAAGGCGCCCGGTTTTGGTGACCGGAGGAAAGCCATGCTCGAGGATATCGCGATTCTCAGCGGCGGCAAGGTCATCTCGGAAGACCTGGGACTGAAACTGGAGAACGTGAGCCTGAATGATCTGGGAAGCGCCAAGACCATACGGATCGATAAGGACAACACCACCATCGTTGATGGCGGCGGCAGCCGGAGCGATCTTGAAGGAAGGGTCAAGCAGATCCGCGTGCAGATTGATGAGACCACCTCTGACTACGACAGGGAGAAGCTTCAGGAGAGGCTGGCGAAGCTCATCGGCGGGGTGGCCGTGATCAACGTGGGGGCTGCGACCGAGACGGAGATGAAGGAAAAGAAGGCACGGGTTGAGGACGCCTTGAATGCTACCCGGGCCGCGGTTGAAGAAGGAATCGTCCCGGGCGGCGGTGTCGCTTTGGTTCGCGCCATTCCAGCGGTCGCAAAATTGAAGCTGGACAGCGAGGAGCAGTCAGGAGTGAACATGGTTATGCGGGCATTGGAAGAGCCCATTCGCCAGATTGCCAACAACGCGGGCGCCGAAGGTTCCGTCGTGGTGGAAAAGGTGAAAGAGGGCAAAGGCGCCTTCGGGTACAATGCCGAAAAGGGGGCATATGAAGACCTGCTGAAAGCGGGGATCATCGATCCGACCAAGGTCACCCGGTTCGCCCTGCAGAATGCGGCGTCGGTCTCTTCTCTCCTGCTGACCACCGAGGCCATGATAGCGGAAAAACCGAAAGACAAGGAAGACATGCCACCGATGCCCGGCGGAGGCGGCATGGGAGGTATGGGCGGCATGATGTAACGCATGTCGGATATTCTGCGGCTTTGAGAGCATGAAGCCGTTGAATTGATCACTGAGAGAGACTGCTTTGGAAAGGCATTGTTTTCCGGGTGCAGTCTCTCTTTTTTTTGCTTTTATCTTCGGATTCTGGTAAGCAAAGCGGAGCAGGTTCAGCAGGGAGAAGGGTGATGGTGGAACAGAAACGAACCATACTGGTGACGGGCGCAGCAGGATTTATCGGATTTCATGTTTCGAAAAAGCTCCTCGAAAGGGGAGATACTGTGGTGGGGATTGACAATCTGAATTCTTACTATGATGTTAATCTGAAAAAAGGGAGACTGGATATTCTGCAAGATTCCGACCTTTTTTCCTTTTACCGGGAAGATATCCAGGATCTCGCAGCTGTGCGAAGGATTTTCCAGAAACACGAACCCGGGATTATCTGCAACCTTGCGGCCCAGGCAGGAGTCAGACATTCGTTACGTGATCCTTTTTCGTATCAGAAAAGCAACCTGGAGGGTTTCCTGAACCTGCTGGAACTGGCCAGAGCACAGGGGGTCAAGAATTTCGTCTACGCGTCCTCCTCGTCCGTCTATGGGAGCAACAAGAAAGTGCCTTTCAGCGTTGAGGATCGTGTTGATAACCCCGTTTCCCTTTACGCTGCCACCAAAAAAGCCAATGAACTCATGGCCCATGCGTACAGTCATTTATATGGTATCCCGTGTACGGGGCTTCGTTACTTTACGGTGTACGGTCCCTGGGGGCGTCCTGACATGGCCCTCT
>Ga0315542_1000215_pt1 | contig 34541 bp, 33 predicted proteins | sample SalMarSW160120MG_FD_202541 | JGI IMG/M metagenome (GOLD analysis project Ga0315542, IMG submission 202541) | Salt marsh sediment microbial communities from the Plum Island Ecosystem LTER, Massachusetts, United States - Salt Marsh Sediment SW1601-20 ...
ACGCCACCTGCTCCTCCCCCAACCGCATCACCGCACCCTTCCCAAACTGGCGCTCGATCTGCGACAGGGCTGTGTCCAGGGCTTTCTTGCGCTGCTCGTCCATCACAGCTCGCTCCACCTCTCCGACGGCGTACGGGCGCACCGGAGCGCGCCCGCCGCTACCTCAGGGCGGACCGGAGCAGGAAGAGACTGGTGAAGGCGAGCCGTTCGCGAAGCCAGGCTCGTCCGAGGGGCGGGAGCGTCAGCGTCCTGACGGTCGTGTCGTTCCTCCCGACGATGGCGATCACCACGCGCGTTGCCGCGCTTTCGTTCCCTTCCGGTCCCAACGCGTCGTCGGTCCCGCTTCCCTGCTGGGGGTGAGCGGGACCGACGGCGACACCATAGTCGACGTCAAACAGCGCACGGACGCCGGAGGCAAGGGCGATGACCACCTCCGCGGCTGCGGAAGGGAGCCTTGCCAACAGGTCTCTGGCTACTCCGAGCGTTGCCATGCTATCCGCGTCCCATGCTATCACGGCGCCTGCGAACGCTTCCTCGGCGCCAGCGACGTCGCTGAGCAGATCGGCCAGGGCTCCGCCGCTGGCGCACTCGGCAATGGCAGCGCGGGCACCTTCCGCCGCGAGCGCGTCCACCACCAGGTGGGGAAGAGCGTCCTCGTCGAAGCCCCAGACGGCATCACCGAGGCGCTGCATGACGGCCTGCTCGACCTCGGAGGCCCGCCGGCGGGCGTCATCGCGCGTCTCGCCCTTGGCCGCCACCCGGACGTGCACGCCGTCGCGTTTGGCGTAGGTCGCCACGCTGGGATTGGCTCCCCGGGTGAGCGCGCCGAGCATCTCGGCGACGTCGGACTCGCCGATGCCGTGGCTCTTGATGGTGCGCGTGTAGAGCGCGCCGCCGGCGAAGGTGAGCCTTGGAACCGCCTCGCTCTGCCACATCCGCCGCATCTCGCGCGGGGGTCCGGGCAGCGTGACGATCGTGCGCTCGGCGCCGTGATGGTCTAGGCTGACCAGCCAGCCGGGGGCCGTCCCGATCGGGTTGGGTAGCGCTTCGGCGGAGGGGATGCGCTGGGCCTGGCGGAGGTTGCGTTCGGGCATGGCGCCGTGGAACGAGGCGAAGCGCCGTCGCAGCCACGCTTCGAGGTCGGGATCGAGCGTCATCGACTCGCCCGCGGCCAACGCGACCGCGTCGCGAGTCACATCGTCGTCGGTGGGCCCCAGGCCGCCGCTGAGCACCAGCAGGTCGCAACGCTCGAGCGCCCGCTCGATCGCGACGCCGAGGCGCTCGAGGTTGTCGCCCACGCGCTCGGTCCAGTAGACGTCGACACCGTGCCCCGCGAGGCTCGCGGCGAGCTCGGCGCTGTTGGTGTCATCGATCTCGCCGAGCAGCAGCTCGGTCCCCACGCTGAGCACTTCCGCGGTCCGAATCGTCGGCATGGGGGAGGATACCAGGGGCTGTCGGGGGTAAGACATGCGTGAGGATTCTGGTGTAGAATCCACTTGGCTCCGCTCCCCCAGCGGGGCCCGTTGAGGGATTCGTCCCTCCACCATCTCCTCTCTTTGACCCTGCGCCCCCCACGCAGGGTCACCCTCTTTGTGGTGGGCCGAGGTCGCGGCGGTTGCGTTCCTACCGTCCGGCCCTGGCTGGAGGCCGAAGTTCCTGCGCGCGGGGCGCGGACGGGCTCCGGGACGTCGCGTCGAGGCGCCCTCGGCGTGGGCCGAGCGCGCGTCGGCAACCGCCAGCGAGCACACACAGCGAACGGAAGGGCCGGTGCTAGCATGACCCATGAACGCGCTGGGAACGTCGACGGACAGGTGGAGCGACAGATGAGGCCCGCGACGCTCGGTGAGTTGCGGGGCACGCCCTGGGAGACGAGCGCGGGGCGCAGCGTCAAGGTCGAGCTGCGCGAGAACCTCATGCGCAAGCTACGAGACCGTGAGCCCATCTTCCCGGGCATCCGTGGTTACGACGACTCGGTGATCCCCCAGATCGTCAACGCCATCCTGAGCCGCCACAACTTCATCCTGCTGGGGTTGCGCGGCCAGGCCAAGACGCGCATCCTTCGCCAGCTCACCGACCTGCTCGACGAGGCGATCCCCGTCCTCGCCGACTCGGAGCTTCACGATGATCCGTTCCGTCCCGTGAGCGTGGAGGGCCGGGAGATCGTGGACCGCTGTGGCGAGGCCACGCCCATCGAGTGGCTGCCGCGCGAGGCCCGCTACGTCGAGAAGCTCGCGACGCCGGACGTGACCGTGGCCGACATCGTCGGGGACATCGATCCGATCAAGGCGGCCAAGCTGGGAACGCGCCTCGGCGACGAGCGCTCGGTGCACTACGGGCTGTTGCCTCGCGCCAATCGCGGCCTCTTCGCCATGAACGAGTTGCCGGACCTGTCGGGGAAGGTCCAGGTGGCGCTGTTCAACGTGATGCAGGAGGGCGACGTCCAGATCAAGGGACACCCGATCCGCCTCCCGCTCGACATCATGCTGGTGTTCAGTGCCAACCCCGAGGACTACACCGCTCGCGGCAAGATCATCACGCCCCTCAAGGACCGCATCGGCTCCGAGATCCGCACGCACTACCCCGTCACCGTCGAGGAGGGGATGGCCATCACCAGCCAGGAGGCGTGGATGGATCGTGGGAGCGAGGTGCGCCTGCCCGACTTCGTCGCCGAGATGGTGGAGGAGGTGGCGTTCCAGGCGCGCGATGATTCCCGGGTCGACAAGCACTCCGGCGTCTCGCAGCGGCTCCCGATCAGCCTCATGGAGGCGGTGGTGAGCAATGCTGAGCGGCGCGCGCTGGAGCTCGACGAGACCCCGGCGTACGTGCGCGCCTCCGATCTCTACGCCGGGTTGTCTGCTGTCACGGGCAAGCTCGAGCTCGAGTACGAGGGTGAGCTCAAGGGGGGCGAGGCGGTAGCTCGCGACATCGTGCGGAGGGCCGTGGGTCAGGTGTTCGCGCGTCGAGCGTCACAGGTGGAGACCGGCGAGGTCGTCGAGTACTTCGACAGCGACCACACGCTGCGCCTGCCCGATGGCCTCGCCACGGCCGACCTCGTGCCGGTCTTCGAGGCGGTTCCGGGTTTGCTGGACGCCGCCGGCGCGCTGGCGGAGGGCCGCTCGGCGGCCGACCTGGCGGTTGCTGCGGAGTTCGTCCTGGAAGGGCTCTACGCTCGCAAGCTGGTGGCTCGGAGCGAGGAGCGTGGCTACGAGGGGGTTCAGGGGGACGCAGCCGAGGTGGCCCAGGCGGGGCCTCGGCGCCGTTGGAACTGAGCCTCTGGCCGGTCCTCGGCGGCCGGCCATGCTGATGGATGCAACGGAGGAGGCGCCGCGGTGGCGACGACGCGCTATTCCAAGTACGAACCGACGCTCGACGATCTGGACATGGCGGACCTGATGAAGATGATCCAGGATCGTCTGCTCGAGTCGGGTTTCGGGCGCAACCCGTGGGATCCCGACCCGGACTACCGGCAGACCATGCAGGACCTCTACGATGCCATCGCCGAGTCGCTCATCAACAACGACCTGGTGTCCGAGGAGACGCTCGAGCAGGCCATGAACGCCGACGACTGGATGGACTCGCAGCTGGGCGAGATGGTCAAGGAGCTGGCCCAGCGCCTCGAGCGTGAGGGGTACCTCAAGCCCGCGGACGGTGACGACGGCCAGGCCGGTACCGGCGCGCAAGGCTCCGGTCCCGACGCCGACCCGGGCTCGGCGCGCTTCGAGCTCACCAACAAGGCGATCGACTTCCTGGGGTACCGGACGTTGCGGGAGGTGCTGGGTGGCGCCGGTAGCTCCAGCGTCGGAGCCCACGAGACGCGGTTCCAGAGCACCGGGATCGAGACCACGGGGGAGTCGAAACCGTACGAGTACGGGGACACCCTCAACCTCGATGTGGCCGAGACGTTCAAGAGCGCGGCCCGGCGCGGCTTCGAGGGCGGGCGGTTCGACCTCGAGTACGAGGATCTGCACGTCGTTCAAGCCGAGTACTCCTCGTCCGCGGCGACCGTGGTCATGCTCGACTGCTCGCACTCGATGATCCTCTACGGTGAGGACCGTTTCACGCCGGCGAAGCAGGTGGCGCTCGCGCTGGCGCACCTGATCCGTACGCAGTACCGGGGCGACACCATCCGGTTCGTGCTGTTCCACAACTCGGCCGAGGAGATCCCGCTCGGGAAGCTGGCCTCCGCCCAGGTCGGTCCCTACCACACCAACACGGCGGAAGGACTGCGGCTTGCGCGGAAGATCCTGCGCCACCAGAACAAGGACATGAAGCAGATCGTGATGATCACCGATGGCAAGCCCTCGGCCATCACGCTACCCGGCGGCCGGGTCTACAAGAACGCCTACGGGCTCGACCCCATGGTGCTGGGAGAGACGCTGCGCGAGGTCGGCAACTGCCGGAGGCAAGGGATCCAGATCAACACCTTCATGCTGGCGCGCGACCCGGAGCTGATCGCATTCGTCCAGCGGGTTGCGGCCATGACGCGCGGCAAGGCCTACTTCACCACGCCCCACACCATCGGCCGCTACGTCCTCCAGGACTTCCAGAACCGTCGCACCAAGACCGTGAACTGAACGGCATGCGTGCCGCGGTCCGCCCCCGCTCCTCAGGCGGGGCATGATGGAGTGGCCGATGCGATCGGCTTGCGAAGCGAGCTGGAGCAGGGCCGGTCCCGGCGCTCCAGGTTCGCGGGAGGAGGTTCCTCATGCAGCCCATGGCCATGCCCCCTCGCGGTGCAGTGCGCACGCTCTTCGCCGTCCTCGTGGTCGGTACGCTGACCACGGTGACGGTTGCCGCGGCGCAGACCGCGACCCCCCCGGATCGGGGCCTGGTGGTCCACGGCAGCGGCACTGTCTACGGTGAGCCGGACATCGCGCTGCTCACGCTCGGCGTCGACGTCACCCAGCCCAACGTGAAGGACGCGCTGTCGGGTGCGGACCGCACCATGCAGGCGGTCCGACAGGTCTTCTTGAACGGCGGCGTGGCCGCGGCGGACATCCGCACGGTCGCGTTCAACGTCTGGCGTGAGGATATCCACGACCGGAACGGGACGGTCACAGGCGAGCGCTATCACGTCGTGCACAGCTACCAGGTGACCCTTCGCGACCTGGCGAAGCTCGGCGACCTGTTGGCGGCGGCGGTGGATGCCGGGGCCAACAACGTGCAGGGGATCCAGTTCAGCATGGCCGACCCGGCCGCCCTGCAGGCGCGGGCCCGTGCGGCCGCCATGCGCGATGCGCAGGCTCGAGCTCAGCAACTCGCGACCCTGGCGGGGGTCACGCTGGGGCCGCCCGTCAGCATCGAGGAGACGTCCACTCCGCTGGCTTCGCCCGCGGTCGCCATGGCGGCCGTGCGCGTGGGCGGCGGCGCGCCCGTCCAGGGCGGTCAGCTCGCCGTTCGCGCCGAGGTGACCGTGCGCTACGTCATCCAGTAGGGGCGGGGCGCCCGGTGTCCGGCCGCGAGCCGGGCCCCAAGAACGACAGCACGACGCCGCCCCGGCTCCTAGGGGAGCCGGGGCGGTGGAGAGTGGCGGTGAGGGGGCGCTACAGGACCTGCATGACGTAGTGGTCGGTGGCGCGCTCGAGACCGTCGAGGTTGGCGACGTACACGCCGCGGGTGCCTTCGAGAGCGCCCTCCTGGCGTAGCTCGCCGAGGATGCGGGTGATGGTGACGCGGCTGGAGCCGGTCAGGTCGGCGAGATCCTCGTGCGTCAGGGCCAGCGGCAGCTTGACGCCGTTCGCGCCGCTCGGCAGCGCCTCGTCGCTGGGCTGCCCGAACTGCTTGGCGAGGCGCAGGAAGGCGCGCGTCACGCGCGCACCGACCGGCATCTCGGCCTCGTCGAGCATCTCCCGGGAGCGACGCAACTGCCGCGCCAGGCTGCGCAGCACGTAATCGCGCAAGCTGCGATCGTTCATGGCCTGCTTCGGATCGATGGGCGTCAGGCAGGCGTCGTGCACCGCGATGACCGTCTCGGCATGCAGGCCGCCATCCAGCGCGCTGAGGCCGAGCACGTCCCCGGCCCCGTAGAGGTCGGCGATACGGTCGCGGCCCAGGCTGGTCGGCACCACCGCCTTGAGCACCCCGAAGTTCACCACGTACAGGCTGCTCGCCTCACGATCCGCCTCGAACAGCACCTGCCCAGGCTCCAGCGTGCGCGTCGGAAGAGCCAGCGTATCGGGCACGGGCGCCGCGGGTTCACAGGCCGTCGGGTGCAGTGTAGGAGCCTTGAGGGTCGACATAGGTGCCTCCCTTCGCCGGACGCCCCGTTCCTCGCGAGGAGGTGGGCCGACCGGCAAGAACCGTGTCGTCGCGCTAGGGGAAGCTGCGCGACAACCGGTCGAGCGCGTCGATCGCCGGAGCGTAGTTCGGGTCGGCGGTGCGTGCGGACCGGTAGTTGGTCTCGGCCTGACTCACGTTCCCCAACTTCTCGTAGACCTGGCCGAGACGGTAGTAGGCTTCGACGTAGGCGGGGGAGCCGGGGCGTGAGCCGCCCGGATCCGTGGCCTCGAACACGTCGATTGCGTCGTTCAGCTTCTGGATCGCGTCCTGGTAGCGCCCCAGGTAGATCAGGATGCGCCCTTGGTCCAGGAGCGGCCACATCGTCGTCTTACCCTTGTCGGTGCCGGCGGCAGCCTGGAAGGCCTGCAGGGCCTCGTCGAAGGAGCCCGCCTGCCAGGCCACGCGCCCCCAGTCCATGGCGTACGTGTACTCGTGCGTACGCTCGAACGCGGTCTGGAGGGGAGGCAGTGCCTGGGTCGGGTTGCCTTCGGCTGCGGTGAGCAGGCCGCTCAGGTGCAGGAACCGAGGATCCGATTCGCCCTTCGCCAACTTCGTCGCCGCGTCGAGTTGCGTCTGCGCGGCCTTGATGTTGTCGGTCAGGTAGAGCGATTCGGCGTAGAGGTAGTGCGCGTTCGGTTGATCCGGGTACGTCTTGATGAGCTCCGGGCCGTTGAGCTGCGCCGCGGAGTTGTAGTACCCGCGATCGAGCAGATCCTGCATCTGCTGGAAGGCGCTCTGCGCCGACGCCAGAGGCGCCAGGAGCAGTAGGACGATGGGTGCGAACCGAAGCACGGCTTCACGATAGCGCGAGCGAATGAGGAATGCTTAACCAGGCATGTGGAGCACGAGCCATTCGATGCCGGCTCGGGCACGCGCGCGGAGGAGCGCCACGGCCTGGGTATCGGGCGGCCGGCCCTCGATGGCGGCAGCGGCGAGCGCACCGACGTCGACCGGGCGCCCGAACGCGGGCGCCCGAGCGTCGGCGAGGAAGCCGGCCACCTTGGGGTCGTAGACCAGGCCGGCGAAGCCCACGCCTGCCACTGCGGCGAAGATCAGGCCGTGGAGGCGGGCCGACAGCACGAAGTGCGCCCCGGCGATCCGCACGAGCGCTTCGCGGTGCGTCGGCGCGCTCAGGCGCGCTGCGCCGAGCCCTTCGCTCAGTCGCTCCGCCGCGTCGGCGTCCTCGCGTTCGTGCAGGGCCAGGACCGCAAGCGGGAGCGATTCCGCCTGGAGCAGGCGTCCCGCCTCCAGCAGGGCCTGGTTGAGGTCGTCGTGGCCAGCTCGGGGGACGAGGACCACGGGGCGGGCCCCTGCGCTGCCTTCCGGTGCCTGCAACAGGAGCGCGGCGTCGGCGACACGCTCGGCCTCGATTCCCAGCTCGGCCAGGAGGGCGGCGGACGGCGCGTCGCGGACGGCCGTCGGCACGCCGGCGAGGGCCCGCCCGACGCGGCGGCGCCCGCCCTGGCTCAACGGCCCGACCGATTGACCGTAGACCACGACACGCTTGCCCAGCCAGCGGGCCAGTCGGATCACGGTCAGGTAGTAGCTCAGACTTCGCCCGCTGCTCACGTCCTGCAGGAGGCCGCCGCCGCCCGAAACGAGCGCGTCGCAGGTGGCGATCGCGGCCGGCAGCCCGCGATAGCGGTCGACGGCCCGGACCCCGTGGAGAGCGCGGGTCGCAGCGGGATCGCCCGAGAGCACGACGGGCTCGATGCCATGGCTGCGTAGACCGGTCAGGATCCCGGAGAGCAAGGCCTCGTCACCGACGTTGCCGTACCCGTAGTAGCCGCTCAGCAGGACCCGCACGGCTCCCGTGACGTTCAGGCGCCGCGGCGATCGCCCGTGCTCGACAGCCAGGCGCGCCCGAGCGCCACCACGCCCCGGACTACGGGGACGAGAAGGAAGCCGATCGCCAGACCGATCGCCAGGGCGATGCCCGTGCGCTCGGCGGAGATGACGAGGGGTGTGTGGTAGTGGCTGAAGGTATTGAGGACGCTCGCCTGCGCCAGAACGCCGCCGGTGAGGAGCAGCCCCCGGAACCAGGCGGGCCAGCGCGGGTTGGCGAGGGCCAGCACGGCCAGAGGGTGTCCGATGAGCTCCTTGAAGCGCGGGCGCACGAACATCTGTGACATCCACTGCCTGAGCACCAGCTCGGCGTGGCTGGCCCCGATGAGGGGGGTGTTGCCGCGGCGCATGAAGGCGTAGGCCAGGGCAGCCACCGCGACGAGGCCCAGGGCCACGTGGCCCACACGGATCTCCGCGTTCCAGAACTCGCGGACCCAAGCGGCCGGCCTGCGGTAGCGCAGGGCGTACTGGAACAGGAACAGGGCCGGCGGCACGATCAGGGTGGCGCCGACACCCGCGAACGGACGGATGGCCAGCATGGTGTCGCGGTCGCTGCCGACCGCGGCCAGCAGGGCTGCGCCGGCCACGCTGATCAGGGTGGCCAGCACCACGCTCCAGGGGTTCCGCCTGAGGTGGCCGAAGCCCAGGACCGGGAAGCTCAGGGCGGCCATCAACGCGAGGGCGTCCCACCGCGGGCCGCCCGCGGCCAGCCCGAGAACGGCGACCAGAGCGGCGACCAGCACTCCCCACGGTGCCGGGAACAGGCCGATCAGGAGCAGCACCCCGGCCGCCACGCCGATCCCGGACAGTGCGCGCAGGAGCGCACTGGTGTGGTAGTGGAAGGTCTGTGACTGCAGCGGGCCCACCTGATACCCCGCACTCCTCAGGGCCGTGGACAGGCCCCGCACGAGCCGGTCGGTGTTGGCCAGCATGTTGCCCTGGTCGTTGGTGGTGTAGGGGCGCAAGTAGAGGAGCCGGATGTTCCGCTCGGTGACCGCCAGCATGTACTTGTCGATGAGGTCGTGCGGGCTGAGGCGGCGATTGACGTAGTCCTGGTTGAACGACAGCAGGCGGACCGTGGGCACCTTGTTGAGGAGGGCGTCCAGACCGGCTTGCGGAGTTCCCTCGATCAACGCCGTCAGGTACGGTTTGGACGCGGCCACCACCGGCGCAAGGTCGTTCGGGTAGCCGGCCACCTGCGTGCCTGCGTAGATCAGGTAGTGCGCCAGCTTGGGGTAGTCCGCCCCGGGGTGAAGCAGATGGTACGGAGCGTTGCGAGGACGGTAGGCGATGTCGAAGCCGGCATCGTGCCAGGCCTTCACTTGCGCGAGGTCGGGACCTGCCGGGAGGCTGCTGCGCACGTCGCCGGGGTAGACGTACCAGGTGCGGCCCTGCCACTGGAGGGTCTGTGGAGCGGGCACGTTGTTGGCGATGAGAGCGTGGAGGGCGCCGGGCTTGAGCGCCGAGACCAGGGTGGAGTCGCCGGGCACGTCCGGTGGCGTTTCTCCGCGGGCCGCCGCCTGCGAGCGCGCCTCGCTCCCGAGCAGGGCCACCGCATCCCCCTGAGCGACGAGGCTGTCGATCGTGTCTTCATAGAGCGCGATACCCGTGAGGCCCAGCTTCCGGTAGCGCTCGGCAAGCTGCATGGGAGCGATCCCGATCTGGTTCGCCTGGTCGGCGAGCGCCTGCTCGTCCATGATGAGGGTCACGTGCTCGCTCACGCCTTCGGCACGGATGCGGCGCGTCACCAGGACGCCGGCAGGGATCAGGCTGAGGACGACGAGCAACCAGAGCAAGCGGCGTAGCCGGGGATCGAGCACGGGGTCAGCCTCCGTTCCAGGTGGCGATGCAGCGGCTCACGTAGCTCGCCAGAACATCGAGGGCGACGCGGTTGCGCCCGCCCTCGGGGATGATCAGGTCGGCGTGTTGCTTGGTCGGTTCGACGAAGAGGTCGTGCATCGGCTTCACCGTACGCCGGTACTGGGCGATGACGCTCTCGGCCTGGCGGCCCCGCTCGCGGACGTCACGTTCCAGGCGACGGATGAAGCGCTCGTCTGCGGGCGCGTCGACGAACACCTTGAGCGTCATCCGTTCGCGAAGCGTCGGCTCGTGCAGTACGAGGATCCCTTCGACTACGATCACGGGCGCCGGCGCCAACGGCACGGTCTCGCCGGTGCGGTCGTAGCGCACGAAGTCGTAGACGGGGCACGCCACGGCCTTGCCCTGGATGAGCCGGTCGACGTGCTCGACGAGCAGGTCGTTGTCGAAGGCGGTGGGCTCGTCGTAGTTGGTCACGGCCCGTGCCTCGAAGGGGATGCCCGTCTGTGGCAGGTAGTAGGCGTCCTGCGGGACGATGCTCACGTTCTCAGCGCCGGCGGCCTCGACGATCCGTTCCGCGACCGTCGTCTTGCCCGAACCGGCGCCGCCCGCAAGACCGATGACGAGCGGCTCGGCGCGCTCCACTCAGCGTGCCTCCACGCTCATCACGGCGCATCCTCGGACGCCGAGGTGGCGACCGGGACGGAGCCCGTGCGCTGTTCGGCGCGCTCGGCCGCGGCACGGATGAAGCCACGGAAGGGCGGGCTGGGCCGCATCAGGCGCGACCGGAACTCCGGATGGGACTGCACGCCCAGGAAGAAGGGGTGGCTGGCGATCTCGATCGCTTCGACCAGGCCCTCGCCGCGTCCCGCCATGCCCGGCGTGATCCCCGAAACGCTCAGGCCCGCCCGCTTGAGACGGTCCACGTAGGCCGGGTTGACCTCGTACCGGTGACGATGGCGCTCGTACACGATGCCGTGGGTGGTGGGAGCAGGATCGTAGAGCTCGGAAAGCAGCGTGCCGCCGGTCACCTGCATCGGCCAGCTCCCAAGCCTCATGGTGCCCCCCATGTCGGCCAGCTCGAGTTGCTCGGGCATGAGGTCGATGACCGGATGGGGGGTGTAGGGATCGAACTCGGTGCTGTTCGCCGCTTCCAGCTCCGCGACATGCCGCGCGAACTCGATCACGGCGACCTGCATCCCCAGGCAGATACCCAGGTAGGGGACGGCGTGCTCGCGCGCCACTTGAGCGGCGCGCACCTTGCCCTCGATGCCGCGCACCCCGAAGCCGCCGGGCACCAGGATGCCGTCGAACTCCTTGAGTGGCGTCAGGTCCGCTTCGACCAGCGCCTCGGCGTTGACCCATTCGATGGTCACACGGGCATCGTTGGCGATGCCGGCGTGCTTGAGCGCCTCCATCAGGCTGAGGTAGGCGTCGGGCATCGCCACGTACTTGCCGACCACCGCGATCGTCACATCGCGAGCGGGCTGGCGCAGCACGCGGACCGCTTCCTGCCACACCCTGAGCTCGGGCGTGACGCGCTCGAGCCCCAGCATGCGCTCGATGAAGCGACCGATGGTCTGCTGCTCGAGCATCTCCGGCACCGCGTACACGAAGTCCGCGTCGAAGGCGTTGAACACGGCATCGGCCTCGACGTTCGTGAACAGAGCGATCTTGCGGCGCGCCTCCTCCGGCACCGGCGTCTTGGACCGGAGGATGATGCCGTCGGGCTGGATGCCGACGCCACGCAGCGTGGCCACCGAGTGCTGGGTGGGCTTGGTCTTGTACTCCTCGCTGGTGCCCAGGTAGGGGAGGAGTGTGACGTGCAGGTAGAGGGTGTTCTCGCGCCCCATCTCGAAGCGGAGCTGCCGGATGGCCTCGAGGAACGGCAGCGACTCGATGTCGCCCACCGTGCCTCCGACCTCGACCAGGACCAGCTCGGCTCCCACACGTTCGCCCGCATCGATGATGCGCTGCTTGATCTCGTCGGTGACGTGTGGGATCACCTGCACCGTCTGCGACAGGTAGGCCCCACGCCGTTCCTTCTCGATCACGCTCTGGTAGATCTGCCCCGTCGTGATGTTGTTCCCGCGCGACAGGTCCACATCCAGGAAGCGCTCGTAGGTGCCGATGTCCAGGTCGGTCTCGGCGCCATCGTCGGTGACGAACACCTCGCCGTGCTCGTACGGGCGCATCGTGCCCGCGTCCACATTGATGTAGGGGTCGATCTTGACCGCGGTGACGGCGTACCCGCGTGCCCGCAGGAGGGCGCCGATGCTCGAGGTGGCGATGCCCTTGCCGAGGCTCGAAACCACCCCGCCCGTGACGAAGATGTACTTGCGCTCCATGCATCACCTTCCCGGGACTTCATGCTACCATCCGCTCCCGTTCCGCCTAGAGGCGCCGCGGGAGCATGGCCGCGCCGGATGATACACTCCGCGCGGGTGATGGCGTTCGCCCACCAGAGCAACTGCCACGCGTTCGGCTGATGACGCCTAATCCTCCACTCCGGAACGCGAGGGGTCTGCATGCTGATCCTCGGAGTCATGATCGGGGGCGCTCTCGGCGCCCTCTCTCGCTATCTCGCGACCAATGTGGTCCAGGGTGCACTGCAGGGCACCACGTACGCCGGTTTCCCGCTGGCCACCTTGCTCGTCAACGTGGCCGGATCCTTCTTGCTGGCCTTCGTCACGGAGCTCGGACTCCGTGGCCTGATGTCCCCGTCCGCCCGGGTCGCCGTGGGCACCGGCTTCCTCGGCGCGCTCACCACCTTCTCGACGTTCGAGCTGGAGAGTCAGCTGTTGCTGCGCGAAGGCGAGTTCGTCCGGGCCGGTGCGTACGTCATGGCCAATCTCTTCGTCGGCTACCTGGCCATCCTGGCCGGGCGGGCGGCCGCGCTCCGGTTGGCGGCGGCGCCGTGACGCCCCCCGCTCGAACGGTGCCCGGCCGGGCCTCGTTGTTGCGGGTGTACTTCGGCGAGTCCGACCGGGTGGCGGGCCGACCTGCAGCGGAGGCGCTGCTGGCGGCCGCGCACGATGCCGGCCTCGGCGGGGCCACGCTCTTCCGCGGAAGCCTCGGCTTCGGTGCCGGCTCGGTCGTGCACCAGCCCCACCCCTTCCGGCTCTCGGGCGATCTGCCGATGGTGCTCGAGATCGTGGACGAGGTCGAGCGTATCGACCGCTTCGTGACCGACCTGGAAGGCCTCCTGACGGGCGGCGGACTGGTCACGGTCGAACGGGTGGCGGTCCTCGGCCGGGCGCCCGCGTCGCGAGGCGGGACCCCTTGAACGTTCTCCACCGCGCAGGGCTCGAGGGCGCTTCGCTGCTTCGCGTCTACACGCTCGCCGGCGACAAGGTGGGAAAGGTCAGCCTGGCCGAGGCCCTGGTCCGGGCGGCCCGCGAGAGCGGGCTGCGTGGGGCCACGGTGCTGCCCGGTCTGGCGGGGTTCGGACGGCACGGCCTCGATCACGCCTTGTCGGTGCAGCTCTATCGGCCGGAACGCCAGCCGCTGGTGGTCGAGGTCGTGGACGATCCAGAGCGGCTCGCGCGCTTCGTCGACGAGGAGGTCGCCCGGCTCGACCGCTGGGGCCGACTGGCCACCCTCGAGCGCCTGCGACTCCACGCCTTCCACGCCACTCCGCACGACGCCGAGTCCTAGCCGAAGCACGCCGGCGCCGTGGTAGAGTCGCGTCCAGCCCGACGAAGCGGCCCCGCGAGGGCCGCGGGAGATGCCCCCCGGACGAGGGGCCGGCGGCGCGCGGGACCCAACGCCGAGGGCATGGAGCGCACGGTGGAAGAGCAGTCGCACAGGAAGGGCATCTTGTTCGTCATGACCGGCGCCTCGGGCGTCGGCAAGGACACCATCCGGCGGGCCGCCCTCCCCGGCATCTCCAACCTCAGCTACTCGATCTCCGCCACCACGAGGGGTCGGCGCGAGGGCGAGGCCCATGGAGAGCAGTACTACTTCTACGACCGGGACACCTTCGAGGACATGATCGCGCGAGACGACCTGCTGGAGTACGCCGACTACGTCGGCGACTACTACGGGACGCCGGCGGGGCCTGTCCGGAAGAACCTGGCCGAGGGGTGCGACGTTCTGCTCGAGCTCGAGCTGGTCGGAGCCCGCAAGGTCAAACGCAAGGTGCCCGATGCGGTCATGGTGTTCATCGCTCCGCCGTCGCTGTACGAGTTGGAGCGGCGGCTGCGAGGGCGGGGCACCGACAGCGAGCAGAAGATCCAGAAGCGGCTGCGGCGTGCGCGCGAGGAGATCCGCGCCGTGCGCGAGTTCGACTACGCCATCGTCAACGACCAGCTGGAGGACGCGGTGCGCCTGTTCCAGACCGTCATCGCCGCCGAGCGCGCGCGCGCGTTCCATCTCACCGACGATCAGGTCAACGCGTTCCTGCGTGAGACCGGACCCGACGGCCGGTAGCGCCCCCAGGGCGTCAGACGCGCGTTGGTGCACGTCGATGGCGCTGCAGGTCGTGTAGAATCACCTGTTCGGAGGCCGTCCACCGCGATGCGCGGGACGGCACGAGGGAGCTGACATGCGCCGCCCCGGGGGCGGCGGCGGGACACGCCCCGCGAAGGAGGACGAGGTGGCCCAGGAAGGCTACGACACCCTGATGGCACTGACCGATTCGCGCTACCGCCTGTCGATGATCGTGGCGCGCCGTGCGGCGCAGCTCAAGGCGGGCATCCCCAACACGCTCGACGTCGATACGGCGCCGCATACCAGCAACACCGTGAGCATTGCGATGAAGGAGCTGGAGTCGGGGCGCGAGATCGTGTGGGGCGACGAGCTGCCCAGCACCGACGAGCTGCGGAGGCTGGTGGAGCGACGCCCGGAGGATCCGAGCTTCAGTGTCGCCCGATCCGAGTCCATCGACGAGGACTAGGCCGCGCCTGATCGTCGCCGCCAGCGGGGGCGTGGCGGCGATGAAGACGCCCACCGTCGTCCGCCGCCTGCGCCAGGCGGGCTGTGAGGTGCGGGTTGCGGCGACGGAGGATGCGTACGCCTTTGTGACGCCGCTGTCGCTTGCGGTAGCCGCCGGGGGCGAGGTGCTCGACCGGGGACGCTGGTTCGCCGCCGACGGTCGGATCCGGCACCTGGAGTGGGCCGCTTGGGCCGACGGCCTGGTCGTCGCACCGGCCACGGCGGACGCGCTGGCGAACGCGGCCGCAGGTCGAGCGCACGACGTCGTGTCCGCCCTGATCGCGGCGGCGGTACCGCGGGTGCTGTGGGCGCCCGCCATGAACCCCGCCATGTGGCGACACCCACTGTTGCAACGGAACGTCGAGGTGCTCCAGGAACTCGGGCACGCCTTCATCGGACCGGTCGAGGGAGCGCTGGCCGGCGCCGAGGAGGGTGAGGGGGTGGGGCGCATGGCCGAGCCCGAGCAGATCGCCTCGGCCGCTCTGGGGCTCCCCTTCGACCGCGACCTGCGGGGCGTGAGGGTGCTCGTCTCGGGTGGTCCGACGCGAGAGTACCTGGATCCCGTGCGCTTCCTGAGCAATCCGTCGAGCGGCCGGACCGGGTTCGCCGTGGCGGAGGCCGCCCGTGCGCGCGGCGCGGAGGTGACGCTGGTGACGGGCCCCGCCTCCCTGCCGGACCCGCCCGGCGTCCAGATCGTGCGCGTCGAGGACACCGAGTCGATGCTGGCGGCCCTGGCAGCGCGCTTCGAGGATTGCGACCTGCTGGTGATGACGGCTGCGGTGGGCGACTGGCGTCCTGCCGAGCGGTCGGACCGCAAGGAGCCCAAGGTCGAGGGTGAGCGGGCGTTGCGGCTCGTGCGCACCCCCGACATCCTGGGCACGCTGGCGAGCCGACGCCGGCACCAGGTGATGCTCGGCTTCGCCATGGAAACGCACGAGGGTGTCGAACGTGCCGCGCGAAAGGCGCGGGACAAGGGCCTGGCCTTCATCGCGCTCAACTACCCCGCCCGTACGGGGCTTGGGTTCGGCGCGGAGGAGAACGAGGTCACGCTGGTGATGCCCGACGGCTCGTCCGAGAGCTTGCCCCGCATGACCAAGCGCGATCTCGCCGACGCCCTGTTGGACCGCGCCAAGGCGCTCTTGCCGGAGGCCGTCGGATAGGCCACGCCGCGGGTCATCGCTCCGTGTATAATGAATAAATATGCCGAGTAAAGAGTATCGACAACGACTGATCGCGGAGCTGGTCGAGAACGAGTTCATCTCGACGCAGGCCGAGATCGCGGAGCACCTTGCCCGGCGTGGGATCAAGGTCACGCAGGCCACCATCAGTCGCGATGTCAACGAGCTGAGGCTGGTCAGGCTACCTGCTGGGAACGGACAGCACCGCTACCGTTCGACGCCGCTCACGGCTCAGGAGGACGTCGTCGGCGAGCTGAGCCAGCGCTTCCGCCTCTTCGTTCGTGACCTCGATCGTGGTGAGAACATCATCGTCATCACCACCGACGAGGGCCATGCTTCGGGAATCGCATTCGTGCTGGACAAGCTCGACCGCGAGGAGATCGTGGGCACGCTCGCCGGGCAGAACACCATCCTGGTGATCGCGCGAAGCGGCGAGCGCGCCGCACAACTGCTGGACGAGTTCGAAGCGCTGTTGGAGTGAGGTGCGAAGGTCGCCGGCGCCGCTGCGGCGCCAGCCACGGCGCGTACCTCGAATGGGCGTTGCCACGCGGCCGGCTTCGGTGACGCGTGCTAGCCTTTGCTCCCAGAGGAGGCCCGCATGCGAAGGTGGTTGCTCGTCCTGTTCGTTCTCCTGCTCAGCGCCGGAGCCATGGCGTCGAGCGTGGTGGTGTACCCGTTCGACAGTCAGGACACGTTGCTGGGCGTGGCGGTAGCGGACCGGGTGGCCCAGGCCTTCGAAGGCCGGGCCATCGTGGTGGGTCCAGAGGTGGCTCCCGGGCTCGTGCCTCCCCTCGTGACGCAGGGGGGCTTCATCAACCTGGTCAACCTCGTGGGGAATCAGGCGATGACCGGCCCGAGCGGGGCTCCCTTGATCCGGGGAGCGACCGGCGCCGACGTGGCGGTGACGGGGCGGATCGCGATCACCGACGCCGGCTATCGGCTCTCGCTCGATCTGGCGACGGCCGCCGGCCTGAGGCAGCTCACGCTGGACGCCCCCAAGGCTTCGCCCGGCCTCCTGGCGCAGGAGGCAGCCGCGCCGGTTGCGGCCGCGCTTGGTGTGAAGGTGCCGAAGGTCGACGCGACCATCGACCTGTCGGGCCCCTATGGAGACTACGTGCGCGCGCTCGCCCTCGTCTCGGCCGGCCTGCCGCAGGACGCCAGCAATCTGCTTTCGCAGCTCGCCCAGAAGGGGCCGCTGTCGTCGCGAGCGAAGGGTCTCGCCGACGACCTCGACGCGGTGCTGCACGGCGGCGAGGGCAAGGACAGCGTTCGTGTGGCGGTCGCGTCGTTGAGCGTGACGCAGCTCGATGCCGCTCGCAGCGTCCAGCTGTTCCAGGCGATGAGCCGGGCCACGGGCCTTCCGGTCGCCGATGTGTGGATCGGTTCCCTGGATAGCAGCGTCAACGACAAGCAGGGGGCGACCGCCGCCTTCGACCGAGCGGCACAGCGCTACTCGTTCGGGCTGGCGGCCCGCGCCGCCTTCCGCAACGAGCGCGGGTTGCCCGGCGCGACGGCGGATATCGACGCGGTTGTAAGTGGCTGGTCGAAGGGGACGTCCGGCTCCGCGGCGCTGTTGGGGGCCTCGGTCGCGGCGCAGCAGCTGAAGGACGTCGAGCGCGAGAAGAAGGCGCTGCAGGATCTCACCCATGCCGACCCATACCTGACCTACAGTTTCGAGCGGCTGTCGTACATAGCGTTCGACCAGAACGACCCACTGGCGGCTGCCGAGGCGCTCCGCGTGGCGGTGGACCTCGACCCCGCCAGCAGCCTGTACTGGACCAACCTGGGCTGGTCGTACTACCTGCTGGGCTTCTACGGCCGTAGCCAGCAGGCGTCGCAGAAGGCGCTCGATCTCGATCCCAGCCAGTCGATCGCCGACTACAACCTGGGGCTGGTCAAGGTGGCCACGGGCCACCTGGCCGAGGGCCTGGCCGACTACTCTGCCGCCTTGCGGGTCAATCCCAAGGTCGACGCCGAGGCCATCCACGACCTGGAGCGAGCTCGTGCGCGCTTCCCCGACCAGCCTGCCGTGCAGTTCGCGCTGGCGCGACTGTACGAGGCAGACGGCCGGCGAACCGCAGCCAGGGACGCGTACCGGGCCTACGTCGAGGCCACCAAGCCGGGAGCGCCGCTCCGGGCGGAGGCGCAACATCGCGTGCAGGTGCTGAGCGCGCCCCCGCCTCCCATGGAGCTGCGCGGGGCGATCATGCTGACCCTAGGGAAGCGCGGCGCTCACGCCAGCCCCTACCACCCGGGCGATCCTGTCTATCCGAGCTTCGAGCTGAGCACGCCCGGCGACTCCCTGCCGCCGCGAGTGGACGTGACCTACCGGTTGCTCGGCGGTGACGGGAGCCAGCTGGCGAAGGCCACGGAGCAGGTGAGCATCCCAAGCAATGCCGTAGGGTTCGTGGTCGACGATCTGGCCCTGCGGCTGCCAACGGACCTCACGCCCGGAACCTTCCAACTCGACGTCCACGTGGCGTCGTCCGAGGGCCAGAGCGTGAGCGGTCGAGCGCCGGTCCAGGTGGCCGGAGGGCCGGTGTTGCTGCGGCAACTCCTGGGGCGCGGCATCGTCATGACGTCGCTCGACACCGGCGCTTCGCTCTACGGGCAGGCGGACCTCCAGCACCCCGCGGCCTTGCCCGATGTGCTCGTGCAGGAGCTGCGGGCCACCGCTGGCGAAGCCGAGCAGGCGCTGCCCAAGGCGACGTCGGGACGGTTCCAGGGTCTGTCGGGATCGGAAGTGTTCCGCCAGAGCACGACCCAGGACGTCAGCGACTTCCTTCAGTACCTCCTGGACTCCGGCGCGCACGACACCAGCTTCACCTTCGTCGACGCCTACGCCCAGTGGGTGCTGGACGGGACCCCCGCCAAGCCGAAGCCGACGTCGCAGTAATCGCCGTGCCGGACGGTGCCCGGCCGGCGCCTCAGCCGAGCAGACGACCGAAGATCCGGAAGCCTGCCAGGTAGGTGCCGACCGCCGAGCCGAGCGTCGCGAAGAGGAACACCAGGAAGGTGCGGGCGACGCGGTTGCGCCACCACCCCCGGACCGTCGTCACGTCCTGGCGAAGGGTCGCGAAGTCACCGACGTTCGGCTTGCGCAACCACAGCTCCACACCCGCCGCCACGAAGCCCGCGCCGATCAGCGGGTTGAGGGAGGTGAGCGGCGCGGCCAGCGCCGTCACCACGATGGTGATGGGGTGGGCCAGGGCGATGAGCGCGCCGATGGCCGCCAGACCGCCGTTGATGATGACCCAGTCGGCCAGCAGCGACAGGCCCAGCGATGGGCTCCGCGCGAAGCCGAGAGCGAAGCCCACCAGCACCACGGCCACGATCAACCACGGCACGATCTTGCCCCAGCGCCGACCGCGAGGGACCTCGGAGAGCGTGGCGATCCGCTCGGCCGGCGGCGCGGTCGGGGGATCGCGCAGCGTGGAGGACACGCCCTGAAGGTGGCCGGCGCCGAGAACGACGAGGATGTTCGGACGGCGCTCCTCATGGGCCAGGCCGGCCGCTTCCTGCTCGAGGCGGGCAGCGATGTAGCGGTCGCGCTCCGTGATCAACGGCAGGTAGAGCCGTTCACTGCGCTCGGCGAACTCGGTGAAGGTCGCCTCCAGCATGTCGCCCTCCTTGAGCCGCTCGATCTCCTCCTCGCTGATCTCCTCACGACTGAGCACGCTGGCTGCCAGCCCAGCTAGGATGGTCATCCGTTGCCACCAGGGGACGCTGGCGTAGACACGGCGAAGCGTGACGCCGATGTCGCGATCGACGAGTAGCAACGGGAGGCCCGCAGCGCGCGCGCCCTCGATGGCGGCCTTCATCTCGGCGCCGGGCTCGATATCGAGCTGGTCGGCGAGGCGCTGCTGGAAGGCGCCCAGGGCCAGGTTGGCGGCCACCATGCCCGCCTTGCCCTCGCGGAAGACGCGGAACAGGTCCATCTTCGCCCAGCGGTCGGCGTCGGTGAGAGCCGCGTGCCGGCCGGCATCGAGCTCGATCGCCACGGCGTCGAAGCGGCCGCTGGCCGCGAGTCGCGTGACGACCTCTGCGCTCGAGCGGGAAACATGCGCGGTACCCAGCAACGTGAAGCGCACGCCATGGGCGTCGACCTCCACCACCGGTTGATCGGCGACGAGGGCGGCCAGGTCGGTCTCGCCGCCTGCCGCACGCCCCTCGTCGGAGCCGCCGCCGACATCCGTGGACGAAGCAGCGGAGGTGGTCTGCGCTGGGGCGTCCTCCTCGCGCACGTCGGCGCCGGAATCGCCATCGGGTTGGAACGTCATGGCGCGAGTGTACCCAACCGCAGGTGAGAGCGCCGGGATACGCGGGACGTGTGCGGGCGCCGGCGGGAAGCGCTCAGGGGCGCGTCAAGCGCCGGAGTGCGCTGATCTGTTCGACCGTGGCCATCACCAGCAGGCGGTCGCCGGCTCGCAGCACGAACTCCGACTCCGGGTTGGGGTGGGTGTCGTTGCCCCGGAACACGGCGAGGACGCTGGCGCCGGTGCGTTGACGCAGGTCGAGCTGCCGCAGGGTGCGTCCGGCCAGCTCGCTCCCTTCGGCCACCGGTTCCTCCTCGATCGCCAGCTCGCCGCGTCGCTCCCGCAGGGTGCCATGGAGGAAATCCACGGTGGCCGGGCGAACGACCGTGTTGGCGAGCCGCCGGCCCCCCAGCGTGTAGAGGTCGATGGCGCGGTCGGCGCCCGCCCGCTCGAGCTTGCGCACCGCGGCGGCGTCGTCGGCCCGGGCTACGATCGTGAGAGCGGCGTTCATGGAGCGGGCCGTCATGACCACGAAGGCGTTGGTGGCATCGCTGTTGGTGGCGACGATGAGGCCGCGCGCCCGGTCCAGCCCCGCCTCGAGCAGCACCTCCTCCTCGTCGCCGTCGCCGATCACGAAGGGCACGCCGGCCTCCTGCAGGGCGCTCCCCACGGCCGGGTCCGAATCGACGACCACGTAGGGCACGCGCTCGTGGGACAGCTCCTCGGCGGAGCGCCTCCCCATGCGTCCGTACCCGACCACCACCACATGATCGTGCAGCGCGGCAATGCGTTGTCTCATGGTCCTCCTCCCGAGGGGGTCGCGAACCTGTTGAGCCACAAGGAACTCCATGACGGCGGCGAGCAGGTAGAAGAGACTACCGATGCCGGCGACGGCGACCACGATCGCCACGACGCGACCGACGGTGCCGAGCGGATAGAGCTCCGAGTAGCCCACCGTCGTCACGGTGATGAACGTCATGTAGAGCGCGTCCATCCACGACGCGCCGAAGCGCCACCACACCAACCGGAAGGCGACCGTGCCGAGCAAGACCACGGCCGCGAACAGCACCAGCGGGTAGCGAACGCTGGCGAGGAAGCGCGCCCACTCGCTGGGCCGGCGGGAGGGCATGGGCATCACCGTTGGAGTCCGCACCGACCGGGCGAGCCGGTGACGAGCGCTCTCGAGGGACGGCGCCGCACGAAGGTCTGCACGCGACCAGTATGGCAGGGCGTGGCCGGCGCGCCCCCCGGGCCGCGCCGCCGGCTCAGGGCACGACGTCGCACGCCCGCCAGAGGCCCTCGTGCAGCCGCCACTGACGGCGGCGCAACGGTGGGCCGAGCTCCAACCGATCGCAGCGCTCCGGCAGGAGGCGGACCACGATGAACGCCGGCGCGGGCGTCGCCGGGTGGCCGCCCTCCTTGACGGCGGGCCGATGGCCCGGTCCGCCGTTCACCAGAGGGGCACCGGGAGCCTCGGAGTGGAAGAGCCGGCGGGTCTGTGCCGGCAGCGCCTGCCAGATCGAGCGGGCGTGGGCATCGTCGCGGTGAAGTCGGGTGCGGCCGAAGACCCGGAGCTGCACCCCCGTGCCGGGCCGCCACAGACACAGCTCGAGGTACGGGCGCGCTGCGAGGGACTGGAACTTGGCGCTGCGGGCATCGCTGGCAAACGACGGATCGCCCGCCTCGCCCAGGTGCCGCAGCACCACGGTGCGCACCTCCGGCATGCCGCTTGGCGAGACGGTAGCCGCCTGCGCCAGCGGGCGCCCGCCCGCCGCCTCGAACGCGTCCTTCAGCTCGGAGTGGAACGGAGGGATCACGGGAGCCAGTGTCGCCCCGTCGGCGTGTCCTGGCAAGTGGGCGGGGGCCCCTGGCGTTCGGCGACCGGGTCCAGGGCGCCAACGGCCTACAATGAGGCATGTCTAAGAAGAACCAACGACGCAAGGCCGAGCGTCGGGACGTGGAGGAGGCCCGCAAGGTCACGGTGGGGAAGATGCTGCGCCTGCTCGCGAAGTCGCTCGTCTTTGCCATCCTGCTCACGGTCGTGGTGATGATCCTCACCATGCTGGGCGTGCCCGGGCTGAAGACCTTCTGGGTCCAGATGCTGCTCGTGTTCGGAGCCTACCTGCTGGTGTACCCGATCCTCATGAGCGAGTTCCGCCCCCGGAAGAAGCGAAGGAGCGCCGAGGAGGAGGCGTGATCCGCGGCGCCGGACACGCGCCGGACGCGGAACGGCCGGGAAGCCTCTACGAGCAGGTCCGGCTGGCGAGGTTGTGGCTGCCGCTGATGATCGTCGGCGTGGTGCTGCTGCACCAGCTCCTGGTGGTGCCGTTGGGGGGCGAACGCTACCAGTTCTGGGCGCAGCTGTTGTTCTACAGCATCCTCGGGCCGCTGGCGACCTTCGTGACGCTCAACTGGATCGCGACCGAGGTCCGACTGCGCGAGCAGGCGCAGGACGAGCTGGCTCGTCTGTTCGACCAGCTCCGGAGCAGCCACGAGCTGCTCACCGCCATCCAGAAGGTGACCGAGCAGTTCGCTGCCGCCACCGACCTGGAGGCCGCGCTCGGCGCGGCCTCGCGGGGCATCCGCGACGTCACCGGAGCGACGGCGGTGGCCGTGCTGGTCGGCCCGACCCAGTTCGGCGTCACCAGCGGGGTGGGGTTGACCGACGAGCTCGAACGCGACGCGCTCCATCGGGACCTCGGGCTCCGGAGCCATCAGCGGCGCAGTGAACGGGCCCGTCTGAGCGGGCACGACGGCTGGGTCCTGACCATGCCGCTGACCTGGGGCGGCAACCTCGAGGGTTCGCTGCACGCCTACTACGATCGCAACCCCGACGACCGCCAGCGCGAGGCCTTCTCGATCCTGGCCTCCGAGTTCTCCGCAGCGGCCGAAGCGACGCGGAGCCGTACGCGCGATCTGATGACGCTGTTCGACGTCGACCGCTCCATCCGGGCCGAAGGTAACCTGGAGCGGTTGCTCGGCACGCTCCTGTCGCAGATGATGGCGCGCGTGGAGGCCCGCAGGGGCGGCGTCTACCTGTTCGACGAGGGCAACTTGCTGCAGCTCCGCTCGTTCGAGGGCCTGCCCGAGGGCGTTCCCAGCCCCCCCGTGCGCCTCGGCGAGGGACTGGTCGGTCGCAGCGCGCAGTCGCGCGAGCCACGCATCGTCAGCCGACTGGCCGATGCCGACCTGGCCGGGGGCGGACCGCTGCTTGCCGGGACCGGCAGCGCCGCCACGCTCCCGGTCTACGCCGAGGAGGGCCTGCTCGGCCTGGTCGTCCTCACCCATCCGGACCCGGACCACTTCGACGACGCCACCCTGCCGTTCCTGGGTCTGCTCGCCAGTCAGGTGAGCTTGGCGGTGCGCAACGCGAACGCCTACCTGCACTCCGAGGAGCTCGCCATCGCCGAGGAACGTGCCCGCATCGCGCGGGAGATCCACGACGGCGTGGCGCAGTCGCTTGCCTTCGCCGCCCTCAAGCTCGACCTGGTGACGCGCCTGCTTTCGCGCGACACCAGCAAGGCCATCGCCGAGTTGGACGCTGCCAAGGACACCGTGCGCGAGACGATCAAGGAAGTGCGCCGCAGCATCTTCGCGCTCAGACCCGTCGACCTGGAGCGCTTCGGCTTTCTCGAGACCGTTCGGCGCTACGCCATCGACTTCGGGCAGCAGAACGACGTGCACGTGCGGCTCGAGCTCGGCGACCTGCCCGAGCTCGGCATCAAGGCGGAGGCCGTGCTGTTCCGGATCTTCCAGGAGGCGATGAACAACGTGGCGAAGCACGCCTCGGCACGCACCGTCGACGTCCGGGTCGGTTCCGACGGGGAGTCCATGGCCTTCGTCAGCGTCGAGGACGACGGCAGGGGCTTCGATCCCGTTGCCGTCGGCGACCGCGTCACCAGCGCCGGAGGGCTGGGCCTGCGACAGATGCGCGAGCGGGTGCAGGCGCACGGTGGCCGTTTCGAGATCGACAGCGCGCCGGGCGAGGGGACGCGCGTGCTCGCGGCCGTGCCGGAATGACCGGCGGAGACGTGAACGGCCGCCCCCGCAGGAGCGGCCGCTCGTGTGCAGAAGCGCTACGTGCCCTCGGACGCGAGGATCAGGAACGCTTGCTGTTCTTGCGGTAGCTGTCACCGAAGCGCTTCTGGAACTTCTCGACCCGACCTTCGGTGTCGATGAAGCGCTGCTGGCCGGTGTAGAAGGGGTGGTTGCCCGACCAGACGTCCACGTGCAGCTCCGGCTTGGTGCTGTACGTCTCGAGCACCACCTTGCCCTCGCAGATCACCTTGCACGGCACCATCTTCGGGTGAATGTCCTTTTTCATCAATCGTCCTCCGCCCGGTTCCTCCCGAGGAGGGTAGCGGGTTCCGCCAGAAACCCTGACACTGTAGCAGATGAAGGCGTTCCCTAGCTAGCCCGGGGCGCACCGTCCGTGCTCCGGGATTCGCGGACCTGGCGCTTGACGCGAGCCAGGATCGCTCCCATCCCCCGCAGCCTGAGAGGCGAGATGAGCTCGGCCAGCCCCATCGTCTCGTAGAAGTCGTCCGGCGTCGCCAGCACCTCGTCGACGCTCGCTCCCGAGAGCCCTTCGTAGACCACGCCGGCGAAGCCGCGCGTGGTCGGGGCCTCTTCGGGGGCGTCGAAGGCGAGGCGCACGGCGCCGTCCTCGCCGACGTCGGCGTGGAGGAACAGCGGCGTCTGGCACTCCTGGACGCGTTCCAGCTCGGCGGTCATCCCGTCCGGCAACGGCGGGAGCTTGCCGGCGTACTCGAGGAGCAGCGGGAGCCGCAAACTGCGAGGCGCGGTGCGAAAGGCATCCACGATCGTTTGCAGGGAAGTGGGCACGCTCACGGTTGGCAGCGTAGCGTCCCGACCACGCACCCGACGTCGTCTGCGTGCGCGTGGGGGGCCGTGCCGTCGGAGCCGGTGGTATCCTTCAGGGCGATGTCGACGCTGCCTTCGATCGTGACGGTGGGTCCTCAGGGGACCGTCGACGGTACGGTTCGCATCCCCGGATCGAAGAGCCTGACCAACCGGGCCCTGATCATCGCGGCGCTCGCCGACGGTGTCAGCCACCTCGAGGGCGCGCTCGTGGCGGAAGACTCGGAGGTCTTGGTACGCGCACTCAGCGCGCTCGGCCTGCGGCTGGAAGCCAGCGGGCCGCGGATCGTGGTACACGGCGCAGGGGGCCGGGTGCCTGCGAGCACGGCCGAACTGGACCTGCGCCTTTCGGGAACCAGCATGCGCTTCCTCACGGCGCTCGTGGCGCTCGGCCGCGGCCGCTACCGGCTCGACGGCAACGCGCGCATGCGGCAGCGCCCGATCGAGGATCTGGTGGTCGCGCTGCGCGCGCTGGGCGCCGACGCTGCCAGCGAGTCGGACAACGGCTGTCCGCCCGTGCTGGTACGGGCGAGGGGACTCGCAGGCGGCACAGCGCCGATCGAGGGGGCTCGGAGCTCGCAGTACCTTTCCGCCCTGCTGATGGTGGCGCCGTACGCGGCAGCCCCCGTGACGCTCGAGGTCGTGGGTGAGCTGCAGTCCAAGCCGTTCGTCGACATGACGCTGGACCTGATGGCCGACTTCGACGTCGCTGTGGAGCGCGACGGATACCGGCGCTTCGTCGTGCCGCGGGGTCGCTACCGGGCACGGGATCTGGCCATCGAGGGCGACGCCATGGCCGCGGGCTACTTCTGGGCGGCCGCCGCCGTGACCGGCGGGCGGGTACGGGTCGCCAACCTGGGTCGGCATACGCGCCAAGGGGACGCGCGGCTCGCGCAGGTCTTGGAGACGATGGGGTGCGAGGTCCGCTGGGGCGATACCTTCTCCGAGGTACGGGGACCGCGGCCGGGGCGGTTACACGGCGGGGACTTCGACCTCAACGACATGCCCGACCAGGCCCAGACGCTCGCCGCCCTGGCGCTGTTCGCGGACGGGCCGGTCCGCATCCGCAACGTCTGGAACCTGCGAATCAAGGAGACGGACCGCATCGCCGCCCTGACCACCGAGCTTCGGCGCCTCGGAGCCGAGGTCGAGGAGCAGGACAGCAGCCTCACGGTCTTTCCGCTCGACCGGGCGGTGACGCACGAGGTGGTGGTAGAGACCTACGGTGACCATCGCATGGCGATGGCGATGGCGGTGGTCGGCGCTCGGCGACCCGGCGTGGCGATCCGCGATCCTGGCTGTGTGGCCAAGACCTATCCCCGCTTCTTCGACGACTTCCTCGCGCTGCTGGCCGGGAGGCTATCATGAGCGGTGGATACGGAGGGGCGGGCGCGAGCATGGCGGAACCCGCAACAGGCACGGGCGCGTCGACCAGCACGGTGGTCACGCTGGATGGTCCGGCGGCTTCGGGCAAGTCGAGCGTGGCGCGCCGGGTGGCGGAGCGGCTCGGCATTCCGTTCGTGTCGAGCGGGTTGCTGTACCGGGTAGCTACCTGGGTGGTGGAAGAGCAAGCGGGCGACCCCGACGACGAGCCGAGCGTGCTGCGATGCCTGGAGGCGCGTAGCGTCCGGTTGCTTCCGACGCTGCAGGGTGACCGCGTGTTCGTCGACGAACACGAGGTCACCGAGGCCCTGCATACAGACGCGGTCGACGCCGCGGTGTCGGCGATCGCGCGGCACCCGCAGGTGCGCGCCTGGGTGAAGGAGCGCTTGCGCGAGATCCCCGGCTCGTTCGTCATCGATGGTCGCGACATGGGCACGGCCGTGTTTCCCGACGCAGCCCGCAAGTTCTTCCTTACCGCGCCGGCCGAGGTCCGTGCGCGTCGCCGGGTCGGGGAGCGCGCGGCCGACCTGGCATCGGTGGCGGAAGCGATCCGACGCCGCGACCGCCTCGATGCCGCCCAATCGGTGCCGGCCGCGGACGCGATCCATATCGAGACCGGCGATCTCACGCTCGAACAGGTCGTGGACCGGGTGATGGCAGCGCTCTCCGGGGTGGGCGCGGCTTGAGCTCGGGCCTGTCGATCTCCTCCGGCCGGGCCTTCGTGACGCCGGCAGCCGACCTCCGGCGAGCGGTCGTCACGAGCACCCGTTTCAAGCCTGAGGCCCACGCCCTGGCCGAGGAGCTGGCCGACCGCCTCCGTGAGCTGGGAGCTTCGGTGGAGCTCGACCTCGAGGGGACGCAGCCTCTCGACGAGTGCTCGCGCGACGCGGACGTGGTCTTCTCGGTCGGTGGCGACGGCACGCTGCTGGGAACGGCGCGTCGGCTGGTCGGGTCCTCGGCGCCGGTCGTAGGCGTGAACCTCGGGAAGCTCGGGTTCCTGGCGGAGTTCAGCGCCGACGAGGTCCGGGCCTACCTCGACGGGCACCCGCCGGAAGACTGGCGTATCAACCCGCGCATCATGCTGCAGGTGTGGCTGAACGGCGGCGGCGAACCGACCTTCGCGCTCAACGACGTGGTGGTTTCGCAGGGTGTGGTGGCCAGACTGGTCAACATCGCCATGGAGGTCGATGGCGCGCACGCCACCCAGTACCGGGCCGATGGTCTGGTGGTCTCGACACCCGTGGGCTCGACCGCGTACTCCCTCTCGCTCGGTGGGCCGATCGTCAGCCAGTCGCTGCGCGCCTTCGTCATCACGCCGCTCGCGCCACACTCGCTGACCAACCGCCCCATCGTCATCGAGGGAGGTGTCTTGGTGAGCTTCCGAGTGGAGAGCGAGGCCCACGAGCTGGCGCTCGTGGTGGACGGGCAGGAGCGCATCGACCTGCGTCAGGGAGACCGATTCACGATCGCGGCCGCTCCCACCGACCTGATGCTGGTGTCGTCGGGGCGGCACAGCTTCTTCGATATCCTGCGTTTCAAGCTCGGCTGGGGGGCTCCGCCGAGGATGCGCGAGGGTTGACCACCGGCCGGCGTGCCGGAGGGGCGGACGTGCCGACCATCACCATCGTCTCCAACGGCCACGGCGAGGACGTCATCGGCGCGGCCCTGGCGCGGTCGATCCGGTCGATGGCGCCCGCAGTGCGGATGCGGGCGTTCCCGTTGGTCGACGAGGGAGGGCCGTACCAGGCCGAGAACATCGAACGCCTCGGGCCCTGCCGCGCGATGCCCAGCGGTGGCCTGACCATGCACTCACGGTCGAACTTCCTCCGTGATGTACGGGCCGGCTTCGTGGGCATGACGCTCACCCAGGTGGCCGCGCTGGTGCGGCTGCGGAGCGACGCCATCGTGGTGGTGGGCGACATCTACGCCCAGGTGCTCGCAGCCTTCGCCCGGGCGCACATCCGGGCCGTGGTGCAGCCGCTGGTCTCGAGCTACCACCGCGCAGGGTCCGGGTCGCCCCGGCCCAACCGCTTCTTCATGGAGCGCATCAGCTATCCCGAGCGGGTCCTCATGCGCCATCTCGCAGCGGTCGTCTATCTACGGGACGAGGCGACCGCAACGTGGCTGCGCGCCCGTGGCGTCCGCCATGCCCTGGCGTTGGGGAACCCCGTGGTCGATCTGGCCGCGGGGCATGGAATCGCGGGCGCGCCGGCCGAGGCGACGCTCGCCCTGCTTCCGGGCACGCGCGCCCACACGCCGGCGGCCTTGACACGCATGGCCGAGGCACTCGCCCTGCTTCCGGGCGTCACCGGTCTCGTCGCCTGGCCGGGGGGAACGTTGCCCGCGCTGGACGGTTGGGAGGAGGACGGCGCCGCGGTGCCTGCAGGAGGCGGGACGGTGGCGCTCCGGCGCGGCAGCAGCCGGCTGTGGGTCGTAGAGGGACGGTTCGGAGACGTCCTCGCCAGCGCCCGCGTGGCCCTCGGCACGGCCGGGACCGGTAACGAGCAGGCCGCCGCGCTCGGAGTTCCGGTCGTTTCCTTCCCGGTCGAGCCCGGCTACGGTCTCGATTTCCTCAAGAACCAGCGGCGCCTGCTGGGCGAGGCACTGACCGTGACCGCGCCCGATCCGTCGGCGATCGCCGCGGCGGCACGCCGCCTCCTCACCGACGAGCGGGCCCGGGAGCGCGCCTCGCGCGCCGGAGTCGACCGCATGGGGGGGCCTGGGGGGAGCGAGGCCATCGCGCGCGACCTGCTCGGGCGTCTTCGCCAGAGGGTGCCGGCGTTCGAGCGGGCGATCCCCTAGCGCGCGCATCGGGAGGGATTCCGGATACGCGACGGCGTCCGGAGAGGCTCAGGCGCGGGAAGCGACGACGTCCACGGCCTCCTGCGGCATCGCCTCGCTCAGGAGCTCGCTGAGCCGTGAGAGGCATCGCAAGTGCTTCTTGGCGTAGGCGCTGTCGCGGTAGCTGGTGTCGAACAGCTCGCCGAGAGCGATGTCACCGCTGGCCCGGAGCCCGACGCCGAGGTCGTAGAGCTTGTCGATGAAGTGCACGAAACGGAGGGCATCGTTCTGGGTGCCGATGCGGTGCATCTCCGCGAGGTAGAGGGTACCTACCTGGCGAAGCAGGCCGTCGTAACGTGACGGGTGGATCGATCCGACGAACTCGAGCAGGGCGTCGAGCTCGGCGAACACGCGGGGCCCGGCGGCGTCGTCCTCCCGGCACGCACGCTCGAACGCGGGGCGCGTGGCGAGGGTGCCGATGCGCGTGCGGTGCCGGAAGTCGGGGCCGTCCATGGCAACCGTCTCGAAGCGCTCCGCGAGCGACTGGATCTCTCGGCGGAAATCCTCGGCGTTGAAGCGCCCCTTGCCCTGGGCCTCCGGCTCGGTGTTGGAGGTCGTGAGGACATAACCGCCCGCGTCCGCCACGGACCCCAGGAAGGTCTTCACGATGAGGGTGTTGCCCGGGTCGTCGAGCTCGAACTCGTCGATGCAGAGCAGCCGGGCTCCGCCGAGCGTCCGGCGGGCACGGTCCATGCCCTGCACCCCGATCAGATAGACGAGCTCCTGGAAGCTGAGGTAGTGCTTGTCCTCGAGGTCGGCGTGGAAGTAGGCGGCCGCCAGCAGGTGGGTCTTGCCGACCCCGAAGCCGCCATCGAGGTACAGTCCCCGTCCGTGCGGACGTGCACGCCGCCGAAGCCAGGGGAAGGGCCGTGCGGGCGATCTCTTGAGGCTGCGCTCCGCTTCCTCGACGAAACCCCGCACTGTGGCCAGCGCCTCCGTCTGGCTCGGATGCTGGGGTCGGTACCCTTCGAACGAAACGCGCTCGAAGCGAGGAGGAGGCACGAGGCGCTCGGCGCTCACGGCCGCCGGGGCGGCGAGCTCCGAGAGGGGGCGCAGTGGCGTCACAGGCGGGAGACTACCATGGAAGCCGCGCGGTGCCCGCAGTCCGGGAAGAGCCCGCCGACGGTTTGACACCCCCGAGAGGGCGTCGTAGGCTTGGCGTGTCGGTTCACGGGGAAGTCCGGTGCAATCCCGGCGCTGTCCCGCAACGGTAAGGAGCCGCCCACCGCGGCCGAAGCCCGAGTACCGCGATCCGACGAAGCACCCCCTTGCGAGGACGAGGAAGGGCTGCCCAGAAGCCGCCCGCGCGGCCAACGGCGTCCATCCCCTCCGGGATGGATCTCTTTTTCTCCGATCGCAGGAGCTGAGGAGGCGTTGGTGATCAAGCGCGCGATGGTCCTCGTGGTCCTGCTGCTGGCGTTCCAGGCGGCGCTGGCGACGAACTATCCCCTTACCGTACGCGACCAGCTCGGGCACGAGCTCACGTTGCCGCGGGCGCCGACGCACATCGTGTCGATGATCCCCAGCGACACCGAGACGGTGTGCGCACTGGGCGCGTGCGATGCGCTGGTCGGGGTCGATGCGTTCAGCGACTGGCCGAAGCAGGTGGCGTCGTTGCCGCATCTCGGGAACGCCAACGCTCCCGACATCGAGCGCCTGGTCGCACTGAAACCCGATCTGGTGCTTACCGACGAGTACAGCGGGCTTGCCGCGAGGCTCGAGCAGCTCGGCATCCCCGTCTACGCCGGCACCCCCCAGACCTACCAGGGCGCGCTCGACTTCCTGGGGGTGATGGGCCGTCTGCTCGACCGTCAAACGGCGGCGGCGCTGGTGCGGGGCCGGATCGAAGGGCAGGTGGCGGCGGTGGCCGCCAAGGTGGCCAAGCTCCCGCGCGTGAGCGTATTCGTCGAACTGGATGCGACGCCCTACAGCGTCGGTCCGGGCTCGTACCTGGGGACGCTGCTCGAGAAGGCTGGGGGCCGAACCATCGTGACGCGGGCGATGGGCGAGTACCCGCAGGTCGATCCCGAGTACGTGGTGCAGCAGGATCCGCAGGTGGTGCTGCTGATGGACGCGCCCTACGGCCAGACCGTGGCGAAGGCGGAGGCCAGGCCCGGCTGGTCGGGGCTGCGAGCCGTTCGGGACGGGAGGGTCCTCCCCCTCGATCAGCAGCAGGTGGACATCCTGAGCCGGGCCGGCCCGAGGATGGGCGACGCGGTGGTGCTGCTCGCCAAGCTCCTCCATCCGGGACACTTCTGAGCCGTGGCACGCGCACTCGCCCGGCAGGGCGCCGCTCGCCGCACGGGTCCGGGTCCGCTGCTGGTCTCGGGGCTCGCGCTCGCCATCGTGGTGGTGGCGGCGATCTCGGTAGGGAGCGTGCGGGTGCTCCCGGGCGCCGTGCTCGGCGCCTTGCTGGACGGTGTGCGCGGCCACCACAGCGGTACCGTCGACACCATCGTGTGGCAGCTACGGCTGCCGCGGGTGCTGCTCGCATCGCTGGTCGGCGCCTCGCTCGCGTTGGCCGGGGCCACGTTCCAGGGTGTGTTCCGCAACCCCCTGGCCGATCCCTACCTCCTCGGGGCCGCCAGCGGCGCCGGCTTCGGAGCCAGCGTCGTGCTCGTGTTCGCGGGAGCGGTGCCCTGGCTGGCGCATGTCGGCGTCGGCTGGGCCGCCTTCGCGTGCGCCCTTGCGACGGTCGCCGTCGTGGCGCTTCTGGCGCGCCAGGGACGCGGACTGCCGGCGGTGTCGCTCATCCTGGCAGGGGTGGTGCTTGGCTCCAGCCTCAGTGCCGCCACCTCCTTCTTGATGCTGGCGGCGCGGGACCGGGCGGCCGGCATCCTGAGCTGGTTGCTGGGGAGCTTCGCCTTCGCGAGCTGGGACCGCGTGGCCGCGATGCTTCCGCTGCTCGTCCCCGCGGTGCTGGTGCTGTTGCTGGCAGGACGCGCGCTGGACGTGATGCAGCTTGGGGACGAGTCGGCAGCGCAACTCGGGGTGCCGGTCGAGGCCGTCAAGCTGATCTTGCTGGCCACGGCGACGCTGGCGACGGCGGCGGCCGTGAGCGTGGCGGGAGTGATCGGCTTCGTAGGGCTGGTCGTGCCGCATGCGGTACGGCTTGCCTTCGGCCCCCGGCACGTCCGTCTGATCCCGCTGTCGGCCGTGTGGGGAGCGATCTTCCTGGTGCTCGCCGACCTGTGCGCGCGCACGGTCCTGGCGCCGGCCGAGATCCCGGTGGGCATCGTGACGGCGCTGGTGGGTGGTCCCTTCTTCCTCTTGCTGCTCAGGCGGCAGCGCTCGGGGAGTTGATGCACCCATGAGCCTCGAGATCCGCGCGTTGAGGGCCGGCTACGGCGAGCAGGACGTCCTGCGATCGTGCGACCTTCGTCTGGAGCCGGGCGAGGTCGTTGGGGTGGTCGGTCCGAACGGCGCCGGGAAGTCGACGCTGGTGCGCGTGCTCACGCGACGCCTCCCCGTGCGCGGCGGCAGCGTGAGCGTGGACGGGCGCCCGTTGGACCGGTTCGGGCGTCTCGAGCTCGCCCGGAAGATGGCGGTCGTGCCCCAGCTCCCGGAGCTGCCGGCCGGCTATACCGTGCGCGAGCTGGTATCGATGGGCCGCACCCCGCATCTGGGCCTGCTGCGGCCGGAGCGCGACGAAGACCGGCGGGCGGTCGAGGCCGCGCTCCGGACGACCGACACGCTCCGCCTCGCCGACCGGCCGGCCACCCGGCTTTCCGGGGGTGAGCGTCAACGCGTGGTGCTGGCCCGGGCGCTTGCGCAGAGCCCGCGCTACCTGCTCCTCGACGAGCCCACCAACCACCTCGACCTGCGTTACCAGGTGGAGGTACTGGCCTTCACCCGGCGCGAAGTGCAACGCGGCATGGCCGCGCTGGTCGTGCTGCACGATCTGAATCTGGCGGCGAGCGCCTGCGACCGGCTGGTCGTCCTCCAGGAGGGTCGCAACGTGGCGGAAGGGCCACCCGCCCGGGTCCTGACGGCGCCGCTCGTATCGCGCGTCTACGGGACGGACGTGGAGGTGCACGCCCTGGGGACCCGCCCCCTGATCGTGCCGCGCTTCGATCGAGCTTGAGGCGGGCGGCGGGCTCAGGCGGCGCTGGGTGGGTCGAAGCGCTTGCGGACGCGGACGGCGAGACGGTAGAAGCGCACGAGCCCCTCGGTGGCCGCGCGCCAGCTGAAGCGCTCCATGTCGCGTCTCGCAGCTTCCCCCATGCGGTCGCGAAGGGCCGCATCGAGCAGCAGCGTGCGGAGCTTGTCGGTGAGGTCCCCGAGGTCACCTGGCGTGAACATGAGGCCGGTCGTGCCCTCGTGGATCACGTCCGGGATGCCGCCCGCTCGCGCGCCCACCGGCGGGACGCCGGAGGCCATCGCCTCCATCGCCACGAAACCCAGCGTCTCGGTATCGGACGGGAAGGCGAACACGTCTGCGCTCGCATAGGCGGCCGCCAGCTCCTCCCCCGACATGTACCCGGTGAAGACTGTTCGAGTGCCCTTGAATCGCTCACGGAGCACCGACTCCGCCGGGCCGGAGCCGACCATCGCCAGCCGCACGCCCGGCAGCTGCGTGATCGGAGCGTAGAGCCAGTCGAGCCGCTTCTCGAACGACAGCCGACCCACGTACACCATGAGCGGGTCATCGGGATGCCCGTCGGTCAGCCGAACGCGCATCGCGTGGGAACGTTTGTCGGGGCGGTACACATCGGTGTCGACCGCCTTGGGCCAGAGGCGCACACGTCGGATCCCCAGGCCCCGCGCGGAGTTCACCATCGGGATGCTGGTACAGAGATTGACGTGGGCCTGGTTGTGGACGTCCCGCAGGAAGATGCGCGACGGCTCCGACAGGAAGCGTAGCCGCAGCGCCTCGGCGTACTGGGTGACGTCGGTGTGGTAGCTGGCCAGCAGGGGGAGGTTCCGCTGTTTGGCGATCGCGGTCCCCCACAACCCGAGCACCACCGGGTTGATGACGTGGACGAGATCGGGCCGGAACCGGTCGAGCTCACGGCCCAGGCGTGGCCGAGGCAGGCCCAGGAAGAGCTCCGGGTACCAGGGCTTGAACGGTACCCCTGGCACGCGCACCACGCGGTGGCCGGCGTAGGACTCGGGGGGATTGTGG
>Ga0315542_1000217_pt1 | contig 34426 bp, 38 predicted proteins | sample SalMarSW160120MG_FD_202541 | JGI IMG/M metagenome (GOLD analysis project Ga0315542, IMG submission 202541) | Salt marsh sediment microbial communities from the Plum Island Ecosystem LTER, Massachusetts, United States - Salt Marsh Sediment SW1601-20 ...
AGCTATGTAGGTCAAAGAAAGCTTCGGTGCACAAAGTATTTTGTTATTTCGGTATTTCGTTATGGCGTATCATAGTTAATTCATTTGTTACTTCTTCTTTTTAGGTATGGTATCTGATGTTGAATATGTTGTATCCGTATCATCCCATTTAATTTTGAATCGTGTTTTTTTCTCAACCGGTTTTGATCTGGCTGTTGTATCGGATTTAAACCATCCGTATTCCTGGTTCAGGATCGACTTTAAGTTTTGTCTTTCAGTTTTAATATTGGTTTTTACTTCACTGCCAACTGCTTTCAGGTCATAGCTGACCTTGATATCATCTCCTTTATTTTCAACTTTTAATAGGAGAGAAGTCCGACCCAGACCATCATCTTCAACAGCCCCGAATTCGGTAACAGGGATAAGCTTTTTCTTTCTTTTTTTGCTCAGAATTTCTGATAACAGCACCTTTACATGATACTCATAATCATTATCAAAACTATGTTTGCCATTTACTGACAGATCAGCCGCATTTGATTTTACATCCATTTGAGGTAAAAAAAGTACGTTGTTTCTTATAAAAAAATCATTCTTAAGCTGGTCGAAATGAATATTTTCAAGTTCTGAGAGTTCAATAAATGACGAAAGTTTTTTAACCGGATCGAAATTAAGAAGCGCTCCATTAACGAGGGTGAATTTTCCTTCAGCATTAAGTGATTTAATCTGCGGATTCAGTAAAGAGTCAAGAGGGAGCAAAAGGGAAAGCGAACCAGACAACGTGCCGGCAAGGTTTTCAGCCTTTATAAAATTCTGTCCGAAATTATGGAACACATTGAAGGCTTTATTTACATCAATGCCCGATACAGCAAAGCTTCCCCGTGTTATAATTGTTTTATCGATGTTTTGAACAACGAATCCATTGCCTGAAATGGATCCTTTCAATGATCTTAGGTTAAGTGATTTAATGGTTAATAACCGTGGCTTGTAATTTAATGAACCTGTAATTGCGGATGAAGAAAATGCCTTATAGGTCAGACTGTCGATTTTGAAATTAATGTCAAGAAGGACATCACCCGGCAGTCTGACTGCTGTTTTTCGTGTATTGTGCGAATCCGAACCAGAAGAAACAGGGAAGAACGCTCCGGGGATCAACCTGTTCATTGATATATCGGCAGTTGCAGTCATCTTTACAGGCAAACCTGCAAGCCACTCGGGAAGATTTCTGAATTCTCCGTCAATTTTTAAATCCTGCCCTTTATATATGAAATTTAAATTGTCAGCCTTTATAAGATCTGAAAAAGTCAAACTGCCATTAATTTTATTGAACAGCATCTTATTATCGTTAAAACCAATGTCGGAAGTATTAAAAAGGATATTACCTTCCGGCTTAAGCCTTGCAATATCAGCCAGAGTAATTTTGTCTTTCGGCCAATAGCCTGTAACAAGTTTCAGATCAACATCTACAGAACCATCTGCCGTTGAGAGGTCTTTAATATTAAAAAACTCTTTCATTTCTCCCGGGAAGACTCTTCCTTTGATCTTTAAATCATTTTTTGGATGATCAAAATCCGACAATAACCATGATCCGGTATATTCTCCCGATCCGAATTTCCATTTAAGATCTTTTATTGAGAAGAAACTTGTTTCAAATTTGTCTTTTGGTCCGTTTGAAAGGAAACCATTAAATGATAGATCATTAATGGTAAGTCTGGAGTTTTTGTACTTAATATGACCTTTTTTCAGACTGCTGCTTATTTCAATGTGCGGATTGGAATTCCTTGTTAACAGACCTTTAATTTTGCAGTCGGCAACAAGAATACCTGACGGATCGTAATCGGCTGCCAGGCTGAGGTATTTCGCAGGCAGATATTTGGTAATGTTGGCTATATCTATATTATGGCCGCTAACATTAAGATCCAGCATATTATCTGACGATACAAACCCGGTCAGGCCGAAATCATAATCTTCTACTGAAAGAGAACTTTTCTTAAACAGCACTCCTTTTTTGCTGCTTTGCAGTACCAGGTCAATATCAGCATTAATAGTCCTTGAAATCAATGTCCCGAATAGCTGAAAATGATTTATTTCCATATCCGCAACAGCGGTAAAATCGATATTATCATTATGTATCCTGCTTTTAAGCTTTCCGTTTTTAACAATACCTTTTATTATTAATTTGACAGCCAGGTTATTATAATATGCTTTAATACCGTGGACATTGATTCTTTCCAGGTTAATTGTAAGGTCATCTCCACCTGTTTTTTTATTCTTTTCAGAGATATCCCAATTCACAAAGCCAGCTGTATCGGTATAAAAGTTCATCCTGCCATCCCTGGCAGATATACTTTCAATGTTATAGCTTCCTTTTATAATATCTGTTATTTTGAACTCGGCCGCTACTTTTCTGGCCGCCAGAAGAGTATCGGTATTCCTCCCTGTAAAGGCCAATGAGTTGAAACCCGGAGATGAATGAACAAAAACGTCTTTAAGTTCAAGAGAAGCTTTCGGGAATCTTCTTAAAAATGACAATTTTAAAGATTTGTAATCAAATTTTGTTGAAATATTATCATTCAGAGATTTCAGGATTACATCTGCAACTTTATCCTGAAGCAGAAGTGAAGCTGAAAAAAGCAGCAAAGTGAGAGCTATTATCAGTATTAAGGCAATTCTTAATATTTTGAGTGCAAGTTTCATATTATCAAAAAAGTATCAACCGGCTAAATTTACAGTGCATAAAGTTAATTCATTTCAAGAAATAACTTCCTTTAATGGTTTAAGGTTAAAAACTCAGAAACCACTGAACTTATTGTTGGAAAGGTGAAAAGTTGAGCATACTCAGATACCTCTAAGTACTCCAGGCACTTTAGGCACTCCAACCTTCTATTATTTTAAGTATTTGATATTATGATTTTCGGGATTGTTAATTACAGAAAATGTATAGAATGTATTATTGAAGACATTAATCAGAAGGATCTTTCCTGATAAAACATTCCCTGTTCCGGTTAATATTTTAATCACTTCATTAGCCATATAGGTTCCTGTTATCCCGGGAAGAACCCCGAACAGACCCACATCCGCAGGATGGGGGTTTTTATAGTCTGTATTTTTGGTTTGGGGGTTGTAGCACCTGTATGTTGGTCCTCCCTTATAGTTAAAAACAGCAACAATTCCTTCAAATTTATAAATTGATCCGTGCACCATGGGTTTATCAAGAATAACACAGGCGTCGTTAATAATGTATCTCGTGTCCAGGTTATCAGTGGCGTCCACCACTACGTCATAATCCTTTAGAATATCCAGAGCGTTGGATGAATCCAACCGCAGGTTGATTATTTCAAGTTCAACCAGTGAATTAAGATGTTCAAGCCTGTTTTTCGCTATAATTGATTTTAATTTTCCTACATCAGAAGATCCGTATAATACCTGTCTTTGAAGATTTGTTTCATCTACCATATCGAATTCAACAACTGAAATTTTACCGATACCGGCAACGGTAAGATATAGCAGTACAGGACAGCCAAGTCCTCCGGCACCCACTATCAGAACCCTTGCATTTTTCAGTTTCTCCTGCCCTTTCAACCCGATTTCCGGGATCATTATCTGTTTATTGTAACGTCGGATTTCCCTGGGGGATAACAAATTGGATTCCATTTAAAATAAATTTTTATATAATGCAAATATACGGTAGAGCCGGCCAATTTGGCCGGCTCTACAATGCAAAAAACAAATTTATTTTATGGAATGAAAATATTAATCGTTAAATGTAAATGCAATTCCTACTTCGAAAGGGTATAAATCGTAACCGCCGGGACCTTTGCCTGATTGAAACAGCGGCGTTACATAATAGGTTCCGTATATCTGGAAATTACCATAGCCGACACGAGCAGTTCCGCCATAACGCAGCATATTAAGACTGAAATCCTTGTATGATTTAACTTTTGACCCGGTCTCATAGACCATTTTAGTATGCGAGCCTAATTTAACGGCACCGATCGGGCCTGCTGCGATATTCAGACAATGGTTATCAACAGGAATCTGAATTTCCAGCAATACAGGAAGATGCAGATAAATGGTTGCAAGCTTGGATTTTTTAAGATTGGTTCCCGGGTCGAGCTCTTCAATTACTCCGTTATTGCCTTTTATTATACTATTGTTTCCGTCGAACTTATAGTTGTTCCAGTTTAATCCGAGTCCGGTAACAAGTCCGATATGCCTGGTAAATCCAATGTTCAGCTGTGAAAAATTGAGATTGAAACTGGCTGATTTACCCGAATTAAGCGACATGTAATCGATATCTGATGGTACAGAAAAACTATTGTCGGATGTTAAATAATTATTAAACCCGAATTCAATAGCAGTCCAATGTCCCCTGAACCTGTCTGCTCTTCTGTAATGAAACCTGTCATTGTCATTATTGTCCCATTCATCAGCTTCTGAGTATTTTTTAAAACTGAACCTTGGACCTTCAAGCGATTCCAGTAAACTGAGGCCTCTGTTGCCTATTTTCAGATCGTAAGTTGAATCGCTTTCTTCAAACCTCACTTTATCATTGCCTATGGTAACCTGTGTGGTTTCATTTTCATTAGCTTTGTTTGCCTCTTTTTTTTCAGTCTGGCTTTCTGCTGATATATTCTGACTGAATCCGTTTATTATTATTGTTATAAACAATATTATTAGACCTGCCTTCTTCATGGTTTGTAAAATTAAATAGTTAAACTTTTCAGAGATGGGACGAACAGTGAATGAAAAAAGTTACGGAAGAGGTTCAGATTTTTTAACCGGAGCATTAAATTTCAACATTCTTGAACTGAAATAAATCGATTTAACATTTCCATCAACATCGGTTTTTTCATTAAGAGCCATTTCCCAGCCAAGTAATTTATTTAGTCCGGTAATTCCGGCTTCTGCTATTTCATAAGGCTTAAGGGGAGTATCATTTACTTTTTTCTCTCTGAGGATCTTATCCCTGAATGTTCTTGCGATGAACTTTCCTATATTACTTCTTCCATCATCATAATCAATAGCTACAGGAGAAAGAGATGAGGCAATCAACTTGTTTCCTTCAGTTACCTGGAAAAGGTTAATTTCTGCGTGAACCAGGATCTTTATAACAGGCATTTCATTATTCCGTGTGTTTGTTCTAAGCGAATCATCTTCTGAATTTGTAAGGGCATCAGGGGGGATATTAGCCGAGATATTTCCTTTTACCTTATTAAAAGTGTTTTCTTTCTTCCGGTTTGTGACGGCTACTATATTATTTACTACCTGTTTTTCCTGATTAATCTGAAGTTGAGGCCTTTCATTATTAGTATCAGGTATGATGATTTGAGATGAAATATTTGTTTTTTCAGTGATATTTCGTGGTATAAGAAGCCAGGCTGTGATTATCAAGGCCACAGTTGCAGCAGCGCTTAATCCTATTACAGACATCCTGATAACTTTTTGAACGTGAGTCCGCTTTATCAGTTGTTTTTTATGTTCGAAATTGACTTTTTGGGGAGTAAGTCGTGCCTTCTGGATCAGCTCGAAGCTTCTCTTTTTTTCAGGATCATTACCAATGATCGACAAAAGCTCGGTTCTCTGATCATCGGAAAGATCATCCTCAAGGTAAGCTACACAGAGGTATTCAAATTGAGATACGGAAAGGTCGGGAATGCCCTTTTTAAGCACACTTTTATGCAGGAAAGACTCTTGCGAAGGTATCAGCCTGAAAGAAGACAATTCTTCAAATTCTTCCCTGATATCAGGGTTTTCATCAAGGAACAGCTTAAGCTCTTCTGCCTGATGATCGCTTAAATTGCCATCGAGCCAATCAATAATCCATATTTCATAATTTGACCTGTCAATCTGCATAGCTATAGGACCGTTTCAATTTTTCCGATATAACATTTAAGTGCAATACGTCCACGATAAATGTTTATTTTTACCTGGGCTTCACTCAAACCTGTAATTTCGCCTATTTCTTTATAGCTGTATCCTTCGTAATCCCTTAGCAAAACTGATGTTTTTTGCTGTTCGGGCAGCCTGTCAAGAGCCTGGTGGAGAATTTCATTAAGATCGCTGTAATGTGAATCATAGATCATCTCCCTGTAATTTGATTCTTCGATGCTTGTTATTCTTTTTTCTTTTCTTATAATATCAATCATTGTATGATAGGCTGTTGAAAAAAGCCACGATTTAACTACAACGTATTCGATTTCTGCAACATGTCTCCACAGTTTTTCAAAACTGTCCTGGACAATATCATTAGCCCTGTCTTCATCCTTAAGATTTCCAAGGATGAAGCGGTAAACCGAGTCGGCATACTCTTCAACAGACCTGTTATATTCCTTAACCGTCATAACATGAATTACAATACAAAGACGGATGAGATTCCGAAAAGTTACAGCTAAGTTAAAATTATTATGGGAACAGGCGACCGGCAACCGGCACTTCGTGCCGTAATTTGCTTCGCTGTAATTTGCCCTTCGTGCCGTCATTTGCCTGCGGCGTCATTCAGTTGTCATTAGCGCTTCGCGCGTCATTTGGCCCTTTGGGCTGACATTGATAGTAATTAATTATATATCAAAGAATTACTATGATTTACAATTGAATGACCACAGAATGACTACCGAATGACAATTGAATGACCAATGAATGACTTTAGGGCCCAGAGTCTAGTGTCCAGCGTCCAGTGCCTTATTTCGGCTGATACACCCTAACCCAGTCTATCTCCATGGATGTTATGCCGTTAACAGGCTTATCAAGTCCTCCAGCAAGCAGAACATACATTGGGTCCTGAGGTATTTCTGATGTCTGGGTGGAAACCACAGTGTTGTTTATTTTCCAGACAAGCTTATCAGCAGTCCATTCGAGGGTAAAAATATAGAAATTGTTTGCGTATCGCGATCCCAGTGATTTTTTTGTTGCGTTTTCGTTAGAAGAGAAATAGTCAAACAAGACTTTCCCGTTAGATGTTCTGCAAATATCGATGTGAGGGGTAATCTTATCGGCAAGCATCCAGAAGGCGTTTTTGGCATTCGGATTTCCAAGCCTGATCTTGGCTGAGAAAATACCATATTTCTGCCTGAAACTGTTACCGGAATTAATAAGTCCTGAGGTATAGCTGAATTCTTTTGAGGTAAAGCCGTTAGCTGCTGACCACACCTTGCCATTAACTTTCTGTGGTTTGGTATTTATTTTAAGGATACTATTCCTCAGCTCAAAATTGTCTTTTTCAGTATATGCCTGAAGATCTGACTCCACAGAATACCTGTCTTTAAGGAGTTTCTCGCCCCAATAGTAATTGGTGAGCCATTTTTTAGTATCAAGATTATCGTTTTCAAATTCATCGCTGAAAGTCAGTTCTCTGTTTTTTAAAACATTGAATTTGTTGGAATCCTTAATTTTAAAATACCAGATAATATCCGGATTCTTTTTCAGCTTGTCATACTCCTGCGTCTGTTTGGACATTTCTGTTTTTTCAAATCTCTTTTTATCGAGCAGGTACTCTTTCTTTTCTCTGAATTCAGGTGAGGCAAGATATTCTTTAAGTTCACCATATCTTGCAAGTCGTGAAGATCCTTCCGTATTGAGGTAATTAGCATACTCTTTTGAAGCCTTGAATTTGAAATATTCTTTAATATCAGGAGATGCTTTGAGCCTTTTGTATTCCAGAAGCTTTTTATATTCTTCGGTATCTTTGAAAGTAATGGGCTTCATATTCTTTTTTGCCTGAAATTCAGACGATTTAACCAGTTTATCCAATTCTTCATATCTGAGAACAGTCTTAGTTCTTTTGTTCTCGTCTTTTCCTCCTGTTTTCAGGAAGGCCTTTATTTCAGGATCCTTTTTAAGGCTTTTATATTCCAGGTATTTGCGGTATTCTTCACTGTCCTTAAAAGTGACAGGTTTCATTTTTTGTTTTCCCCTGAATTCCGATGATTGTAAAAATTTTTCAAGTTCTTCAAATTCATTTATTTTATCAGAGCCATCCATCTCCTTAAATCTCTTAAGGTAGGTGTTGGAAGTTGTTTTGAAATAAAGAATGATGTCTTTTGCTTTTCGCAGGGCCGAGAACTCTTTTTCCTTTAAATATTCCTCAGAATTCTTGTACTTTAGAGACTCGATCTCTTTTCTTTTATTAACGAAATCTGAAGAATTAACCAATCCATTCAGCTCATTGTATCTTGCCAGCTGATCAGATTCCGAAAAGGCAGTGAGTTTATCAAATTCAGCAACCAGTGCTTTTTCAGCTTGCTCAATTTTAGAAGTCGATGGGATCATTCCCAGAAGAAGCTTGAGACTTGCCATTGTAAAATTGGTTTATGTACAACTGATAAAGATAAAAAATCTTTCCAGAATATCCGTTCACCCGGCTCTAAATATTTGCGTTTAAGGTTTTACGGATACCCTGAAGTAATAAAACGTACTAAAATTGGTATTATTAGTAATCAGCTTTTTAATAGCCCGACCTGTAAATGGATTTTCTCAGGACTAATTACAAATATTTTTTCAAATTTTATAAAATTATTTGGATTTAATATTTTCGTGTTTTATCTTTGACCGACCGTTCAATCATAAAATATCATAATTCATGTCTGAAATTAAGAATTAACTAAGAATGTCACCAAAGACACCAGAACAGTTCCAGGAGATAAGAGAAGAAAAGAGAACTCTTATAATGGATATTGCACTGAAATATTTTGCGAGTGAAGGTTACCATAAGACCACAATTAGCCAGATTGCAAAGCATGCAGGTATCTCAAAGGGACTTATGTATAATTATTTTAAGAGCAAGGAACATTTGCTCAGCGATATTATTGACCGGACAATGGAGGATATCGGACGATATTTTGATCCGAATAATGATGGGTTTCTGACTGAGCAGGAATTTGAACTTTTTATTAGGAAACTATTTAATGTTCTCAGGGAAAAAATTGATTTCTGGAGGCTGTTCTATCAGTTATTGATGCAAAATGAGGTAAGGCAACAACTAATGAAATCGACCCTGGGGCCGGTAAAAAATCCTCAGGATGTTTATTCAAACAGCAGTAAATTCATGAAGGTAGTCACAGAAATTATGGTAGATTATTTTTTCAGAAAAAAAGAGAGGAAACCTGAAGATTATGATCCGGTACTCGAAATGAATATGTTCATTTACACCATTGAGGGATTTGCTATGATGACAGTATATATGGATGAAGTTGATGAAATTTATTATGAGAAAACCATAAACAAGATAATTGAACTTTATAAATAGATTGGTTATGAAGAAGTTATTAAAGACACTCTTTTTTTCAGGATATCTGATTTCAACTTTTATGGTACTTTCTGCCCAGGGCTTAACTGCCGCTGAAATAATTAAAAAGGCTGATGAAAAATTCAATGGAGAAAAATCGAGTATGATGGTGATGTCTATGACAATAATTCGTCCGACATGGCAACGGACAGTAGAATTTAAAAACTGGACAATGGGCAGGGATTATGCTCTTACTCTGATAACTGCTCCGGCAAAGGATGTCGGACAGACCTTCCTCAAAAGAGGGAATGAGATGTGGAACTGGAATCCTTCAATAAGCAGGCTGATCAAGCTGCCTCCTTCAATGATGTCGCAGGGGTGGATGGGATCAGATTACACCAACGATGATATTATGAAGGAATCATCGGTTGTGAATGATTACACGCATGAGATAACCGGAGAAGAGACCATTGAAGGAAGGGAGTGCTACAGAATTAAAATGGTTGCAAAAGAGAATGCGGCAGTCGTTTGGGGACACCAGGTAAGATGGGTGGACAAGAAAGAATTTCTGGTACTTAAAGCTGAATATTATGATGAGGATGGAGTTCTGATAAGAACAGAGACAGGCAGTGATATTAAAGATATGGATGGAAGGATGATCGAGACCAGAATTGTGCTTACTCCGGTTGATGAACCAGGCAACAGTACTGTTATAATAATAAAAGATATCAAATTCAATATTCCCGTGCAGGAGAGTTTTTTCTCTCAGCAGAATATGAAAAACATCCGTTAACAGGCATTATTATGAAAAGTTATTTACTGGCATGGCGAAACCTTTGGAGAAACAAAAGAAGAACACTGATAACTGTAGCTTCGGTTTTCTTTGCAGTATTTTTTGCCCTGCTCATGCGATCGCTTCAGCTTGGTTCATACGACCACATGTTCCGGAATGTAATAGAATCATATACAGGCTATATTCAGGTACAGAATGAGGATTTCAAAGATAACTCCACGGTTGATAATTCTTTCGATTTCACCCCGGAGATAAAGCAACTTATCCTGAAAGACAAGAATGTAACTAATCTGGTCCCCCGTTTCGAATCGTTTGCTCTGGCATCTACCGGGCCGCTTACAAAAGGTGTGCTTGTTATGGGTATAGATCCTGAGAAGGAATCACTCCTTTCAAATGTTAAAGAAAGACTTGTCAGGTATAAGCTTACTGATAAAGCTATTGATACTCTTAAAAAACTAAATCTTCCTGAAAAAGTAAAATCCAAACTTGATCTTTTCAGGGGGGAAAGTTATTCTTCAGAATCAATTCTTCAGCTTGATCTTGGAATAAAAGACAAAGAGGCAAATTCTATTTTGCCTGAAATAAAAAGAGTGACATCATTCAGCAATGGATATTTAACTGCCGGTAAAAAGGAGGCTCTTTTAGGAGACAAGCTTGCCAAATATCTGAATCTTAATATTGGAGATACTCTTGTTATGATAGGACAGGGATATCATGGAACTACTGCAGCTGAAAAATTCAGAATTGCAGGCATTGTCAAGCTGCCAACTCCGGATATAGATAATAAAATAGTATACCTGCCAGTGGATGTTTGCCAGGATTTTTATAATGCTCCAGGCATGCTTACTTCCATGGCATTATGCGTAAAGGATAACAACGACAAGGCTGTTAACAGGACCCTCAGATCGCTGGGGCAAGAACTTCCTTCCCCGCTCAGGCTCCTGGGATGGAGAGAGATGAATGCCTTGCTGATTAACCAGATGGATGCCGATAATAAAAGCGGGGCAATTATGATTGGAATACTCTACCTGGTAATTGCATTCGGGATATTTGGCACAGTCCTCATGATGACCACTGAACGAAGACGTGAATTCGGAGTTCTGGTCGCTATTGGGATGCAGAAATCAAAACTGGCTGGTATTGTGACGTTTGAGATGATCTACATTGGTCTGCTCGGAATATTGAGCGGAGTAGCTGTTGCCCTTCCCGCGATAATTATTGGTCAGTATAACCCGATAAGATTCTCCGGCGAATATGCAAAAGTATACGAAAGCTATGGAATGGAGCCAATAATGCCATTCATGCATATAAATTACTACTTCCTGTGGCAGTCAGTAATTGTTGCTCTGATTGTGGCAATAGCAATTTCTTACCCGGTAAGAAAGATATATAAAATGACAGTGGTCAACTCTTTAAAAGCATAAATAATTTTAAAATGATCTGGAAAACAGCATGGAAGAATGTGTGGCGAAACAAGGTAAGAAGCCTTGTTGTCATCTCTTCGGTTACAATAGGGATATTTGCAGGAGTTTTTGCAGTTGCCCTTATGAACGGAATGATAGCTCAGCGTGTTGACGATGCACTGAATGAGGAGATTTCGGATATACAGATTACAAATAAGAATTTCAGGATCAATAATGATCCTCAGCTGGTAATTGATGATCCTTCGAGAGTTATTTCAATGATAAAATCGGTGGATGGGATAAGTGGAATGGTTGAAAGAACGATAATCACAGGTATGGCCAATACTGCTTTAAAAAGCACCGGTGTACAGATAACCGGAATTGAACCGGAAAAGGAAAAACAGGTTTTTACTTTGTATAAAAAGATCGTCCCGGGCACCGGCGATTTCTTTGAAAAAGAATCAAAATACAACCTTGCTCTTATCGGGGAAGATCTGGCTAAGGAACTGGGGATAGTCAGGTATTATATTGATACTGCCACACTTGCAAGGTTAAAAGAAAAAGGATTTCCTGAAATGATCATTAATAAACTTGAACCTATTACAGGTCAGCGATTTACCAACGAAAATAAATTCATTAAAAAGATGAGTGCTGTTTTTACAGCCAGGGAAGCAAAAAAATACGGAGCTATTATAAAAAAGGAAGCCCGGACATTCAGTGAAGGAGCCCGTCTGACATTAACTTTCCTTGATAAAGATAATAACCAGGTTGGTGCGATGTTCAGACTTACAGGATTGTATGATATATCGAACAGTGTGTTCGAAAAAACCATGGTGTTTGTCAGGGATTCAGATCTTAAAAGGCTAATGGGCTTGTCCGACAGTTCTTCCCATGAGATCATTGTTAAAATCGATAATCTTGACCAGACTGAATCAATAACTAATACACTGGCTGAAAAACTTCCTGATCTTGAAGTTATAAGTTGGAAAAAATTGGCACCCGACCTTGCTATGATGACGGATTTGGTCCAGGAATTTTATCTTATTTTCGGTATTATCATTCTCGCCGCCCTCGCATTTGGGATAGTCAATACCATGCTGATGGTTGTGCTTGAAAGAACAAAAGAGATCGGGATGCTAACGGCTATCGGGATGAATAAGAAGAAAGTCTTTTCAATGATAATGCTTGAATCGATATTTCTCTCACTTATAGGCGGTGTTACGGGGATGATAGTAAGCTATATAGTTGTAAGGTTAACTTCAAATACAGGGATCAATTTATCCCAATATGCCGAAGGATTTGCAGCTCTTGGCTATTCGGCAGATGTATATCCGCAGATTAGTGCCGGATTCTTTGGTATTGTAACCATTTTGATAATAATAACGGGCATATTATCGTCTGTTTACCCTGCTATGAAAGCTCTTAAATTAAACCCTGTTGAGGCCATTAGAACAGAATAATATTTAACATTTAAATTGATATGTCATGAAAGTGCTTGATATAAAAAATGTTCATAAAATCTATAATGAATCGGAATTCAAGGTTCACGCAGTAAATGATGTTACTCTTGAATTTCAGGAAGGCGAGTTTGCGGCAATTGTAGGACCATCAGGTTCGGGCAAAACAACACTTCTGAATCTTATCGGCGGGTTGGATAATCCTAGCTCCGGTGAAATTATTATTGACGGAACAAATCTCGCGAAACTGAAATCATCAGAACTTATTGATTTCAGGTTGAGGAACATCGGTTTTGTGTTTCAGGCATATAATCTTATTCCTGTTCTGACAGCTAAGGAAAATGTTGAGTTCATAATGTCGCTCCAAAAGTGGTCGCGGCAGGACAGGGATGAAAGAACATTTGAACTATTGAAAGCCGTTGGTCTTGCTGACAGGATTAACAGTCGTCCGTCAAAACTCTCGGGAGGCCAGCAGCAAAGAGTAGCTGTTGCCAGGGCCCTGGCTTCAAGACCAAAGTTCGTACTTGCAGATGAACCTACTGCGAATCTCGATTCAAAATCAGCAACAACCCTGCTTGAAATAATGGAAAAGCTTAACCAGGAAGAAAAAATCACCTTTATATTCTCCACACACGATGCAAGGGTTGTTAAAATGGCTCACCGGGTAATAACCCTTGAAGACGGGAAAGTTGTTTCGGATAATATCAGAAAATAAAAATTTAGAATAAGAAATATGTTTCGTATCCCTGCTCTTTCTTTATTAATTATTCTGGGCAGCACTTTTTCTTCATTCTCACAGGAAAAGACAAAGTTCCTGACTCTGAATGGTTATGTAACTACCATGCAGAGTGTAATATTCGATTCTCTCTCGGGACCATTTATTAATGACAATCTTTTGCACAACAGGCTTAATTTTAAGGGATATGTAAATGATCACATTACTTTTGCCACCGAATTCAGGAACCGGCTTTTTACTGGCGATATGGTAAAGTCCGGATCTTATTATGCTGAATCGACAGCCGCCGACCAGGGATGGGTTGACCTTTCCTGGAATATTCTTAATGAACCTTCCTATTTTCTTAATACAACCATCGACAGAATTTGGGTTGATTTTAATTATGGCAAGTTTCAGGCAAGGGTCGGACGACAGAGAATCAACTGGGGCCAGACTCTTGTCTGGAATCCCAATGATATTTTTAATGCATACTCATATTTCGATTTTGATTATGTCGAACGCCCGGGAAGCGATGCTGTAAGACTTCAGTATTATCCCGATTATTCATCGGCTCTTGAGGTCGCCGTTAAAGCCGATTACCATAATAATATTACTGCTGCCGCCCTGTACCGGTTTAACAAGTGGGGATTTGATATTCAATTCCTTGGCGGATATTTTAACAGCGAAGACCTGGTTGTCGGCACAGGATGGTCCGGATCATTCGGGTCTCTTTCTTTCAGGGGTGAGGCAACCTGGTTTATGCCGGCAAAAAATCCTTTTAATAACACTGGAACGGGATTATTTACAGTTGGATTTGACAGATCTTTTAAAGACAACTCGATGGCGCAACTGCAGGTCATGTACTGCAATAAACCGGTCGGCCTCAACAATTTTACATTTCTTTATAATGAGACCATGACAACAAAAGACCTGGCTTTTTCAAAATTTTCGGCTTTTGGTTTGTTCTCATATCCGTTAACACCTCTTCTTACCATAACTGTCACAGCGATGTGGTTTCCTGATCTTAAAGGCTATTTCTCAGGACCATCTCTTGATTATTCGCTTGCAGAAAATGTGGATTTTTCAATTTTCTGGCAACATTTTGACAGTAAAATGAACTCAGTAAGGCAAACAATAAATCTTGGCTTTCTCAGGGTTAAGTACAGTTTCTAGATTTTTAATACTTTTGCCACATCATTAAAAATATTAACGATGGCTCTTGTACATGAATTTGAAAGAAGCGGGAACTGGTTATTTAAAAGAAGAAGCTGGCTACCCGTATTTTTAATCATTCCCGGTGTTTTTGTGATGTACCTTGGCAACAGGCAAGCCATCCTTTTTGATATGAGAGATGAGCTGATCTTTCTTGGTGTTAGTCTTTTTGGAGAGGTAATAAGGATTTTTACTGTTGGGTTTGCTCCGAAAAACACCTCGGGAAGAAACACAGTAAACGGGCAAATTGCCGATGAACTGAATGTTACAGGCATATATTCATTAGTGCGTCATCCGCTATATGTCGGGAATTTCTTCATGTGGCTCGGGCCGGTTCTTTTTATAAGGTCAACATGGTTTACTTTGATATTCGGTCTGGCTTACTGGCTTTATTATGAACGGATAATGTTTGCCGAAGAACAATTCCTAAGGAGGAAATTCGGGGAGATCTATGACAAATGGTCAGAAACGGTGGGTTCCTTTATACCATACTCATTAAGATATATTCCGTCAAAACTTACTTTTTCAGTCAGGAATGTTCTTAAGAGAGAGTACAACAGTTTCTTAAATATCTTTATAATATTTATAGTGCTTGACCTTTTCAGGAATAATTTTCTTTCTGGAACGATTTACATGACAGAAATGTGGGTTTATCTAGGTATTCCAGCCGGTATTATATGGGTTGTGGTAAGGTCAATTCATAAATATACAAGGTGGCTTGAGGTGGGAGGGCGATAGCCTACCTCCTTGAGCCTGTGAAGATCATAATATACCAGAGCAATGTTACCAGAGATCCCAAAGCTGCAATTACATAGGTATAAGCAGCCCACCTGAGAGCATCTTCTGCTTTAGAGTGATTCTCGTATGAAGTTATTCCCGATGTTGAAAGCCAAACCAGGGCCCTTTTGCTTGCATTGATCTCTACAGGCAAAGTGATGAAACTGAAAATGGTCGTTAACGCAAATAAAACAATCCCTGCCAGTAAAATCCCCGGGAACCTCTGTATGAGCAATATCCCTGCGAGTAATATCCAGGTAACATACTTTGATGAAAAACTCACAGCCGGAACCAGCTTTGATCTGAATCCGAGCCAGGCATAAGCTTTTGCATGCTGAACGGCATGCCCGCATTCATGTGCAGCCACGGCAGCAGCTGATATACTGCGGCCGTTATATACCTCCTGACTGAGGTTTACAGTCTTGTTAGCAGGGTTATAGTGATCAGTTAACTGACCTTGAACACTCTCGATCTTAACATCGTAAATTCCATTGTCCTGAAGCATTTTAAGTGCAACCTCCCTGCCCGACATTCCATTATCAAGCGGTATCTTCGAATACTTTTTAAATTTTGATTGCATTGTAAGGCTCACGATCATACTCGCGACCATAATCCCGATAAAAATTACCCAAATACTCATAATAATCTTTTCCTCCTTAAATTAATTTTTTCATTACTGCAAAACGCCTGCCAACAGCATTATGACAGTAATAATTTGTCATTTTGTCATAATAACAATGAGCTTGTCTGCATTGTTTAAGAGATTTCCATCCCGGGTCAATTATTATATTTGTGCCATGATCAAATTAATAAACAGAATACTGTCATTCATATTTTCTCTGCCTGTTCTTTTTTACAGGTATTTCATCTCTCCATTCATACGACCTTCATGCCGGCATGTACCTACATGTTCACAATATATGATTGACGCACTTAAAATACACGGACCCTTTACAGGTTTTTTAATGGGAACCGGAAGAATATTAAGATGCAGGCCGGGGGGAACACATGGCTATGATCCTGTTCCGGTTTTCAGGTTCCGGCGGTATAAACCATTACAAACCGTGCTGGGCAGGTGGAAAACAGAAAATCGGTTGAAACGTTAAAAATTCAATTCTTCTTTGAGTTGTTTATACCCTGACCTGCTGACCGGCAGTTTATCTCCTGACTGAAGGATGGCGATATGGTTATCTTTTCCGTATGGTTCAATTTTCTTGATCTCTTCAACCCTTACAATATATGAACGATGTACTCTCACAAAATCATTTTTTGGAAGATTCTCTTCATAAAATTTCATTGTCTGTTGCTTTAATGCCTTGCCTGCAACATGATAAATCATTACATAATCATCCTGGGCTTCAACATATCGTATCTGCTCAACGGGAATAAGATTGATTGCATTTCCTTTACGTACCACAATCCTGTTGACAGGGTTAACGGGATCAGGCTTTTTAGCAAGCAGCAGATTTGCCGGCATTTTATTTCCTGCCCCTGATTTTATCTTATCAATTGCCTTTTTAGCTGCCTCATGGAAACGTCTTTTGGGGAAAGGTTTCATAAGATAATCTACTGCATTAAGTTCAAAAGCCTTAATGGCAAACTGATCGTAAGCTGTTGTAAAAATAATTTCGGGTTTTTCAGTCAGAACCTCAACCAGTTCAATTCCGGTAAGTCTGGGCATCTGGATATCGAGGAATACAAGGTCAGGCTTCATCACTGTGATTGTTTTCAACCCTGAAAAACCATCAGCACATTCAGCAATTACTTCAATATCATCTATCTCTGTTAAATAATGTTTAATTATTTCCCTTGCAGGTGCCTCATCATCAACTATTAATGTTCTGATCTTTTTCATCTTTTTCCCTTATCTGCTATAAGAAGATCTGTGTTTACCGGTCAGTAAATTTATGTATTAATTTTTAAATGGCATTACTGATTTTCTTCAGGTATATATAGTTTTACTGTATATATACCATTTTCCCTGGATGTTGTGATCGATGCTTTTTTACCATAGAATAATTCCAGCCGCCGGGCAACATTTGTCAGTCCTGTTCCGGTTCCTTTCCTTAATGATGGGCTTGGATCATAATTATTGCTTATGATAATTTCGATATATCCGTCGCTGATCTTAGCTTTTGTCATGATCTTTACGCTTTCGGTACTCTCATAAACGCCATGTTTTACCGCATTCTCATAGAGTGGCTGTAACAGCATCACAGGGATTTTAAAACCAAGGCAATTGTCTTCAATGATCTCTTCTATTGTCAGTTTATCACCGAATCTTACTTTTTCGATATCAAGATATAACCTCAGGTTTTCAAGTTCATTTTGCAGGGAAACAGGTTGTTCATCTTTTCTTGAGAGTGCATACCGCATGAATTCCGAGAGTTTTACAATCATCTCTCTTGCTTTTTCAGGATCGGTTATTGTAAGGGAGCTTATCGAGTTCAGGCTGTTGAAAAGGAAGTGCGGATTAATTTGTGATCTCAGCATTTTAAGCTCGGTTTCTTTCACAAGGCTCTCCAGCCTGGCTGCTTTGGCATTCTTCTCAGAGAGGTTCGTAAGACTGACGAAAAGATAATATGTGAGGATGACAAGGCCATAAATAAAAACCCCTGCACCGATCCTGTATGGCAAAGTGGCATTCCAGTATGCCTGGTAATTGTTTTGTTCAGGAAGCACTGTTGTCATAACAAGTTTTGTTACCAGTACCCATAAGCCCACAGTTATTGCTCCGGTGATTGTTAAATTGGAAACCAGAACCAGTACCCGCTTCTCCCCGGAATTGAAATACTGAAAAGGGTACCATACTGAAAGAGCTATTCCTGAATAAATCAACAGGGAAACCGGGCTGTCGATAAGGCTTAAATTAACAGAGCCTTCATAGACAAAATAAAATAAAACAGACTGGCCCAGCGCCAGGATCAGCCAGACCAGCCACCAGACTATAAGTCGCACTCTGTTCTCAAGTACAGGGTGTTTCATTATTTTAAATATTAATAACTTTTAACCTCGCCTCCTCCAAATATAACAGCTCCTCTTATTATTAGCTGTTTAGCCGGATCAATTGTCCTTCCTGGATTTAGTTTACGTGAATCGTTAAATCCTCCGAGTATAGGGGTAACTTCTATTGTAACGAACCAGTCATCAGGGACTATTATGGTTGCTCCCCCGAATATGCACGCAATTTCAAGTTCGGATCTTCCCAGAGCCAGGTTAGCTTTGGTAAGATCGAGTTCTATACCTCCAAAAATAGCTGTAATCTTACCTCCTTTAAAGCTCTGTGATACAATCTGGCGTTCTCCCCCGCTGAAAATATTCACATAATCAACCCAGTCATCTCCTGCGATTCCCTTTGTTGTAACAGCACCAATCCCGCGCCGTCTTGAAACGATGAAGATAACCCCGATAATGATAAATATCGAAGGCCAGAACATATTATATGCATGGAATGTCTCGCGGAATATCATCGGGATAAGGAAAAAGCCCCCAACGGCCATTACAATTACTCCGGCGGTTTTTTCAGTTGAACCAAGGGTCATAATAAGACCCACCGCAACAAGAAGCATAGGCCAGCTGAAAACAACATGATCGATAAAGTCGGGGAACAAACCTGTGTTTCTCAGAACAAGGAATAATCCGACCAATACCAGGATAAATCCAATGATTGCGCGATTGTTTGTAAGATGATGATGTTCATGCCTTTGATGCAGATTATCACCTTTGTAGTTTTCATTTGTTTCCATTGTCGTAAATTTATCAGATTCTTAATTAAATATCTTTATTTCCGTTTTTAAAAAGAGAGGAAATAATAAATGCCAGGCCTATTAATGTAATTACTCCGGGCCAGTAGAAAGTTTTGAAGACTTCCGGAGTAAAAATAAAAAACCTGTCCTGTAAAAACCATATCCCGCCTGCGATAAACAAAAATCCACCGGCAAAGCGAAGATTGAGCAAAAGAAGAACTCCTATAAATATCATTGCTGTCTGCCATGTGAAATAGTTGCTTACACTTCCGAAGTTCAGAAGGTCATTTGTAGCAATGAGCAGTGCCACTCCCAACAAAATAAAGAACAGTCCCACACTGACCCCTGGGCGATATTCTCTTTCTCTGAAGTGTCTTACATGATAATGATGTTTGTGTCTCATAATGCAAATTATTTATTGAGTCAAAAATAATTAACAAAAAAATAAGAGCTAAGAACAAATCGGCCAATGACCTTTTTATACCGGCATTTGGTGTTTTAAAGCAATAAATGTTACTTTTTTGTTGATAATTTTTTTAATTGGATAAGGATTTATATTTTTGCAAACCAAATTTTGAAGAGATGTCCGTTACATATACTATACCGTTAAGCGGATTAAAGGAAGGACGCCACACATTTGATTTTGAGATTAATAAAGAGTTTTTTGAACAGTTTGAAGAGTCGGAAATTAAGGAGGGCAGCCTTATAGCAAATATTGAGATGGATAAAAGATCAACCCATCTTGATATGGAAATAAGGATATCGGGCAGTGTAAGAATATGTTGCGACAGGTGTCTCGAAATGTTTTCCCAGTCGGTAGTTTGTGAGAACAGGCTGTTGGTTAAGTTTGGGAAAAACGATGAAAATATTGATCCTGACATACTTTTTCTTTCAGCTGACGAAAGCGAATTGGATCTGAAGCAGTACATATATGAATATATTTATCTGGCACTTCCGATTAAAAGGGTACATCCGGATGATAGAAATGGGGAAAGTACTTGCGATCCGGGAATGTTGAAAAAACTGAAAGAGCATATGGTTGATGAGGATTCTGAAAATGATCCTCGATGGGACGAATTGAGAAAATTATTGAACAATAATTAAACTAATTTAAAATGGCACATCCGAAACACAAACATTCTAAGACCAGAAGAGATAAGCGCAGGACTCATTATAAAGCAACCGCACCAACAGTTGCAAGTTGCTCAAACTGCGGATCTTCAGTTCTGTATCACAGGGTATGTCCTGAGTGCGGATTTTACAGGGGTAAACTTGCTATTGAGAAAAAGGCAACAGCTTGACCGCTTTTAATTTAATAGGATTAATATGAGAATTGGCCTTGATGTCATGGGTGGTGATTACGCACCTGATGCAATCATTGAGGGCGCAGTAGATTGCCTGCAGCATTTTTCAGAAAATGAGACGCTTGTTTTAATTGGAGATGAAGGATCCATATTAAAGAAGCTAAATGAGATGAATGTTGAACCATCTCTGTTTGAAATAGTGCATACAACGCAGGTAATTGAAATGGGCGATCATCCTGCAAAAGCTTTTTCGCAGAAAAAGGATTCAAGCATTGCAGTAGGTTATGGCATGCTAAAGAGTGAGATATTAAACGGATTTTGCAGTGCCGGAAACACGGGTGCTATGCTGGTTGGAGCAAGCTATACAGTAAATGTTATCCCCGGCGTATTGCGACCGGCTCTGGCTGCTCTTCTTCCATGCGTTGATAACAGGAATTCTGTTATACTTGATGTCGGTCTGAATCCTGATTGCAAGCCGGATGTGCTCCTGCAATATGCAATCCTGGGAAGCATTTATGCGCAATATGTTCTGGGTAAGGAAAATCCGACAGTGGGTCTGATCAATATCGGAGAAGAGGAAACCAAAGGAACTCCTGCAATAAAAGCAGCGTATGAGTTAATGAAAGAACATCCTTCATTGAATTTTGTTGGTAATATTGAAGGGAATTCCCTGTTTCGAGAGACTATGACAGATGTTATAGTATGCGATGGTTTTGTCGGAAATGTTATTTTGAAACAGGGTGAAGCTTTTCATCAGATTTATAAGAGCAGGAATCTGAGTGATTCATACTTTGACCGTCTCGATTTTGAAAATATCGGAGGTACTCCGATAATAGGGATAAATGCCAACGTTGTAATTGGGCATGGTATTTCAAAGCGTAAAGCTATAATGAATATGGTTCTTCAAACCAGGGCTGTAGTACATGCCAACCTGGCTCAAAAGATAAAGGAAGCAATATAAAAATGGAAAAAATACGTGCAGCCATAACGGGTATAAATGCCTGGGTGCCGGAATACAAACTGACAAATCAGGAACTTTCAAAGATGGTTGATACCTCCGACGAGTGGATAATGCAAAGAGTCGGAATAAAAGAGAGAAGGATTCTTAAGGGAGAGGGCCTGGGAAGCTCAGATATGGGAGAGCAGGCTGTCCGCGGATTATTATTAAAAACAAATACATCACCGGAGGAGGTAGATCTTCTTATCTGTTCCACGGTAACTCCGGATATGCTCTTCCCTGCCACCGCAAATATTATTTCTGACAAATGCGGTATAAAAAATGCTTTCAGTTTTGATCTGAATGCTGCCTGTTCAGGTTTCCTGTTCGCTTTGCAAACAGGAGCAACATATGTTGAATCGGGGAAATACAAAAAAGTGATTGTTGTCGGTACAGATAAGATGTCGTCAATAACCGATTATACTGACCGTACAACCTGTCCCCTCTTTGGTGATGCTGCCGGGGCTGTGTTACTTGAACCAAATCATGATGACCTGGGGGTCATGGACAATATTTTCCATACCGACGGTTCGGGACGGAAATTTCTACATCTGAAAGCCGGAGGCTCGGTAAAACCGGCATCTCATGAAACAGTTGATGCCAAGGAACATTTTATTTACCAGGAAGGTCAGAGTGTATTTAAATTTGCCGTTGTAAATATGGCCGATGTGGCAGTTAAAATTATGGAACGCAATAATCTTAAATCTGAAGATATAGCCTGGCTGGTTCCTCACCAGGCTAACCTGCGCATTATTGACGCAACAGGAAGGAGAATGGGACTCCCTCCCGAAAAAGTGATGATTAACATTCAAAATTACGGCAACACAACTACAGCCACTATTCCTTTGGTTCTATGGGAATATGAACAGAAACTTAAAAAAGGAGATATTCTCATACTGGCAGCCTTCGGAGGTGGTTTTACCTGGGGAGCAATCTATCTCAAATGGGCCTACGATCCTAAATAAGGCTTTCTTTAAGGTTTTTAATGCAATAGTTTTTATATTTGTAAGTTATTATGTTTTTATCTCTTTTAAATAAACTTCAAGTTATTATGGCAAAGAACAATGAGGCAGAAAACCCTACGATTAACCTTATCAGCAGCGGAACGGAAATAACCGGTGATATTGTTTCCAGCGGTGATATACGTATAGATGGTTCTCTTAAAGGCAATCTTAATACAAAAGGCAAAGTTGTTATTGGTACAACCGGAAAAGTCAGTGGCGAAGTTATTTGCAAAAATTCTGAAGTTTCAGGTATTGTAGAGGGCAAAATTGCTGTCAGCCAGTTGCTTAATCTCAAAGCATCTTCTAAAATATTTGGTGATATAGCTACTTCAAAACTTTCTATTGAACCCGGGGCAAAATTTTCGGGGAGCTGCAAAATGAGTGATACCGACGATAATGGAAGAGCTGCAATCATCAAAGAAAAAGAGCCCGAAAAATTCGGAAAATAAGGGGATAAAGGATTTTGCCCGATACTCGGGCCTGGCATTCCAGATGGCAGGCATCATACTGGTTACTGTGTGGGGTGGAACCAAACTTGATAAACTGGCAGGATTCGAAAAGCCTGTTTTTACAATAATACTTTCACTTTTAGGGGTTTTTGCAGCAATATACACTGCAGTGAAAGATTTCATTAAGTGATCTGCTTTTGAAGCGTTTTTTAAAGTATATATTATTTCTCTCTTTATTGAATGTTCTGGTTATCTCAACAGGATATTTCCTTACAAAAATAGTAAAGCTCAACCTTGTATTCACAAATATTGTAATTCTTTCATTACTTTTTTCAGTAATTGGTATAGTCACTTTTGCTGTATTTCTAAGAGGCCAGAAAAGAGAACCGGCAAGTCAGACATTCCACAGCCTGGTTGCCATAAGCCTCAAGTTCCTTCTTGAGATAGGATTAGCTCTCATTTGGTTTATTGTTGCTAAAAAAAACTCCGTGCAATCGCTTTTAATATTTTTTGTTATATATTTAACACTCACTTTGTATTCTATACTGGTTATATTAAAAATTCTGAAAGACAGATCTTTGTAAAACAAATAATGGTTTGAAAACAAATATTCTGATTGGTTTATTATCCTTTTTTCTGCTTGCCGGAAATAATGTTTCTGTCTTTGGACAGGAAAGCCAGGACAAAGGAGAAGGTCCTGAAAAATTTAAAGCAAATACATTTATCCTGGAGCATATTACCGACTCACATGAATGGCATATTTACACGAAAAAGAATGGAACGAGTGTGGCAATCTATCTTCCTGTAATTGTTTACAGCAAAGAAAAAGGATTTTGCTTTTTTTCATCAAGGCGGCTGGCTGACAGCAAAGTTTACAATGGATTCAAAATTGAAGAGGAAGGGGACCAGAAAGGGAAAATCGTAACAGTTAATATAAACGGACAGGCAGATGAAAAGAACCTTCCTCTCGATCTGTCGATAACAAAGACAGTTGTCGGCATGCTTGGTGCTGTCTTAATATGTCTTTTCCTGTTTCTGTCACTGGCGAGATCGTACAAGAAAACAGGGATCAGCGAACCGAAAGGGCTTCAAAGTTTCCTGGAACCGATAATCCTCTTTATCCGCGATGATATTGCAGTACCTAATCTTGGTCATCATAAATATGAAAAATACATGCCATACCTGTTAACAGTATTTTTCTTTGTTCTTGTAAATAATATCATGGGCCTTATTCCTTTCCCTCCTCCTTTCGGAGCAAATGTCACGGGAAACATAGCTGTTACCTTTACGCTTGCATTCTTTTCTTTTATGATTATACAATTCAGTGGTAATAAAGCTTACTGGAGGCATATTTTTGCAACACCGGGAGTTCCGATATGGCTGCTGCCGATAATGATACCGGTGGAAATTATAGGGTTATTTGCCAAACCTTTTGCACTTATGATCCGATTGTTTGCAAATATGCTGGCAGGTCATATTATCGGCCTGAGTCTGATAGCTCTGATATTTATTTTTGGTACTCTGGCACTGGCCCCTGTTTCGATATTTTTTGTAATTTTTATGGATTTCATGGAGCTTCTTGTAGCATTTTTACAGGCTTATATATTTACCCTGCTTTCAGCATTATTTATTGGAATGGCTGTGCAGGAGAACCATTAGGATTTTTGTTTAACTAAATATTTAAATATTATGACAGGTACATTAGCAGCAGTAGGAGCAGGTCTTGCAGCCATTGGCGCAGGACTTGGCATTGGAAGAATAGGTGGTTCGGCAATGGATGCAATTGCACGCCAGCCGGAAGCTTATTCCAAGATACAGCTGGCTATGATCATTTCAGCTGCCCTAATTGAGGGAGTTGCTCTGTTCGCAGTTGTAGTCGCTCTCCTGTAATAACTAACAGTTATTGAAGCCTGCAACGGTTGGTTGCAGTGCTTCTTTTTTAAGAAAATTGATAAAACTATGAAATATGATATTATTAGCTAACAGTCTGACAACGCCCGCCATAGGGACACTCTTCTGGTCAGTGCTCATCTTCAGCCTTTTCTTTCTTGTCCTCGCAAAATTCGCCTGGAAACCGATCCTCAATGCAGTTAAAGCACGCGATGAGATGATCAGGGGTTCTCTTGAATCAGCTGAAAGGGCCAAGGAAGAGATGTTAAAACTGCAAAGCGATAATGAGATTATCCTGCGCAAAGCAAGAGAAGAAAGGGAAGGCATACTTAAAGAAGCCAGGGAAGTCCGTGAGAAACTTATCTCAGAGGCCAAAGGAAAAGCATCGGAAGAAGCTGAAAAACTTATTGAGAAAGCCAGGGTCGGCATTGAGAGTGAAAAACTTAAAGCACTTTCTGAAATTCATGAACAGGTAGCCACTATTTCAATAGAGATTGCCTCAAAACTACTGGGAGAAAAGCTTAAGCAGACGGGAGAGCAGGAAAAACTCATTGATAATTACCTGAAAGATATTGATTTCAAGAAGAATTAGGAAGAAAATCTATAATGAACGACAGCAAAATATCGGTAAGGTACGCAAGAGCGTTATTCCAGTCGGCCCTGGAAAATAAGATCCTTGATAAAGTGAACCTCGACATGATCTTTATTGCAGAGATCTGCAAGAGTCCGGAAGCCAGGGAATTGCTGCAGAGTCCGATAATTTTTCCCTCAAAGAAGAGCGCAATATTTCATAAAATTCTCGAAAACAATGTCGAGGAAATTACTCTTTCTCTTGTCGACCTTACGATAAAAAATGGAAGAGAAAGCTTCATTCCTGCTATTGCCAGGAATTTCGTACATGAAACAAAGAAATTCAAAGGTATTACGGAATCTGTCCTAACAACTGCTATAAAAGTAGATTCTGAAATTAGAAAACAGATAACTGATCTTATATCGGAGGTTTTCGAAACCAGGGTTGAGCTTGAGGAAGTCATTGATAAAGAAATTATTGGAGGTTTCATTCTGAAAGTCGAGGATAATTACATTGACGCAAGCATCAGAAATAAACTGCGTAAAATAAAGAAAGAGCTCTTAGAGAGCTCATTAACAAAGGGATAAGGTATTATTTATAAATAATAAGGAATTTTAAGATAATTTAATATGGCAAATATTAAACCGGCAGAAGTCTCAAAAATTCTCAGGCAACAACTGGAAGGAATACAAACAGGTGTTGATCTGGAGGAAGTAGGGACAGTACTACAGGTTGGGGACGGGATCGCCCGTATATATGGACTTTCAAATGTGGAATCGAATGAGCTTATTGAGTTTGAAAACGGAATGGAAGCCATCGTTCTGAACCTCGAGGAAGACAATGTTGGGGCAGTGTTACTTGGACCCACGGAATTAATAGACGAAGGAGACATTGTTAAAAGAACCGGGAGAATTGCGTCCATCGGGGTAGGTGAAGGCTTACTGGGAAGAGTTATAGATACCACCGGCCAACCGCTTGACGGAAAGGGCCCGATAACAGGAGAACTTTATAATCTGCCAATGGAAAGAAAAGCTCCCGGCGTGATCTTCCGTCAGCCGGTTAAGCAGCCTCTTCAGACAGGTATTAAGGCGATAGATGCAATGATCCCTATTGGTCGCGGACAGAGGGAATTGATTATTGGCGACAGGCAAACAGGAAAAACTGCAATTGCTATCGACACAATTATCAATCAGCGAAGCAACTTTGAAGAAGGGAAACCTGTTTACTGTATTTATGTCGGGATAGGGCAAAAGGGATCCACTGTGGCAAATATTGCAGCCACGCTGGAAGAACACGGGGCAATGCAATACACGGTTATTGTTCTGGCAACAGCATCTGATCCGGCAGCTTCCCAGTTTTATGCTCCTTTTGCAGGTGCGGCTATCGGTGAGTTTTTTCGCGATACAGGCCGTGATGCTCTTATTATTTATGATGACCTTTCAAAGCAGGCGGTCTCATACAGGGAAGTGTCGCTTCTTTTACGCCGTCCGCCGGGTCGGGAAGCATATCCGGGCGACGTTTTCTACCTGCACTCACGACTGCTTGAGAGAGCAGCAAAAATTATAGAATCAGATGAGGTTGCCAGGAAAATGAATGACCTGCCCGAGGTGTTAAAGCCTATGGTGAAAGGAGGAGGCTCTCTTACGGCTCTTCCTATTATTGAAACCCAGGCCGGCGACGTATCTGCTTACATTCCGACAAACGTTATTTCTATAACCGACGGTCAGATATTTCTTGAATCAGCACTGTTCAATGCCGGTGTAAGGCCCGCAATTAATGTTGGTATTTCGGTTTCGAGGGTAGGAGGCAATGCACAGATAAAAGCCATGAAAAAGATTGCCGGGACACTGAAAGTTGACCAGGCACAGTATCGCGAACTTGAAGCATTCTCAAAATTTGGGTCCGATCTTGATGCATCTACAATGGCCATCCTGAACAAAGGAGCCAGAAACGTTGAGATACTTAAACAGGCACAATATGCACCGGTTCCTGTTGAAAAACAGATTGCGATCATCTATTGCGGAACGATGGGACTGCTGAAAGATGTACCGGTTGATAACGTGAAAGCTTTTGAAAATGAATACCTTGAGATTCTGGATCTCCAACACAGAGATATACTTGACAAACTTAAAGAAGGATTGCTAAATGATGAAATTACGGACCTTCTGGAAAAAGTCGCTTCAGAGGTGATGTTAAAATACATACCGCAGTAATCAGTTTTATCCGATAAATGAATTTTAAATGCCGAATTTAAAAGCAATAAGGATCCGAATAGTCTCTGTTAAGTCGACACGACAGATCACTTCAGCCATGAAAATGGTGTCTGCAGCTAAGTTGAGGAAGGCTCAGGATAAAATTGTGAGCCTGCGACCTTATGCAAACAAATTACAGGAGATCCAGGTAAACCTCTCTCAGAGTCTTGCAGATTCTGAAATTGAAAATGTTTATGGCAGAGTTGCTTCTCCTGAGAAAATACTTATAGTAGTAGTGACCTCTAACAGAGGCCTTTGTGGAGCGTTTAACTCCAATGTTATAAAAGAAGCAAGAAGGATTATTTCGGAACAGTATAGTGAACAGTACGGAAAAGAGAATGTATCGATACTGACAATCGGTAAGAAAGGATTTGATTTCTTCAGGAAGTTCAATATAAACTTGCTTCCTGCACAGAATAATCTTTTAAATGATCTTTCCTTTGATAGTGTAGCCAGTGTGGCTGAAGAAGTTATGAAAGGTTTTGTTTCCGGCGATTTTGACAGGGTGGAACTGATTTATAACCGGTTTAAAAATGCAGCTGTACAAAACCTTACCAATGAATTGTTTTTACCGGTGGAATCTGTCCCTTCAGATGATATTAAAACACCTCCCATCGATTATATTTATGAACCTGACAGGGTGAATATTATTAGAGAACTTATTCCTAAATCATTAAAGATACAATTTTATAAGGCGGTACTTAATTCATTTGTTGCAGAGCATGGCGCCAGGATGACTGCCATGCACAAAGCAACCGACAATGCAACACAGATGATAAAAGACCTGACACTTCAGTACAACAAAGCAAGACAGGCTGCAATAACTAACCAGATACTCGAGGTGGTTAGCGGCGCTGAAGCACTAAGAGGTTAAATTTAATTGTTTGGCAGGATAGTATAAAAAAGTAATGTACAATCACACTGAACTTAAAGATTTAGTCGAAAAGGCTATTACTAACCTTTCGTATAATACGGAGGCTGAGAAGCTCATCGAGCCGGTGAAATACATCCTGTCAATAGGAGGTAAAAGACTAAGACCGGTACTTACCCTTATGGCATGCAACCTTTTTAATGACAAGATTGATGATGCAATAATGCCGGCAGCCGGGATAGAGGTTTTTCATAACTTCACCCTGGTACATGATGATATTATGGACCAGGCTCCGGTAAGAAGAAGCTTCCCGACAGTTCACTATAAATGGAATGTTAATCAGGCTGTCCTGTCTGGTGATGTTATGGCTTTTATTGCAAATGAATGCTTCCTGCAAACCCCGCCGCGATGTTTATTAAATGTGTTCAGAGTATTCAATAAAGCTGCTATGGAAGTATGTGTCGGTCAGCAACTTGACATGGATTTTGAGAAAGCTTCAATAATTACCGAGAAAGAGTATTTACGTATGATCGAACTGAAAACCTCTGTTCTTCTTGCTGCTTCAGTAAAAATTGGGGCAATTATCGGAGGAGCTAAGGATAAAGATTCAGATCTCCTCTATGAGTTTGGAAGAAACCTTGGACTCGCTTTTCAGATACAGGATGATCTTCTGGATATTTATGGAGATGCTAAAGTATTCGGCAAAATTCCGGGTGGCGATATCATTTCCAATAAAAAAACATTTCTCCTGGTAAAAGCATTTGAATTAGCTACAGGCGAACAACTTAAAATGCTGCAGGAACAATTCTCGGAAATGGAATTTGATCCTGAAGTTAAAGTCAAAAAAGTAGTGGATTTGTACGATCATCTGGATATCAGAAAGGCTACGGAGAACCTGGCCAACGATTTCATCAAAACTTCTTTTGACCTGCTTGATAAAATTGATGTGGACAGGGAAAGAAAAAATGAACTGGAATCAGTTGTAAGTTCTCTAATCGGCAGGGATAAATAATCTACATGTTGCTGTTCTCATGTTTTTTAAGCCAGTCGATATTTATCAGAACAGCTGCATTTGCCATAAACTGGCCATACTTGCTCACAATATATTTTACTTCACCGCAAAAGTCGAATTTTTCTGTTATCTTAACATAAGTGCCTGCCCCTAAATTAAGTCCTATTGCATTATCAGAACCCGAAGAAACCGTTCCTAACCATTTTATCTTCACAAAAGTAATATTAATTCCTGCCATGCCATAAAACTCGAACCTGTCAAGCGAATTGAAAACATAATGCTCGTTAACATCGAGCATCATTGAAGAGACCCTCGTTTTTTCACTATTCGAAGCTATCTCAGGCTGATTGGTACGTGGAATAAAATAGGTAAAAGATGGAACAATGTGAAAGGGAAGCTTCATTTCATAAATCCCGGTAATAAATATCCCGGCAAAAGGACTCCTGTGCAAATCTGACAGCACACCTGTTTCGTTGTTAAAGTGAAATCCTGTTCCATAAGTCAGACCTCCTCCTGCTTTAGTAAACTGGGCATTCAGGGCATAAAAAGAAGAAATCACAATCAGAAATGTAACCAGAAGCTTTTTCATCATGTTTAATTTTTGTTTATTAATGGGTAAAAACGCGCAATGGCATTAAAGATAAAAAATATTGTTAAACAGATCAATGAGAAAAAGTTGATTGGATACAAAGATGATGTAATTTGCGATACCGAATTTAAAAAGGCTTAAAACATTATAAAACCCAAAAATTATTAAATTTGTATCATCTGTTTTTAAAATAACACTAATCGGGAGCCTTTCAGACTGATAGGAATTAAATACCGGGAAATAGATTACTTGTTACAAAGAAATACTTGTACTCATTTAAAAATAAATAAGATATATGTCACAGAACATAGGGAAAATTGTCCAGATCATCGGTCCGGTGGTTGATGTCGCTTTCGAAAAACAGGGTCTTGATATGCCTGATATTTATGATGCACTTGAGGTTAAAAAGGATGACGGGTCGCGGCTTGTGGTGGAATGTGAACAGCATATAGGAGAAAGAACTGTGCGTACAATTGCCATGGATTCTACCGATGGCCTGCGAAGGGGAATGGATGTTATTGCAACCGGACAGCCAATTACCATGCCTATTGGAGAACAGATAAAAGGACGTCTCATGAATGTTACGGGGGAAGCTATAGACGGAATAGGACCACTCGATAAAACAGGTGGATATCCTATTCACAGAACCCCTCCAAAATATGAAGATCTTTCAACAGAAAAAGAGGTGTTACATACTGGGATTAAGGTAATCGACCTTATAGAACCCTATTCCAAAGGTGGAAAAATCGGCCTCTTTGGTGGTGCAGGTGTAGGAAAAACAGTTGTCATTCTTGAACTGATCAATAATATTGCGAAAGCCTATGCTGGTCTTTCGGTTTTTGCAGGAGTAGGAGAAAGAACCAGAGAGGGTAATGACCTTCTTCGTGAAATGCTTGAAGCGGGTGTAATCACTTATGGCAAAGAGTTTTTGGAGAACATGAAATCGGGGGGATGGGATCTTTCAACAGTTGATAAAAATGCACTTAAAGAATCGAAACTTGCTCTTGTGTTTGGTCAGATGAATGAACCTCCGGGAGCAAGAGCAAGAGTGGCTCTTTCAGGCCTTTCGGTTGCAGAGCATTTCAGGGATGGCGATGGTAAAAGCGGCGGCAGGGATATCCTTTTCTTTATGGATAATGTGTTCAGGTTTACCCAGGCGGGCTCGGAAGTATCAGCTCTGCTCGGAAGGATGCCTTCAGCAGTCGGATACCAGCCGACACTGGCTACGGAAATGGGTATTATGCAGGAGAGAATAACTTCAACAAAATACGGATCAATCACTTCTGTGCAGGCAGTTTATGTGCCTGCTGACGACCTTACTGACCCTGCCCCTGCGACGACTTTCGCTCACCTCGATGCAACAACGGTTTTAAGCAGGAAAATTTCAGAACTTGGAATTTATCCGGCCGTTGATCCCCTCGATTCAACATCAAGGATACTTTCTGCAGAAATTGTTGGTGCCGATCATTATAATTGTGCACAGAGAGTGAAAGAATTGCTTCAGAGATATAATGAATTACAGGATATAATTGCAATTCTGGGTATGGATGAACTTTCTGAAGAGGATAAACTGGTTGTTCACCGGGCCAGAAGAGTTCAGCGATTCCTTTCCCAGCCATTTCACGTTGCTGAGCAATTTACAGGAATAAAGGGTGCCCTTGTATCAATTGAAGATACAATAAAGGGATTCAATATGATAATGGACGGGAAGGTTGATCAATATCCTGAATCGGCTTTTATGCTTGTTGGTACAATTGAGGATGCTATTGAAAAAGGTGAAAAAATACTTGCCCAGTCAAAATAGAGATATGTAATGAAAATAGAAATTATCACACCTGACAGGAAGGTATTTGAAGGGGATATTAAATCAGTAAGAGTTCCCGGTAAAAAGGGATCTTTCCAGGTTTTAAAAGACCACGCCCCTATTGTGTCGACACTTGAAAGCGGAAATGTAATAATTGTTGACGAGGAGGGAAATGAGAAAATAGTTGAGATTGACGGTGGCGTAATTGAAGTTAAAGCAAACCGGATAATTCTTCTTGCTGATGCAGCAAGATAAAATGACATGAAACCTTACGAATTTAGAAAACATGCCCATGAGCTTGTTGACTGGATGGCAGACTACATGGAAAATGTTGAGAATTATCCGGTTAAATCATTAATTCAGCCGGGTGAGATTTTTGATAAGATACCCGACCAACCTCCCTCTCACCCTGAATCTTTCAGCGCTCTGATGAAAGATTTTAAAGAGATTATTATACCAGGGATCACCCACTGGCAAAACCCTAATTTTTTCGCATACTTCCCGGCAAATACAAGCCCTCCATCAGTGCTTGCCGAAATGCTAATATCCGCCCTGGGAACGCAGTGTATGATCTGGGAGACCTCTCCTGCAGCTGCCGAACTCGAAGAAAAGATGATGATATGGCTCAGGGATATGATAAAGCTTCCTGGGAATTTTGAAGGTGTGATACAGGATTCCGCTTCCACGGCTACACTTGCTGCCATACTTACTGCCCGCGAAAAGAAAACTGGCTTTTCGGTCAACCTTAATGGTGCCGATCAAGCCGGTACCCTGAGGGTCTACTGTTCTGAACAAACCCATTCCTCAGTAGAAAAAGCAGTGAAAATAAGTGGTATTGGAAAGAAAAACCTGGTTAAAATAGCTGTAAGAGAGGATTTTTCAATGGATCCCGAAATGCTGAGGAATAAAATTCTCAGCGATAAGGAAGCAGGTCTTGTACCTTGTTGTGTGGTGGCAACAATAGGTACAACAGGAACAACCGCCATTGACCCTTTAAGAGCAATAGGCGAGGTTTGCCACGAAAACGACATCTTCCTCCATATTGATGCAGCAATGGCAGGTACTGCCCTTATTTTGCCCGAATTTCAATGGATGCTTGACGGCAGGGAATATATCGACAGTTTTGTTTTCAATCCTCATAAATGGATGTTTACTAATTTTGACTGTACTGCCTATTTTGTAAAGGATGCAGGCGCTCTTATAAAAACTTTCGAGATCCTTCCTGAATATCTTAAAACACGGACAAGAGGAAAAGTAAATGACTACAGGGATTGGGGAGTTCCTCTGGGGAGAAGGTTCAGAGCGCTGAAACTCTGGAGTGTAATACGTACATATGGCACTGAGGGTCTGCGGGAAAAAGTCCGGTATCATATACAAATTGCATCAGATCTTAAGAAGATGATATCAGAAGAGTCGGATTTTGAAATACTTGCACCGGTAGTTATCAGTGTGGTATGTTTTCGTTACAGACCACATGGGTATAGCGAGGATCAGATAAATGCCTTAAATGAGAAACTTAACCACCAGTTAAATGATACCGGTAAATTGTACCTGAGCCATACCGTGTTAAATGGCAGATATACTCTAAGGATGGTAACTGCACAGACCAATGTTACCCTGCAACATGTGGAAAGAGCCTGGAATCTTATCAGGACCATGGCAAGAAAATTAAAGGCCTGATAGGCCTATGGTACTCTTCTTCCAATACTCATACCAAAAAGATCCATGTTAAACAACAATCCGAAATAAGGGCTCTCGTTTAAATTTTTCCAGGCTGTCCGCACACCTCCCGAGATCATAAAAGGAATCCTGAAAACATGAAAATCTGACATCAGCTCCACACCAAAAGAACTGAATTTTTCATTACCCTCGTGGAAGGTATTTGTGGATTCGTCATTAACAATTACATCAAAATAATAATTGCCGGAGCCCGAGGCATAATCATAAAAGAGATCCGCACGTATCCTTTTTATGTAAAGCAGACTTGCAACGTTGAAATCGGGGTATATAAGGGGAAAAGCATAATCTGCAGAGAAGAAATTTATGTCAGTGGATATAATATTACTATACCCCCTGGGAAAAGATACCATGCTTCCGTAAAGGTATTTGGAAGGATTTTGTTTATCTTTTTCAAACCTGAACCTGATACCATTATTGGCTAAAATACCCGGGAAATAGAATGCGCTTTGCAAAGATGTTGCATTTCCGTATATGTTTTTATCAAATGGCGACCAGGAGTAGTTAAGATCAATGGTCTGAGCCCACCTGGGAAAAATATCCCTGTATGCCGAAACCTGGTAATTTGAAAAATATAATCTTCCTCTCAGTGTAGTCTGTCCATAATCGTATATTCCTTCTTCCTGCAAGTAAACATAATTGTT